>Ga0209343_10005719_pt1 | contig 14983 bp, 17 predicted proteins | sample RifCSPlowO2_02_FD_184026 | JGI IMG/M metagenome (GOLD analysis project Ga0209343, IMG submission 184026) | Groundwater microbial communities from Rifle, Colorado - Rifle CSP2_plank lowO2_0.2 (SPAdes) (version 2) | ecosystem: Environmental > Aquatic > Deep subsurface > Groundwater | place... | reverse complement strand
TCCTCGAAGCCATCGACGGACCTTTGACCATGACCGCCTGCACGCACGGCGACCACGAGTGCGATCAGTTTTCGAAGTGCAACGTCCGCGACCCGTTGCGCTGCGTCCGGGATCGGATCGCGGCGCTCCTGGCCGAGTGCAGCATTGCGGAGATGACGACCGACCCCGACCCGTCGGCGCCGCCGGTCACGCTGATGTCGTCGCCGGTCGGGCGCCGCGCGCCGGCGTTGTCAGCCGCGTCGAGGGAGCCATGATCGAGATTCGCGAAAGCGCCGCGCGGCAGATTCGGAAGCTGCTCGCGAAGCAGCACATGGACGAGAGTGGCCTGCGGATCGGGCTGAAGGCCGGCGGCTGCTCGGGCTTCGAGTACGTGTTTGCCTGGGAACAGGCGCCGCACGAAGGCGATCACGTGTTTGAAGGTCCAGAAGGCGCCAGGGTCTTCGTCGATCCCCGGAGCTTCCGGCTGCTGGACGGCACCGTGCTCGGCTACGACACGAGCCTGATCAGCCGAGGCTTTCTCTTCGAAAACCCGCACGCCAAGAGCACGTGCGGCTGCGGCATCTCGTTCAGTGTCGAGGACACTCACCTCGCCAGTCCTGACGGGCTCGCCGAGGAGGACCACCAATGACCACAGCGACGCGCACGATCGAGGAACTTACCAACCGGGAATACCAGTACGGCTTCGTCACCGACGTCGAAGCCGAGACCGTCCCGAAAGGCCTCAGCGAGGAGGTCGTCCAGCTGATCTCCGAGAAGAAACGCGAGCCCACGTGGCTGCTCGAGTGGCGCCTGAAGGCGTACCGCACCTGGCTCACCATGAGCGAGCCGACGTGGCAGAACGTGCACTACCCGGCGATCGACTACCAGGACATCATCTATTACTCGGCGCCCAAGAAGAGACCGACGCTCACCAGCCTCGAGGAGGTCGATCCGGAAATCCGCGCCACCTTCGAGAAGCTTGGGATTCCGCTCGAAGAACAGAAGCTGTTCGCCGGCGTCGCGGTCGACGCCGTGTTCGACAGCGTCTCGGTCGCGACGACGTTCCGGACGAAGCTGGCGGAGCTGGGGATCATCTTCTGTTCTTTCTCCGAGGCGGTGCAGGAGCATCCCGATCTCGTGCGGAAGTACCTCGGCACCGTCGTGCCGTACACCGACAACTTCTTCGCGACGCTCAACTCGGCCGTCTTCAGTGACGGGTCGTTCGCCTTTATCCCCAAGGGCGTCCGCTGTCCGATGGAACTGTCCACGTATTTCCGCATCAATGCGCGGAACACCGGTCAGTTCGAGCGCACGCTCATCATTGCCGACGAAGGCGCGCGCGTGAGCTATCTCGAGGGCTGCACGGCGCCGATGCGGGACGAGAACCAATTGCACGCTGCCGTCGTGGAGCTCGTCGCGCTCGATAACGCGACGATCAAGTACTCGACGATCCAGAACTGGTACCCGGGCGACAAGCAAGGCAAGGGCGGCATCTTCAACTTCGTCACCAAACGCGGCACAGCGGCTGGCGTGAACTCGAAGATCACCTGGACGCAGGTCGAAACCGGGTCCGCCATTACGTGGAAGTACCCGGGCTGCATCCTACTTGGCGACAATTCGATCGGCGAGTTCTATTCGGTCGCGACGACCAACAACTGGCAACAGGCTGACACCGGCACCAAGATGATCCACCTCGGCCGGAACACGAAGAGCACGATCATCTCGAAGGGGATCTCGGCGGGGCACGGCCAGAACACCTACCGCGGTATGGTGAAGATCGGCAAGCAGGCGCACGGCGCGCGCAACTACTCGCAGTGCGACTCGCTGCTCATCGGCGATCAGTGCGGCGCCCACACGTTCCCGTACCTAGAGATCAAGAACACGTCGGCGAGGGTGGAACACGAGGCGTCCACCTCGAAGATCGACGAGGACCAGATCTTCTATTGCCGCCAGCGCGGCCTCTCGACCGAGGACGCCGTGAACCTGATCGTCAGCGGATTCTGCAGAGAAGTCTTCCGCGAGCTGCCGATGGAGTTCGCCGTGGAAGCGCAGAAACTCCTCAGCGTCAGTCTGGAAGGCAGTGTCGGCTAAGTCATCATGACCATGCTTGATATCCACAACCTCCACGTGCGGGTCGGCGGCAAGCCGATCCTTCAAGGCATCGACCTCTGCGTCAACGCCGGCGAAGTCCACGCCATCATGGGACCAAACGGCTCGGGCAAGAGCACCCTCGCGCGCGCGCTGTCCGGCCACCCCGACTACCAGGTGACCGAGGGCGAGGTGTCGTACGAGCGTCGCGATCTACTCGCGATGGATCCGGAAGAGCGCGCCCGCGAGGGCGTGTTCATGGCGTTCCAGTACCCGGTCGAGATCCCTGGTGTGAACAATGCGTACTTCCTGAAAGCGGCCCTGAACGCGATCCGCACGCACCGCGGGCAGGAGGAGCTCGACGCCATCGAGTTCATGGCACTGATGCGCGAGAAGTCGACGCTGCTCGAGATAGACCCGAGCATGCTCACCCGTTCTGTCAACGAAGGCTTCTCCGGCGGCGAGAAGAAGCGCAACGAGATCTTTCAGATGGCGGTGCTCGAGCCGAAGCTGGCGATTCTCGACGAAACCGATTCGGGCCTCGACATCGATGCACTCAAGCTCGTTGCGAATGGCGTCAACGCGATGCGGAGCCCGGAGCGGGCCATCATCGTCGTCACCCACTATCAGCGGCTGCTCGATTACATCGTCCCCGACGTCGTGCACGTGCTGTCGGGAGGGCGGATCGTGAAGTCTGGCGACCGGGCGCTCGCGCTCGAGCTCGAAGACAAAGGATACGGCTGGCTCGAGCCAGAGGCGGCGGCCACCGCCCCGGCCGCGAAAGCGTAAGGACATCCGCATGACTCGCGTCATTGTTTCCAGGCAGTCCAGCCCGCAGACCGACGCCTATCTGGCCGATTGCGATCGTCTTGTTACCGCCCACTCCGCGACGGAGCCCTCATGGCTGCGGAATCTGCGCCGGAAGGGGATCGAGCACTTCGCGGACGCCGGCTTTCCTACGACGCGCGATGAGGAATGGAAGTTCACCAGCGTCGCGCCGATCGCCGACCGGTATTTCGCGCCGGCGCACGATCGTCAGAGCGGCCTCACGACGGATCTGGTGGAGAACTGGGCCGGCGCACTCGGCGGCTACCGGCTCGTGCTGGTGAATGGCGCGTATGCGCCACAGTTTTCCGTCGGCGGGTTGCCTGGCGGCGTGCATGTGTCCAGTCTGCGGTCTATCCTGGCCACGAACCCGGCGGCCGTGGAGCCGTATCTCGGCCGGTTCGCCCACCCTGATCGGCAAGCGTTCACGGCGCTGAACACGGGTTTCCTCCAGGACGGCGCATTCGTGTGGATCCCGCCGGCCACGATCATCGAACAGCCCATTTCGCTGCTGTTCGTGTCGGCATCGCCCGAGACCGCCAGTGTGTCGCACCCGCGCGTGCTGATCGTCGCCGGCGACCGCAGTCAGGCCCGGATCGTCGAAGATTACGCCGGTCCGCCGGGACAGGAGTACTTCACGAACGCGGTCACGGAGGTCGTGATCGGGTCCGGCGCGGTGGTCGATCACTACAGGCTGCAACGCGAGAGCCAGCGCGCCTGTCACATCGGCAGCATGTACGTGCACGGCACCCGTGACAGCACCTTTTCGTCGCACTCGATCGCGTTCGGCGGCGCGCTCGCCCGGAACGACATCACCGCCGTGCTCGACGGCGAGGGCGGCGACTGCACGTTGGACGGTCTGTATCTCGTGGACGGCCGGCGGCTGATCGACAATCACACGACGATCGACCATGCTAAGCCGCACTGCGGCAGCCACGAGCTGTACAAGGGGATCCTCAGCGGGCACGCTCGTGCCGTCTTCAACGGCAAAATCATCGTACGGCCCGACGCCCAGAAGACCGACGCCAGGCAGACGAACAAGGCCCTGCTGCTCTCCGACGATGCGCAGATCAATACGAAGCCGCAACTCGAGATCTTCGCCAACGACGTGAAGTGCACGCATGGCGCGGCAGTGGGTCAGCTCGACGAGGACGCGATCTTTTATCTGCGGGCGCGGGGCCTCGACCTGCAGCAGGCGCGTGACATGCTGATCCACGCGTTCGCGGTTGACGTGCTCAACCGGATCCGGATCGAGCCGCTCAGGAAGTCGCTCGAAGAGCACCTGCTCTCAGAGCTACCCGCGGCCGGGGGGCCGTCAAACCAGCAATGACCAGCATCGCCGCGCCGTCCCAGGTGGGCTTCAACGTGCGCTGGATCCGCGAGGACTTTCCCATTCTTCGGCAGACCGTGCACGGCAAGCCGCTCGTGTACCTGGACAACGCCGCGACGGCGCAGAAGCCTCGTGCGGTGCTTGACGCGTTGATGGCCTACTACAGCGAGGACAATGCGAACGTCCATCGCGGCGTCCACCTGCTCAGCGAGCGCGCCACCCAAGCGTTCGAGGACGCCCGCGCCACGGTGCAGCGCTTCATTAACGCAGCCTCCGCGCGCGAAATCGTCTTCACGCGCAACGCCACCGAAGGCATCAATCTGGTGGCCCAGACCTTCGGCCGTGCACGTCTCGGCCCGGGAGACGAGGTGGTGATCTCCGCCATGGAGCACCACTCCAACATTGTGCCCTGGCAGATGGTGTGTGAGGAAAAGGGCGCGTCGCTGCGGGTGATTCCGATCACCGACGAGGGGGCGCTGCAGATCGAGGAGTACGAGCGGCTTCTCGGGTCCCACACGCGGCTGGTCTCGATCGTCCATCTGTCGAACGTGCTCGGGACGATCAATCCCGTCCGGCAGATGATTGCGATGGCGCATCGCCGTGGCGTGCCGGTGCTCATCGACGGATCCCAGGCGACCCATCACATGGCGGTGGACGTTCAGGCGCTCGACGCCGACTTCTACGTGTTCACGGGCCACAAGCTGTACGGACCGACCGGGATTGGCGTGTTGTACGGCAAGGAGCGGCTGCTCGACGAGATGCCGCCGTATCAGGGTGGCGGCGACATGATCAGCTCGGTCACCTTCGAGAAGACCACGTACAACGTCCTGCCGTACAAATTCGAAGCGGGGACCCCGAACATCGCAGGCGCGGTGGGGTTGGCGGCGGCAGTGGACTACATCACCGCGATCGGGATGGATCGCATTACGGCCCACGAACGTGAGCTGCTTGCGTACGGAACGGCGGCGCTGTCGGGGGTGCCGGGCCTGACACTCATCGGAACGGCGCCCGAGAAGGCGAGCGTGCTCTCGTTCGTGATGGACGGCGTGCACTCGCACGACATCGGCACCGTCGTCGATCAGGAAGGCGTCGCGATCCGCACGGGGCACCACTGCGCGCAGCCCCTGATGCAGCGCTTGGGCATTCCCGCCACCGCGCGCGCGTCGCTGGCGCTCTATAACACTCGCGAGGAGATCGACGCCCTCGTCGCGGCGCTCCACAAAGTCCGCGAGCTCTTCACGTGACGCGCCGAGGGTTGCCAGCGTCCGATCTTCGGGAACTCTATCAAGAGGTCATTCTCGACCATAACCGCCGGCCGCGCAACTTCCGCGCGATTGAAGGCGCCAGCCGGCACGCCGAGGGCTACAACCCGCTCTGCGGGGATCGGCTGTCCCTCTACCTGAAGGTCGAGGACGCCGTGATCAAAGACGCCAGCTTCCAGGGATCGGGATGCGCGATCTCGAAAGCGTCGGCTTCGATGATGACCGACAGCGTCAAGGGTAAAACGCTGAGCGAGGCCCGCGGCATGTTCGAGCAATTCCGCCAGATGGTGACCGGGAACGCCGACCCGCTCGCTCATCCAGAACGGCTGGGCAAGCTCGCTGTGTTCGAAGGCGTCCGCAACTACCCGGCGCGCGTGAAATGCGCGAGCCTCGCCTGGCACACGCTTCGCTCCGCGATCGACGCGAAGGACGAGGTCGTGTCGACAGAAACGGAATAACGCGACCGACGGTCATGCCAGACAACATCATCAAGCTCACCGACGAACACGCGGCGCGCGCCGAAGAGGCGGTGCGTGTGGCTTCGAAGGCGGGCGCGACAACCGGCGCGATCTTCGAGCGTCGTGACCCCGTCAAGACTCTCGCGATGCAACCGCAGATCGTCGAGGTGCTCTCGACGATCTTTGACCCCGAGATCCCCGTCAACATCTACGAACTCGGCCTCATCTACGAGATCGCCGTCGACGCCGACCACGGGGTCGGCATTCGCATGACGTTGACGGCGCCTGGCTGCCCCGCCGCTCAGAGCCTGCCCGTCGAAGTCGTCAACAAGCTGAAGCAGCTGCCCGGCATCGCCGACGCGCACGTGGACATCGTCTGGGACCCGCCTTGGGACAAAGACCGGATGTCGGATGCCGCGAAACTGCAACTCGGGATGTTCTGACCGTCTCGCCGGCTGACATCGCTCGTCCGTAGTACGCGCTGGGCATTGGTCACCTTACTGGATTGGATTTGGCCTTTCCGGGACATCGGGCGCCGCCTGAAAATGCCGGGAAATCCGGAGTCTCGATCTTGTTGGTCAGCTTCTATCAGGCCGAATTTCGCTCAAGTTGACAATGCCAGCTGGCCCGCTCGTAATATAGGACTAATGTAGTCGTGTGTTCACGACCGCGATTTGATTCGATAGGTTCTGCGCCTCTACCGCGCAACGGGCGCAGGTGTAGTCCTTCAGTCTTTGGTTCTTGGTCCTTGGTCCGAGGGCGCGATGCCTTCGATGACGCGCGGCGTTGACGACGCAAATTCATATGTCAGCCATCGACGATGCAAAGACCCTTGGTCGCGCGCGTCTCTCGTTCGCCGACCAGCACGACATCGACGAGTTCATCGCCACGCTGGAGAAGTTTGAGCGCGGGGAGATCGGCCCCGACCAGTGGCGCGCATTCCGCACGCCAAAACATCCAGTTCCATTTCGTGAAGCTGCACGATGTGGAGCTGGCGATGCAGCTCCTCGCCAACGTCGGTGTCACCACGCGCGAAGCCTGCGGGAACTCGGTGCGCAACATCACCTGCTGCCCGTACGCCGGTGTGGCCAAGAGCGAGCTCTTTGACGTCACCCCGTTCGCCGACGCGCTGACCCGGTACCCCTACGGCACCCGCTGTCTTCGTCTCTGCCGCGCAAGTTCAAGATCGCCTTCGAAGGTTGCCCCGAGGACCACGCGTTCACCGCGATTCACGACATCGGTCTCAAGGCCCGTTTGCGCGAGACGAACGGCGGTGCCGAGCTCGGGTTCCGGATCACCGTCGGTGTGGCGCGGCGACCATGTGCCGGTCGGGCAACCTGCTCCACGAGTTCGCGCCTGCCGGCGATCTCCTCGACGTCGCCGAGGCCATCGTACGCGTCTTCCATCGCCTCGGCGATCACGAACACAAGCACATGAACCGGATGAAGTTTCTCATCAAGGCGCTCGGCTGGGAGGGCTACCACGACGCGTACGAGAAGGAAAGGGAGCGCATCCGGGTCGAGGGCGGCGCGAAGCTCTCCTTCAGTCCGAACGATCCGCCCGTCGAGCACGCTCCCACCGGGGCACGCGGACCCGCTCCGTCTCCAGCGGACGTCGCCACGCGCGCCGCGAGCTCGATCGTCCAGGGCCCCGGCATCACGCCGGCAGTCAAGCCTGAACTTGCGACGACTGCGGCTGACTTCGCACGCTGGGAGAAAACGAACGTCCGGCCCCAGAAGCAGGAGGGTTGCTCGACCGCGACGGCGTTCTTCGGACGTATCGAGCTGCCCCGCGTCAAGCAACTGCTCGCGGACCTCGAGACGATGACCTCCGAGTCGGCGGAGCCGCAGGACTATGTGGACCTCGCTGAGACGAGCGAGTTCAGGCCGCAGACAATGGCCGGTGAGTGCGCATCGTAGCTCGCCCTCGGGCACTGCCTCACGGAAACGGCATAGACAAGAGGAAAGGATCCATGGCTGACTTTGTGAGGGTAGCGACGACAAACGAAATCGAGCCCGGTTAGGCACGACTCGTCGACGTCCCGGGCAAGTCGATCGCCCTCTTCAACGTCGAGGGTCAGTTCTTCGCGCTCGACAACACGTGCACGCATAGGGGCGGCCCCTTTGGCCGAGGGAGAGATCTCGGGCCACGAAGGACTTGTCCCTGGCACGGCGCAAGGTTCGATGTTCGGAGAGGGGAGGTCGTTGGTCCGCCGGCCCAGCAAGCCGTCGCGCGCTACGGCGTCCGCGTGACGGAAAGCGACACCGAGATCGAGATGTAGGAGCGACCCCCTGCCATCTCGCCACGCGCGTCATCGATCAACATGCCGGAGGAAGATTTCACTCCATCGAGGCAACCCTCCAGGTCATTGAAAAGTGTGCCAGTCGTCTCACAGTCGGCGACGCGGAAGGACACGTGCGCCGCTCGAACCGGTTACGCTGGGTTGAAGGCGGCGCATGTATAAGCTGAACGGAATCATGCGGCAAGGCACGATCGATTCGTCGTTGACGTCTGCGCGTTACGCCACCTTGGAGGAAGCGCGCGCCGGCGCGCGCGAACTTCTCCGTGATGACCGCGTACTGCGGGCGATGATCGTGTGGAACGAAATCCCTCCCCGCTTTGTCGAGTGGGTCGAGAGGTGATCTGACCGCACCCTCTCACGAAGCTGCTGAAACGGTCTGTAGCGGCCTGTCGTCTGAGGGGGGAACCCCGGGCGGATCTGAGAACGGGCGTTATCGTCGATCAGTCTGGTCCTTGGCATCTGGCTTATCGCCGCGCTCTTCGCACTGGGCGAGGTTGGGACGAGCCGAATTCCTTTGGCCAATGATGTCACCTTGGGCGTGTTGCTTGTGGCGTCCTCGGCGGGATGCTCGCGGCCTCGGCGCCACCCGTGATCGCCACGTGGTTCCACATCGTGTGCGGGGTCTGGCTCGTCGTCGCGCCATTCGCCTTGCAGTATCGAGCCGTGTCGCGCGCGGTGGTCGATGATGTAGCTGTCGGGATCGTCGTGCTCAGCGCGATCGAGCCACATGGGCTCTTGCGCGCCCCGATCGGGGCGGCGTGAGGCATGCATCTACTCCAGTGCGCAACCTTTCCACGAGGGCTCGCTACCGGAGCCAGACAGAGCCTTGGGGAGGGAGGGCGCCGTGCCCACACAGGAGCGCGGATTTGCGTCAATGGATGCCAAGGACCATCGCGAGATTGCCAGCAAGGGCGGGAAAGCCGCGCATGCGAAGGGCGCCGCGCATGAATGGACGCAGGAAGATGCGGGAGAGGCCGGCCGCGAAGGTGGAATGTTGAGTCACCGGCGCGAGCCGTCGGGATGAATGGGCAAAGGACGTGCGAACCGACAGAAACTGATTTCAGAACAGGTGAGGACGAAACACGCGGTGTGGTCCGGCCACAGCGCTCGTACACAGAAGCCGTCGGCCTCGGGGCGAACACCAAAGCTCGGACGAGCCGCGAAGGCGCCAGGCAGATGAACGCACCCTGCGCCCAATGACGCTATCTCCCGCACATGGCGTCTTTACACATGGCGTCTTTCACTTGACGCGCGTTGCGCGGAGGAGTAGAGGAGTAGAAGCGGCGGGGTCTGCTGCTACGTGCCTCGTTCTTGGTGGAGGCCTGCATGAACGAGCCCGAAGTCATCGTCGGCATCGGCGGCGCCGTCCACAGCTTGCATGGCCGGGCCCTTCCTTAGGCATTTGCAGCGAACCCGGGGAGGTGACACATGGCGATCACGGCATCGATTGGCGATTTCCTCAAGCGCGAAGGAATTCCGTATCGCACGATCGCGCACCCTGTTGCGTACACCGCACAGGAGGAAGCGGCCATCGCGCACGTCCCCGGACGACGCTGGGCGAAGACCGTCGTCTGTCTCGCTGACGATCAACCGGTGCAGGTCGTCGTGCCCGCCGACCTGATCGTCGATCTGGAGCGGCTGCGTGAACTGGCCGGAGCTCGCGTGGTTCGACTGGGCACCGAAGACGAGATTGCCGCACTGTATCCCGAGTGCGAGCGGGGAGCCATGCCTCCGTTCGGGCCCCTGTACGGCCAGCGAGTCTACGTCGACACGACGCTGGTCGACGAGCCCGAAATCGTGTTCAACGCTGGCACCCACACCGACGCCATCAGGATGGATTACCGCGATTTTGCGGGAATCGTCAATCCGGTGGTGGGTGCGCTCGCGCGCCAGCTACCGCGCTGAGCGCGGACGTTATGAGGCGGCTGAGAAAGGGAAGCGATCGGGAGAACGGCCCATGAAGGACCTGGCCTCGAAACAGTGCGTGCCGTGCCGCGGCGGCGTGCCGCCGCTGAAGGGCGCCGAGCTCCAGGTGTTCCTGCGTGACGTCAATAACGGCTGGCAGGTGATCGACGAGCACCATCTCGAAAAGGAATATCGGTTTGAGAACTTCCGCGAGGCGCTGGACTTCACGATTCGTGTCGGCGAGCTCGCGGAAGAGCAACGCCATCACCCCGACATCTATCTCGCATGGGGCAAAGTCCGGCTCACGATCTGGACGCACAAGATCAATGGCCTGACGGAGAGCGATTTTGTCTTCGCGGCGAAAGCCGATCGGGAGCTGAAGCTGCCCAGTGGCACGCGTTACCAGGGTCTCTTGCTGGACCGAGTCAGTCAGTTCACCGGCTCTGGTGGTGGCCGGTAACTCAGCCCCGGCTCGTCCATAACGACCTCCTCTCACGGAAGGGCCGCCGTAGATGACCTGCCACACGAAGAACTGGTCGACGTTGGCTTCCTTCAGCGCACAGAATCAGATTGATCCGCGACCGCGGCACGAGCACCGCCAGCCGTCCCAGAAAGTCGAGGGGATCCCGCTCCAGGTGCGTCGTGCCATCGGCCCACCGATGCCGCAACTGCAGGACGATAAGAAACACTAAATGTTTCTTACCGTCTGACTGCGCCGCCCGCTCTCGATGTTGACGCGGCCTTGGCCTTGTCGGGCGACGAGGCCGTCGCATCAGCGCTTCCACGTCACCCAGGTCCTTCGCCCGTCCGGATGAACGCTTGTCGTCCATCGGATCGTTCGTTCGAGTCGAAGGCGAGATGAAGGCTGCCCCCACCAGCAGGTCGATCCGGTCACGCCCGCGCGAGCGACGCGACCTGCACGCGTGCGTCGTTGAAGCACGCGCCGCCGCCGAGATCGGTGAGCGTATCGGGCGCGAGGACAGTGGCCGTCGAGCCGTTCGCCGTGCTGCGCCGCCACAAGCCTTTCGGCAGGCTGACGGTCCCTGGACGAATCGATGCGGCCACGGTCAGCGGACAATGGACCTCACCCAGGTCGTTGAAGATTCGCACGAGGTCTCCCTCTTCCAGCCCGCGGGCCCGCGCTTCGTCCGGGTGCATCGTCAGCGTGACGTCTGGCCGCGGCAGCTCGCCAAGCGTGGAGCTGATCGTGCGGTCGCTCGCCGGCGAGATGAGCGACAGCGGATACCGGTCGGTCGCCGGATCGGGCTGAAACCGGTAGAGGCCCATCGGCGCGCTGGCTTCGAGCGCGGCGGGAAATAGGTCGATCTTGCGATCGGCCGTGTTGGGAAAGACGTCGACAAACTGAACCGGAGCTGCGCCGCACGCCGGTAGAGGCCGATGCCCGGCCGAGAGATCGGCGCCGATCGTGCCGGGTAGCCCATTGAGCACCTGGACGAGCAGGTCCAGCTCGCCCTCCGGATCGTCCTCGCGACGCAGCCCAAGCCGCGCGCACAGCTCGCCGAAGACGTCGGCGTTTGGCCGAGCCTCGCCGACTGTGTCCACGACCGGCCGGGCCAGCTGCATGCTGATGGGCCCGTACGCTTTCGCGAAGTCGTAGCCCTCGAGGAAGGTCGTGGCCGGCAGGATCACATCGGCATACAAGGCCGTGTCGGTCATCACCTGCTCGAAGACGACCGTAAAGAGGTCTTCGCGCGCGAGGCCGCGAAGGACGCGCGATTGATCGGGAACGGTTGCGGCCGGATTGCAGTTGTAGACGAAGAGGACGTCGACCGGTGGATCGTCGTACTCCGTGAGCGCGCGCCCGAGATGCGTCATGTTGACCACGCGCGAGGTAGGCTCGTCGGCTCCGATCCACGGCCGCGTGATATTCCACGACGCCGAGTTGCTCATCGAGTAGCCGCCGCCGCGCACGCCGAACTTGCCGCCTACGGCCGGCAGCGCGAGGACGGCCATCGCGGCGTTGCCGCCGTTGCGGTTGCGCTCGAGACCCCAGCCGCAGCGGATGAGGGCCGGCGAGCGCTCTGCGTAGAGCCTTGCAAGCTGCTCAAGGGCAGTTGCGTCGATGCCCGCGACCTCAGCCGCACGCTCGATGGTCCATGGCTCGGAGCGCTCGCGGAGCCGGTCGGCGCCGTGTGCGTGAGTGCGCAAGAACGCTTCGTCGGCGTGACCGTTCGCGAACAGATATCGGTGGATCGCCAGCGCAACGGCGACGTCGGTGCCGGGTCTGACGGCGAGATGAACGTCTGCCGGTCGGGCAAGCGCCGTCGTCCGGGGATCGATGATGATGAGCGCGGCGCCGTGCTTCTGGGCCTCGCGCACGTAGGGCACGATGTGAATCCCGGAGACCGACGGATTGATGCCCCACAAGACGATCAGCTTCGCCGCTGGATAGTCCTGATAGGTGACCGACGGCATCTTGCCGTAGAGCGCCTGGTTGGCCGCGCCGGTGGGCGCCGCACAGAGGGTCCGCGCGAGCCGGGACGCGCCGAGCCGGCGCCACAGGGTCGTGTCGAGGTTGTCCTGGGTGAGGAGTCCGTTCGAGCCGCCGTACGAGTACGGCAGGATCGACGCGCCGCCATGCTCGGCCCTGGCACGCTCGAAGCGCGAGATGATGAGCCCGAGCGCTTCGTCCCACGACGCGCGCTTGAACCGGCCTTCGCCCTTGCGGCCCTTGCGAACGGCAGGGTGGAGCAGCCGATCCGGACCGTAGACGCGCTCGCCGAACCTGCGGACCTTCGCGCAGATGAACCCGGCGGTCACCGGGTTCCTCTGTGAGCCGTCAAGCGCGACGACCTTGCCGTGCTGCACGGTCACCGCGAGGCTGCAGGCGTCGGGGCAGTCGAGCGGGCACGCCGTGTCGACAACCGACGTCGGTCCGCCGAGCACGGCGCCGCGGGGCTTTTTGCCGGCTGCCTTCACTAGCACCGCCATGTCAGTGGGCTATTATGCCCGCTGTGCCCGACCTGCCGCACGTCGTCATCATCGGGGGCGGCTTCGGGGGCCTCGATGCCGCGCGGGCGCTCTACGGCGCGCCGGTCCGTGTGACGCTGCTCGATCGCCACAACTACCATCTCTTCCAGCCGCTTCTCTATCAAGTCGCGACCGCGTCGCTCTCGCCCGGAGACATCGCGTCGCCCATTCGCTGGATTCTGCGCCGGCAGACCAACGTAGAGGTGCTACTGGCCGAAGCCCTTGCGATCGACGTGGCTGCGCGGCGGGTTGTGATCGACGGCGGCCTTCTCTCGTACGACTACCTGATCGTGGCGGCCGGCCGCGGCGCAGGGGTACTTCGGCCATCCGGAATGGGCCACGCACGCGCCCGGACTGAAGACCCTGGACGATGCGATCGTGATGCGGCGGCGGGCCGACCGGCGTCGAGCTGGCTGGTGCGCTCGCCGAGATCGCGCGACACTCGCTACGGCGGGACTTCCGCCACATCCACCCCGAATCGGCACGCATCATCGTGCTTGAAGGCGGCCCGCACGTGCTCCCGGCGTTTCCCGACTCGCTGCGCGAGGCCGCGCTGGGCTCGCTCGAGCGCCTGGAGGTTGAGGCTCGCACTGGATCGGTCGTCACCGAAGTCGACGCCGACGGGGTGTCGTGGCGTCCGACTTCAGTCGGACTTCAGCCTGGCGGACAAGATGCCAAGGGTGGGCGCATCGAGGCGCAGACGGTACTCTGGGCGGCCGGCATCGCGGCGTCACCGCTTACGGCGTCGCTCGGTGTGCCGCTCGATGGCGTCGGGCGCGTGCGAACGGAGTCCACGCTGACCGTGCCCGGCCACCCGAATACCTTCGTCGTCGGCGACATGTGCGCCCTCGAGCAGGACGGCCGGTGGCTTCCAGGCGTCGCGCAGGTGGCGAAGCAGGAGGGCGCGCATTCGGCGCGGAACATCCTGCGCGCCATCGCCGGACAGTCGCTCGAGCGGTTCCGGTACCGCGACTACGGCACGATGGCGGTGATCGGTCGCGGACGGGCGGTGGCCGACCTCGGGCCCTTCAAGGCATCGGGGTTCTTCGCCTGGCTCTTTTGGCTGTTTCTCCACCTCTTCTGGCTGATTGGATTCCGCAACCGGCTGGCGGTCATGGGCGAGTGGGCGTGGGCGTACGTCACGCTGCAGCGCCGCGTACGGTTGATCACCGGAGGGCGACGTGAAACGGAGAAGGTAGAATGACTCGCGATGCGTGCAGCCGTAGTCGCGCTCGCTGACCTGGGCCGCAGCGCCCGCATGCTCTACCACGCGCATGCGCTGGCGGCGCTCGGCGTCGAGGTCGATCTCGTGGGCCTCGAGGGGACGCCCCTGCCAAAACGCATCACCGACGATCCGCGCATCATCGTTCATCGTCTCAAGGCCTCGCGCCTGTGGATCCGCCAGGGCCTTTCAGGATCCGGAGACGCCATGGTCGGCCTCTTCGACGTCGCGCGCATCAGCCTGCGCCTGAGGCGAGCGCTCAAAGGACTGAAGCGCCCCGATCTCGTGCTCGTGCAGAATCCGCCGGCGTTTCCCACGCTCGCCGTGACGTGGTTCTCGCTCCATCGCCGCGGCGTCCGGTTCGTGATCGACTGGCACAACCTCGGATACTCCGTGCTGGGCCTGCGGCTCGCCGCGTGGCATCCGGCCGTGCGCCTGGCGCGCTGGCTGGAGCGGCGGGACGCGCGGCGCGTCGACGCCAATTTGTGCGTGTCCCGAGGCCTCGCGGCGTTTCTCGAGAGCCGCTTCGGCGTCACAAACGCCCACGTGCTCTACGATCGTCCCGCGTCGCCCTTTGTGCCGATCGAGCGGGCCGACCGCGAGCGCTACCGGCAGGCGCTC
>Ga0209343_10005717_pt1 | contig 14986 bp, 14 predicted proteins | sample RifCSPlowO2_02_FD_184026 | JGI IMG/M metagenome (GOLD analysis project Ga0209343, IMG submission 184026) | Groundwater microbial communities from Rifle, Colorado - Rifle CSP2_plank lowO2_0.2 (SPAdes) (version 2) | ecosystem: Environmental > Aquatic > Deep subsurface > Groundwater | place... | reverse complement strand
ATCCAATATCCAGTTCACGCGTCGGCTCTTGATTGCGACCATCAGCGCGTCCAATGCATCGTGCTGGCTACGCCCTGGTCGAAATCCATACGAGAATCCGAGAAAGTCCTCTTCATAGATCATGTTCAGGACGGTGACTGTAATTTCCCTCTATCCCATCGCTCAAAGCAACCAGATTGAGCCTATTTGTCGTCATGCACGCAGACGAAGGTTATGACGCGAATTCGATGCGTTGAAATTTTTCGCAGGGCATGAACCGGGCAAGATATGCGCCCTTTTTCATCCTGGCCCGGCCATGCAAATCTATTACCCCAGCCTGCAAGCAATACACCAACAAACCCTTCAGCTCGAACTTGAACAGTGCAAGCATTGCCAGCAAACGCAGCAACTGGTGTCGCACGGATTCATTCGCAAGAAACGCGCGGGAGGTGATCCCCAAGCAATCGGCAAACGGGTCTTTTGCTCCAATCGCAATCACCATACCGGCTGCGGGCGCACCATGCAGTTGTACCTGGATGCAACCCTGCGCTATGTGCACCATGCAGGCAGCGCCGTGGTGGCGTTCGTGCTATTGCTGATCGCAGGCATTTCCATCGGACTGGCCTACACGCAAGCCACCGGGGCCCAGACGCCGCGCCATGCCTATCGCTGGCTGCATCGCCTGCACGCGCAGATCAGCGCCTACCGCAGCCTGTTCCATCAACCGCTTTTTGCGCCGCCGCTCGTCTGCGCGGTGCAGTCCCCGTGCTTGCGCCGCGGCTTATTGGCTTCGACGTTTACGGCCCTGCTGGCACGCCTCAAGCAGCCGCTGTGCCAGGCGTATCAGTCGCAATTGCAACGCCCCTTCTTCTGACGCCCATCGGTCCCGGCCGCCCGCAATTTCTCCAACTGCCATCGTATCGCGCCAGGCCAAAGCGCTGACTTTGGGCTTCCGAGCGCAGCAACAGCTTTTGTCACTCGCAGTTTTGCGGCGGCGCAAATAGCCTTGCCTCCTCTTTTAACCATCAGGAGTAAAAACCATGGCTGCCAAGCCTTCCTTTGAATTGCGCCTGCGGGTGCTCAATGCCGTCTACGAAGCCCCAGGCACCACGATGCGCGAGCGCATCAAATTCGTGGCCAGCAAAAGCTTTGCCGATGTGCTCAATGGGGGACAGTACCAGTTCACCTGGCGCACCATCAGCACCTGGCTGTACCGCCACAAAATCAGCGGCATCACCACCCTGCAGAACAAGACCCGGTCCGACAGATATGCCTATCGCAAGGTGCAGGTCAATCAGCTGGCCGAAGCCTTGCACGAGGTGCTGCCTACGCTGTCCACCAACAAGGTGGGGGTGATTCCCAAGAGCGTGCTGTACCGGGTGCTGTTGCAGCGCGGCTTGTTCGTGCGCTCCCAGTTGGCGCCGACCACCTTTTACCGCATGGTGCGCACCCACCAGTTGCTCCTTGATGCCTCCGTGCAAAAGCACCGCCTGTCCTTTGCCATGCAGTTCGCCAATGAATTGTGGCAGGCCGATACGCTGTACGGCCCCAGTATCAAGCAAGGCGACGGGCAATGGAAGAAGACGTTTTTGATTGCCTTCATTGACGATGCTTCGCGGGTGATTACGCATGCCCAGTTCTTCTACCGCGACAACACAGCCAACATGGTCCATGCCTTTCGCTCGGCCTTGTACAAGCGGGGCAAGCCAGAGCGGCTGTATTTTGACAATGGGGCCAATTACACCTCCAAGGAGATTTTGCAGGCCTGTGTGCGTCTGGACATCCATTTGTCGCACGCGCCAATTCGCGATGGCGCGGCCAAGGGCAAGATCGAGCGCTTCTTTCGGGGGTTTCGGGATCGGTTCTTGACCTTGCATGCCAGCTTCCCGTCCCTGGAGGAACTCAATCGGCTGACGCACCAGTGGGTGGAAGAGGAATACAACGCCAAGTTCCACAGCGGTATTCAGATGGCCCCGCTGGACCGTTTCAATCTGGACCGCAATCGGGTGAAGTTCTTGAGCGACGACGCGTTTTGCGCGGAGGTGTTCTTTGTGGAGGAAGAGCGCAAGGTCAGCAAGACCAATGTGTTTTCCATTGCGTCGCAGCGTTATGAATGTCCGGTCGATCTGCGGGAGAAGACCGTTCAGGTGCGCTTTGATCGCATGCGGACGGATCGCTTCGTGGTGTATTTTGCGGGGCAGCGCATGGGTGAGGCTACGCCTTTGGATCTGCACGCCAATGCGCGTTTGCGCATGCCGGAAATCGGGCAAGTCGCAGTAGGAGAGCGGTCATGATCAAGTCTTCTTTTGGCTTGACCCAGGAGCCTTTCTATCGCAGCGAAGTAGCCTTGTTGCCCCAGCAGAGTGAGGCCATCGACATGGTCAAGATCCATGCCCAGCACGGGGGGTTCTCGGTGATCGTGGGCAGTCCCGGTGTGGGCAAGTCGGTCATTGGCGCGCATCTGGCGCAACTGGGTAAGCAGCGCGATACGGTGGTGGTGTCGTTTACCCAGACCATGCACACCTACCAGCCCATACTCAAGCTATTGGCCGAGTCCATGCAAGTGGGCACGGCACCGGTGAAGGATTTGGAGAAAGAACTGGTTCAAGCGGCCTGGCGCCATGTGCAGGCGCAGAAGACCTTGTACATCGTCATCGACGAGGCGCATTTGCTCGATATCGACATCTTGCGCAAACTGCGCCTGTTGTTCGAGCGTTTCCCCAAGAAGCACAATCTGGTGTTGCTGGGGCACACGGAGCTGATGTTTCGTTTGTCGATGATGTGCAATGAGGATATCAAGGGTCGTATCAGCTATTCCAAGCAGATACTGCCGCTGGCCGATGGTGACTTGAGCGGTTTCATCACCGCCGAGTTGGCCGCCGTTGGCTTGGGTGCCAATACCTTGGATGAGGCGGCCTTGCAGGTCATATTGCGGGCGGTGCAGGGTAATTTGCGTCTGTGCCGCAATCTTTGCTACGCCAGCCTGGTCGCCACTTGCATGGACCGCCAGAGAATATGCACGGTGTCGCATGTGAATGTGGCCTTGCAGCAGCCGCATTGGCGTTCGCATGAGGCCTTGCTCAAGCAGCAGGCCAAACCGAGTCGGGTGGCGCCATGAGCATGCGTACCCACAGGCTCACGACCTACCTGCAAGCAGAGGAGGCGTGCAGTTTGATCGAATTCCTGGACCAGGTGCGTGACATGTTGCTGGAGGCTTATGGCGATGACATCACAGCCATGCTGCGGCAAGCCCATTCGGCACAACAGGAGCCAGGGGATTTATTTGATGACGGGGAGCCGTTCTAAACCAGCTCGGCCAAAACGGTCATATCAAATGGGAATCTTGTGGTTCCCATTTTTTGAGCACCGAGTTATGACGGCAATTCGGTCGGGCGTGCGATCAAAGCTCGGTTGGGCTGTGAAAATCTTATGACGCCAATGTGGGAATGCGGGCGCCATCTTGCAGAAATCGTATGACGGCAATTTGGGAGGAAATACGATGGGAGTGAGGTGCGCAACAGCTGCGCCGCACGGCGGTGGACAAAAACGTGGTTTGCAGCCACTCTTTGGGCAAGACCCCCATGCCGGGTTGCGGCTTGTCGCTGATGCCGTGGAACATGCCGCGTATCAGCGCGGTGGCATTTGGTTAATTCGAGCGCGGCCACTTTTCGCCTTCTCGTTGTGCATACACTCATGGACAACACCAACACATTCTTTCTGACCATGAGTTTTCCCGCCCGGCTGGCCGCCCTTCGCAAGGAGTGCGGCTTTACGCAGCAACAGATGGCCGACAAGATCGGCATGCACGTCTCCCAGCTCAAGCGCTACGAGGCGGGCGCCTCGTAGCCCACGATTGATGTTTTCCGGCGCATCGCGCTGGCGCTCAATGTCAGCGCGGATATGCTTCTTTTTGAGGCCAACGAGCGCGGCCCCGATGACCGGCTGAAGTTGCAGTTCGAGGCGCTGTCGCATCTGGATGAGAAGGAGCGCGAGGCGGTGGAGACCATGATTGCAGGCGTGCTGCACATGCACGATGCCAAGCGCTGGACGCAAGCGGCCAGCACGGCCCAGGCGGCTAAGCCAAAGGTACAGAAGGCGGCACCATGAGTGCGGCTCCAGCGGCACCTGTGCCAGCGATGCAACCCCATATCGCCCGGCACATTCTGTCGCTGCGTGACCAGCGCGTGATGCTGGATGCCGAACTGGCCGCGCTGTACGGAGTAGAGACCAAGGTGCTGGTGCAAGCCATCAAACGCAACATCGAGCGGTTTCCGGCGGATTTCATGTTCCAGCTCTCCGCCGAGGAGTTCGCCAACTTGAGGTCACAGTTTGTGACCTCAAGTTCTGGCTACGGTGGTCGCCGCTATGCGCCTTACGCTTTCACCGAGCAGGGCGTGGCCATGTTGTCGTCGGTTTTGAACAGCCCGCGCGCCATCGCCATCAATATCGAGATCATGCGGGCCTTTGTGCAGGTGCGCTCCATGGCCGCCACCCACCAGGACCTGGCCAAGCAGTTGGCGGAGCTGCAAGACAAGACCGAATCGCTGGCGATGTCGCATGACACGTTTAGCCGCAACACCCGTGCCCAACTCAAGCAGGTGTTTGATGCGCTGCGCGAACTGATGACCCCGCCTGAGCCGCCCAAGCGGCCTATCGGGTTCTTGCCGCTGGAGGATAAGAAGGACAAGCCCAAGGGGAGTGCCACGGCGGCAAAGGCGCTCACGGTGGGGCAGCGCAAGAAGCCGTAACGCAAAACCACCAGCAGCTAAAAGAAGAAGCCACCGGAACCCCACAGCCTTAGCGGCTGGAAGGGGTGGCGGGTGGCTTTTTTACGTTAGATTGAGAAGAGAATTGGGCGCTAGCCCCCGTGGGGATTTCGTTGGCAGCTATTGATTTTGTAGTGGGCGTGGGGCAGAGTTAATCTGAGATTGGCCCCTTTTGCTCATGGGAGTGAGGTGCGCAACAGCAAGGTGCGCAACACCAGACTCCTATTTCCGATCTCTTGCCCGAGCTTTCAGGCACATGGGAATCAGTACGAACCACTGAAGAACTCCTGCGCCGATATTCAGAATCCAGAGGAGCGTTGTCAGAGCGAGCCCTGCCGGCATCGAGATTTGCCCTGTAAGTGGACCGACGACCAAACCCAATGGGAACGATAGGATCGCCGCGCCGTAAGCGAGTAATAAATCAGCGTCGGACTTCCCTGACCCCAAGAGCAACAACGTGCTCGCGAGGAGGGACACCGCCAGCACAAGCCAAGTAGCGCGTGCAATCGTGTGACTTGCACGGCCCGCCCAGTAAGAAGCAAGCACAGCCATGTCGATGAACGGCGCAGAGACAAGAACTCCCACAGCAGTCGCGCCAGCAATATCTCGATCAGCGAAGCCAAATAAGATGAAACCGATCAAGCTGAGGGCCGATAGCGACCAACAGAATACAAAGACCTTGCCCGCTCTGGTGCGCATGATTGACCAGACGCCTGTCATTTTGCTTTGCATTGCTGCTGGCAGTCCTGCACTTGCCGGTCCGCCCATTGCTGGCAGTTGTAGGCACCAGCGTTCCGCCCACCATTGCCAAACAGCGAGTAGTCGGGTCTCTTTGGATCGGTGAGTTTTGGAAGTAAGCATTGCTCGACGCACTGCTTCTCATCGACTGGTTTACAACTCTCTGGTTTGAAGGAATCTTTGCTTGGCTTCCCAGGCCCCCAGGCCCCATCAGCACGATCTTGCCCACCACAAGCCATGCCACCTTTACCATCTGGGACACAGGCGTATTGGTGATAGAGCGGCGACGGGTTGAGTCGGCTCTCGGGAAATAGCCGAGGCCCCCATTTGTCACCCAGAGCATGCAATGGCTGAGTGCACATGTAGGTCGCCAGTCCCAAGGGGTCAATGTTGGATAGCGCATTCCCCCCCACATACCCCCTGCGATTCCACCCAGCCGCCAGTCCCAGCGGATCGAACTGATCGTAAGCCCCCATCCCCGGCCGATAAGACCTGAACCCATTCTCAAACAGGTTCGATTCCTCATCCGCATACTGCCCCGGGAACCTCAAGTTCACCGTGATATTGGGCTTCGTCGCCTTGAGCAAGGTGGGCACATTGGTCATCGCCGCCCTCGGGTTGGTGGTCGCTTTGAGGATGCCCGTGGGCTTGTTGTCCCCAAACGCGCTGTACGCCCACTGCCACACCGGCTTGCCCGCGTCGTCCGTAATCAGCCTCGGCGTGCCCAGGTGGTCGCTGTGGATCGCGTAGAAACGGTTGTTTCTGTACAGCCCCACCGGAATCGCCTGCCCTGACTCCGTGGGCAGCCAGAGGTATTCCATCCTTCCCGCACTCTTGGCGCCGCCGTTGCCGTATTCCCCCAGCAGGCTGGGTGTATCTCCCAGCACCGCATCGTCGTACACATAGCTTTGCCCCAGCGTGGCGTTCTGTTGCGCTCGTGCGAACAGCCAGCCAAAGTTCTTTTTCAGCCAATGGGTGAAGCTTGCGCCCAGCTCTTCTTCGTCGGGCGCGGTTTGCGCCACCTGCGGTTCACTCTTGAAGACGCGCAGGCCCTGCGCGTTGTGCAGGTAGGTGATTCTGCTGGCCTCCAGGTTTTGGCCGATGCGCACCTGGCTGAGCCGGTTGGCGGCGTCGTATTCGAAGCTGCGCAGTCCGTCGCCGGTGAGGTTGCCGTTGGCGTCCAGCGTGTAGTTGACCTGGGTGCTGCTGGTGGCTGTGATGGGTTGGCCCTTGGCACCGGTGCGGCTGGTGGTCTGGGTCTGGGTAAAGCCCAGCAGGCGGTTGCTGTCTTGCGCCACCGTCAGGGCCTGGGTGCTGGTCTTTTGGTAGTCGCTTTGGTCGAAGTCGCCGTCCAGGTCGGTGTCGCTGGTGGTGGTGTCGATGGCGCTCAGCCGGTTGCTGTTGGCGTCATAGCTGTAGCGGGTGGCGGCGGCGGGTCGGGCAAAGCTGGTGAGTCGGTCCCGGGCATCGTAGCCCGCTGTCCAGCTGATGGGGGTGGCGACGAGTGTGGCCGCGCTGGTGGGGGTGGCTTCTTGCAGCGCCCACAGGTTTTGCGTGAGGCCGGTGATGCGCCCGGCCGCGTCGAACTGGTAGCTGGCGAATTCGTTGCTGGCCATGCGCCCATCGGCATCGAAGCTGCGGTTGGCTTTGTCGCAGGCAGCGGTACCGCTGGCGCAGGCCCAGTACCAGCCTTTGGGCTGGTTCAGCGCGGTGTAGGTGAGATTGCTGAGCCAGGGCTGCACGGGCTGGTTCTTGCCGGGCTCTTGCACGTCAATTTGGGTGATCTGGCCTGCTGCGCTCTTGCGATAAAAGACGTTCAATCCGCTGGGGTAGCTGACTTGCGCGGGCAGGCCACCCCTGTGGTACTGGTAGGCGGTGCTGTAGCGGCTGGGGTTGGCCGGGTTGTCGGCCACGCTTTGGGTTTTTTGCAGGATGCGCCCCAGGGGGTCGCGGGTGTAGACGCTGGTGCCGCTGGCGTCTTCGGTTTTGGCCAGATGGCCTGCTGCGTCGTAGCTCAGGTGCTGCTGGGTGCCGTCATTCAAGGTGATGTGGGTGGGGCGCTCCAGGGCGTCGCGCTCGATTTGGGTGGTTTGGCCTTTGGCGTCGGTGCTGGCGCTAAGGTTGCCTGCGCCGTCGCGCTGGTAGCTGAGCTGGCCGATGTCGGGGCTGGTCTCGCTGGTGATTTCGCCAAAGGCGTTGGTCTGGTAGCGGGTGGCCACGCCTTTGGGGTCGGTGGCGCTGCTGAGCTGGTTCAGGGCGTTCCAGGCCAGGGTGGCGGTGCTGTTGTCGGCCAGGGTGGTGGCCGTGGGGCGGCGCAGGGCGTCCAGGCTCTGGGTGGTGCTGTGGCCCAGCGGGTCGGTTTGGCTGGTGGGCTGGCCGTTGGCATCGAAGCCAAAGCGGGTGGCGTTGCCAGCGGCGCCGCTGATGGCGGCTACGCGGTTCAGGGCGTTGATGCTGCGCTGGGTGACTTGGGCCAGGTTGCCGTTCATGTCCTTGACTTCTTCGCGCAGGCGGTTGCCCATGGCGTCCAAGGTGTATTGGATGCTGTTGCCCCGGTTGTCGCTGGCCGCGATGAGGCGCTGGGCGGCGTCATAGCGGTAGGTGACGGTGTAGCCGCTGGGCAGGGTGGCGCTGGCGAGCTGGCCGCTGGGGGTGTAGCTGTAGTCGGAGGTTTCGTTGCCTTGGGTGATTTGCACCACGCGCCCCCGGCTGTCGTAGCCGTAGCGGGTGAGCAGTCCACCGGGCTCGGTTTGGCTGAGCACGCGCCCGGCGGTGTCAAAGCTGAATGTGCTTTCCTGGCCCAGGGGGTTTTTAAGGCTGGAGAGGTTGCCTGCCGTGTCGTAGGCGTAGGTACTGACGCGCCCCAGGGGGTCGGTGCTGGAGTCCACCAGGCCTTGGGCGTTGTAGCTCCAGGCCCAGCTGCGGGTTTGGCCGGTGACGGTGTCGGTGAGGGTTTGCGTGAGGGGGTTGCCCAGGGTGTCGTAGGTATACGCCGTTGTTTTGCCGGGCTCGGTGATGAGGGTGGGCAGCCGCCAGGTGGGGTGCCATTGGGTGCTGGTGGTTTGGGCTTCGGGGCGGCCTGCGGCTTGGGTGGTGGACAGGCGCAGGCGGCGCTGTTGGTCCCAGCTGTACAGGGTTTGTACGCCCAGGAAGTCGGTCTCAACATCAATCAGGCCGTTGGCGTTTTGCACGCGGCTGGCGGCGTCGGCTTGGCCTACCCCGCTGGGCAGGGTGGCGCTGGTGACGGCGAGTTTGCCTTGGGTGGTGCCGTAGCTGTAGTTGCGCTGGGTGCCCAGGGGGTCGGTGACGGTGGTGGGCGCACCGGTGCTGGCCGGGTAGCTGACTTTGTAGTTGTCCGCGCCGCCGGCGTAGCCGCTTTCCACGGCGCGGCCCTGGGCGTCGTACACGACGGTGGCCAGACGGATGCCACGCTCGTCGATGATGCCGGTGACGGACTGCGGCCAGCGGCTGTCTTCATACAGGTAGGTTTTGGAGACATTGCCGGGGTAGGCCACGCTGGACAGGCGTGCGGCGCTGTCAAAGGTGTAGCTGATGGTCTGGCCGTCGGGGGTGGTGACGGTGCTGAGCTGGCCTGCCGGGTTGTAGGTGAAGTTGAGGCTACGGCCAAAGTGGTTGGTGACGGTGCTGAGTTGGCCTGCGCTGGTGTAGCTGTAGCGGGTGACCCAGCCATTGCGTTGGGTGACGCTGAGGACATTGCCACTTGAATCGAGTTGCCAGCGGCTGTCGTCTTCGGAGCGGGTAAGCAGGTAGCCAGACACGGGCGTGGTAGTGGGGACCAGGGTACTGCTGCCTGCGCTGGACCTCCAGGTCTGGCTTGCCGCATCCCACGCAAAGCTGTGTGTGGAGCCGTTGCCGTATGCGATATGTGCCGAGGTGGTGCTGGAAAACGACAATCTGGCTGCGTAGTTGTGCGACCACGCCTGGCCCAGGCCGGTGGTGCTGGCAAAGGCCGGTGCGCCACCGGTGGACCAGCGGCTGCGAAAGCTGCGCACCAGGCTTAAGGGGTGCGGACCTGTGCCGGTGTAGTCGGGTTCGGTGTAGAGCTTTTCGCCGGTGGCGGGGAGGATGGGTTTGCCAGTTTGAGCGCCGTCATGCACTGGGCAGGTTTCGGGTTCGGGGTTGTCAAGCGGCGCGGGGACGCACTGGTCGCCCTGGGCCACGTAGCCGGAATCGCATAGGCACTGCTCGGTGGGGGCATATGGTTTGTCCAATGTGCTATGCCCGGGACAGACTAATTGGGGTACACGGCTCACTACACCCATGCCGCCAACGTAGCTGAAGCTGCTATCGCAGAAGAACCCACGTTCTGCTGTGTGACGGTAAAAGACCTGTGTGATTCTGACACCACACTGTGCCGAGTTCTCGCTGCGCGAGATGATTCCGCCGGGGGTCCAGATGGCGACCTTACCGCAGTGTTCATCAGAGTCCAGTTCACGATTTACCACTGGAAGGTTTTGCGCCCAAATGTCACCACAGGCCTCTTCAGCAGAACTAAAGTGGACACCCGCGCGAGCCCATATCCACACCAGCTCCGGCTTCCCGTCTACACGCTCCCCTGCGACTGCGCCAACGCCGCCCAGCAATGCTGCCATCAAGACCCACAACCCTAGCGCGCGCCCAAAGACCACGCGGACCGCATCTGCGCCAATGCCAAATGCATTCCTCAATTCACGATTGTTCACACTCACTCCCTGATTTTTTTAGATTCGCCCTTGTGGGCTGCGATTTTCCGCATGCCGGGTTCAATACCCGTTTGGGTATCTTCCCAGTTTGGCAAATTCACCGCCCAGGACTTTACCCCATCGCCTTCGCGCCCTGCCAAGACGCGCAGGGCGTTGACCACCGCCCCCCCTACTGCTCCGCCCTGAGCCGCACCAGCGTGTCCCAGAACCCTGCGGTGGCGAAGTTGATGCGCATCAGGCTGCTGGGCTGGCGTTCGGCGTGGAACAGGGCACCGAGGGCCAGCAGGTAACCTTCGTCGAGCATGCGCTGGGCCAGCACGTCGGTGTCCACGCCGGTTTCGACCCAGCCAAACAATCCCACCGGTTCGGCCGCAAAAGTGCAGCCGTGCGTCAGGGCCAGTTGGGCGCTGCGGGCGCGGGCGGCGTCACGGCTGATAATTCAACTTCCGCTTGTAGTTCACGCCAGTCCCACCTTTGAGGTTTTCAATTGTCATCCAACGCCAAAACCCAAGCTGCACCAGCGCATTCACCTGATCCGAAGCAACGCCAAATGCTTGATGCCTGTTTGACCAAGAAACATTTGCAGGTACTGGTCCGATGAGCGCAGCACCCTTGCAGCCGCTGATTCAAAGCCGCATCCTGTCATTGCGCAGCCAGCGGGTCATGCTGGATGCCGATCTGGCCCAGCTCTATGGCGTAGAAACACGCGCCGTGGTGCAGGCGGTCAAGCGCAATGCGCAAAGGTTTCCGGCCGATTTCATGTTCCAGCTCTCGCCCACAGAGTGGGATTCTTTGAGATCACAAACTGTGATCTCAAACGCGGCAGGTGTTGGCGTTGGCCGTGGTGGTCGGCGCACCGCGCCTTACGCCTTCACCGAGCAGGGGGTGGCCATGCTGTCATCGGTGCTCAGCAGTGAGCGCGCCGTGGCGGTCAATATCGAGATCATGCGTACCTTTGTGCGGGTGCGCGAGCTGGCCACCACGCACCAGGACCTGGCCAAGCGGCTGGCTGAACTGGAGATGAAGACCGAAGGGCTGGAGTTGTCGCACGATGCGTTTAGCCGCAATACGCGCAATCAGCTCAAGCAGGTGTTTGAAGCGATGCGCGAACTGATGACGCCACCGGAGCCGCCGAAACGACCCATCGGGTTTGTGACACACGAGGACAAGCCCAGCAAGCCCTCCAGCTCCAAGGCAAAGGCGGCTGGTGGCAAGAAGGCGTAGCGCAACCGTTTAGCGGCTAAAGAGAAAGCCACCCGAAACCCCACAGCTTGAGCGGCTGACAGGGGTTCGGATTGGGCACCCAGTTTTCGCCACCTTTCGGGAGCCATATTGGCGCTGTGACGGACAGCCCCCCTACTGCTCCGCCCGCAGCCGCACCAGCGTGTCCCAGAACCCGGCTTCCTGAGTAGTCGCAAAGTTGATGCGCATCAGGCTGCTGGGTGCGCGCTCGGCGTGGAACAGGGCGCCGGGGGCCAGCAAATAACCTTCGTCCAGCATGCGCTGGGCCAGCACGTCGGTGTCCACGCCGGTATCGACCCAGCCGAACAGCCCCACCGGTTCGGCCGCGAAAGTGCAGCCGTGCGAGAGCGCCAGCTTGGCGCTGCGGGCGCGTGCCGCGTCCAGGCGCACGCGGATGCGTTCGGTATGGCGGCGCAGTTGCCCCTGGTCTATGCACCAGGCCAGCGCTTTTTCCAGCAGCGCCGGGGTGGTCAGCGTGGTCAGCAGCTTGGTGTCGAGCAAACGCTCCACCAGTTGCGGGTGGGCGGCCAGGTAGCCCACGCGCCAGTTGGGCGCCAGAATTTTGGCAAAACCGCCCACGTAGATGGTGCGCTGCAGGCCGTCCAGCGCACACATGCGGGTGGCGTGTTCGGGGGCGAAGTGGCTGTAGGTGTCGTCCTCCAGCACATGGAAGTCGAACTGGCTGGCCAGTTGCAGCACGCGGTAGGCGCTGGAGGGGCTCAGGCAAAAGCCGGTGGGGTTGTGCAGCACACTCACGCTCACAAACAGCTTGGGGCGGTGCGCCTCGCAGTAGCGCGCCATCACCTCCAGGTCGGGCCCGTCGGCGCGCCGGGGCACGGGCAGGATGCGCATGCCCAGGGCCTCCAGCCGCGCAAACTCGATGGCCCAACCGGGTTCTTCCACCATCACATGGTCACCCGCGCGCAACAAGGTGCGGCTGACCACGTCCAGCGCCTGGGTGGCGCCGATTGTGGTGATGATTTGCTCCGGCGAGGCTTGCACCGCAATGCCGGCGAGCTTGGTCGACAGCGCCCGGCGCAGCCCCAGGTCGCCGGCCGGCTCGCCATACTGCAAAGAAAAGGCATTGAGCGCCTCCACGCTGCAGCTGCGCCGCACGGCGGTGGACAAAAACGTGGTTTGCAGCCACTCTTTGGGCAAGACCCCCATGCCGGGTTGCGGCTTGTCGCTGATGCCGTGGAACATGCCGCGTATCAGCGCGGTGGCATTCAGCGGCGCGCGGTGGCGTACCGCAGGCGCATCCTCTTGATCCACTTTTGCTATTGATTTAATAGCTGCTTGCGCATATTCCACGGGGGCTGGAGTGCGTTCCCGCACATAAAATCCGCGGTTTTTACGGGCTTCCACCAGACCCTGCGCCAGCAGCTGGTCGTAGGCACCCACCACGGTGGAGGGGCTCACGCCCTGCTGCTGCGCGCACAGGCGCACCGAAGGCAGGCGTGCGCCGGGGTTGAGCAGCCGGTCGCGGATGCGCTGGGCAAAACGCGCGGCCAGTTGCTCGGCGAGGGATTGGGAGGCGGTTTTCATCAGCATGGGCATGTCCTGCAAGGTGGGCGCCTGGGGCCTCCTGTGCCACCCCTGACAGCAATACAGTTTAATCCTTGTTCGCAGAAACTGTATTGGTAGTGTGCTGCTATTCCCGCTACAGTGGCTTCCATGAATGCCACTGAACTCACTGCCTTGTTGGTGCTCTCCGCCGCCGCCAGCTTCTCGCCGGGGCCCAACACCACCTTGTCCACGGCCCTGGCGGCCAACTTCGGCCTGAAGCGCGCCCTGCGGTTTGTGGTGGCCGTGCCGGTGGGCTGGGGCCTGCTGTTCAGCCTGTGCGCGGGCGGCTTGGGAACGCTGGTGGTGGCGGTGCCGCTGCTGCGGGGGGGCATCCAGGCCCTGGGCATTGCCTACCTGCTGTGGCTGGCAACCCGCCTTGCGGGCAGCAGCGCGCTGGCGCAGGCCGACGACGCCCGCCTACAGGTCACTTTCTGGCAGGGCGTGGCGCTGCAGTTCCTCAACATCAAGGCCTGGATGCTGGCCTTGACCGTGGTGGCCGGCTGGCTGGCCGGGCGCGCCGACGCCTGGGACCGGTTTGCCCTGGTGCTGCCGGTGATGCTGGCCTTCGGCTTGCTCAGCAACCTGGCCTATGCGCTGATCGGCTCGCTCTTGCGCGACTGGCTGGGCGGGCCGCAGGTGGGCGGTGTGGCCACCGGTGGACGGCTGCGTTGGTTCAACCGGGGCATGGCCGCGGTGCTGGTCTTCACAGCCGCCTGGATGGCCACCTTATGACGACCAAAATGAATACCCCAATGCATAGCAAGAACGAAACCCTGGGCCTGTGGCTGGGCCTGCTGGGCGTGGCCCTGTTTGCGGTGACCTTGCCGATGACGCGGCTGGCCACGGGCAGCAGCGCGGCACCGCAGCTGTCGCCCTGGTTTGTGACCTTTGGCCGGGCCGCGCTGGCGGGCGTGTTGTCGCTGGTCTTTTTGCTACTGACACGCCCGCCCCTGCCCACCCCGGCGCAGCGCAAGCCGCTGGCGCTGGCCCTGCTGGGCAATGCCATGGGTTACCCGCTGCTGCTGGGCTTTGCCCTGCGCAGCGTGAGCGCCAGCCATGCGGCCGTCATCACCGCCCTGCTGCCGCTGGCCACCGCCGCCGTGGCGGCCTGGGTGCTGCACCAGCGGGCGCGCCTGGGTTTCTGGCTGTGCGCCGCCGCCGGGGGCGCTTTGGTGATTGCGTTTTCGGTCTTGCGGGCCCAGCAGCACGGGCCAGGTTTTGCGCTGGAGTGGGCCGACCTGCCCCTGGTGGGGGCCGTGCTGGCCGCGGCGGTGGGGTATGTGTATGGCGCGCAGGTAACGCCAGCGCTGGGGGCCGAGCGGGTGATCTGCTGGGTCTGCGTTATGGCCCTGCCCCTCACCGTGCCGGGCGCGCTGCTCACCTGGCCGACCCACGCCATCGCCACATCGGCCTGGTGGGGGCTGGTGTATGTGGGGGTTTTCTCCATGTGGGCGGGCTTTTTTGCGTGGTACCGTGCGCTGGCGATTGGCGGGGCGCTGCGGGTGAGCCAGCTCCAGCTCTTGCAGCCTTTTTTGAGCATTCTGGCCTCCATCCCCTTGCTGGGTGAGCCGCTCGACATGGTGACATTGGCCTTTGCCCTGGCCGTGGTGTCCACCGTATTTTTGGGCAAGCGCCTGTCGGCGCCCCCGCCCCGCAAAATGGACTTTGTTGCATTGGTAAAGGAAAAAGCATGACAAACACAACGCACTGGACCCTGGCCGCCCGCGCCGCCAAGATGAACCCGTCGGTGATCCGCGAGATCCTGAAGGTCACCGAGAAGCCCGGCATCATCAGTTTTGCGGGCGGCCTGCCCTCGCCCAAGACCTTTCCGGTGGCCGAGTTTGAAGCCGCCTGCGCCAAGGTGCTGAAGGACGACCCCGTGGGCGCCTTGCAGTACGCCGCCAGCGAGGGCTACGGCCCGCTGCGCGAGATGGTGGCCGCCCAACTGCCCTGGAAGGTGGACCCGGCCCAGCTGATGATCACCACCGGCTC
>Ga0209343_10005715_pt1 | contig 14987 bp, 7 predicted proteins | sample RifCSPlowO2_02_FD_184026 | JGI IMG/M metagenome (GOLD analysis project Ga0209343, IMG submission 184026) | Groundwater microbial communities from Rifle, Colorado - Rifle CSP2_plank lowO2_0.2 (SPAdes) (version 2) | ecosystem: Environmental > Aquatic > Deep subsurface > Groundwater | place: Rifle... | reverse complement strand
TCCATCACCGTGTAGACAGAAACCGTACACCCCGAAACGGCATAACTGCTTGCCTCTCAAGTACAAACACGCTCACAGTAAATAGGAACTTCAGACTAGCCATGGGAAAAGCGTCGCCGACTCCGGCCCCGTGTGTCTTTAGCTCAGACTTGACGGAAGATTGACATCACTCCAGTTTAAGCGTGGGAGACACCTTTGCCAGTGCCTCATTCACGGCGTCAACCACCTCTTTCGGGGCCGGCTTTTCGCCGCCCAGCTCGACGCGTAAGTGAAACCTAAGTTCGTGGCCGGCGGCGGCCTTTGTTATCTCCGCTACGACTTCGGCGAGGTCCTGAATTTCATTAGCGCGCAAATCCGCCGCAGCAGCCGTTACTCCGGCCTTGCGCTCGCCAGCGTGTGCCGGCAGCTCTTTCGGAACCTCGATCTTGATAGATGCCGCGCCGGCGTAGTCGCACGGCCACGGCCCCGACGTCATCGGACGTTCCAGTAATCGCGCACGGAACGTACCATCGAGTGCTTGCCGGACCGTGACCCAAGGCAGCGTCTTCCCGTGGCGTTGCGAAAGGGCGACAGCGATCGAGAGAGCGGTGGTCGTGTTCTCCTTCCATGCTTCCGGCAGGTTCTGCGGCAGGAGTTGCGTCGCCCCGATCGGTTCAGGGGGAACTTGCAGTACCGCATCGCCAGTCAAAATTCCGGGCGGAATCTCTTCGCCGAGGAGCGACGCCGGGCCCGCGGTCAGCCAAAGTCTGCCTTCTTTCACCGCCCGGTTGATCGCCTCGTCGATCACTGAAGCTGCAGCCTTCGGAATCGTCATCGATTCCTCGTGGCTGCCCTTATCAATCTTCACTACACGGCCGCCCAAGAAGTGATCGTAAATCTGTTGGACCTTGAGTTCAGTCCCCGACCAAAGACCCGGCAGCCGACCCGGCGAAAGTAAATGATAGCCGAGCTCAGTGAGCTCGGCTGCATCCTGCAATACCAGTTCCAGGGCCGGTGCTTTCAGCGCCGCCTCGTCGGGCCGCTCGCGCCAATAGGTCTTCACCGACTTGTCCGGACGCGTCAGGCGCAACACGAACGCACCTTCCTCGCATCCGCGCACGAGCGTATCGAGGATCGCGCTTTGATTAAGCATCTTCGGCAGATGCGCGAACTGGGCGAATGCGCCCACGAGTGTCTTCACCCAATGCGCCGTTTCGCCCTTGCGCCAGAGATCGTACGGTCCGTCCGGCAGCAGCGCCTCGGCCGTAATCGCCGTATCCTGGATGCGGGAACGCCCGTCCTGCTTGATGCGCGCGAACAACGGCTCCCCGTTCGGCGCGATCTTGAACGCTTGCACGTCGCCCTTCTCCGACATCGTCACCACGATTCCCCAGGCCTGCTGAATCGCGTCGGGAATCGCGCGGCGAGCACCGTCGATGTGCATTGCGAGCGTCTGCTCGCGGATCGGATCGATCTTCTGATCCTTGAGCATCGCGCGCACTTCCTCCCAGCCGAGATACTCGCGGATGCGGTTCTTGACGATGTCCACGCCTTCCCTCGACGGCGTCGCCAGCACTACTGCATTGCGGTAGACCCGCGGCCGGTCGGCAGCCGTGGTCTCCTCAATGAAACGCTTCGCTTCCGTGCTCGGCTTGCCCGACTCGGAGGCGGCTTTCGGCCCGAGCACGGCGAAGTGGAACTCACCGTCGTCCTCGATATCATTTGGCCGCTGCGGCAGCGTATGCACCTTCGCGCCCGCGGCGCTTGCGCCCGCGGTAAGATTCTTTGTGCGTGAGATTTCATCGAGCAATCGCGCCTCGACCAGATCGTCCGGCACTAGCCCCGTGGCATCGGCATGCATCTGCCTCAGGTTCGGCTTGAAACCAAGCTTCCAGTTCTTGGGAAGCACCGAACCGCTCCCGTCTTCCACGCCGAGCGCTGCTTCGTCGAGAAACCACGAGACTTCCGTCCAGCGCTTGAGCGCCTTTTCCAGTTCGATGCGATCCGGGCGCGATGCGCCGAGCAGCACCATCAGCTCGCGCGTCGCGGCGTGCCGGCCGATCGGCTGCGAGTGCAGAAACACAGCGAGCACCGCCTGCTCGACCTCGTGGTACGCGAGTCCCTGATACTCGCTCTGGATCTCACGCGCCTTTTTCAGTTCCTCCTCGAGAATGCCGCTCCAATCGTAGCGCCGGTTATCGTACTCCTCGAATTCTGCGACCGTGGTCAGCTCGCGCGCCGCCTCCGCGATGCCGGACTTCGCGGTGCCCTGCACGAAGACATTCGTTCCCACGAGCGGCGATTCGTCCCACTTCTCCGCATCGCGCAGGCCGAGTGCGAATGTGCGCAGCACGCCGCGTGTCTTCTGGAAACGCTCGAGCTGTGTCCACTTGGCGTAGAGCACATCGGTGAGGTCCGGGTGAAAGGGGTAACTCTTGAGGAAACGCTCCTCGGCTGCTTTGCCCTCCTTCTTCGTCTGCTCGTCGATTTCGGCAATGCCTTTGAGCGCCGCCACAACGTGCGGCCGGAAGGCTTCGCGGTCCTTGATCGACTCGGGCTTGAAGAAGCGCCGCCGCAATACTTCGGCCACGTCGTCCTTGGAGACCGGCTGCACCGATTCGTCCTGTTCCCGACCGAAGATTATTCCGAGTTCATTGAAGATCTCGCGGCCCGTTGCATCCATCCTGTTCGGGTCGGAGGCGAGGAGCGATGCCACCAACGCGCAGCGATCCGTCTTGGTCACGGCTTGCGTCAGATACTGGAAGAAGTTAGCCAGCCGCAAACGCCATTGCGCATCCGCCCCAGCCTTCTCTCGCGCATACATCAGAACTTCATCCACAAGGATGAGGACTGATAGCCCATCCTTGCGCGCAAGCTTGAGCAGGCTCGTCACCAGGTTCTCCGCTGGAGCAGACTCGCGCTCCTTGCCGCCTTCTTCAGCCCCGATGGCCTTAAGTCCCGCATCGCCGGCAAGCTGGAATGCAAGTATGTTCCACGGGTGTTGCAACCAGCGTTTCTCGCCAGAGGGCGATATCGCCTCCGTCCCCAATTTTGGGTCTATCTTGTCGAAGCACAACGCCGCCACGCGCGTACGCGGCGGCTCAATTCCGAATGCTTCCTTGAACTCACGCACCGCGGGCAGATCGGGAAGCTTCTGCGGATCGTTGACGAGGTGATACAGCGTGATCAGCGTGTGCGTCTTGCCGCCACCGTAGGGAAGAGCGAGCTGGCGCACCGCTTTCTCGTTCTTGCCGGCGAGCCGCAACACCACTTCCTTCGATAGTTCGCGCAGGTTGTAGGTGGGGTAAGTGAGGGCGAAGAACTCCTTCGGGTCCTGATAGACGGGCTTCGCCTCGCCCATCACCACTTGGTAGAGGTCGGCGGCGAAGGTCGCAAGCGACAGTTCCCCGGTGCGCACGTCCTCGCGCAGCTTCACGACCTCGTGCCACGGCTTCCATGCCGGCTTAGCCATACGATTTCCTTTGTTTGTCGCCAAGACTCATCTAGGTATTAGAGGCAGTTCAGTACCTATTAATTGCGTATTCCAGAGGCCAAACAGGTCCTGCGGGCCCTTGAACTCGCGAAGCGCACCTACGGCTCGCAGCAAGTCCTGCGACACCGGCAAGCGATCGAGAAAGCCGTGCTCGAACGATTTCACAGCTTCAACTCCTCTTGCGCGGCGACGCCGCGCGCGGCGACGTGGTTGCTGATCTTCTCCAAAAGCGAACGCTCCTCGCTCCCATGCGCGGCGAGCTCGATCAACGCCTGGAGCAACTGATGGAAGATCTTGTTCTGGCGCAGCGCCCTCGCGTCGAGATATTCATTCACCTTCACCACCTCGCCCAGTTTCCACAAATGCATGAGGCGGTGCACCTGGTCGATGAGCGGCGCGGCGCGTCCGCCCGCGCCTTGATCGCCGAGGTTACGGCCTTTTCGCTGCTGCCAGGGCTTCAACTTCACCTTGCTGCCGGAGCCTTCGGGCGCGTCCTCATCGTACACGGCGTCTTCCACATCTTCATCTTCCTCCGGCGCGTCCTTGCCGCCGGTGCGAACCAGCAGGTCAAACTGATCAGATAACTCGCGATCCGACAATCCACACGAGAGCGCGTAAAGAATACACGCTCCGGCGGGCGCATCGTCCATGCCGAAGTCGTGGCGGTGCAGCAGGTAGTAGCTGGTAACGTCGTCGAGTCCCGAGACTTCCTCGCTTGTTCCGTCGCCGAGCAGCACGCGACCGACAACGAAGTCCACGACGATCCTCCGCACGTTGCGCAGGAACTCCGACACCGTCATCAGCTCGCCAGGGTTGTTCGCCTTCTTGACGACCGGGTGCTGGCTATAGGCCTCCAGCGCCGGGCCGGTCGCCGCCCAGACGAAATCCGGCCCGCGGATGCCGGCATCCCAGAATTCCCGAAGCTTCTGCGTGATATTCGCGTGCATCTCTTCCAGCACGCGGTTGTCCCAGCCGGGGCGGGCATCGTCGGGGCGTTTCTTGCAGACAAGCCAGACCGAGGAAGAAAGAGCTGCGGACGCATAAGCGCGCATACGCGTCTCGCGTTCCGTCTGGATTGGCCAGCTCCCGTCGACGACGAATCCGGCGCGGATGATTGCCGAAACAAGCGTTCCCCAGGCGTCCGGGTGCTTGTGTGCAAACACGATAACTAACCGGCCGTCCCGCGTTAGTGATTCGTGGCAGTGCTGGAACGCGCGATACATGCCATCTTCGTAGTTCTCTTTCGAGCGCTCCTTGTCGCCATCGAAGCGGCTGGAATCGTCGATCAGTTCGCCGTCATTCCGCTCATGATCCCATTTCGGCCCGGTTTCCCGCGAAAACGCGTTCTCAACTTCCGCTGAAGCATTCGTCAGTGTCCTGCGAAGCCAGACTTGAAAGAAATCCATTAGATCGGAGTAGGAAATCGCGTCGTAATATGGCGGGTCAGTAATGATGACATCGAATATGCCACGGTGCGCCGCGTCGGGATACGCGAGCGCGCTTACATTGAGCACCTGAGGCGCTAGCGTAGGCGATCTGATTGCAAGCGCATGGTCAAGAACCCGGCCGACCCAATCTACCGCGCCATCAAAATTGCCAGAAGTCCCACCGATTGGATTTCCTTCGACGAAGTCCCATGTAATCGGAAGGGCAAATCGCGTGAAGGTATGGCACACGAATTCGCCCAAAGCCCAGAGGCACAGCGTTGAACTGTAATCGGCAAGCCGATCAAGCGCGGAGGCAAGAGAAAACTGGATGCCTCGGGCCCAGTCATCAGGAGCTACCGGACCTTGATCCGCTTTGGGGAGAGACCGCACAGCTGTGGACACCGCTGCCAGTGCCAACAGTTGCCTCGGTGTGAACAGCTTATACCACTGGTCCAAACCGTAGAGCGGCACGCGGAAACCGAGCGCTTCCTTGCTCGGCAGCGGCTCGGTCGGCAGTCCGAAAGGAATCTCCGCAAACACCCTCGGCACTTCGCGCTCCGCGTCCACGGTGCAGCGCAGTTCTAACTCTGTCGGCAGCCGATATTCCTTGCCGTCCTGCCCGTCCATCACCACCGCAGTCATCGTCGTAGCGAGCCGCCCCGCGCGGCCTTCGAGGCGAATGTCTTCCATCGTCATGATGGTCGGGCAACAGGGACATTGGGCGCCAGTGCGCGACATCGTACCTGCGCCGATGCGCTTGTCGTGCTCGCGCCGTGCCGCGCCGTTCGCGCCCACGATCGGCACTTCTTCTTGCACGCCGAACATGACGCTGGTCTTGTCAGCCTTCCGCTCCATTGTGAGCAGCACGCGCTTCGCGTCCTTCTTGCACAGCCACCGGGTCTTCAGAAGAGGGACCGTGGCGCGGCAGTTCTTGCACAGGACCGTCCGCGCCCAAAGGTAGGCGACCGTGGGCTTCGCTACCCAACGCGCGTTGCGCTTGTCGGCGAGGTAGGCATCGTCGAACTCTGTGTTAAGTGCGGCAATATTTGCCCGGTCTTCTTCGTCCAGCGGAACGAACTGCAAGCTCGTGTTGCGTTTTTTCCGGTGCCAGGTCGCGAGATGCTCGCCGAGCGGTTCGAACTCGGCGTAGGTCGGATAGAAACGTGCAAGCTCCTTCCTCGCGCGCGCGAGCACCCAGCGCCCCCACGCGCGCACGTGCCAGGCGAGGTCGGCTTCGAGCAGGGAATCGCCCGCCTCGATACCGGTGAGTTGCGGCTCGCGGTCTTCGGCAAGCCCCATGCGCTGAAGCCGCGTGCGCAGTAGCGCACCTTTCAGCCCTTGCGACTTGAAGAACTGCTCCATGAACTCGCGGTCGGCGAGCGCGAAATCAGGCAGCCGCCGTTTCTGGCCAGCGAGCTTCTGTGGATATTCAAGCGTGCACTTGAGGATGAACCAGGCGACTGGGTTGATGTCGACCGCAGTCACCTCGCACCCCAAGCGCATCGCCTCAAGCGGAATCGCGCCGCCGCCCGCGAACGGATCGAGTACACGCGGCGCGCGCCCGCCGTACGCCTTTTTGATCTGCTCACGGAACCAGTTGAGGTCCGGCCCGGATTCCTTGCCCCAGTGCAGAATGCCGCCGACGGTCTGCTCGGTCTTAATCTCTTCGATCTTGCCGGAGGGAAGTTTCTTCTTCCTCACCACGGGTTCGAGCCGCCCAGCGAGTCGTTCGAGAATCTGCCGCCGTTCCTCCGCATTGCCGGGATCAGGAAGCAGCGTGGCAATCAGCGCCGCGCGGCACGCCGCGAGCGGCCGCCGCGCGGGCCATATGTGCAGCGTGGAGATGTGGCCGTGGCGCACGTTTTTCTCATGCACCGAGTCGATCGATGCCTGTTTGATTGGGAAGGCGACTTCGATGAGGCGTTTGCTGCTCATTCCTGGGCCACCTTACTTGAGGAGTCTCAAAGTGAAACCGTGCCCGGATTCGATGAGTGCGGGCTCCGTGTTGTTATGCGCCCGCATGCCGGGAATGATCTTGTCCCGGATCCCCATGCCTCGGAAGTCCACGTACCGGTAGTCACGCATGATGTTCACAAGGGTCTGGTTGCGAGCGTAGCGGAAGCCGGATTTGAGAGCGTCCACCGTTGCGGTGTTCGGCAACCGTCCGGGGCTCTCGGCCTCCAGGCGGTTATCGAAGATCGTCATCGTTACGTCCGTCCCCGCGATGGTGTAGTCGCGATGAACGAGCGCGTTGACGATTACTTCACGAAGCACCTCGGCGGGATAGGTGCTGCGATCAACGCGTGTTCCGTTTTCGATGTGCGCCTCCGGTTGAGTATTACGTGAGACAAAATCCAAGGCCTGCTCAACGAGTCCAGACTCGACAAGAACGAGTTCGGCAGGACTTCCGAAAACAGAGCAAAGGGGGACCACCCGATTACCTCATCCATAGTAAGGCAGACAGAGAAATCGGTACAATTCGCGGATCGGGCACGCGAACGTCATCTTCAAGCGTCACCAACAGTCCGAAGGGGGCGTTGTAGACGGCTTTTTCGAGGAAAGCGCGTAGACCACGCGTATCATCGTGCGGGTCGATCCGCCTGCGGTACTTGACCTCGACCGGGATGCGTCTCGTCCCAATCGTGAGCACGAAATCCACTTCCGGTTCCGCTCCGCGCGCCGGAAAGTGCGCCAGCTCCAGGTTCGGAACGGAGGAAAGGAAATACCCCAGCACGCTTTCGGCGAGATGGCCAGCGAGGTCGGTGAGATGGGGATTCGCGTTCAGTCCGGCGGGGTCCAGCGGAACGATCTCCTGCAGCCAGCTTGCGCGCAGGCCGTGATCGCTGATGCAGAGCTTAGCCGGCGCTTTGCGCTTCTTCAGCCGAAGCTCCATTGCCGGAACGAGGCGGACGAGCAGCGTCCCGTCGAGGAATTTCATGTAAGTTAGGATCCGGCTCCAGCCGATGTTTGCGCCGAGAGCCTGGCGGATTTCGGGCACGAACGCGCTCTGTCCGGCGACCTGGCCGGCGTAGCGGCAGCACAGACGGAAGACTTCCTCCAGCAGCTTTTCGTCTCGCTTCGCACCCCGCGGCCCGAGCCGCAGATCGTGTTGGATCGCCCGCTTAATGATCGTTTCGTTGAGATAGGCTGCCACCTCCTGCCATGGCGTGTCGCTGCGCTCGTGCGCGATCGGGTAGCCGCCGCGCGCGGAAAAATCACCGAATGCGCGAAAGCGCAGGTCGCGTTCCGCCTGGGCCTTCGCGACACCCTCATTCCAGAAGGCGGGGTCGGCGAGACGCTCCGCGCCGTTGTCCTCCCAGTGTGCTTGCGCCCGTCCTGCGCCGGACAATTCCGCAATTTCGCGCAGCAGCAGCGGCCCCAGGTCGCAGGTGGTGATCCGGCCTGCCAAGCTGTCACGGCCCGCTTCGATGCGAAGTGATGAGCTTCCGGTGAGGAGCACGCGCACTGTGTTGTTGTCCACCAGGTGCTTGATCTGCGGCGCCCAGGCGTCAAGATTCTGTACTTCGTCGAAAAGCAGGAAGGCCGGCCCCTCGGAACGCGCCGCCTCGTTCAGCGTGCGCGCCAGCACGCGCGATTCATACCACCGCGAAATAGTCAGGATTGGGTCGCGCAGCCTGCCGAGACTGCCGATCTCGTCGAAGGGAACGTAAAGGATGCGCCGGGCAGCGATGCCTTCGCCGAGCATCTTCTCGATGATCTGCCGGACGAGGATCGTTTTTCCCACGCGTCGCGTGCCGCGAAGCACGGTCGCCGGAGTAAGCCCCCCGTGAAGACTTCGGTAGATCTTAGGAAAAAGATGCCGCCGAAACTGGGGAATCTGCGGTCCGGGCAAGCCCGCCCAATGCGGGTTGAGCCGCCGCAGATCGTCGGCAAGCTCGGGGGCCACAAGATCGTGAAAAAAATCAGGCTGCGCCATTAGTTCCTTCCCCTTTCCACGGCATGCCTTCGGCATGGGCTTGTCTCGTGCATCGAGTCGATCGAAGCCTGTTTGATTGGGAAGGCGATTTCAACGAGGTCCTTCGTCGAGGTATTCATTGCTCTTCCTTCGAGGTCTCTAGGTCGGGCAGCTGCAAGAATTGCACAAACAGCTCCCGCGCGTAGTGCTTAGCAAATCGATGCATTCTGATCCCCGCGATAACAGCAACGGCCGACAAGATGAGGAATAACTTGACTTGCACCGCCTCCTCGGTCAGAACGAGAATCGCAAGGACAAACGACGCAGCGAACAGACCACGGTTCAGGCCATAGTTGCCGTTAAATGTGTCGATTCGCTGCGCTCGGCCCGCAGCGCTCACCGCCGCGTACACTTGGCGGGTGATCGCGTACCACGCTGCACCAGTGACATCAGACAACGAATCGGGCACGTTAAGGTGCAGACGTGTTCGCAGAAGTAATCGGAGCCGGTCAACCTGGGCAGGCGCGAGCAATGACTGTTTGCTGTCGCGCACCCAGTCGGAAGGCATGCCACCGAACGCCTTCCACCAGATTGCCTCGATGATGTTTCCTGCAGCCTGAACGAGATGGCCTGTGGCGTAAGCGAGGAGCACGAAGAAACCGAATGTGCCAACAGACACGTCCTTGAAGGAGTCGAATCGCAAGGCATCGGGCCAAAGGTATATCAACCCAGCGAGGAACAGCGCCCCGGGAGCGAGGATTCCAGTGAATTCGTAGAAGTCGAATTGTTTCATCGTGTGTTGTCTACTTTGCGTGTTCAGCGAACCATTCGATCCCGCGTTCCCTGGTTATCTGTAACGTCAGAATTCCGTACCACCGTGTAGACCACACATTATTGCAGTAGGCACGGTATTTATTGCTCGCGTCGGTATCCGGCTTCTTACCGACCGAGACGACAGTGTAGGTGGGATTCATCAACGCGACAGCTTTGGCTAGATAACCAGAATCCCGACCATGATGAGCGGCTTTAAGCACGTCGCATCGGAGATTTTCACCGTAAAAAGCCGCAATGTTCTCCCAAACCTCTGTGTCCGCGTCACCACCAAGAATAATTCGGTAGCCAAGGTAATTGATTCGTAGAACGTAACTCAGCCGGTTAGAGTCATCGGCCAAAGTCGCGGAATGCACTAACTCCGGCGTGGGCGCCAGAATCTCGATCTGGTCGCCACCACCTATTCCGGTCGGTTCTTGGTTCCAAAAGGCGCCGCTAATACCACGATATAACTGAAGAACCCTGCACCCGGAACCCGCGCTCCGTAGCCGATCGTATTCAGTCCACTCGTCCTTGTCACTATCAGAGCAAAAGTCGGGAATTTTCGTGTGCTGGGTATCCCAGAGATTGGTGATCTCGATTTCCCCATCGGCCAGCGCCGACAGCCCCCGCATATGATCCAAATCGGGATGGGTTTGGATGTAGCGGAATATGGATCGTCCTGCGAACATTCTCAGAAAGAACTCGACCGGGTTCGTCAACGAAATCGCGTAACCAGCCTCCTTGATTTCCTGTTTCTTGTCGCGTGCGAGGAGGGCAAGCGCGCCGAGACCCGGGCGTGCTGGCCTATCGAGAGCGCCAGACAGCAGACCGGCTCCAAATCCGGTGGTGCGCTGGACTTGAGAAAGTGCGCCAAGACTAAGAAGCCCTCCAATGGTCGAAGGGTTTGCAGGTGGCTGAGCGAAGGTGCTCGCTAACGCCCCTAGACCCCGCAAGCCTACGGTCCGTGTGCGATGCAGCTCGTTCAGAATCTCGCTCTGCGAACTATCGTCGAGTTCGTCACCATTATTGATGTCTATCATCGTCAGCCGCCCGGACGGATGTTCGACGATTGTGCAATCGCCATGTCCGACGTTGAGGAAATGGATGCGCAACATGCTCAATGCTCCCCTGCTGCAAGAATAGCCTGCGGATCAATAGTGACCCCACCTTTCGTCCGAAACAGCAGCTTGCCAAATGGGTCCCGAACCCGTGCCAGTCTAGGTGCGGTGGTCCCGCAGTCAAACACAACGTACAGCCAATACCTTCCCCGCTCATTGCATGCCCGCGCCCACTCGTTCTCAGTTAGCTCAATCTCGCCCACGCCCGCGCGACCCTTGACCTCGATCGCGCGCTCCTCGCCGCCCTGCCGTTTCGAGTAAAGGTCAAAGCCAGGGTATTCGCCGAGGCCCGCGGCGCGCGCGAAGTGGGGCTTTGAAACGTCCTTCACGTCCGCGCCGCTCGCTTGCTCGTGCACCATCGCGAATTGCATGGCGATCGCCTCGATTGCGTCGTCGCGGTGCTTGCGGTCTTCCGGTCGCGATGATGGGACGACGAGCGCGTGCGCAAGAAAGGCGACGTGGCCCACGTCAATCAGCTCGGGTGCGCGACGCATGCGCACAATAGCGGCATCGCGCTGCGTGGCAATCCCACGCTGGTGCTCCCTGATCTCCGCCACTTCCTTGCCGGCGGCGGCATCACCGGCGCGCGCCTTCTCCGTGTGACGCGAGCGTGCCGCAGCGAGTTCGGCATCCTGGTAGTCGAAGCCACGGCGCACGAAGAGTTCCTCGGCTTCCCGCACGGCGAGAGCATCCACCCGCTTCACTTCCGCGAGCGGCCTGGCGATGCGCTCGCGCATATGCTCCGCCGCGCCTTCGACGAGCGAGTTCGCCACTGCGACGAGACCGATGGCAGCGGGAGTAATACTGTGCGCGCCCTTTAGAAGGAGCAGGTGCTCGACCGGCAGCGGCTGGATCGCGCCATCAACGTCCTGCCGCAGCGCGACGAGGCGCTGCTCGACGGTCTCTTCGCGCTCGAGGCCGGGGATGCCCGCGTCCGCGCGGCGCACCACGGTGATGAGGGCGATGTGAAAGAGATACGGCTGCACGGCGGCCGCGTCGATAAAGACGCCACCCTTTCGTGCGTGGGCGCCGAAGCGCTCCAGCACTACGCCTCGCATCGCCTCGAACACCGGCTCGCCAGGATGCAGAAAGATCGCTTCGTCGTTGCCATCGGAACGGTACACGGTGAAGCGGCCCTGCGCAGGCACGGGATAGGCTTCGATGAGCGGCAGCAGTGGATCGAGAGCGTGCGGCTGCACGGGCTTGAGCGCGAAATGCTTGTCCAGGTCGCCTTCGATCGCGAGCCCGAGCTTCGGGCAGGCCTTCTCCAGAAAGCGCATTACGTAGCCCGGCAGGAGTCGCCGCAATTCTTCAGTGGCAAGCCCGCCCTTCAGCGATTCGAGCTGCGACCGCACGTCACCGCCCGTGCCGTAGATACGCTGTTCGGCGACACGGATGGCTTCGACCTGCTCTTTGGTAAGCTTACCGTCGAGTTCTTTTGCAGCGCGTTCGGCGCCTTCATCGCTTTCAGTGACGCGCTCCATGTAATCGCGCAGCGACACGCCCTCGAACAGCCGTCCGACGACGTCGAACACCTTGTCCGAACCCAGCTCTTTGCGGATGCGCTCGAGCTTCTCCAGCAGGGTGCGCAGCACGCGGCCCTCGCGCGTGCGTCCCGCGACGAGGTTCGAGATGACCACCGGGTCGTGCTTCTGGCCGTAGCGATGGATGCGCCCCATGCGCTGTTCCAGCCGCGCCGGATTCCACGGGATATCGTAGTTGATCATCAGCCAGGCAAACTGCAGGTTGATGCCCTCGCCCGCCGCGTCGGTGCACACCAAGTACTGCGCGCCGCCTTCGTCGAGCGGTCTCTTGAAAAACTCGACCTGCACGTCGCGCTCGCGGAAATTCATGCCGCCGTTGATCTGGGCGATGCGGCCGGTAAAACCCAGGCCCTCGAAACGGCGCAGAAGAAAGGTCTGCGTGTCGCGGTGCTCAGTGAAGATAATGACTTTCTCTTTGGCAAAGCGCTCAAGACGGAGAAGTTCGCGCAGCTTCTCGAACTTGGATTCCTCGCCCCGGTCGTAGACTCGCTGCGCGAGATGGATCAAGCCCTCGACCTTGCCGCGTTCGAGGAGCAATTGCGAAAGCGAAACTGCGACGACACCTTCGAGTAACTTTTCTTCCTCGAGTTCGTGTTCTTCTCGGCCTTCTTCCGCGCCCTCTTCGTCTGCGGTTGCATCGAATGGGTCGTGTGCATCGGCGTCGAGCCGGCGTTGCCGCTGGACGAGCTGCTCCATGGTAATTTCACCGGCGCGGATTTTGGCAATCAGGGTGTCGAGCTTGTCGAGCCGTTTCTTCAGCGAGCACAGCAGTGCGTATGTGGAACTCGCGAGCCGGCGCTGGAAAACACCCACGGCGAACTGCGCCGCGCTGCGATTGAGTATGCGCGCCTGGTTGTAATAGTTCTGGATGTAATCGGTGGTATCGACGTAGAGCTTCTGCTCGCTCTCCTCGCCCTGCGTGAGGTCGTAGCTGAGCGTGTCGCTGATCCGCTGCGGGTAAATTGCGCGACCGTCGAAATAGACCATCTCCTCTTTCACGCGGCGCAGGAAGCGTTTCTGCCGTGCCTCGGGCGGGTAGGCGACGAACGCGGATTCGGTGGAAATCGCCTCGGGCTCGAGCAGCCGCCACAGGCAGTAATACGGGAAAGTCTTACCCATGTGCGGCGTCGCGGTGAGAAGCAGCAGGTGGATGCACGACCAGTTAACTTTCCAGCGCGCATCCAGCCCGCGCACGCCAGCGAGCGCTTGGGCGAGGTCGTAGCGATCAGTGGTGTGGAACGTACCATCGGGGTCACGCCGCGCCGAGAGTTTGTGCGCCTCGTCGAAAATGACAAGGTCGTAGGGCACGGTGTCCGCGCTCTGCAGGTGCGAAAACATGCGCGGGCCGGTCAGCGTGTCCAAGCTGACGATGACGAGGTCGCTTCCTGCTCCCGCGAACGGATTGCCGCCGCGCGCGTCAGCGCCAACCACCAACTTGAACGACAGATTGAACAAGCGCCGAAGCTCGCGCTCCCAGTTTCCGATCAGCCCGGCAGGCGGAACGACGAGCACGCGCCGAATGAGGCGCCGAGCCAGCATTTCGCGAATGTAGAGGCCCGCCATGATCGTCTTGCCGGCGCCGGCATCGTCAGCGAGCAGGAAGCGCAACCGCGGCTGCGCGAGCATGTGTTGGTATACGGCGATGCGCTGGTGCGGCAGCGGATCGATCAGCGAGATCTCGGTCGCGAAGGCCGGGTTGAAGAGATGCCCATAGCTCAGTCGTTCGGCTTCAACCACGAGCCGGACATCTTCGGGATCGGCGGTGAAGTCGAGCGTGGTGTCGAGTTTCGTCGCGGAGGCTGAGCTGGCGTCAACTTTAGCGAGCACAGGCAGCGTTTCCGAGAAACCGTCGAGGCCGAACCGCTCGGCGCGAACAATTTTTTCAAGCGCAAGGCGGGAGGGACGAGATTGCGCGTTTTCCCAGCGGCTTACCGTCACGAATGTCACACCCATGAGTTCGGCGAACCGCGATTGGGTAAGTCCGAGCCTCGCTCGCAAGGCACGAATCTTGGAACCGGGATTAACAGGGGTGCCGAGTTCATTCATGGCATGGAAATCCTAGTCCTAAGTATGCACTGGTGTCAAATATCATATCGCGTGCTATCTTTAAACTATAATATATCTTGTTAAGCTCCAATCATAATCATTCAATATAATACGTGTTATATCATAGCGTTACAATGTTTTATGACAGCTAGACTGATGCTATGGCACTGCTGGGACTCCCAGCAGCTCGTCTGTCACAAGTCAAAGTCTATCGGAGCCGTGGGATGCAAACTTAACATGATAAAAAGCGGAGTGAACGTAAGGCGGTCTAGCGCCCCGCCTTCTTGGGAAAGGGAGACTGAATGGGAAGCCGCCTGCACGCGGATACGGGCTTCGATCTTCGACCGTTCGGTCACCCGCGCAGCGCACGGGTCGTAATCGGACTGTAGATCGCAATAGCAAGCGTAGGTTGGAGCTTGATCGTTGGGGTTCCCCTCGCCTTCGCTGGGGCGGAAGGCGCTCACGCCAACCTGCGAATTTGATTCGTAGGAGTACAAGAAAACCCCGCCAAAGCGAGGCTTTGCATTGGCGCGGAATCGCCGCCGACCCAAGTACATTCCAATCGAGGTATGAGTCTGAGCGGGGCGGTTTTGAGTATGTTCAGGCGGCTGTTTTCGATCGGTTGAAAATGGTATTGAAGAGAATAGTGCG
>Ga0209343_10005713_pt1 | contig 14987 bp, 16 predicted proteins | sample RifCSPlowO2_02_FD_184026 | JGI IMG/M metagenome (GOLD analysis project Ga0209343, IMG submission 184026) | Groundwater microbial communities from Rifle, Colorado - Rifle CSP2_plank lowO2_0.2 (SPAdes) (version 2) | ecosystem: Environmental > Aquatic > Deep subsurface > Groundwater | place... | reverse complement strand
TGAAGAGGGCGGCTGGTGGGTGGTACTGGGATCGAACCAGTGGCCCCCGCTGTGTGAGGGCAGGGAAAGGGTTCACCGGCGTTCGCCGAAGTTCGCAGCCTCCCTCTATTGCCCTCTACAGAAATGCGTTGACGTTCACCGGCGTTCGCCGTAGTCTTTTCCGTACTGGCGTCCGTACGGAGGATTTCAGCGATGACGAAAAGGGTTCGGATCGACACGCCGACGCAGCGGTTGCGACTCAAGGCGCGCCGCGAGCCGTACTGGGTCAAGGTCCAGGCGCGGGGGTACCTGGGCTTTCGCAGGACCGCCGATGGTGGCACCTGGGTCGCGCGGTGGAGGGATGACCAAGGGAAGCAGCACTACCGGGCTCTCAGGCTCGCCTTGACCGCTCCTGGGGCGGCTTTCGACGAGGCCGCAGGTCTCGCCCGGGCGTGGTTCAAGCAGGCCGCGGCGGGCGTTGTGGCGCGGCGTAACGTGCGGGAAGCCGCCGATCGCTACGTCGAGGCCCTGAGGCTCCGCAGGGGCGAGGCTGCCGCAAGGGACGCTCGGGGGCGGGTCAACCGCACAATCCTCCCCAAGCTCGGCGACCGGCCGCTCGACAGGCTGTCGACGGCGGACGTAGAGCAGTGGTTCCATGGCCTCGTGCCGGTGGGCAAAGGAGGCGACGAGACCCGTCGCGCCAAGGAAACCGCGAACCGGCACCTGATCACCCTGAAGGCGCTACTCAATCACGCTTGGCGCACCGGCTTGGTCGCCTCGAGCGCGCCTTGGTCCAAGGTCCGGGGCTTCGAGGGCACCACCCGGGCGCGGGACGTGTTCCTGAACTCGGATCAACGCCGGCGCCTGCTCGAGCACTGCAAGGGTGCGTTCCGGGATCTCGTGGAGGCGGGTCTGCTGACTGGCGCACGCTACGGCGAGCTGCGCGAGCTTCGGGCGGGGGATTTCGACCGCGGCCGGAAGATGCTGAGCATTCGGCAGGGCAAGACCGGGGCGCGGTCGGTGCCCCTCTCGGACGCTGCGGCGTCGCACCTCGGGCGGCTGGCGCGCAACAAGCTCCCTAGCGCCTACCTCTTTGCCAAGGACGACGGCGAGCCGTGGAAGCACTCCGACCAGGACGAGCCCATGCGCGAGGCGGCGAGGGCGGCGAAGCTACCCAAGGGCACCGTGTTCTACACGCTGCGCCACACCTTCATCGCGAGCGCGATCTCCGGCAGCGCGGAGAAGCGCCTCGACATCCACACCGTGGCGAAGATCACGGGGACGAGCGTGCGGATGATCGAGCAGCACTACGGGAAGCTCCTTCAGGACGATGCCCGCGAGCGGCTGAATCGAATCGCCTTCGCCTGAGGGCGCTTGACCGGCTGTCGTTTATAACGGACAATACGCCGTGACGGAACCGTTCGACCTCTACTACTACCAGACGCAGGCGCGCAGGATTCCGTACCGGGAATGGCTCGACACGGTGAGGGATGGCGTGGCTTACGCCGCGATCCAGGCGCGGACCGACCGCCTGAGGCGCGGGCTGTTCGGCGATTGCGAGTCGGTCGGCGAAGGCGTCTGGGAGTTGCGGATCGACACCGGGCCGGGATACCGCGTGTACTACGCGCGGTCAGGAAAGCAGGTGGTGCTGCTGCTGTGCGGCGGCGACAAGCGCAAGCAGTCGGCAGACATTAAGAGAGCGAAGGAATATTGGAGCGACTATGAAAAAAGGACACATCCCAGCGGCCGTACCCGCTAAGCCCTACGAACTCGAGCGGCTGCGCGATCCCGAGACCGCCGCCGCGTACCTCAGCATCGCCGCGAAGGACGGCGACCCGGGGGCCTTTCTCCAGGCGCTGAGGAACGTCACCGAGGCGATGGGCGGGATTTCCAAGATCGCCGCGCGCGCCGGCCTCAACCGGCAGCAGCTCTACCGCACGTTGTCCAAAGAAGGCAACCCTGAGCTTCGGAGTCTTTCCCTCATTCTTAGCGCAGCGGGGTTGCGCTTCGCGATCGTCGCCGAAGAGAAGACAACCATTGGAAGGCTTGTGAGTCGTTTCCGGCATAGAGGCGGCCGGCGGAGGCTCGCGGGGAAGTTTCCTGCAGTGGTGTAGCGGCTTCGATACTGAATTCGAGAATTGAGTAACCGTCCCCGGTGCGGTTCACCGGGAAGCGGCGAACCCGGGCGGTTGAGGCCCGGGCCGCCTGACCCTCAAACGAACCTGGAATGGAGGTTTCGCAATGAAGGCTGCACAAGAAGGTAACACGGTCGCACCTGGCGTGACGCGCGAGGATTGCCCCTTGGGCAACAGCTATCGGTTGCACGGGGGAAAGGACGCGCTCATTGCGTCCGGGCTCGTCAAACCCGAGTGGTTTCCCGATGGCCCGTGGGGAAAGCGCAGCAAGAAGATTCGGCATCGCCATACCGATGAGGACGGTCGGCGAATCCTCTGCCGAGAGGACAGTCCTGGCCGCTTCTACGTCAGCATCGATGACTACGGCGAAGGACGCGAAGGCAGCAAGTCCGAGTCCCCAGTCCACCAAGAGCGGCTCACTCTGGCGCCACCGGTTGAATCGGGCAGCCTCACCGAAGCTGAGAAGCATCATCTGCGCATCCTTCGCACGCTTAGCCCTGACGGGAAGGACAGCATCCTTGACTTTGCCGAGCACTTCTTGCTGCGTGCCGATTCCGAGCGGAAATATCGAGCGGCTCGGAGGCAGCAAACTCGGTTGCACCTCAAGCTCGTTGTCGACAACCAGACCGCTGTCTAGAGCAACTCGCATTGGAATGACGATGGCTCGCAAGTCTCAACTGAGGTACGCGGGGGCTCTGGCCGAGCCATTGCGCCAGGATCTCGATGAGCGATCGTTTCAAGCGGTGGTCGCTCGAAAGCTCAACCTCTTATACAAAGTCCACGAGGTACAAGGCAACACTCCTAACGAGCGGCTACAGCAACTGGCGATAGCTTTAGCGTTCGCACACGTCCCCGGCTTTCGCTTCAAGGGACGAGCGGGGAGACCTCGCAGGTGGTGCGATGCGCAGGTGGAAACCTTGTGGCTTCAGGTGGAAACCGAGCTGCTGTCCGGCAGGGCTAAGTCAGCATCCCAAGCTGCAAAGCGAATAGCAAATCAGCTGTGCTGGCTAATGGACGATGATCGTCCACTGTCAGGCGCTCGAATTCTCCGGATCTACAACGACGCACGAGCAAAGCACGGCACAGGCGCCGACGCGGTGTTGAAGGTGATATTGCGACCCCGGCCAATGCAAGGCCCTCGTGGTGCCCTTGAGTAGGCGCAAATAGAAATCCCCAATTCCGCCTAGGCGAAAACGCTCCTCCACTATTTCCGCGCACAGGAGCGTAGTAAAGATGGCTCCACGCTCGCGCCTTCGCGAGCATTCGCACGAATTGGAGGCCAAGCATGCGAGGGACTACGACATCGACGGCGGTGGCACCGCAGGAAGGTACCCGCGCATATCCGATTCTCGACGGATTCAGTCGGCTTGGCTGCAAGCCCGTCACGGGCTACGGATTGGTGAATTCCGGCGAGCTCGAGACGTTCACGATCGGGGCCCGGCGCTACGTCACCGAGGAAGCGCTGCGGCGCTTCATCGAGAAGCGCATCGCCGAATCTTTCAATGAGAGCGCAAAGGACCGCGCGAAAAAAGTCCAGAAGGCGGTTGCCGGCCGCGCGCGACGGCGCGATGAGCAGATAGCAGCCTGATCCGAGCCGACGATGACGACGAAAATAAAAAGGCCGCGACGCGGGAGAGCGTCAACGGCCTTGGGTTACTGCAGATCGCGACACGAGGATACGCCAACGTGCGCGAGGCTGCAATGTTGCCCACAGTGAATGGCGCGCGCTCGCACCCTTCTGCTCGCGTGGCGCAACGCGATTGCGAGCGCGGAAGGCCCCATGGACCAGATCGACCGGCACGTCGCCTTGACGGCCTCGCTGTACATGTCGCGTGACGGCCTACGCTGCTGGCCGAGCCAGGACACCTTGGCGGTGCGCACCGGCCTGACCGACCGCACCGTCGGCCGTGCGCTCAAGCGCTTAGTCGACGAGAAGTGGCTCGACCGGCAACCGCGGAAGTCGCCGCGCGACAACCGGCACCCGCGCTACGGCTTCGAGTACTCGGCGCGGTTCCCAACTAGGCTGGCAAATGCCTATGCGAATGGCGAACGCGGTTCGCTATTCAGCGGCAAGGATCCGCGCCCGGAAGTCCACCGGCGGCAGGCGCCCGCACCGCGCATCGTGAATACCGAACGCCACGACACCCGAATACCGAATGGCGTTCGGACGAACTCGGTAGTAGAACTCGTCAAGCCCAATGCCTCCAACAAAGGGTTTGGGGTTTCAGCACAGGACATCGCCGACATGGAGGCCGCTTTTGCTGCGGGCGGCCGGTGAAACGATGAACGCCGACTGCGCGGCGGTTCTCCAGCGCGTCACGCTTCCGCCGGAAGGCGAACGCGGCGGTGCGCCGGATCTTGGAAGTGTGCTTCTGGTCGACGAACTGGACCCCGACGGCGCGCCTATCTATCGCAAGGCAACGCTTCCGGCCGGAGATCGCGCCGAGGCGCGCCGGCAGCTCGTGCTCGACGTGCTGAGCAAGAACCCGGCGCCGTGGATGGTGGCGCTGGTCGACCTCGGCGCAACTCCGCTGCACCTTTACCTCGTGGTCGGGAACAAGGAAGAAGACGGGTCGGTCGAGCTGAACGAATTCGCGGAGCACCGCGGCACGGAACTCGGCCGCGCGGCCATCGAAGGCATCGAAGGACACATAGCCCCGAACAGCATCGAACATCGCTAGGAGAACAACATGCCAGAGCGAATCTCAAGCGTCTACGACATCCCGGACTGGCTGGCGGAGAACTTTCCCAGCCTGACGGGCCCAACGCGCACGGCGTGGAACGCGGCAATGCTTCCCAACGCCGTTGCAGCAGACGTCGGGCGGAGCGCCGTACACGGCGCACTTGGTCTCGAGGAGGCCGAACCCTACCGCTACAGCGGAGAGCGCATGAACAAACTGGTCGGGGCCTTGGGCGACACAACGGCGCCGGCGCGCAAGATCATGGCCAAGGGCAGCGAAGGTGTCGGCGATGCAATGCAGGCGACACGCGAGCTGCTCATGGAGGCCGGAGCGCGGCCTGCGGCGTCCACCGCAGCACCCACGAGAATGAGGCAGGCACCTGAAGACTACCGTTTTGACATGGGCATGCCTGCGGCTGTGCCTGCGCAAGCCCCGCAGCAACGACGGCCCCAGCGGATGGCTGGAGGGCCGGGCATGGGAGCGCCTGGGCCGCAAGGTGCGCTCGACACCGGCGCTGGCTACGACTTCGGAATGACGGGCAATGAGGGCATGCCTGCGACCGGCGCCTTGGCGGGACCTGCGGTAGCCGCGTCTCGGCCTGGAATGGCCGAGATGTTCCGCCAGCGCATCAACGCAATCGAGAAAGCGAGCGGCCAAGATCTCACCGACCAGCAGAAGAAGCAATTGCAGCTCGACTTCTTCCTGCGCCTGTCGGAGATGGGAGCGAAGCGAGGTTCCACGCTGCTCGGCTCGGTTGGTGCGGGCGGTCTCCAGACCTCGGCGCTCGCGCGCCAGATGCAGGAACGCAACCGGACGGATGCTTCCGGCCGACGGCGCGAGGCTCGGGAAGACGCCTTCCGGGAACTCAGCTTCGAGGACAAGGACCAGGACAACATCCGCGCCGACAAGCGTGAAGAGCGTACCGGAAAGCGCGAGGACGCGCGGATCGACCTCCTGCGCCGCCAGGTCGAGCAGGGCAAGTGGAAGGTCATGGACAACGGCAAGACCGGGACCTACGTTCTTTTCGACCAGGAGACGGGGCAGACGAAGGACACTGGCATCAAGGTGCCGCAGAAGGAGAGAAAGGACACGCGGCCCGCCGAGATCCAGCTGCTCGAGCACCTGAATAAGCACCCGGAGGACTTCGACATTCTCTCCAAACTTCGCGCCAGCAAAGACAAGAACGACACTGACCAGATCTTCGAAGCCGCGACGAGGCGCTTGGTCGAGGATTCGAAGTACGGCGGTGGGACAAGTCGTCCTAGCGTCGATGAGGTAGTTCGGGACGCCCAGCGGGCGATGACGCTCGCGCGGGGTGGCCAGGTCAGCGACGACATCGCGCGGCCGAAGACCGAGGCCGAAGTAAAGGCGCTGCCGAAGGGCGCGAGGTTCGTCAATCCCTCCGACGGTAAGGCGTACACGAAGAACTAGAAATGGCAGCGACAGATTCGCGCAATCAGAGGGCTGCGCAGCGGCCGAGTGCTCCTGTAGACCTCACTCCAAAGCAGGAGCGCTTTGCCCAGCTCGTGGTCATCCATGGCAAGAAGCTCGCGGTCGCCTACCGCATGGCCTACGACGCCTCGAACATGGCCGACAAGACGGTGTGGGAGCACGCTTCTCGTCTGATGGGCGAGGGCAAGGTTAGGGCAAGGGTTGAGCAATTGCGGCAGATGGCGGATGTGAAACTCGAGGTCACGGTCGAGAAGATCGCGAAGGCGCTCGCCCGGATCGGCTTCTTCGACATCCGCGAGTGCTACGACGACAAGGGCGCTCTACTGCCGCCGCACGAACTGCCGGAGTTCGTCGCGCTGGCCCTCGACGGTATGGATGTCGTCGAGATGGCGGGCGCGATGAAGGTCGCGCTGCCGGTGGCCGGGAAGAAGGGCGAGACGGCGAAGGATGCCGAGGCCGCCGAGCCAGCGTTGCAGCATGTCCCGGTGTACACGAAGAAGGTGCGCTTCAGCCGGATGAAGGCCCTCGAGACGATGGCGAAGTGGAAGCGCATGATCGTCGAGCGCGTCGAGCACGTCGACCCGAACGACCCGCGCAACATGACGGACGAGGAACTCGAGGCGGCGATCCGCGCCGACGAGGAGGCGCTGAAGACCATCGAGCGCGCCAGGTCCCGCTCGAAGAAGATATCGCCCTCAAGGCCGAGGGCGTAGGCGATGCCGACGAAGCGATCGAGTCAGACGGATCCGAAGCGTCGCCGTCGGCAGCCGCGTGGCCGCACGGTCGATCGGACAATTCGAGACCTTGCGGCCGTGGCTTTCTACGATCCTCGCGATCTTTTCGACGAGATGGATCGGCCGCTGAAGCTCGAGGAAGTCCCAGCGGTGACGCGAGCAGCTCTCGCCTGGGTGAAGTGCGGCCCTGACGGACGGATCTGCGGATTTGGATTTAAGGACAAAGCGCGAGCGCTTGAGCAGTTACTTGCCGTCGCTACCAAGGGCCCGGCGCCATCGTATCCGCAGCCTAAGCGCTTAAGCCGGCGGGAGGCGCGCCGTCGACACTCTCGCGATACCCCCCGCCAGTCCCCCAACGGGCATTCGGGGCGGCGCCCTGTGTGACAATCATGCACAGCCGCTCGCCGGCCTGGTTACAGGCGCCAAGACCTGAAGGGGAATCCTCGAATGACGCCGCAGCAGTTCGCCGCGAAGTGGAAGGCCTCGACGCTCAAGGAGCGCAGCGCGGCTCAGGAGCATTTCATCGACCTCTGCCGGATGCTCGGCGAGCAAACGCCGGCGGAAGCCGACCCGGACGGCTCATGGTTCTGCTTCGAGCGCGGCGCGAAAAAAACCGGCGGCGGCGAAGGATGGGCCGATGTCTGGCGACGGGGCTACTTCGCTTGGGAGTACAAGGGCAAGCACAAGGATCTCGACGCGGCGTTCACGCAACTCCAGCGCTACGCGATTGCGCTTGAGAATCCGCCGCTGCTGGTCGTGTCCGACATGGACTCGATCCGCATCCACACCAACTTCACCAACACCGTCCACGAAGTCCACGTCATCGCCGTCGACCAGCTCGCCTCGGGGGAAAACCTTCGCAAGCTGAAGTGGCTGTTCACCGAGCCCGAGCGGCTTCAGCCGGGCACCACTACCACGGCGATCACCGAGGCGGCGGCGGCCAAGTTCGCCGCGCTCGCCGACGTGCTGCGCGGGCACGGGATGGACCCTCGCCGCGTTGCGCACTTCCTCAACCGCGTGCTTTTCTGCCTGTTCGCGGAGGACGCCGGCCTGCTCCCGCCCCGCCTGGTGATCCGATTGCTCGAAGCCGGCGTCAAGCACCCGGCCAAGGCCAACGAGATGCTGCGCTCCCTATTCGCAGCCATGATGAAGGGCGGGCTGTTCGGCGCCGACCTCATTGAGTGGTTCAACGGCGGGCTGTTCGAATCGGACGAAACCATCGTGCTCGAGCCCGACGAGATCAAGGAGATCCTCGCCGTCGCCCGTCTCGACTGGAGCGCGATCGAGCCGTCAGTGTTCGGGACGCTGTTCGAGCGCGGTCTGGATCCGAGTAAGCGCTCGCAGCTCGGGGCGCACTACACCGACCCGAAATCCATCATGCGGATCGTGCAGCCTGTCGTCGTCGATCCGCTCGAGGCGGAGTGGCAGATCGCAAAGGCAGGGATCGAGAGCGCGCTCGCCAAAGTCAAGGCTGTCCCGGTTCTCAAGGGCAAGAAGCAAGCGGCAAAGCCGAAGGCGTATCAGGAAGCTGAGGCGCTTTATACCAACTTCCTCCACCGCCTCTCCGAGTTTCGCGTGCTGGATCCCGCATGCGGCTCTGGCAACTTCCTGTACCTCGCGCTGCAGGCGCTAAAAGACCTCGAGTTGCGAGTGATGCTCGAGGCTGAGCAGTCGGGTCTCCACGCCGGGTTCGTCGGCATGAACGTGGGCGTGCAATGCGTGCGTGGCATCGAGCTGAATACCTACGCCGCCGAGCTCGCCCGCGTGACTGTTTGGATTGGCGAAATCCAATGGATGCTGCGTCACGGCGTCCCGCCGTCAAAAGACCCCATCTTGAAGCCGCTCGATACCATCGAATGCCGCGACGCCATCATCAACGCCGACGGCTCAGAGGCCGAATGGCCGAGTGTTGATGCGATCGTTGGGAACCCCCCGTTCCTCGGGGACAAGAAGATGTTGAGCGAACTCGGGAAGGATTACGTCTCCTGCCTCCGCATGCTGTACGGCGGTCGCGTGCCAGGCGGAGCGGATCTCGTAACGTATTGGTTCGAGAAAGCACGAGCGCAAGTGGAGGGCGGTGAGGCGCGCGCCGCAGGCCTCGTTGCGACCAATTCCATTCGTGGCGGCGCGAGCCGCAAGGTTCTGGAGCGCATTCGCGACAAGCTCACTATCTATGACGCTTGGAGTGACGAGCCATGGGTGAACGAGGGCGCCGCGGTGCGCGTATCGCTGGTGTGCTTCCGTTCAGGCCCGGTTGCTTCCCTGCGTCTCGATGGCAAGCCGGTGACCGCGCTCCATGCCGACCTTACGGGTGCGGTTGTCGCCGCCGCTGGTGGCGCCGTCGACCTGACGCTGGCGCGGCAACTCGCCGAGAACGCCGAGACCTCTTTCTCCGGAATTCAGAAAACCGGCCCGTTCGAGATCCAGGGGGACATCGCGCGCACCTGGCTCATGCTCCCAAACCCGCACGGTCGAAGCAACGCTGAGGTCGTGAAGCCATGGAGCAACGGGCTGGACATCACACGCCGGAATCGCGATATGTGGATCATCGACTTTGGCGTATCGATGCCTGAGAAGGAGGCAGCTCTGTTCGAGAAGCCCTTTGAGTATGCCCGTACCCACGTAAAGCCCACGCGGGTTGGCAAGCGCGAGGCTCGAACAAACGAGATGTGGTGGATTTTCCAATGGTCGCGGCCGGTCATGAGGGCGGCCATCGCTGGGCGCACGCGCTTCATCGTTACACCGGAGGTATCCAAACACCGGGTGTTCGCGTGGCTCCGCCCGCCCATCGTCGCCGACAAGAACCTTGTGGTCATTGCTCGGGACGACGCTACGACGTTCGGCATCCTGCAGTCTCGCTTCCACGAGCTTTGGGCTTTGCGCCTTGGCACCAGCCTTGAAGATCGCCCCCGGTATACGCCAACCTCAACGTTCGAGACATTCCCGTTCCCCGCCGGGATGACGCCGAAAGACACCCTCGCCGGCCCACTGACAGCTCCGAAGGCGCTGGCGATCGCGCAGGCAGCGGATCGGCTGGACAACCTGCGCTCCAAGTGGCTGAACCCGTCGGAGTGGGTGGACGAATTGCCCGAGGTTTTCAACGGATTCCACAATCGGTTCGTTCCGAAAAAGGGTTACGAGGCGGAAGTGCAGAAACGCACACTGACCAACCTCTACAACGAGCGTCCGAGCTGGCTTGCGAAGGCACACGAAGACCTCAATGCCGCCGTGGCCACCGCCTACGGGTGGAGCGATTACACAAGCGCGATGACGAACGACGTAATCCTTTCGCGATTGCTCGCCCTCAACCTCGCGCGCACACCAGCCGGGAAAGCAGACTGACCTGACCGAACCGCGCTCCCACTCGCACCTGCACACCTGGTGTGAGCGCCCATCGACGTCAGGCTGTATCAGACCCTCCAAAAGAGGCGGTATCGTTGACCGAATCTTAAGACTGCGGCCGACGCACCGGCCGCGTCGCTCGGTCGCGGGATCGAGCGGGGGCGCGTCCCCTCTCCCGCACCTGCGATGAAGGCTCGAAGCATACGCCTGCGGCCGCGCCAGCGCGTGGAGCTACGTGGGGCAGCACTCGCGATCTCGCGATACCATCGCGCCCGTGGGAATCGTGCTAAATTCTTGGACCGTGAAGACCTACAGCAAGGTCGAGACGCAGACGACGGAGTACCGGGCGGCCGAACGCGCGCGCAACGCCGAGCTGCGGCGCAAGCTGGAGAACCAGACGCCCGAGGAGATCGAGCAGGACAGGCTCGAAACCGAGGCGTTCTTCCGCGAGAACCCGGACTTCCTCAAGCAGGGCTGACCGCACCGCCGCTTTGTGCTCGCCAAGCTCAAGATTGTCACGGAGGGCGTCGACGCGGAAGACCAAGCCAAGTTGCTGCAGCTATTGCGTTGCGATGAAATGCAGGGCTACCTGTTCAGCCGGCAGGTTCCTTTCGACCAGATGACTGCCCAGCTGACGCAGAAAGCGAAAGGCTAGTGAAGACGACTGTCTTGGCGGCTTCCCTGGCGCCGCAGGCGTAGGCGACTCGGACAGCATAATCTCCCGGCAGCTCGGACAGGACCTGCGCGACCTCAGCGTGCTCGAGTTCATCGCGGTAGTCGGCGGGGTGGCGTCTGTACTTTGCCAGCGGTGATATGTCCATGGTCAGAATGCAACGAACGGCATCAAGGTCATACCTCAATCCATGACCTTTCGCAGGAGACGTGGTAGGCACTGTACGCATACCAGCGCAAGCAGCCCAAGGTACACCGCAACCGCCACTGCGAACCCGTCAACTCTGCAGTACTCGCCGCTATAGCAAAAGCTGGCGCAGACATTCGGCACATCTTTGTCAATTCCACACCGGCTAACAACCCCGAGCATCACCATGTGAACTGCGGAAAAGAGTACTGGCGTTAGGAACAGCAGTATGTGATTGCCGCTCATTGCGATGAATCCCCAATAGGCGCGTCGAATCTTCTCCGACCAAAAACCTTCCCCCTCCTTCTGTGTGTACCGCCATTCAGCATGAATCGTATTGTCGACATCTCGCGCGATGCTCAAGTCCGTACCCGGATCACCGCCGCTATATGCTTTGTCTCTGGCCATTCTCCGCATCGGCTCCTCGTGCAAGATGTGGTAATCCCACATCCTCGTCAGAAGCAGAGCCCATAGAAGCCCAGTGAATGCTCCTACAAGGGACATTGAAACCATTGCTATTGCCCGCCCGCCCACGCTAGTCGCGTTAAGCATCGCTCCCCAGGAAGCGAATATGAAAGCCTGGGCCGTGACAAACGCACCCAAGTTGCCCCACGCCCGCTCCGCAGCTCGCTGAGACAACTTGAGCAACGTGTCGAAAGAACCAGGCACCTTCGTCGCCAATTGCTCCCCCTCTTCCATCTGCACACCCCCTACGGTCGCACCACCAAAAGCTCGCCAAACGCCTCCAGCACATCGTACAGCGGCTCACTCCCCCAAGACTGTCAACGGTTCAATCAAGTCCGCATTGTCGGTCTTCGCGCTATTGAGCCGCGTGCTGATAGGGTAGTGCCTCACCTTGTCGATTGCCTTTGTAGCAATGATCTCTGCCACTTGGGCGGCGTCCTTTACCTCCGGATTGAGCCAGTCATGGTGCGCGGCCTCTCGCAGAATGACCGGCATGAGGTCGTGAACCTCGGCGGCTGATGGGGACGGTGCCCGGGTCAGGATCGCGCAGGTCAGCCGCGGTTCGCCGCCCTCCGGGGTCCAGGTGGACATGAGCCCGGCGAAGCAAACCGGCCCCTCGTGGTCCACGCGCAGGTAGTACGGCTGCTTATAGGTGCGGATCTCGCCCGTGGCTGGATCCGTGCGCTGCATCGGCTTCCACTCGTACCAACCGAGGGCAGGAATCAGGCATCGCGCCTGGCGGTACGGAAATCGCCACATCGACTTGCTGGCGGCTTCCTCCGAGCGCGCGTTTATGGTCGACGTCGGCGGCGTGGGTTTCGACCACCAGTGCGGGATCAGGCCCCAGCGCGCTTCGGTCAGCTCGAGTTCGTCAGCGTCGGCCGCACGTCGGATGATCGGGACCTGCATCGTGGGCGCGACGTTGTAGCGCTGGCGGAAGGGATTGCTGTTCGACCGGCCGATGTGCCAAGTGCGCTCGATCGCTGCAGTCTCAGGGCTGACGTAGCGGCCGCACATGGCGAAGGGAGTGGATCCTACTTGGGCTTTGACATGCTCAAGGAATCGGACGCGCAAACTTTGGTCGCAGACCTATCTGCAATGATCACACTCGCATGTTGGATAGCAGCTACCAGTCGCGCAGCCCGCCGAGTGGAAAACCCTGTCGGATGACGAACTCAGTGCCTGCTCGGGTAAGGCCGATGCTCGTGCCGCGCACGACGTGGTGATGCGGTTGAATGTAACCGCGTTCCGTAAGCGATTCGCAGGCGCGCTGCAGAAGCAATCGCGACGTCTGCAGGCGCGAAGCGGCGTCGTCGAACTGGACGAGCAGACCGTCGGCGCGCGCAAGTAGACGCAGGAGTTGGAGTTCGAGTTCTCCAAGCGGAGGCTCGGCCGGCGCCGCCAGGTCTGAGCGCGGTTGCTTCTTTTCGAGCAATTTTCCGATCCAGACTGCGCTCAGCAAGAGCCAGGGCAAGGCGAGTACGGCGAGGATGGCGAGGGGCACGGACATGGAGTACGTGAGAAGCGCCCAAGCCCAGGCTGCGGCGGCGGTGAGGGTTTCCCACAGGGCCGGCAGCCATCCCGCGATCCAGCTGATGAGGCCGCCGGCGATCGAGGTGACGATCGCGGTGACGACCGCATTCCAGACGGTGGCGCTGATCTCGGGCACGGAAGCTAGACGAAGGCCCAGAAGTTGAAGGACTCAGCTGAGCCGGCGGATGCGGACACGGCCATCCAGTTCAGGCGCACGTTCTTCGGCTCTGAGGCGAGGCGGTCGTTGGCGTGGTCCCAGTCGAACTTGGGCGGGATCACGTTGGGGGCCTCGATGACGCCGAAGAGGTAGTGGCGGTACAGGCCTGGAAAGCCGAAGTAGCACTCGGTCCAGAAGCACCAATGCTTGGAAGAGGAATCCTTCTTGATCTCGACTTCGGTATCGGGGCTGAGCGCGAGCACATCGCCCAGGGTCGATCGCCCAAGCTCCAGGGGCAGGATTCCCAGGGGAAAGCGGGCGCGCCGGCCGATGCGCGGCAGGACGACGCCGATCCATTCGACCGTCTGGCCGTCCCTGGAGCCCACTTGCACGAAGGCGTCGTTGAAGGTGAAGCTGTGCCATTCGGTCTCGACGCGCTGCGGGGTGCCCAGCACCTCGCGCACGCGAGCGAGCGATGTCCCCGGCGCCAGGTGCTCGAATAGGTTCTCTGGGGCGCGCTTGAGCTCGATGCTCGGGCGTCGGAAGCGCGCGATAGCCCAATCAATCGCACGGCCGACGAGGCTGGTTACAAGCTTCGAGACGAACGACCAGAGCGCTTCGAGCATCGCCGCGGCCTACGTTCTCGCGTTAGAGCTGCCGCCGGGTGTTCTCGCGCGGCTTCTCATGGGCGAGCGGTCGTGTCCAAGGGTTCCAGAGAGGATCGGTTTTCCGTACTGGCGTCCGTACGAGCGGCGTTCCTCTCGTAACTCATTGATTATTGGTGGGTGGTACTGGGATCGAACCAGTGGCCCCCGCTGTGTGAGAGCGATGCTCTACCGCTGAGCTAACCACCCCGGATGAGGGAGCGGATTCTACCGCACTTGGTGGTGGCTTAGAATGCGCCCCTCGCCATGACGATCCGCACGCGCTTCGCGCCGAGTCCCACGGGCTACCTGCACGTCGGCGGCGCGCGCACCGCGCTCTTTTCCTGGGCGTACGCTCGCCGGCACGGCGGCAGGTTCGTGCTGCGCATCGAGGACACCGACCTCGAGCGCTCGACCGAAGTCTCGGTCAACGCGATCCTCGAAAGCATGCGCTGGCTCGGCCTGGACTGGGACGAGGGGCCGTTCTTCCAGATGAAGCGCCTCGCGCGCTACCGGGAAGTCGCGGAGCGGCTCATCGCCGCGGGACACGCCTATCGCTGTTGGGCAACAAAGGAAGATCTTGAAACGTTGCGAGCGGAGCAGCGTTCCCGTGGTCACAAACCTCGATATGACGGCCGCTGGCGTCCCGAGCGCGCGCAGGCCGCAGGACTCGTGCCGCCCGCGGACCGCGCGCCGGTGGTGCGCTTTCGCACGCCGGAGGAAGGAACGGTCGGCTGGCACGATCTCGTCAAGGGACCGATCGAGTTTCCCAACGCCGAGCTCGACGACCTGGTGCTGCTGCGCGCCGACGGCGTGCCGACCTACAACTTCGGCGTCGTCGTCGACGACCTCGACATGGACATCACGCACGTGATCCGCGGCGACGACCACGTGAACAACACTCCCCGGCAAATTCACATATTCCATGCTCTTGCAAAAGCCCTTCCGCAGTTTGCCCACGTGCCGATGATCCTCGGCGCCGACGGCGAGCGGCTGTCCAAGCGCC
>Ga0209343_10005709_pt1 | contig 14992 bp, 13 predicted proteins | sample RifCSPlowO2_02_FD_184026 | JGI IMG/M metagenome (GOLD analysis project Ga0209343, IMG submission 184026) | Groundwater microbial communities from Rifle, Colorado - Rifle CSP2_plank lowO2_0.2 (SPAdes) (version 2) | ecosystem: Environmental > Aquatic > Deep subsurface > Groundwater | place... | reverse complement strand
AGGTATGCCTCTTGCCCTTGCCCTGAACGTGACTCTTTCGACCGTGCCCGTGGACGCTCAACCGTCAGTGACGGTTCGACGGGCCGAGGACAACACTGTTGCCATCGTCAGCGTGCCCGCGTCGGGTGTCGATCTCGAGGCCGTCGAGCGCGCGCTCATCGTCTTCGCGCTTGATGCCACCGGCGGGAACCGCACGCGGGCTGCCAGGCTCCTCCGGCTGACGCGCAGCGCGTTGCTCTATCGGTTGCAGAAGTACGGGTTGACCGTGAAACAGGGTTCGTCATGAGACCGTCGCTGAAAGCGATCGTTGCGTTCGTTCTGGTTGCCGCTCCGGCCGCTGCCCAGGTCACTGTCGCGACGGAACTGACGTCACCAGCCGAGGCAGTCGCAGGCTCCCAAGGCACAGGTGCGTCGGTGAATCAGGCGTCAACGTTGGCGGCACTCGTCGCCGAGCTCGAGCGGAACAGTCCCGAGATCAAGGCCGCGCGGCGCGATGTCGACATGCGCGTGGCGCGGATCGCCCCGGCCGGCGCGCCACCCGATCCGACGCTGAGTTTTGGTTACATGGGCGGACTTCTTCGGCCGCCGTTCTTTCCTTCGGCGAGCGCGGACGGCAGCTTTCGGCAGTTCGGCCTCTCGCAGGAGATTCCATACCCCGGCAAACTGGGGCTCAAGACCCGCGTGGCCGCGACGGAAGCGGACGCCGAACGCTGGAATTCGGAGAACACGCGCAGACGCCTGATCGCGGATCTCAAGACGGCCTACGTCGAATACCAGTATCTGAACCGCAGCCTCGATGTGCTCCAGCGCAACAAAGAGCGCCTCGAGCAGTTTCGCCAGATTGCCGAGGCGCGGTTCAGTGTCGGCCAGGGGGTCCAGCAGGATGTGCTGAAGGCACAGGTCGAGATTTCACTGATTCTCGAGCGCCAGGCGTTGTTCGAGCAGCAGCGCAACGCCCTCCAGGCACAGATTAATGGCCTCCTCTTTCGTCCACCCGACACCCCGCTCGCGAGCACGCTGACCTTCGAGGTCACGCCGCTCACCGCTCCGGTCGAGGACTTGCGCGTCCTTCTGCGGCAAAACTATCCCGCGCTGAAGCGCGACGAGCGTGTGATCGACCGCGGCCAGCAGGCACTGTCGCTGGCAAAGAAAGAAGTCCTGCCGGACTTCGCAATCAACGTGACGAGTCAGAAGTTCGTCGGCGACATGCCGTGGATGTACGGCGTCGATGTCATGGTCAAAGTGCCGGTCTTCTGGCAGCGCAAGCAGCGCCCCATGATCGCCGAAGCGGCCGCGGCGCTCGAGAGCGGCCGGCAGATGCGGGACGCGACCGTGTCCATGGCGTCGGCACTGGTCACGGAGGAGTACCTGGCGGGAACGACCAGCAGACGGCTCGCGGATCTCTACAGCGACAGCGTGCTGCCGCAGGCCCGCCTCTCGCTCGAATCGTCGCTGGCGTCTTATCAGGTCGGGCGCGTGGACTTTCTGAGCGTGCTGACCAATTTCGTGACGGTGCTGAGCTACGAGATCAATTACGAGGAACAGAACGCGCGCTATCTCCAGGCGCTGGCGCGGCTCGAGCCGCTGACCGGGTTGAGCCTGATCAGGTGACACGAACATGAGCGACACACCAATCCAAGAGCAGCCGCAAGGACCCCAGGAGACGGTCACGTCTGTGATGCCAGCCCCTGCCCGGAGTGGCGAACGTGGTCAGTCGAGTCGTTTTGGACCCTTCGTCGCTGTTGCTGCGGTTTCGCTCGTCATCGGCGCCGGTGGCGCCTGGCTGGCGCTTCGATATTCCCCCGGTGACACCCGTGAGGCCGTCACAGATGCAGAGAGCACGGCGACGACGGGCCAGCAAGCCGAGGCGGCGATGCCTGGCATGGACATGGGCGGGGGAGCGGCGGACACGAAAGGGAAGGGCGTGTACATCTCGCCCGCCCGGCAGCAGTTGATCGGCGTGAGAACGGCGACGGTTGCACGCCAGCAGCTCGACACGACCATTCGGACGGTCGGGACGCTGGCGTATGACGAGACGAAGGTGACCCAAATCCACACGAAGATCACCGGGTGGATCGAGCAGGTCCACGTCGACTATGTCGGAAAGGCGGTTCGCCGCGGCCAACCGCTGTTCACCATCTACAGCCCGGACCTGGTCGCGACGCAGAACGAGTACCTGCTCGCGCTCAAAGCCCAGCAGCAGCTTGGCAACAGCCGATTCCCGGAAACCCGAGCCGGCGCCGAGGGGCTCGTCTCCGCCGCGCGGGATCGGCTGCGGCTCTGGGACATCAGCGAGGCGCAAATCGAGGAGCTCGCGCGAACCGGCCAGCCGCGCAAGACCCTGACGCTCTATTCACCCTTCGACGGCGTGGTCCTCGAGCGCAACGCATTCGCGGGTCAGTACATCACCCCAGAGATGAACACCTTCAAGATCGCGGACCTGTCCACCATCTGGGTGCTGGGGCAGATTTTCGAGTACGAGACCCGACTAGCCAAGTTGGGGCAGGACGCGGACATTCAATTTCCCTACGGCCAGTCCACACGCGGCCTGAAGGGGAGGATCACCTTCATCTATCCGGAGGTCGATCCACAGACGCGGCGTGTGAAGGTCCGTATCGAATTCCGCAACCCCGGGTTGGAGTTCAAGCCCGAGAGCTACGTCACCGTCCTGATTCGTGTGGGGGCGGGCGCGCAGCTCGCCCTTCCCAAAGAGGCAGTGATCGACAACGGCACGAAGCGCTATGCCATTGTCGCATTGCCGAACGGGTACTTCGAGCCGCGGGAAATCGAGGTTGGCGAACCCGTCGACGAGTTCTTCCCGCTGATCGGCGGGCTGGCCGAGGGAGACCCGGTCGTGACGTCAGCGCAGTTTTTGATTGATTCCGAGACCAACCTCCAGGCGGCGATGCAGGCGATGTCGCTGAGCATGCCGGGCATGGACATGGGCGGCACCAAGCCGGGGACCGAAGGCACGCAGGCACCAGGGTCGCCCGTGGACCACTCGCAGCATAAGTAGACGTCGGTCGCACGAAGCATGAGCACTGCGTTTCAGGAGTCCGGTCGTGATTGAGAAACTGATTGCGTTCAGCGCGCGCAACGCCTTCATCGTCCTGCTGCTGATGCTCGCCATCGTCGGCGGCGGCGTATGGGCCATTCGCAGCACCCCGATCGACGCCTTGCCCGACCTGTCGGACGTGCAGGTGATCGTGACCGCGAACTGGGAGGGCCGCAGCCCGACGCTGGTGGAAGACCAGGTCACGTATCCAATCGTGACGGCGCTGATCTCGGCGCCCAACGTGAAGGTGGTCCGCGGCTTCTCCTACTTCGATGTCTCGTTCGTCTATGTGATCTTCCAGGATGGGACGGACCTCTACTGGGCGCGGAGCCGCGTGCTCGAGTACCTCAATGGTCTGCAGGGGCGCCTCCCAGCGGGCGTGACGCCGGTGCTCGGCCCCGACGCCACGGGCGTGGGCTGGGGGTTCGAGTATGCGCTGGTCGATCGGACCGGCACGTACGATCTGTCAGGGCTCCGGACGCTGAACGACTGGTACGTTCAGTACCTGCTGCGCAGCGTGACCGGCGTGGCGGAGGTCGCGCCGGTCGGCGGCTACGTCAAGCAGTACCAGATCGAGGTCGACCCGAACGCGCTCGTCGCCTACAACATGCCGATCGACATGGTGATCGCCGCGGTCCGTCAGAGCAACAACGACGTTGGCGGCCGTGTGGTCGAGTGGACCGGCCGCGAATACATGGTGCGCGGCCGCGGCTACATTCAGAGCGTCAGCGACATCGAGCAGGTGAGCCTCGGCGCCAGACCCGACGGCACACCGATCCTGGTCAGCGATATCGCGCGCGTGCACCTCGGGCCGGACATGCGCCGCGGCGTCGCGGAGCTGAACGGCGATGGCGACGTCGCCGGCGGCATCGTGGTCATCCGCTACGGCGTGGACACCTACGGCGTGATTGAGAACATCAAGAAGGCCGTGGCGGAAAAGATTCAGCCGAGCCTGCCGAAGGGCGTCGAGTTCGTGACCACGTACGATCGCTCGGCCCTCATCGAGCGGTCGATTGCCAACCTCGAGGAAAAGCTGATTGAAGAGGCGATTATCGTCTCGCTCGTCTGCGTGGTGTTCCTCTGGCACTTCCGAAGCGCGCTGGTCGCCATTCTGACGCTGCCGCTGGCGATCCTCCTGTCGTTCATGGCGATGAAGTACATCGGCCTCGGCTCGAACATCATGAGCCTTGGCGGGATCGCGATTGCCATCGGCGCAATGATCGACGCGGCCATCATCATGATCGAGAACGCGCACAAGCACCTGGAGCACGACTCAGGGGCGAGGCCGCGGCGCGAGGTGTTGATCGAGGCGGCGCAGGAAGTGGGGCGGCCGCTGTTCTTCTCGCTGCTGATCATCACCGTCTCGTTCCTGCCCATCTTCACCCTTGAAGGGCAGGAGGGCCGGCTGTTCAAGCCGCTCGCGTTCACCAAGACCTTCGCGATGGGATTTGCGGCGCTGACGTCGGTGCTCGTCGTGCCGTTCCTGATGGTGCTCTTCATCCGCGGCCGGATTCCGAAAGAAGAGAAGAACCCGGTCAACAGGTTCCTCATCTGGGCGTATCACCCGTTCGTCAAGTTCGTGCTGCGGCACCGCACCGTGACGCTCATCGCCGCGCTGCTGCTGATGATGAGCACGGTCCCGGTCTTCATGCGCCTCGGCTCGGAGTTCATGCCCCCCCTCTACGAGGGAACGCTGCTGTACATGCCGATCACGCTGCCCGGGGCGTCCGTCCAGACCGCCCAGCAGGTGCTGGCGATGCAGGACAAGATCATCAAAGGCGTGCCCGAGGTGGAGTCGGTCTTCGGCAAGGCCGGCCGGGCCCTTACGGCCACCGATCCGGCGCCGCTCGAGATGATCGAGACGGTGATCAATTTGAAGCCGGAAGATCAGTGGCGGCCCGGCATGACGCCCGAGAAGCTCGAAGCGGAGCTGGACCGGCTCGTCCGGTTGCCGGGCGTCGTCAACGCGTGGACCATGCCGATCAAGGCACGCGTCGACATGCTCTCGACCGGCATTCGTACGCCCGTCGGCATCAAGATCTTCGGGCCGAGGCTGGACGCCATCAACGACATCGGTGCCCAGGTCGAGGGCGCGATCGGATCGGTGCGCGGCACGCGCAACGTGTTTGCCGAACGTGTGACGGGTGGCTACTACGTGGATTTCACGATCAAGCGCGACCAGATCGCCCGCTACGGCCTCACCGTTCAGGACGTCGAGATGGTGATCGAGTCGGCGATCGGCGGCGCCAACATCACGACCACGATCGAGGGTCGCGAACGGTTTCCCGTGAACGTGCGCTACCAGCGCTATTACCGAAGTGATGTGAACACGCTCAAGCGTACGCTCATTTCGACCCCGAGCGGTGCGCAGATTCCCATCGAGCAGGTCGCGACGATTTCGTTGACGAGCGGGCCGACGGTCATCCGGACCGAGCAGGCGCAGCTCCTTGGCTATGTCTACGTCGACATCGCCGGCCGCGACATCGGCGGCTATGTGGACGATGCCAAGCGCGTCGTGGGGGCGATGGTCAAGCTGCCCGAGGGCTACTACCTCGAGTGGAGCGGGCAGTACGAGTACATGATGCGCGCAAGAGAGCGCTTGACGATCGTCATTCCGGTGACGCTGCTCCTCGTCATCGTGCTGCTCTACTTCAACACCCAGAACCTCATCAAGGTCGCGATCGTGCTGCTCGCGGTGCCGTTCTCCCTCATCGGCGCGTTCTGGCTGATCTACCTGCTCGGCTATAACCTGAGCGTTGCGGTCTGGGTGGGCATCATCGCGCTCGCCGGCGTCGACGCCGAGACCGGCGTCGTGATGCTCCTGTATCTCGATCTCGCCTTCGACCGTTTCAAGCGCGCGGGACGGATGAACAGTCTCGCCGACCTGCAGGAGGCCGTCGAGGACGGCGCGGTCAAGCGGATCCGGCCCAAGATGATGACCGTCATGGCGATCCTGTTGGGGTTGTTGCCGATCATGTGGAGCACGGGAGCCGGGGCCGACGTCATGAAGCGAATCGCCGCGCCGATGGTGGGCGGCGTCATCACGTCATTCATCCTCGAGCTACTCATCTACCCGGTCATCTTTACCATCTGGAAGTGGTACGGCGAGGTCAGGCCGGCGCTCGCCCAGACGACGACCTCATAGAGAGAAGGGAAGCGGTTATGCGCGGTCCACGACTGGTCGCAAGCGTCTTGGCAACAGTCATCATGCTCGTACAGGCTTCCGTGGCCGCAGGCGCGGATCCGCCATTCGAGCTGACTGTCAAGAAGGATCAGTTCATCGGCTCGAGCCGGGGCACGCTGCGGTTCACCGAGAATGGCGTCCAATACGACACCACGGAGAAGAAGGACGCACGGACGTGGGTCTATGGCGACATCAAGCAACTGCAGGTGCTGTCGCCGACGCGGATCGCCGTGCTGACGTACGAAGACCAGGGCCGCCTGAAGCTTGGCGCGGATCGTACGTTCACGTTCGATGTTGTCACGGGCTCGGTCTCACCGGATCTCGTCGCGTTCCTGGTCTCACGGGTGGAGCGTCCGTTCGTGACGGCCGTGATGCCGCCGGGTGCGGGTCCCGCGCTGTTCCGCCTGCCTGTCAAGCATCAGCGTTCGGGCCGCGGCAGCGAAGGCACCCTGGCGATGTACGAAGATCACCTTGCGTATCTCACCGAACGAGAGACGGAAGCCCGGTACTGGCGCTTTGCTGACATCTTCGCTGTGTTGCCGATCGATCCTTTCCGATTGCAGGTGCAAGCCTACGAGGGCGGGAGCGGCGGTACGCGCACGTTCGTGTTCGAGCTGAAGAGTGCGATGCCTTCCGAGTTCTACGACGCGCTGTGGGCGCGCGTGAACCCCTCAGCCGCAGACGTCGCGACCGCACCCGGACCGCGCCTTGCCGCCGCGCCCGAGTCGAGGTGACACCATGACCGTGGCACTCCAGCCGACCGACTCTCAGAGCGGCCCTTCTCTGGACGGCATGCTCCAAGGCGCAGTATCGGCCGTGAGAGGCACGGTCGTCGACGTCGTGTTTCCACACGGGCTGCCCGCGCTGTCGGCCGCGCTCCGTTGCGCGCTCGCGGAGGACCGCTGGATCACCGCGGTCGTGCAGGCACATCTGGACCGCACGACGGTCCGTGCGATTGCCATCGAGTCCACACGCGGCTTGCGCCGAGAGAGCCGCGTCGAATGCGACGGCCGACCGCTGAGCGTCGCGCTTGGCGACGCGCTCCTTGGTCGCGTGATCGATCTGCAAGGACGCCCCCTTGACGCGGGTCCGGAGATCGCCGACACCATTCTCAGACCGGTGCATCGTGCCCCGCTCGGCGCGGCCCGGCGCACGACAAGCCGGGAGATCTACCCGACGGGCATCAAGGTGATCGACCTGCTGTGCCCGTTCCTCACAGGTGGGCGCGCCGCGGTCTTCGGCGGCGCCGGAGTTGGCAAGACGATCGTTCTGACCGAGTTCATCCACAACATGGTCGAGCGCCTCGAAGGCGTGGCGGTCTTTGCCGGCATCGGCGAGCGGTCGCGCGAAGGGCTGGAACTGTGGGAGGAAATGCAGCGCCGGAGCGTCCTCGACCGCACCGTCATCGTCTTCGGCCAGATGAAGGAACCGCCGGGCGCCCGGTTCTTCGTGGGATCCGCCGCGCTGACGGTCGCCGAATACTTCCGCGACGACCGGGGCAAGGACGTCCTGCTCGTGATCGACAACCTCTACCGCCACGTCCAGGCCGGGATGGAAGTGTCCGGACTCCTCGGACGCCTTCCATCGCGCGTGGGTTACCAGCCGACGCTGGCCGACGACATCGCGGCGCTCGAGGAACGCATCACCGCGACCGATCGAGCCGGCATGGTGTCGTTGCAGGCGATCTACGTTCCGGCAGACGATTATTCGGACCCGGCGATTACCCATGCGTTCTGGCACATCGACGCCGCGCTGGTGTTGTCGCGCGAGGTCGCCGCGCAAGGTCTCTACCCGGCGGTCGATCCGCTCGCGTCCTCATCGAAGGCGATGGATCCGGGGATCGTCGGCGAACGGCACTACCGCGTGGCGCAGGACGTGCGCCGGGTGCTCAGCCGCTATGAGGAGCTGCGGGACATCATCTCGATGCTCGGCATCGACGAGCTGACGGCCGAGGATCGCCTCCTCGTCGCGCGCGCGCGGCGGCTTCGCAACTTCCTGACCCAACCGTTCTTCGTCAGCGAGTCCTTCACCGGGACGCCCGGGTGCGCGGTGCCACTGCCCGACACTATTGCCGGGGCGGAAGCCATCCTCGGCGGCCACTGCGACGCGCTCAATGAGGAGCAGCTGTTCATGATCGGGGCGCTGAAGGAGGCGTTGCCCATGAACGACACACGCCTCCGGTTCATCATCCGCACTCCACACGATGTGCTCTTCGACGACGTCGTGACGTCGGTGCGCGTCCGCACGGACACGGGCCACGTCGGCATCCGCCCGAGGATGGAACCGGTGGTGCTGCCCATCGAGGCAGGGCTCGTGATCGTGCGGACCGACCGCGACGTCGAGCTCGTGGGATCGGCGGGCGGCCTGCTGGTCTGGGACGGCAACGAGGCGACGTTGTTCACACCGCTCGGTGTGGCCGGCACGGATCCGACCGTGATTCAGCAGGAACTGGACCGGGCACTGGCCGAACCGGGCTCTGAACTGGCCGTTCGCGCGACATTCGGCAAGCTCGAGCGCCGGATCCTGACGGAGTTGCGCCAACGGCCAGGCGACCACCCCGAGGGAGAGCGTCGATGACACACCGCGGAAATTCGTTGAACAAGGTGCGCCGCGCGGATCCAGCGACGAGCTTGAAGCGCGATCTCAATCACTACGCGCGACACGAACGCACCGGCGCAAGCTTTTGGCAGTCGCTCGGTGTGATCGGGGTGGGCTGGCTGATCGTGATTGCGGCCGTTGGAGGCGCGCTCGCCGGCAGATGGCTGCACGCACGATGGAATACCGGCATCGCGCTGACGGCGCTGCTCGTCGTCGCCGGCGCGTCCGTCGGAATGGCGTTGGTATGGCAGCTCATTCAACCGAGGCGGCGATGACCGCGATGGGTCTCATGTGGGTCGTGGTGGGCATGGCCGCCGGTGGAGGGCATGCGGCGGCGTTGTGGCGGGCCGCCCATCGCATCGGGGCCGGCGGATGCGGCGCCGGACCACGCATGCTCCTCGTCGCCGTCGTCCTCGTCGGCGCCGCTTATGCGGGCGTGCTGTTGCCTGTGGCAGCGGGGTGGGCAAGCGGCCTTCTCGCCGCGAGTGTCCTGTGCGCGGGGGTCGAACGATGGAGGACGTGACCGTTTTCGGGGATCCGGTCGTGTGGCAGCTCAGCCTCGCGCCCATCACGCGGGCCACGCTGACCGCTCTCGCCGTGTCCCTCGCACTGGTCTTGGTTGCCGCGATCTTGCGGTGGGCCATCCTTCATCGGCCGGGCGGCTACCTGGCGATCATCGCGGTTCTCGCGGTGGAATGGCCGGAACGGCTGGTGACCGACATCGTTGGCCGTGCGGTGCCGTGGCTCGCCGTGTTCTCCGGGACGATCTTCTATTTTCTTGCTGCTTCGACCGTCGCCGGCCAGTTGCCAGACGTCCGCACGCCGACGTCCAACCTCGCGGTGACGTCCGCGCTGGCGGTGATTGTCTTTCTGACGGTCCCGGCAGCCGGCATTCGGGCGCATGGTGTCTGGGGATATCTGGGTCACTACCTCAAACCGACTCCGTTGATGCTGCCGCTGGAGGTGCTCTCCGAGCTGTCGCGCACGTTTGCGCTCTCCATGCGGCTGTTCGGCAACATGCTGTCGGGCTATCTCATCGTCGCGCTCATCGTCGCCCTCGTGGGCCTGTTCGTCCCGGCACCGCTGATGGCGCTCGACCTGCTGATCGGGTTTCTGCAAGCGTACATCTTCGCCGTGTTGAGCACGGTGTACATCGGCGCGGCATTACGCGCACGGGAGGAGCAATGAGCGAACAGGCTTTATCTCTGATGATGGGCGCCGTCTCCATCGGGATCGCAGGACTGACCACTGCAATCGGCGCATTTGGAGCAGCTCTTGGCGAAAGCCGGATCGGCTCGGCGGCGATGGATGCCCTAGCGCGCCAGCCGGACGAAGGGGCCGTGATTACTCGGAACCTGTTCGTGACGCTCGCGATGGTGGAGTCGACGGCGATCTTCTGTCTGGTGATTGCGCTCATCCTGCTCTTCGCAAATCCGTACACGGCCGGTCTCACCGCCCAGTGAGGACAGCATGTCACCGACGCTCACGACCTTCCTGGTCGAGCTGATCAATTTCCTGCTGCTGGTCGCGTTGGTGGGGTGGCTGCTCTTCAAGCCGGTGCGGTCGGCCCTCCAGGCGAGGCAGGCGGCGGAGAAACGGCAGGCCGACGAGCTCGCGCTGCGCGCGGCGGAAGCAGATCGACTACGGGCGGAGCTCGAACAAAGGCGCCGGACCTTCGAGGAAGAAACGGCCGGCCTGCGAAAGCAGCACCTGGCGCTTGCGGATCAGGAAGCCGCCGGCATCATCGCGCGCGGGCGCGAAGCAGCCGCGCGGGAGCGCCAGGCGGCGCAGCGGGTGCTCGGGCATCTCGAACGGGCCGAGGTCGAGCGGCTGTCAGCCGCTGTCGCCTCTGCGACACGCGAATCAGTGGCTCGTCTCCTGACCACGCTCGACGTGGTGGATCTCGAAACGGGACTGGTGCGGGCTGCCTGTCGCCAGATCGAGGCGCTCGGCAACGGGCCATTCGGTGCGGTGCTCGTCGAATCGGCGCGGGCACTTGACGGAAATCATGAAACAGCGATCCGAGCGGCGCTCGACGGCCACGCCGTGTCGATGGAGTTTCGGATCACGCCCCATCTGCGCGGGGGCGTCCGCGTCACCACGGCGCAGGGTCTCGTCGATGCGTCGGCCATCGGCATCGCCACGCAGGCCGAAGCCGCCCTCCTGTATGCCCTGGCCCGGCAGTCGTCCGACACCGTGCGATGAGCGAGCTCACCGATCGGGTGTATCGCCGGTTGCTGGCGCTCGAGTCCACGCTGGATCTGAGCCGCGGGTTGCAGGTGCGCGGCGTGGTGACGCGCGTGGCCGACGGCGTGGCGTGGGTCGCCGGCCTGAACCATGTCGGTTCCGAGGAGCTGGTGCAGTTCGATTCGGGGGCATGGGGCATGGCGCTCGAGCTCGCGGCTGAGACGACAGGCGTCGTGCTGTTGTCTCGTGTCGCGGACGTGACCACCGGCGACGGCGCCAGGGGTCTCGGCCGCCTGCCCTCGCTGCCCGTGGGCCCCGACGCACTGGGGCGAGTCCTCGATCCCCTGGGTGCTCCCCTCGACGGTGGCCCGCCGCTGTCCGGCGCACGAAGCTCGCTGTTTCGTCCGGCTCTCGAGTTCATCGAGCGGAAAGACGTGGATCAGCCGCTCGTCACCGGGGTGATGGCGGTGGACGCCGCCATTCCGATCGGCCGCGGCCAGCGTGAGCTGATCATCGGGGACCGCGACGTCGGGAAGACGGCCCTCGCGACTGACGTCGTGGCGGCACAGCGCGCGGGCGACGTCGCGTGCGTCTATGTGCTCATCGGTCAGCCGATGTCGCGCGTGCTGTCGCTGCGGGAGGAGCTCGGAGCCGCCGGCGTCGCGGACAACACGGCGATCGTCGCCGCCGTCGCGTCAGCGCCACCGGGTCTGCAGTACTTGGCGCCGTACGCGGGCGCGTCGATAGCGGAGTCCTTCCGCGATGCGGGTCTGGATGCGCTCGTCGTCTATGACGACTTGACGAAACACGCCAACGCGTATCGCGCGCTGGCGCTCCTGCTGGATCGCCCTCCAGGCCGTGAAGCCTTCCCCGGTGACATCTTTCACGTGCACGCGGAGTTGCTGGAACGCGCGAGTGCCCGCCGGGCCGATCTCGGCGGCGGCTCGGTCACGGCCCTGCCGATCGTCGAAACGACCGACAGCGATATTTCGGGCTACATCCCGACGAATTTGATCTCGATCACGGACGGGCAGATCTATCTGGATCCGGCGCGGCACGAGCGCAACGAGCGGCCCGCCGTCGACATCGGCCGGAGCGTCTCGCGGATCGGCGGAAAGGCCCAGGGCGAGGCGATGCGAAAGGCCGCGCGGAATCTGCGAATCCTCATCTCACGGTTCGAGGAAGTCGAGGCGCTGACGCGTGTCGGGCTCGACGTGGATGCCTCGACACAGCGCACCATACGGCGTGGCCGGGTCATGCGCGAGCTGCTGCGCCAACCTCGCTTCAGCTCCCGTCCGATGTCGGAGCAGGTGCTGACGCTCACGGCAGTGAGTAGCGGCTGGCTTGACGAGACCGACCCGAAGCGGGCGCGCGAGGCCATGGCACAAGCGCTCGAACGGGCCCATGCTGCGCTGGGGCCGGTCGTGGGCACGCTCGACGCTGGAAGGCTGCCGGAGAGCGGTTGGGCCGACTCGTTCAAGACGTGCCTCGATCAGGCGCAGAGGGGCGCCACCCCGTGACACGCGAGCGGACACTTCGCCGCAAGCTCGACTCCCTCCGCGTGCTCGGAGAAGCCGTCAACGCCATGAAGTCGCTGTCGGCGCATCACCTCCGAGCATCGCGCGCAGGGTTGACGGCCGCACGAGCGTATCGGGACGGCATCGATCGCGTGATCGCGTCCGCGGGCATCGTCCAGGTAGGGTCGCCAGCCGCCGCACCGGCGTTCCTGCTGATTGCCGCGGACTTGGGTTTGTGCAATGGCTACAGCTCGCGTGTAACGGACATGGCCCTCGAGCAGCACCGTCTTCTGAACGCCAGGCAGTTCTACTGCATCGGGCGGCGGCCTCTGACCATGCTGCGTCGGGTCAACATCGAGCCCGCGCGGGTCTACCCGACCGTCACGAGCGTTGGAGGACTGAGCCGGCTGCTGCTCACCCTCGCCGACGATGTGCTCGGCGACTATCTGACGGGCGCGTTCAGCAGTCTGCACGTCGTGTCGGCGCGCTTCGACGGCGTAGGTGCCTTCACCGCGCGGACCACGCGCGTCCTGCCGGTGGTGTCAACACGACCTGTGCGTCGCGCGATGGCCACACCGTACGCGGACCCGCGACACCTGGCCCGGACTGCTGTGCGCGAGTACCTGTATTCCACGCTGTACGAGCTTTTGCTCGATGCACTTGCGTCCGAACATGGGATGCGGCTCATTGCCACCCAGTCGGCCGCGGAGTGGCTCGACGGCCGCGTCAAGAATCTGCAACGGCAACTTTCAAGCACGAGACGCGAGTCGAGCACACAAGAAGTCCTCGACGTCGCTGGAAGCGCGCGCCAGCGCCGGCGAAGAACCAGTGCGGCGTCTGTTGCCCGAGAAACGCTTTGTGGGTAATTGACAGGCGGCCGGCGAACGGTCATAGGACATGGACACTGGGGGCTCCGGAAATTCTGGCGTGAGGTTTCCGGACATTCTGGCCCATTTGAGCTGACGCCCCCGGGTCACACGCTCTCTCGGATCGCCGCCCGAAGCGTAACCGTCGCCCGTGTACCCTCGCCAACTTTGCTCTCGATGCGCATGCTGCCGCCATGCGCGTCTACGATCCGCTTGACAATGGCCAGGCCGAGCCCGGATCCCGATCGGAGCCCGGAAACTGGCACTTTGTAGCGTCGCTCGAAGACGTGCGGGAGCGCCTCCGCCGCGATCCCAGTCCCCGTGTCCTCGACTCTGAGGACCACGTTGTGGTCGGCGCTTATCGCCCGAATGTCCATGCGACCGCCTGCCGGCGTGAACTGCACGGCGTTCTCGCCGAGATTCAACACCACCTGCCGAAGTCGCACGGCGTTGCCCCAGACGATGAGCCCAGGCATGATGCTCGTCTCGCACGTAATGTCGTGCGCCTCGGCGAGCGCCCGGACCACTTCGGCCGCCTCTTCGAACACGCCGCTCACGTCGACCGGCTCGGACCCTGATAACGAGGAGTCGGCCTCGGCGAGACTGTAGTCTCGAAGATCCTTCAGCGTAGCGGCCAGCGCATCCACTTCGTTGCCGAGATCCTGGAGAGTGCGCGCGTGGTCGGCGTTGCGACTGCTGTCGTCACTCGCGACATCAATCGCACTTTTCATGACGGTCAGCGGCGTCTGGAGCTGGTGGGACACGTCGGCCGTAAACTCCTTCAAAGACAGAAACGAGCGCTGCAGACGGTCCAGCAGTCGATTGATCGAGGAGCTGAGCCGCGTGACTTCAGCATCTGGTGCACGCGCTTCGACTCGCCGGGAGAGGTCCGTCGCTTGGATCGATTCGAGCGTCGAGGCGATGTCGTGAATGGGCGCGAGCGCGCGCCTGGCGATCACGAGCCCTCCGAAACTCGTCAGCAGGATCACCAGGGGGATGAGTACTAACGACGCGATGACCACAACCCGAAGCAGCAGGTCGACGTCACCGAGCGGCCGGCCGAGTTGCAGATACGTACCTGCCGGCTGCGCCAGCCGAAGGCAAATGAAGCGAACCAGTCCGGTCTGTTCGAGTCGAACCGTGAAAAACTGCATCGTCTCGCGCTGCATCGCCGCGTGCATGAACGCCGTATGCGCCCCGATGTTCGGTTCACTTGAAACCAACCTTGTTGAACGGAACAGCATGTCCCCATCAGCGTCCCGTACGATGAGGAGCGGTTCGACACGTGAGTCTTGGTCCATCCTGCCGAGCTCACGCAGCGGCTCCGGTGAAGCACCAAGCACGGCCGCAAGGCGGTCCGCCTCCTCAGCCAGCTCGTTATCGTGGTGACCATACAGCGTGCCGGCCAGCCAGGCATACAGGAGGATGGCAAAGAGCGTCAGCGCCGAAGCGACAATGAGCAGATTCCAGAGCGTCAGCCGACCTCTAAGTGTGCGCCTCATCATGGTTCTCTTGTCCCCGCATCACATACCCGACACCGCGAACGGCATGGATGAGCCGCGGTTCCCCTTCGTCCTCGGCTTTC
>Ga0209343_10005708_pt1 | contig 14993 bp, 14 predicted proteins | sample RifCSPlowO2_02_FD_184026 | JGI IMG/M metagenome (GOLD analysis project Ga0209343, IMG submission 184026) | Groundwater microbial communities from Rifle, Colorado - Rifle CSP2_plank lowO2_0.2 (SPAdes) (version 2) | ecosystem: Environmental > Aquatic > Deep subsurface > Groundwater | place... | reverse complement strand
TTGATCACGCACGCCATCGACGAAGCGTGCATGCTGGCCGACCGGGTCGGCGTAATGACCGCGCGCCCGGGGCGCTTTGCCGATGTCGCCGTGACGCGGTGGCCCGGCGACCGTGACTCGCGCATCGTCTCCGATCAAAGCTTTGGACAGCTGACGGGCCGCGTGTGGTCTATCCTTCGAGACGAGTCGATCAAGGCGATTGGCCGCGCCGATGGCGACATCGGAGGCCGCTCTCCATGACGCGCGCCGGAGGTGTCCGAATCTTGGTCGCGGCAGGACTGGTACTCTCGCTCGAGATTTGTTGCCGCTCCGGGATCATCAACATGGCAACCATGATCCCGCCCTCCGAGATGCTGGGAGCCATAGTCGATCTTGCCCGCTCGGGACGCCTTCTCAAGGAGAGCCTGCCGACGTTCCGCAATGTCACCATCGCCTTCGTTCTGGCGGTCGGGCTTGGGGTCATCGGCGGCACGGTCCTGCATAGCCTGCCGCGCGTTCGCCGTGTGCTCGATCCGCTGCTGGCGTCCTATTACGCCGTGCCGTTCTTCGCGCTCTATCCGCTGTTCGTTGTGATCTTCGGTCTCAACGATTGGCCCTTGATCATGATCGGTATCGTCTTCGCCGGTGTCGCCGTGGTCGTAAGCACGCTCAACGGTATCGATCGCGTGCCGCCGGTGCTGCTCAAAGTCGCCCGCATTTACCGCATGAGCCGCACGGCCCAAGTGGGGCTGGTCATCCTGCCGGCCATCGCCCTACCTCTGTTCACAGGGATCAAACTCGCCCTCGCATACTCGTTCATCGGCATTCTGGCCGGCGAATTCATACTGGCAAGCGCCGGGATCGGCCACGCCATCGCGTTTGCCTACGACGCCTTCGACAATCGCACCATGTACGGCCTCATCGCCTTTACGCTTATCCTGGTCACGTTGATGAACATGGGGCTTCAGGCGTGCGAGCGGCTTCTTCTAAAGGGGAGGAGCCGGTGACGCAATCGACAGCCGCTCTCGGCACATCCGGGCGTCTGCGGGACTTTGCCCTGTTGGTCGCATGCATCCTTGCAGGCTGGCAGGCGCTCTACGTGATCGTCGGGGATATTGCGATAACGTCCCCGGCGAGCACAATAGGCTATGCCATCGAGTTGCTGCCTTCCAGCGAATTCAGACCCCATCTTGCAGCCAGCCTAACGGCCTTCGGCGATGCGCTACTGATCTCTTATGCGGGCGGCGTGGTGTTGGGGCTCACGCTCGGATTTCATCGCTTCTCTGGTGAGGTTGCCGAGCCGATGCTGGGCGCACTCTACTCGCTGCCCAAGATCGCCCTCTATCCGATCATACTGCAGATCTTCGGCCTTGGCCTTTCCGCCAAAGTTGCATTCGGCGCCCTCCACGGGGTGATTCCCGTCGCGCTTTTCAGCATGAATGCCGTACGCGGAATCAACCCGACGCACTTGCGCACGGCACGGGTCCTGCGGCTGTCGTCGATCGAGACCGTCCGCACGATCGTCGCGCCGGCCATAGTCCCCGAGATTGTCACCGGCCTGAGGGTAGGCTTCTCGCTGACTCTTCTGGGCGTCCTCATCGGCGAGATGTTCGCCTCGCAGCACGGCATGGGCTTCCTGCTTATCAATGCCATCAACCTGCACGACGTGAAGATGATCACTACCCTGATCTTCGTGCTGTTCCTGTTCGCGACGGTCACAAGTGCTATACTGCTCGCGATCGATAGGCGGCTGCACGTGCGGGTCTGAGCACGGGGTCGTGCGGTGCGATAAGGATGTTGGGGCAGCACCGGGCTGAAGCACAAAGCGAGAGGACGGCCATGGCAGCGATGACGATGATCGAGAAGATACTGGCTCGTGCAGGGGGCAAGTCGAGCGTGCGTCCAGGCGAGATCGTCGAGTGCCGGCCCGACATGGTCGTCGGGCTCGATCTCCCGATTTCGACCGACGGTGGATGGTATCGCCCCAAGAAGATCTTCGATCCGGATCGCGTTGCGCTCATTTTCGACCACAGTGTCCCTGCCCCCAGCATCAAGGACGCCAGCGGCATGGTCGAAGGCCGGCGTTTCGCCAAGGAATTCAAGCTGAAGCACTTCTTCGACGTCGGCCAGCATGGTATTTGCCATGTGATACTCGCCGAGAATGGTCTGGCGCGGCCTGGTGAGTTGCTCGTCTGCGCCGACTCCCACACGTGTGCCTCGGGTGCGCTGAACTGCGCCGGCCGTGGTGCTGGCCTCATGGACACGCTGCAGGCGATGACTAAAGGCGTCATCTGGTATCCGGTCACGCCGACCATGCGCTACAATTTTACCGGCGTGATGCCACCTCAGGTCAGCGGCAAGGATGTCTTCTTCCACATCGCGCAAGAGTACGGCGGCCACACGAATACCAGCGTTGAATTCGGAGGCCCCGGCCTTAAGGATATGCCGATGTCGGACCGACGAACGATTGCCACCATGTGCGCCGAGATCAGTGCCGAGTTCGCGCTGTTCGAATATGATCAAGTAACCGCCGAGTATCTTCGCAATCGTCTGGATCGCCCGACGACCCCAGTCGCACCCGATGCCGGCGCCGAGTATCTCGAGGTTCGCACGATCGATCTCGCGGCCCTCGAACCCTATGTCGTAATGCCTGACGCCGTGCCCAATAATGCGAAGCGCATCTCCCAGTTCAAGGAGAAAGTCCGCATAGACCAGGCCTTCATCGGATCGTGCGCCAACGGGAAAATCGAGGACTTGCGGGCTGCTGCCGACATCGTTCGCGGCCGCAAAGTGGCACCGGGCGTGCGCCTGCTGATCACCCCTGGATCGCAGGCCGTCCATATTCAGGCCGTCCAAGAAGGCTTGGTCGAAACCCTTCTAAAGGCGGGTGCGGTCGTAACCAACTCCACCTGCGGCGCCTGTTTCGGCGGCCATATGGGCGTTCTGGCGGCGGGCGAGGTCTGCATCACGGCAAGCACGCGCAACTTCAAGGGCCGAATGGGCAGCGCTGAGGCGAGGATTTACATGGGTTCGCCGGCAACGGTCGCCGCATCGGCCCTGACCGGCGTCATCACAGATCCACGAACGGTCGGCGCATGATCGGCACGCGATAGGCAGTCTTTCGAAACTATAGGAGGAAAAAAATGCCGCATGTGGTCGAGGGCCGGGTGTGGAAGTTCGGCGATAATATCAACACCGATCTGATTTATCCGAACACGGCATTCCGCGCTCCGGAGGCGGAACAGTACAAGCTCACATTTAGCGCCAATCGTCCCGGATGGGTGGATCAGGTGAGACCCGGCGACCTTCTCGTTGGCGGGCTGAATTTTGGCATGGGATCGGGGCGACCATCAGGCAAGGTCCTGCGTGAATGCGGCATAGCTGGTGTGGTCGCGGAGACGCTGAACGGTCTCTGCCTTCGCAACTGCGTCGTCTCAGCCTTGCCTGCGACGCAGTGCAAAGGCGTGAGCGGCCTATTCGAAGAGGGTGACATCGGCCGCTTCGATTTTTCCAGCGGCCTGGTCACCAACGTGACGCGCAAGCGCTCGTTGCAGGGCGAGGCCGTTGCGCCATTGCTACTCGATATCGTGGCGGCGGGCGGCGTCCTGCCTATGCTGGTGCGCGAAGGCTATGTCGAGGCCACCGCCTACGTCGCCTCTGCGCGATAGACAAGCGATAGGAAAATCAATCTGCCGGGCGACCCAACATCCGCCTGCCGACGCAGGTGGGATGAAGCTGAGTTGAGTCCCGGACTGCGCGTAATGCGCTTATGTTCATTGCAGGCTTCCCCTTTCCGGCAAGTCGCCGGGTTTTCGAACGGTATTATTGGTTGAATATGTAGTTGCTTGCCCTGTGGTCAGTAAATCTTTGGCTTCTGTGCCGCCTCTGCCTGACTGTAATCAGAGAACGGATGGTCGCGCTTCGCGATCGCCGCGCCGACGCCTTGTTCTTTTGCCGTGCACACAAATTCGCGGCCCTCTGGCGTGTTGCGCATGATTCCGTCGATGATTGGTCCAATACTCGCGGTGTGTTCGAGTCCCATTCGCTCGTATGCCTGGTTGGTGATGAACTTCATCGCCGCGAGCTGCGTGACCGGAATCTGAGCGAGCTTCTCGACATAGTCCCATACCTGGCTATCGAGCTGCTCGAGCGGATAGGAGAAATTAATCAGACCGACTTCGGCCGCCTCCTTGCCGCTAATCGATTGCCCGGTGAGCGCAAAGTGCTTGGCGCGCGTCAGTCCCAGGCGATAGATCCAGATGCCGGTGAGGTGGCAGCCCCAGACGCGCGAGTAGGGTGTGCCGAAGCGCGCGTCGTCGGAGGCGATCACGATGTCACCGAGCAGGGCGTATTCGGAACCGCCGCCCACGCACCAGCCTTGAACTTTAACCACCACCGGCTTAGGGCTGCGCCAGATGCTCATAAAGCGTTGCGTGGGCCCGGCGTTCGGATTGAGGCTCGTCATCATGTCCAGGCCCGGGTCGTATTTCGCCGGATCCGAACTGATTCCGTACTCCTCGAATTGCTGTAATCCATCAGAGAAATCGAAACCGCCGCAGAAGGACTTGCCGGCGCCTTGAAGCAGAATCACCCGGATTTCGCGGTCGCCGTTGGCGCGACCGATCGCGTGGTTTATCTCGTCCGGCATCGGCGGGCGGATGGTGTTGTATTTCTCCGGCCGGTTGAGCGTGATGACCGCGACGCGGTCTTTTTTTTCGTACAGTATCGTTTCGTAGATCATGATTGCTCCCCTTAGCTCATCCTGCGCCGCCGACCCGTTCCAACTTCATGCTTGATTTACCCTCAGCGCCTTCGTCCCCGGACCGCTTTCGCGAGCGCGCGGATTTCATCGACCATCTGATCCTTCATCGCATCCGGTCCGAACACCGCCGCCACGCCGCTCATGCGCATCGTTTCCGCGTCGCCCGGCGTAATCACCGAACCGCCCAGTACAACCGCCACGTCAAGGCCCTCGTCAGCGATGCGGCGCATGAGCTCCGGCACGAAGTGGATGTATTCCCAGGAATGGCAACTGATGCCGATCACGTCGGCGTCCTCGTCGGTGGCCTCGCGTACGAATTTTTCCGGGGTGTTGAAGCGCCCTGCATAAACGACCTCCATGCCTGCATCCCGCAACAGGCCGGTAACCGCAATCGCACCGACTTCGTGCTGGTCAATTCCGAACAAACCGATAACGATTCGTGGAATGGGAGCCGTCTGCATCGCGCGCTCAAAACTCGGGGCGGAGTTCGCCCCACGGGTCGTAGGGATGGTCGTAGGCGAGACGCATTGCACCCGCCATCTCCCCGGCTGTGGCACCGGCCCGCAGCGCGCCAAATACCTCGGGCAGCACGTTCACCACTTTGTCCTGCGCGGCACGTTGCAGGCTGCGTAACGAGCGGCTTACAGCATCCCGGTGGCGCGCTTTCCGGTACCGAGTGACCTCGCTAATTCGGCTAAGCCACGGCTCGATCTTCTTTTCGGCGATGTCGCGCAGCAGCGTGTCCTGCTCCGCAGGAATGCGATGGCAATTGGCGCCGACGACTTTTCTCTCTCCGCTGTTCACCAGGCGGTAATGACGCTGGGACGCGTCGGCAAACAATTTGCGGAAGAATCCCTGTTGCGCAAGTGTGACCGCATCGCCGCGCGCTTCGATTTCAGCCACCATGGAAGCGATGCGCTGCTCGATCTCGTCGGTGAGCGCCTCCACGTAATAGGACCCCCCCAATGGATCGTCAACCTTGGAGATGCCGGTCTCGAGTTGCAGTACCTGCTGGGTGCGCAGAGCTACCCGGTGCGCCTCGTCGCTAGGCGTGCGGTAGGCTTCGTCGAATGCCGAGATTTCCATCGCCTGGACCCCGGCGAGCGCGAGAGCCATCCCTTGAATGGAACCGCGTACGATATTACTTGCGGTCTGTTGCGCGGTCAGGGTCAGTCCGGAGGTATGGCAGGTGATCACCGTCGACCACGAGCGCGGATCGAGCGCTTTGAATTCCTCTTTCATCATGCGCGCATAGAAACGCCGGGTGGCGCGGATCTTGGCGATTTCTTCGAAAAAATCCATGCCGCAGTTCACCAGAATGGCGATGCGCGGCGCGAATGAATCCACGGGGACCCCACGCCGAATCAGTTCTCGGGTGAGATGGCGAATTTCGACGAACCCCAGCGCCATTTCCTCGACGCCGTTCAACCCGCTTTCGCTGAAGAAATACGTATCCTCGATATAGGCATGGAAACGCGGCAGTTTTTCCACGGCAAACTCGATCGTGTCCACAGCCAACCGGTTGAGCAGCGTAAAGGGCATGCCCGACGAGTAGCCGCAGTCCTCGGCGTACAGCGGTGCTTGCAGAACCGAACCGCGCACTTTGTCCCGAGCGAGACCGCGGTCCTCGACGACCGCGAGCAGCCCGGTCAGAGCGAACACCGCCGGCACCGAACTCGAAACCGAATTTTTCTCAAGGGGGATGTCCCGCAGCAGATCGACGTAGTCTTGCTTGTGGCACAGCGAAACCCCTTGAGTCCCGACCGAGTACCTCACCAGGGGATGGTCTGGGTCGATCATGCTTTGCGTGGGGCTATCACCGATCACGTCCACACCCATCTGACCCAGGCCGATTAGATATTTGATCTGCTCGTTCGAGCGTCTGGCATCGCCCTCGCCCGAGAGTTCGCGATTGATCCAGCCAGGGCTCGCCTGCGGGGGGCGCAGGCGACCTCGGGTGAACGGATACGCTCCTGGCGCCTCAGGCGCCTCCGAGCACGAAACATCCGCCCGCGTGTAATGCGGCTTCAGCGCGATGCCCGATCTGGTTTGCTCCGCCATGCATTATTCCCCTGTGCCACATGCATTCAGCTACGCGCCGATGCCGAACGCCGCCGCATCCGTCGTAGTTCGTGTTCGTCGCCCAATGTCTCTACCGGTTTCCCATTTTCCTGTTGCGCCTACTGGTGCACTCGGCCGCGAGTCAAGTCATTGCAACAGGCGACGAAGTGAAGTTATCATAGCGATCGACTGTCCGGGAGTTGGCTTTCGAATACTACCACCACTTTGGGTACATCAATGCAGCACGAAGACAAAACGTTCTTGATCACCGGCGCCGCCTCCGGCATCGGCCGCGCCTGTGCGCTGCGCATCGCCGCCGAGGGTGCACGAGTGGCACTGCTCGACATCCGTCCCGCGGTCGAATCCGTGGCGCAGGTACTGCGTGAGGGCGGAGCGGTATGCGAAACCGTGGTTCTCGACATTGCCGATCCCGATCAGACCGCTCGCGCGGTGGAGAAGATTTCGTCCGTGCTCGGCCCGGTTGACTGTCTTGTCAACAACGCCGGGATCGTCGACAACATCGCGCCGCTCGCGCGGATGCAATTCGATGCTTGGCAAAGGGAAATCGGCGTGAACCTGACCGGGCCGTTCAACATGATCCGGGCCGCGGCTGGCGCGATGGCAGCGCGCGGATGGGGTCGCATCGTCAACATGTCATCCGCGGCGGCGCGAGGCGGGCTGTTCAGACAGGTCGGGTACGCTGCGACGAAATCTGCGTTGTTCGGGCTGACCTACAACGTCGCGCTAGAGTACGGCCGCCAAGGGATTACCTGCAACATGATTCTGCCGGGACTGATCGGAACGGAAAACGTTCTGGCGATGCCTCAGCCCATCATCGACACCGCAATCGCGGCAACGCCCTCACGGCGCCTCGGTACGCCGAACGAGGTGGCCGCGCTGGTCTCGTTCCTGTGCACTGAGGAAGCGGGGTTCATCAACGGAGCGGAAATCGACATCGACGGCGGCATGCGACTGAATACGCTTGCGCTTGGCAGTATCAAGGAAAATCAACGCTCCTGACACAGGCAAATGCCATCCGCTTGTCGTCAGGCTCGCGAGCTCGCGCGGCCGCGGTCTGGATGTGAATTGCTGTCCGGCCCGCCGGGTAGACCCGCGCGGCGCTCACTGCTACCCACCCCCAGCTCGAAAATCTCAGCTTATCTCGTTGATCACCATCTTCACGCAGCCCTCGAGGTCGAAGCCGCGCCCCACCGCCACGCGGCGCGCGCCGGGCGAGCCGGCGGCGGTGACGCCTGCTGCGCGCGCCCAGCCGGAGGCGTCCGAGGCGCCGAGATCGTAGATGTATTTTACTAGGCGCAGGCGGTCCTCGGCGCTGACGCCGGCCTTGCCCACGTAGTACTTCTTCACCATGTCCGCGGTCTCGGGGTTGTGCAGATCGAGGCCGGAGGGTGCGGTGAGCACCGGGCCGCCGCACAGTTCGCACAGGAAGGTGACGTAGCTCTCGCGCGTGCCGGACACGCTCAGGCCGGCGAGGTTGCAGGCGACCGGATCGGGCACGCAGATACCCTCGACGATCTGCACGCGGTTGAGCGCCGTGTAGCGCAGCGCTTCGAGCAGTTGCGCGGTCTGGATCATTTCGGCGATGGTGCCGCGGATCGCACCCACGCCCTCCAGCCCGTTGTAACGCGCCATCAACTGCGCGGCGCCGATCAGTTTCTTGGTGCCGCGCGGCTCCTTGATCAGCACGCCTGTGCGGTGCAGGGTGGTGAAGTAGCCCAGCAGTTCGCGCGTGAACTCGAACTCGCCGTCCATGAACACACGGTCGTTCGGCACGAACACGTCGTTGAAGATGACCGTGGCATCGTGGTGGAAACTGCTGTGGCTGAGCGGCCGGTCGAAGCGGAAGCGCTCGCCCCACGGCACGCCGGCGTAGTTCGAGATCATCACCACGCCGGGCGCATTGGCCGGCACCGCGCAGGCCACCGACCAATCGGCGTCGGCGGAGCCCATGCCGTGCGTGGGCAGCACCAGCAGTTCGTTGGCGAGCGCGGCCGAGGTGACCGAGGTCTTGGCTCCGCGGATCACAATGCCGTCCTTGCGGCGCTCGATCACGCGCAGCCACAGGTCGGGGTCGGCCTGGCCCGAGGGTGGCTTGGAGCGGTCGCCCTTGGCGTCGGTCATGGCGAAGGAGCCGTGCAGGTCGTTGCGCGCAAACCAATCCACGTAGGCATCGATGCGCGGCGTATAGGACTTGCCGTACTTGGCGTCCATCTTGCGGGCGAGGATCTGCAGCCCGGTGAGCCCCGCGGCCATGGCGCCGTGCGCGTCGCCCGGCATGGTCTCCTCCATTTCGACGAACTTCAGCAGGTCCTCGCGGCTGCGCGGGGGCGCCAGCCAGCGGTGGATGCGCTCGCCGTCAGGGAGCGTCATGGTGCGTAGCGCCAGCGTCGCGGCGTCCTCGTCCGGGCCGTGGCCGTACTGTCGCGAGTTCTCCAGTGCGCGCAGGCCGAAATCGGGATGAGCTACCACGTCCTTGATGCGCTCGCCGGCGTAATACACAACGCGGTCGTCGCGCAGGCTATCGAGGTACTGCTTGGCTGTTCTGAGTGCCACGAGTTTCACCTCCGTTAAGTTACCCCCGGCAAAACCGGGGGTTTATCGGGTGAGCGCCTCAAAGGCGCCCTTACCCCGTGAGCCGCCTGAAGGCGGCTGTCTGCAATCCGAGCTTCATCTGGTCGTAGCGTTCGTCCTCGGTCCGCTGATGCTGCGATGCCTGGCGGATTGATTTCCCAGACTCGCTTACGGCTTGGATTCCCGGCCATCCGGTCCCCGGGTGATCCCGTCTTCCATCAACTGGCGGATATCGTCCTCGGAATACCCCGCTTCCCGCAACACTTCCGTGCTGTGCTCTCCGAAACGGGGCGCGTGGCGCTGTGGAAGGGGGCGGGACTTGGACCAGCGGGTGGGAACCGCCATGGTGCGGATCGAGCCTTCGGTGGGATGCACCACGTCCTGGAAGAAGCCCGTGGCCTGCAGGTGGGGATCTTCTTGAATCGATTCGGGAGTGTGCATGGGCATGGCGGGGATGTCGACCTGTTCCAGCAAGACCAGCCATTCCGCGGTGGTTTTGGTGGCCATGGTGTCGGCGAACAACTGGTATAGCTCGCCGATATGCTTGGCGATGTTCTGAGGACCCGTGTAGCGAGGCGAGTCCTTCAATTCCGGCCGCCCCACCATATCGAAAAAACGCTTCCATTGATCTGCGGTATAGGCTCCGGCGCAGATGTATCCATCCCGCGTCTTGTAGGGGCGGCGCTCGAACAGCCGACCATATCCCGTTGGGCCGATGGGGGGGCGAAAGGTATGGCCGAACAGGTGAGGGGTCATCATGAATTGGGCCATGGTTTCGAACATGGGAACTTCCACCGCCTGGCCGGCGCCGCTACGCTCGCGGTGCAGCAGCGCCGCCAGCACCGCGTACACTGCCACCAGTCCCACCCCCTGGTCGGCGATCCAGCCGGGTGCATAACGGGGCTCCCCGCCCATTTGGCCTTCCAGGGCGGCGAGACCGGAGGCTCCCTGGATCAGATCGTCGAAAGCGGCTCGCCCCGCGTAGGGTCCGTCCTGGCCGTAGCCCACCAAGGCGCAATAGACGATGCGCGGATTGGCCGCCGCCACCTCCTCGTAGCTCAAGCCCAGGCGGGCCATGGCTCGGGGGCGCACGTTGAAGATCAGCACATCGGCGTTTTGAACCAGCCGCAGCAGCGCTTTGCGTCCGGCGGGGCGCTTCAAGTCCAGCACCACGCTGCGCTTGCTGCGGTTCAGATGAAAGAACAGCGACGCCATGCCCGGATTGCGTCCGGGGGAAATGGTGCGCATCATGTCGCCGCCGGGCGGGGCTTCCACCTTGATGACGTCGGCCCCCAAATCTCCCATGGTCTGGGTGGCGTAAGGCCCCATGCCGATGGTGGTGAGATCGATGAGGCGAAAGCCTTCCAGGGGGCCGCTCATGCGGGTTTCCTTTCCAAGTAGCACGCTGGGTGATTCAACGCCCCGCCTTGAGAGCATCCTCGAACGCCTTCAGCACTTCGCTCCCGGGCGTCCAGCCCTTCGGCCCATGCCCGGCCCACTGATGCCATGAGAGCGTCCACTTCCTTCCGTTCCGAGGTGGGAATCCGGAACAAAGTGACTCCCGCTTGCTTGAGCTTATCCATGTAGCTGCCGGGGGTCCTTGTCGATAAGGGCACAGGTTCGGGTTACGCTGGCCTCTCCGGCCTCTATCATCGCTTTCTGGACGTCTGCCGGCATTTCCCAAAATTTCGCTTGGCCGATAGCATAAGTGGCGACATAGCTGCCGCAGTTTTCCCCCACGGTGCCATACCTAGCCACAGTCCGAATGTTATAAGGAAACAGGCTGGCCGGGGGGACATTATTCCATCGAGATAGTGCCTCGGGACAGAACTTGGTGTTTCTCTGGGAGCGATAGGCGAATCAATCCCCCGGGCAGCCCAAGATCCGCCTGCCGATGCATTGCGCGGTCGGGTACCGGATGGTAGGTCCACGTGTCTTGCGTCGGCGTGGGGGCCTTGTCCAATGGAGTTTGAGTCTGAGCGGAGGTCCTTGATTTTTACAACGTACTGGACTAATATTGTCACACTGTCATACAAAACAGCGAACTTTATGCCTTTGTCCGTCCGCTTGACCAATAAAGAAGAAGCCCTTCTCGATGTTGCTGCGCGTCAGACATCCCGCAGCAGGAGCGCACTCGTACGCCAGGCAGTACGCGAGTTATGTCAGCGCTTGGCTCGTGCCGACAAGACGCCCTATGATCTGGGCAAGCGCTTGTTCGGCGCCGGCGCCCTTGCCCCCGCGCCGACGGATCCGGTCAAGCGTGCGGTCTGGGAGAAACTAATTGCCAAGCACCGCCGCGTGGGTTGACACGGGGTTTCTCGTCGCCCTGTTTGCTGCCGATGACAGTCATCACCAATCGGCCATCGCGTTTCTCAAAAGCACTCAGGGAATTGAGTTCCATTCGATCTGGCCAGTCGTTTCCGAGGCGAGTTTCTTCCTCGATAACCCTGGGAAGATAGCGCTACTGGCATGGCTGGAACAAGGACCGGTCACTTTTCACGAGATCGGCCTGGCCGACCTGGCGGTCATTCGTTCTATCATGAAAAAATACCGCGATCTCTCGCCCGACTTCACCGATGCAGTATTGCTGGCGCTGGCCGGGATTCATGGCATCGACAAGATCGTGACGGTCGACGTGAGAGATTTCTCAGCCTACCGCCTCCCTGACGGGAAAGTGATCGAGCGGCTTTGGCTCTGAAGAAGCGATAGGAAAGCCGGGCCTTAGGTGACCAAACCTTCGGCCTTCAGCTTCCCTTCTGTGAAGCGTCCGCTTTCTGAAAAATCACGCCGCCTGCAGAACAAAATCCACGTGCACCGCGTCGTACGGAAAACGAAACCCTGCCTCGTCGCGCTCGATCAGCCCCACGGCCAGCAGCGCGTGCACGCTTGTATGCACGCCACGCACGTCGCGCCCGACGCGCCGCGCGATCTCCCGCAGCGCGAGCGGTCCCGCACCCGTCATCGCTTTGAGGATGTCCCAGCGCAGCGGCGTCAGAGTGCTCCACAGCGCGCGCTCATCGGCAAAGCCGATGAAGGGCGCCGTTCGCTTGCCGGCGGTCATTGCGCGCATGAAGCGGGCATTGATCTCTTCGCGAGAGGCAACGCCGATGGTTACGGTGTTTGTCATGTCACGTTCTCCAATCATCGACAGCAGCCCAGAAGTCCGTCAAAAACTGTATCAGTTTCTCGCGATCATGGTTTACACCCGTTCGAAAATTCCTGCCGCCCCCATGCCGGTGCCCACGCACATAGTCACCATGCCGTACTTCAGGTTCTTGCGCCGCATGGCGTGGATCACCGTGGCGGAGCGAATGGCACCGGTCGCGCCGAGAGGATGGCCTAGCGCGATCGCCCCGCCCATCGGATTCACCTTGGCCGGATCGAGGCCGAGGTCCTGGATCACCGCGAGCGACTGCGCCGCGAAGGCTTCATTCAGCTCGAACCAATCGATCTGATCCTGGGTGATGCCGCCTGCCCTGCAGGCCACGGGAATCGCTTCTTTCGGGCCGATGCCCATGATTTCCGGCGGCACGCCCCTGACCGCGAACGACACGAATCGCGCGAGCGGCGTCAGATTGAATTGCTTCAGAATTTTTTCGCTGACCAGGATCAGCGCGCCTGCGCCATCCGACGTTTGCGAACTGTTGCCGGCTGTCACGGAACCCTTGGGCGCGAACACCGGCCGCAACTTCGCGAGAGAAGCCAGGTTGGTATCGGCGCGCGCGCCTTCGTCCTGGCTGACGCTGCGCGTCTTGATGTCGATTTTCCCGGTCGCGAGGTTGGGGAAGCGCTCGACGATGTCGACCGCCGTAGTCTCGTCCTTGAATTCGCCCGCCAGTTGCGCCGCAATCGCTTTTTGATGCGACTTAAGCGAGAACTCGTCCTGCGCCTCGCGCGAAATCTTCCATTGCTGGGCGACTTTTTCCGCGGTCAAGCCCATGCCGTAGGCCATGCCTATGTTCTCGTCCTTGAAAATGCCCATGTTCATCGACGGGTGGTAACCCATCATCGGCACCATCGACATCGACTCCGCCCCGGCGGCGATCATCACCTCGGCCTGGCCGACGCGGATGCGGTCGGCCGCCATCGCCACCGCCGTGATGCCGGAGGCACAGTAGCGATTCACGGTCACACCACCTACGGACTTCGGCAGGCCGGCCAAGAGCACCGCCATGCGCGCAAGGTTGAGGCCCTGCTCGGCCTCCGGGAACGAGCAGCCGACGATAGCATCTTCGATCAGATTCGCATCGAGCCCCGGCACCTGGGACACGGCGGACTGGATTGCGCGCACCAGCAGATCGTCCGGCCGCACGTGCTTGAACATGCCTCGCGGCGCCTTGCCTATCGGGGTGCGGGTCGCGGCGACGATGTACGCGTCTTGCAATTGTTTGCTCATTTCGATTCTCCTGTGAGGGCCGCGTCAGTTGCGTACCGGTTTTCCGGTCTGCATCATGCCCATGATGCGTTCCTGGGTCTTGGGATGATTGAGCAGCTCCATGAACGCCTTGCGCTCCAGATCGAGCAGCCACTGTTCATCGACCAGACTGCCAGTCTCCACTTCGCCGCCGCAGACGACTTCGGCGATCATCGCGCCCAGCTTGAAGTCGTGCGCGGAGATGAAACCGCCGTCGCGCATGTTCACGAGCTGCGCCGTGATGGTCGCCATGCCGTAGCGCCCGGCCACCGGCACCAGCGCTTTCAGCGGCGGCCGATAGCCGGCATCGAAAAGCGCGCGCGCCTCCACCTTCGCCACATGCAGCAATTCGTAGGCATTGAAGACGATGACGTCGTTGGCGCCGAGGTATCCCATCTTTTTCGCTTCCAGCGCCGATTTGGATACGGCCGCGGTGGCAGGACTCATGAAGTAATTCTTCAGGAACTGCAGCAGGTCATTGCCTTTGGCATCGGCAGCGGCACGCACCGCCGCCTCCTTCAGGCCTCCACCCGCAGGTATCAGGCCGACGCCGACTTCGACCAGGCCGACATAGGACTCGAGCGACGCGACGCGCTTGGATGCGTGCATCATCAGCTCGCAGCCGCCGCCCAGGGCCAGGCCCGAGACCGCGGCCACGACCGGCACGCTGGCGTATTTCATCGCCTGATGCGCCTGCTGCAGCCTGCCTACTTCAGGTTCGATCGCCTTGACCCCGCCCGACATGAACAGCGGCAACATCGATTGCAGGTCGGCGCCAGCGGAGAACGCGCCGCCGGCAGCCGCATCGGCGCTCCAGATCACCAAGCCTTTGTAGTTTTTCTCGGCCTCTTGCAGCGCCCTGGCCAGACCGGCGATGACGCCGGGGCCGATCACATGCATCTTGGTCTTCAGGGACAGGATCAGCACCTCGTCGTCCTGGTGCCAGATGCGCACCGAGTCGTCCTCGAACACGGTGGTGCCCGCGGTACCGCCATCGGCGGCGCCGGCCCCCGCGACCGGGGCGCGGAACAGCTGGCGCTGATACACCGGCAGCGTCGAACGCGGCACATTGGTCTTGCGCGCGGGGGAGTAGGAGCCGTCGGGCGCATGCACGCCGGTTCGGCCATCGAGCACCCAGGCCGGCAGCGGCGCATTGCACAGCGTCTTGCCTGCGTCTATATCTTC
>Ga0209343_10005702_pt1 | contig 15000 bp, 12 predicted proteins | sample RifCSPlowO2_02_FD_184026 | JGI IMG/M metagenome (GOLD analysis project Ga0209343, IMG submission 184026) | Groundwater microbial communities from Rifle, Colorado - Rifle CSP2_plank lowO2_0.2 (SPAdes) (version 2) | ecosystem: Environmental > Aquatic > Deep subsurface > Groundwater | place... | reverse complement strand
CTCGTCGCTCATTTGGAACAACCAAATCACGCTCCTCGCGCCTTGCCTCGCGCAAAAACCGGCTCCGGCGCGGCCGCGAATGAAACGGGAACAGACCCTAGCCGGGGTTGATAACCGCCCGCTCATGCCCTGGGGCGCGCCGCACCCAGGACATGGGGCTGTGAGTGGCTTAGTAGATGCCCATATAGTCGCGCTTGCCGATGTCCACGCCGTTGTGGCGCAGCAGCGCGTAGGCGGTGGTCATGTGGAAGAAGAACTGCGGCAGGCCATAGCTGAGCAGATAGTCCTGGGTGTTGAAGCGCTTTTCTTTCGGGGTGCCGGGACGGGTGACGATTTCGCGGTCTTCGTGGCCGTTGATCTGCTCCGGCGTGAAGCTGTCGATAAACGCCAGGCTGCTGCTCAGCAAGGCTTGCAGCTCGGCAAAGCTCTGCTCGCCGTCGGCGTACTTGGGCACTTCGGCGCCGGCCAGGCGGGCCGATACGCCACGGGCGAAGTCGGCGGCAATCTGCACCTGTCGGCTGAGGGCAAACATGTCCGGGAACAGACGCGCCTGCAGCAGAGCGCTGGGTTCGATGCTCTTGCTGCTGGCATGGGCTTCGGCCTTGTCCAGCAGATTGCTGAGGCTGCCGAGCATCTGCTTGAACACGGGGATTGAGGCGGCGTACAGGGAAATGGTCATGGCATGCTCCGGGGTCAAAGTGCCGGCGAGTATAACGATTGCCACGCCCCGCCAGGCAGACGGCTTCGTCGCGGCATGTTGCGTGGGGGGCTGGCCATTGGTCGGCTAACGCCGGGCGGGGGTCAAGTTTGCCGGCGCAGGGCCGTCAACAAGACATGTCTACTTCTCCCGGTACATCGCCATGACTAGCCTGGCCTCGCTTTCCCCCAGTGTCGCCCGCGCCCCCCTTGCCGGCAGCCAGCCGGCGGCCCGCAGCAGTGTCGACGGCCAACAAACCCTGGCCAATCGCCTGACCGAACGCCTGGGCCTGCAACCGGGCGCCTTGGCCGGCAAGGCCAGCGATTACAGCCCGGAAAAAGTCGCCGAGCGGGTGCTTGGCTTTATCGACCAGCGCTTGCGCAGCGAAGCCGCCAGCGGTGCGGATGCGGCGCAACTGGAAAAAATCCTCAGTCAGGCCCGTGACGGGGTCGAGCAGGGCTTTGCCGAGGCGCGCAAGATTCTCGACGGCCTGGGTGTGCTCGGTGGCCAGGTAGCGGCCAATATCGACGACACCTACCAGCGCATTCAGGACGGTTTTGCCGGCCTCGATCAGACCTACGCCACCCCCACTGCGCCGACGAGCACCGGCAGTAGCGCCGTCGCCGCCTACAGCGAGCGTTTTGCCGCTCAGGCGCAAACCTTCGAGCTGAATATCACCACTCGCGATGGCGACAAGCTGCGCATCGCCGTGGCCCAGGCCTCCGCCAGTTACTCGCAAACCAGCGTGGCCGCCGCCACTAATGGCAGTGGCAGCGCCGTGCAAATCAACCAGCAGTCCAGCAGCCTGCAGATGGCCGGCTTTCAGGTCAGCATCGAGGGCGAGCTGGATGATGAGGAGCGCGCGGCCCTGGACAAGCTGTTCGGCCAGGTGGCGGAGCTGTCTGACAAGTTCTACGTCGGCGACCTCAGTGGCGCCTTCGACCAGGCCATGAAGCTGCATCTGGATGGCGAGCAACTGGCCTCCATGTCCCTGCAACTGACTCAGGCCCGCGTGCGCCAGGCCACCGATGCCTACAGCGCAGTGGCCGAGCAGGGTGGCCAGGCGGCCAGCGCCGTCAACGCCAGTCTGATCGACTATGCCCAAGGCCTGCTCGAGGCCCTGCGCAGCAGCAGCGAGGCCAGCGACGATGGGCGTGGCACCCTGGAGCAGATGCTGCGTGGCGTGTTCAGCCTCGACGAGCGCTTCGATGCCAAGCGTCTGGACAAGGCCGAGAGCTTCAACCAGAGCCTGCTCGACGGCTTGCAAAACCGCGTATCGACGAGCGCCGACAGCCCTGCCAGCGCCGAGTAAGCGCGCTAAACTGCGCCTCTGGGAGAGCCTGGAGGCGCCATCATGATTCCTGAATGCCAACTGTTCGGCACCCTCGGCTGCCACCTGTGTGAGGTGGCCGAGTCGGTGCTGCTGCCCTTTGTCGAGCACGGCCTGCTGGTCGAGTTACTCGACATCGTCGAGCGTGAAGAATGGGTCGACCAGTACGCCCTGCGCATCCCCGTCCTGCGCCGTAGCGACACCGGTAGCGAACTCAACTGGCCGTTCGAGGCCGAGCAGGTCGCCCGTTTTCTGCGCGAATGAGGCGCGGGTCTTGGCGCCCTGCGCAGCGCCATCCAAGGGCGGCGAATCAGGTGCGCCATTGAGTCTTATTGGTCGTCGAAAAAGCGCTCGTGCCATTCCACCATGGGCTGCGGTGCATTGAGCTTCTGGCCGTAGATCACCGAGTAGGACAGCACGTTTTGTACGTACTGGCGGGTTTCGTCGAACGGAATGGTTTCCACCCAGACGTCGAACGGCAGATGGCTGGCGCCCTTCAGCCATTGGCGCACGCGGCCGGGGCCGGCGTTGTAGGCGGCGGTGGCCAGTACCCGGTTGCCGTTGAACTGGCCGTGGATCTGACTCAGGTAGGCGGCGCCCAGCTGGATGTTGGTGTCCGGGTTGAGCACCTGCTGCGGCGAGCTGAGGGGGATGCCAAAGCGCTTGGCGGTTTCCTTGGCGGTGGCCGGCATCAGCTGCATCAGGCCGCTGGCGCCGACCCCGGAGCGGGCATCGTTCATAAACGCGCTTTCCTGCCGGGTGATGGCGAACACCCAGCTGGAATGCAGGCTGCGGCTCTTGGCGGCGCGGGTCAGGCTGTCCTTGTAGGCCATCGGGAAACGCACATCCAGGTCGTCCCAATACTGCGCCTGGCTGATGGTGCGGATGGCCGGGAAGTACCACTGCAGGTCGTAGGCCATGCGCGCCTGGGCGACCAGCTCGTCGCGGCTGAACAGGCGGCTGACGTGATACCACTCGCGGCGGCCATCGACGATCTGGCCGCGGGCATGGAACTCCAGGGCGCGGCGGATGCCGGCGGTGTTACGGACTTTCTGGATGGTCTGGGCGTCCAGGGCCAGGGGTTGGTTCTTCAACTGATAGGGCGACTGGATCCGATCGGCCGAGAGAAAGCCGTAGTAGTCACGCTCGCGGGCCACCGGCTGGTACAGATTGAGCGGCTGCTGGCTCTGCGGCTGGGCCAGTTGCAGGCTGCGCGCCTGCCAGTAGCGCCAGCGGTTGCTGGCGGCCAGGCTGGCGGGCAACTGGCGAGTCAACTGGTAAGCATCGTCCCAGCGGCCGAGGCGCAGGAGCAGGCGGGCGCGCCATTCGGAGACATTGTTGTCGCGCAACTGCGGGTCGTACTGGCTCATCACCGGCAGGGCGCGGCTGTCGAAACGCTTGGCAAAGGTCAGACCGATTTCTCGGGCAATCGCCACTTTCTCGTCGCTGGAGAAGGCCTGACGCGGCGCATACAGCTCCAGCAATTGCAGGGCTTTTTCCGGGTCCTGGCGGGCCAGGCGGCGCAGGCCCAGGCCGACCACGTCGGCCATGGCCGGGTCGGCCGGGCTGAAGCGCGCCGTCTGGCTGAGCAGCGCCGGCTTCTGTGCCACCTCAACCAGCAGCGCGCCTTGCCGGGCGCGGCTGGGCAGGTTCTTCACCAGATGGCTGGCCAGGCCGTAGTTGCGCGCCTCGGCGGCCAGCTTGGCGCGTTGCCAGCGCAGGGTCTCGCTCAATTGGCCGCGGGCGGCCCAGCGCTCGAACAGCACGTCACAGGCTTGCGGTTGGGATTTGCCCACCAGCCAGAGTTTTTCCGCGGCGGCATTGGCCTCGGCGGCCGAGCCATGACTGAGCAGGTACTGGCCGTACAGGCAATCGAGTTCGGTGAAATTGAGCGCGGGGTCGTAGTAATTGAGGAAGGTTGACCACTCACCACGCTCGGCCAGCCAGCGCAGCCAGCGCAACTTCATCCAACTGGCCTGGGGCAGGTCGCCATGTTCGGCGAGGAACTTCTCGATCTCGCTGTTGCTGGCGCTTTTCAGGCGGGCGGTGAGTTCGTCATAGGCCAGGTAAGGCTGCAGCGGGTAATCCTGCAGGGCGGCCGCGTAGCGCTGATAGGGGCCGTCGTCGCCCTTGGCCAGGGCGCGTTTGGCTTCATCGTAATACTGCCGCTGCTGGGCCAGGCTGGCCCCGTGGGCACTGGCGAGGCTGAAGGAGAGGGCAAGCAGGCAGGCAAACAGACTGAACGGGCGGGCGCGCATGGGAGTTCCGAAGCAAAAAAACCAAGGCCGACGCAGGTGCCGTCAGCAAACCGCTCTAGCTTAGCCTTTTGCGTGTGGGCGGTAAAAGTATGGCGGCCGGCGCCAGGTCAATTGGCCGGCGGAGTGCGCGTCTGCCGTGGTTTTGCGCAAAAGATACGTCAGCAGGGTAGCCGGCAAGTCAGTTAGAATGCGCGCCCTGTTTTTGGAGATGCCCATGACCCTGCTCAAATTCACCGATGTGTCCCTGGCCTTTGGCGCCATGCCGTTGCTGGATAAGGTCTCGTGGCAAATTGCCAAGGGCGAGCGGGTCTGCATCATTGGCCGTAATGGCACCGGCAAGTCGAGCATGCTGCGCCTGGTCAAGGGCGATCAACTCGGCGATGACGGTTCGGTATGGCGTGCCCCCGGCCTGAAAATCGGCGAGCTGCCGCAGGAATTGCCGGCCGCCGACGGGCGCACGGTGTTCGATGTGGTGGCCGAAGGCCTGGACGGCGTCGGCGCCTTGCTCGCCGAGTATCACCACCTGAGCCAGAACATCCACAGCGATGCCGACCTGGACAAGCTGATGCATGTCCAGCAGGACCTCGAGGCGCGCGATGGCTGGCGTTTGCAGCAGTTGGTGGATAGCACCCTGAGCCGCCTGCAGTTGCCGGCCGACAAGACCCTGGCCGAACTCTCCGGTGGCTGGCGCCGACGTGTGCTGCTGGCCCAGGCGCTGGTCTCCGAGCCGGATCTGCTGCTGCTCGACGAGCCGACCAACCACCTGGATATTGGCGCCATCGCCTGGCTGGAAGAGGCCTTGCTGGGCTTTCAGGGCGCGGTATTGTTTATCACCCACGACCGTTCCTTCCTGCAGAACCTGGCCACGCGCATCCTCGAACTGGATCGCGGCGGCCTGATCGACTGGAACGGCGACTACGCCAGCTTCCTGGTGCATAAAGAGCAGCAACTGGCCGCCGAAGAAACCGCCAACGCCTTGTTCGACAAGAAACTGGCCCAGGAAGAGGTGTGGATTCGCCAGGGCATCAAGGCCCGTCGCACCCGTAACGAAGGCCGCGTGCGGGCCCTCAAGGAGTTGCGCAAAGAGCGCAGCGAGCGCCGCGAACGCACCGGCAAGGCCAATATCCAGCTGGATACGGCCGAGAAATCCGGCAAGCAGGTGATGGTGGTGGAGAACGTCAGTTTCGCCCATCCCGGCGGGCCGACCCTGGTCAAAGACTTCTCCATGGTCCTGCAGCGCTCCGATCGGATCGGCCTGCTGGGCGCCAATGGCACCGGCAAGACCACCCTGCTTAAGTTGCTGCTCGGCGATTTGCAGCCCAGCAGTGGCAGCATCGAGATCGGTACCCGTCTGGAAGTGGCCTATTTCGACCAGTTGCGCAACCAACTGGACCTGGAAAAGACCGTAATCGACAACATTGCCGAAGGCCGCGACTTTATCGTCATCGACGGCCAGAGCCGGCATATTCTCAGCTATCTCGGGGACTTCCTGTTCAGCCCGCAGCGTGCCCGCACGCCGGTCAAGGCGCTGTCCGGTGGTGAGCGGGCGCGGCTGTTACTGGCTAAGCTGTTCAGCAAGCCGGCCAACCTGCTGGTGCTGGATGAGCCCACCAACGACCTGGATGTGGAAACCCTGGAGCTGCTGGAAGAGGTCTTGCTGACCTTCCAGGGCACCGTACTGATGGTCAGCCACGACCGGGCATTCCTCGATAACGTGGTGACCAGCACCCTGGTGTTCGAGGGTGAAGGCCGGGTGCGTGAATTTGTCGGCGGCTATCAGGACTGGCTGCGCCAGGGCGGCTCGCCGCGCCTGCTCGGGGTCAGCGAGAGCAAGTCGGGCAAGGCCGCTCTGGAGACCGCGGTGGTTGCCGCGCCAGTGCTGGAAGCCGTGGTGGCCGAAGTGCCGCAGGCCAAGAAGAAACTGAGCTACAAGCTGCAGCGCGAGCTGGAGGCGATTCCGGCACAGATCGACAGCCTGGAAACCCAGTTGGCTACGTTGCACGAAGAAATTGCCGCGCCGGGCTTCTATCAAAACAGCCCAGAGCACACCGCTGCCGCGCTGGCACGCCTGGAGACGCTGCAACTGGAGCTGGATGCCCTGTTGGAGCGCTGGGCCGAATTGGACGCCTGACTGTCTGCTGGAGAGCTGCATGGCCATTGATTACCGCATCACCCTGGATGATGCCCACGAGTTCAGTTACCGGATCGAGCTGGATCGCGAGTACGACGCCCAGGCGGCCAGCCTGGCGCCGAAGTGGACGCGTCTGGAGTATCAGCAGTGCAGCAACTGCCCTCTGAGCAAAGACCATTTCAGTCATTGCCCAGCCGCGGTGGATTTGCATCGGGTGATCGAGGATTTCCACGGCCTGCCGGCGTTCAAGAAGGTTGTGGTGTGGGTGCAAACGCCGGAGCGCGAGTACAGCAAGCAGGTAGGCCTGGAAGAGGGCCTGCGCTCGCTGCTCGGGGTGATCATGGCCACCAGCGCCTGCCCGATGTTGGGGCGGCTAAAGCCGATGGCGCATAACCATCTGCCATTTGCCAGCAGCCATGAGTTCGCCCTGCGCGCGGTGTCGCTGTACCTGACCCAGCAATACTTCAACTTCCGTGAAGGGCGTCCGGCCGATTGGGAGTTAAAGGGGCTGGTGACCCAGTTCCAGCAGTTGCAACTGGTCAACCAGGCGTTCTGGCAGCGGATTCATGACACCTGTGAGGGTGATTCCAATCTCAAGGCCTTCCTGACCTTCTTCTCCATGTCATCGAGCATGACCTACTCGCTGCAAACCCAGTTGCAGAAGATTCGCCCGCTGGTGATGAGCTCTGGCGATGCCCTGGGCTGAGCCCCGCGTGTACCGGCATTGATCCAGGCGCAGTTGGCTTTAGGCCGGGTGTTTCAGGCGTACCGCAAGCACGTCGCAAGGCGCGCCGTGGAGCACGTCATTGGCGGTCGAACCGAGCAGCAGGGCCAGGCCGTGGCGTCCATGGCTGCCGACCACAATCAGGTCGCACTGCTGCTCTGCGGCCAGGCGATGGATTTCCTGGCGCGGTTGGCCGTAGGCCAGGTGGCGCTGCTCGGCGGTCAGTTGCGGATAGCCCTTGGCGAAGGTGTCCAGGCGCTCGCGGGCCTGCTCGAACTGCTGCTGTTGCAGCAGCGACAGATCCATCGGCACATCGCCGCCAAAGGCCATGGCCATGGGTTCCACCACGTTGACCAGGGTTAGCTTGGCGTTGTTGCTGTTGGCCAGGGCCTGGGCGCGCTGGATCACCTCATGGCACTCTTCGGTCAGATCGATGGCGACCAGGATATGGGTGTAGGGCATGGTGGGTTCCTCGTGGCTCGGTGAGTGCCTGTCAGTATGGCTGTTTTGTGCAGCGGCAAGTTTGAGATAAGACAATGACGTTTTGGATAGTGGCATTGCTGGTGGGCGCCGCCCTCAGCCCGTTGGCGTGGCTACGGCCGTCGCGCCGGCAAACCCGGCAGATGGAGCTGCGCCTGGAGGCGCGGCGCATGGGCCTGGCCATGCAGCTTAGTCGCGAGGAGTGGCCCCATTGGCTGGCCAGTGAGCCGCCAAGCCCCTGCGCGCAATATCACCGCAGCCGCCGTGCGGGGCATCAGGACAGTTGGTGTTATTGGCAGGCAGAGCCTGGGCAGTGGCTCAACCGTTGGCGCGAGCCTTGCGCGGATGCACGGCTGCTAGAGCAGTTGCAGAGCCTGCCGGCGGATGTGTTCAAGGTTGAAGCCAGCCCGCAGATGATCGCCCTGTGCTGGGGCGAGAAGCCCGAACCGCAGGCCCTGGAGCGGGTTGCTGCGGTGTTGCTGGCGCTGGCGTAAAACGGCTCGCGCCAGCCGCGAGCCGAAGGCTTGAGCTGGTCGGTCGGAACCTAGAGGTTGCTGGCCGCGTATTGCCCGGACAGGGTTTCCAGGCCTTCGATGATGCGATCGGAATACTTGTTGACCAGGAAGGGCACGCTCTTCTCGTTGTAGTTCTTCAAGGATTTCTCGATATAGCGCCACTTGGTCCTGATCGCGCCCAGTGACTGGCGGGTTGCTGCGGTGTTTTGCGGCGCCTGCTCGAGTTTGTCCATGACCTGGACAAACTCACTGGCCTGCTCGTCGATGCTTTTGCTGTTCTCGCCGCCGCTGCTGATAAACGAGCCGCCCACCGAGGCGCTGCGCGAGGCGTAGTCCACGGCGATGCTCTGCATCAGCAGGCTTTGCTCGCGGCTGAGTTGGGTCAGGGGGCTGACGTTCTGCCCGCTTTCCTGCTGAATTCGGGTGTATAGCTCGGCGCTTAAGGCCATCAGTTGCTGGTTGTGGCTGGCCAGGTCGGCGACCGGCTGCAGGTCGGTGTAGCCTTGGGTCTTGAGGGTGTCGGCGAGGGCCTTGAGCTCGCTCTGATAGCCGCTCCAGTGCTGATCCAGCTGTGCGAGCAGGGCTTTGGAGCCGTCGCCGGGCATTTGTGTCAGGCTGCCGAGCAGGGCTTGGCCGTTTTGCAGGGCGCTATCGATCATCCGCGCGTAACGCTGATCGCCCTCCATGCCGTTGTACATATAAAAGTCGCCGAGGCTTTTTTGTGTGGCCAGACGCAATTGATGCAGCTTCAGCAGGCTGTCGGCGGAGTTGCCGCGTTCGACGTTGTCAGCAAAGGAAGGCAGGCTGAAGACCAGTAGGAACTTCAGGGCAATGGCAAGCAGACTGCGGCTCGACATGGTGTAACTCCGTGACCCTTGAGGGTTTTCATTTGTTGTTATGTGTCACGACTGGTCCAGTTCGGTCGTGTTGCGGCGACTCTACCGGGCGCGGCTTGATTTGGCTAGGTGTCTGCAGGTTCGCCGGCGTTTCCCGCCGTGCTGCGCTGAATAGCCGCTTATTTGCACTGTTTATAAACGCGCCGCTGGCCCGGCGAGCGCCTTGGGCTGGGCTGTTCGGATATTTCGGTGGTGCAATTGACAATCAGGGCTTTTTCCATGATGGTGTGCGCACCCGAATCAAACGGGCGTATGAATTTCGTGTTCGCCTCAGGCGACACTCGTATTTGTCCGAATATCGCGTCGGCGGGTATGTCAGGCGAAATGGGACTATCCTCGACGGCTCGGCCGTGGGGTGGTCCTGTGGCTGACGTCCGATGTGTACTGTTCAGCTTCCATACCGTGGAGATCAGTTGATGATTTACGAAGGTAAAGCCATCACGGTTAAGGCTCTTGAGAGCGGCATCGTCGAATTGAATTTCGACCTCAAGGGTGAGTCCGTCAACAAATTCAACCGTCTTACTCTGACCGACCTGCGTCAGGCGGTGGATGCCATCAAGGCAGATGGCTCGATCAAGGGCGTGATTGTCACCAGCGGCAAAGACGTGTTTATCGTCGGTGCCGACATCACCGAGTTCGTCGACAACTTCAAGCTGCCAGACGAAGAGCTGGTAGCCGGCAACCTCGAAGCCAACAAGATCTTCAGTGACTTTGAAGACCTGGCTGTGCCGACTGTGGTTGCCATCAATGGCATCGCTCTGGGTGGCGGTTTCGAAATGTGCCTGGCCGGTGACTACCGGGTCATGGCCGACAGCGCCAAAATTGGTCTGCCGGAAGTCAAGCTGGGCATCTACCCAGGCTTCGGCGGCACCGTGCGTCTGCCACGGGTTATCGGTACCGATAACGCCGTTGAGTGGATTGCCTCCGGCAAGGAAAACAAAGCGGCCGACGCCCTGAAAGTGGGTGCTGTTGACGCTGTTGTAACTGCCGACAAGCTCCAGGCTGCTGCTCTGGACCTGGTCAAGCGCGCCATTTCCGGCGAGCTGGACTTCAAGGCCAAGCGTCAGTCAAAGCTGGAAAAAATCAAGCTCAACGCCATTGAGCAAATGATGTGCTTCGAAACTGCCAAGGGTTTTGTGGCAGGTCAGGCTGGCCCGAACTATCCGGCGCCGGTTGAAGCAATCAAGACCATCCAGAAAGCCGCCAACTTCGGTCGCGATAAAGCGTTGGAAGTGGAAGCTGCTGGCTTCGTCAAACTGGCCAAGACTTCGGTTGCGGAAAGCTTGATCGGTCTGTTCCTGAACGATCAGGAGCTGAAGAAAAAAGCCAAAGACTACGACGCTATCGCTAAAGACGTGAAACTGGCTGCCGTACTCGGCGCCGGCATCATGGGTGGCGGCATCGCCTACCAGTCGGCCTCCAAAGGCACGCCGATCATGATGAAGGATATCCGTGAAGAGGGTATCCAGATGGGCTTGAACGAGGCGAGCAAGCTGCTCGGCGGCCGTGTTGCCAAGGGTCGCATGACCCCGGCGAAGATGGCTGAAGCGCTGAATGCGATTCGTCCGACCATGTCCTATGGCGATTTCGGCAACGTCGACATCGTCGTTGAAGCCGTGGTTGAGAACCCCAAGATCAAGCAGATCGTGCTGGCTGAGGTGGAAGGCCATGTGAAGGAAGATGCCATTCTGACTTCCAACACCTCGACCATTTCCATCAGCTTGCTGGCTCAGGCCCTCAAGCGTCCGGAAAACTTCTGCGGCATGCACTTCTTCAACCCGGTACACATGATGCCGCTGGTTGAAGTGATTCGCGGCGAGAAGTCCGGTGAAGTGGCGGTTGCCACCACCGTGGCCTACGCCAAGAAGATGGGCAAGACCCCGGTTGTGGTTAACGATTGCCCAGGCTTCCTGGTCAACCGCGTGCTGTTCCCGTACTTCGGCGGTTTCGCCAAGCTGGTCAGCGCTGGCGTCGATTTCGTGCGGATCGACAAGATCATGGAGAAATTCGGCTGGCCCATGGGCCCGGCGTACCTGATGGACGTGGTCGGCATCGACACCGGCCACCACGGTCGCGACGTGATGGCTGAAGGCTTCCCGGATCGCATGAAGGACGAGCGTCGCTCGGCTGTCGATGCACTGTACGAAGCCGACCGTCTGGGTCAGAAGAACGGCAAGGGTTTCTACGCCTACGAGATGGACAAGCGCGGCAAGCCGAAGAAAGTCGCAGATCCTGCGGTTCTCGAAGTGCTCAAGCCGGTCATCTATGAGCAGCGCGAAGTCACCGACGAAGACATCATCAACTGGATGATGATCCCGCTGTGCCTGGAAACTGTTCGTTGCCTGGAAGACGGTATCGTTGAAACTGCTGCCGAAGCCGATATGGGCTTGATCTACGGCATTGGTTTCCCTCCCTTCCGCGGTGGTGCGCTGCGTTACATCGATAGCATCGGTGTGGCCGAATTCGTTGCTCTGGCCGACAAATATGCCGACCTGGGTGCGTTGTACTTCCCGACTGAAAAACTCCGTGAGATGGCCAAAAACGGCCAGAAGTTTTTCGGTTAATCGCGCAACGATTAGAGCGAGAGAAAATTTATGAGCTTGAATCCAAGAGACGCGGTCATCGTTGACTTTGGCCGTACCCCGATGGGTCGTTCCAAAGGCGGTATGCACCGCAACACCCGTGCCGAGAACCTCTCGGCCAACCTGATCAGCGGCGTGCTGGCACGCAATACCAAGCTGGATCCGGCAGAAGTGGAAGACGTGATCTGGGGCTGTGTAAACCAGACCCTGGAGCAGGGCTGGAACATCGCGCGCATGGCGTCGCTGATGACCCAGATCCCGCACACCAGCGCGGCGCAAACCGTCAGCCGTCTGTGTGGTTCGTCCATGAGCGCCCTGCACACTGCCGTGCAGGCGATCCAGACCGGCAACGGTGACGTGTTCGTCATCGGCGGTGTGGAGCACATGGGCCACGTCAGCATGATGCACGGCGTTGATCCAAACCCGCACATGTCCCTGTACGCGGCCAAAGCCTCGGGCATGATGGGTCTGACTGCGGAAATGCTCGGCAAGATGCATGGCATCAGCCGTGAGAAGCAGGATGCATTCGGTGAGCGTTCGCACCGTCTGGCGCAAAAAGCCACCGTCGAAGGCAAGTTCAAGGATGAAATCATCCCGATGCAAGGCTACGACGAGAACGGCTTCCTCAAGGTGTTCGACTACGACGAAACCATTCGTCCGGAAACCACCCTGGAAAGCCTGGCGGCCTTGAAGCCTGCGTTCAACCCGAAAGGCGGCACCGTGACTGCAGGTACGTCCTCGCAGATCACCGACGGCGCTTCCTGCATGATCGTGATGTCGGCTCAGCGCGCCCAGGACCTCGGCATTCAGCCGATGGCCGTGGTTCGTGCCATGGCTGTTGCCGGTGTTGACCCGGCGATCATGGGTTACGGCCCCGTGCCATCGACCCAGAAAGCCCTCAAGCGTGCTGGCCTGACCATCGCCGACATCGACTTCGTTGAACTCAACGAAGCCTTTGCCGCCCAGGCCCTGCCGGTGCTCAAAGACCTGAAGCTGCTCGACGTTATGGAGCAGAAGGTCAACCTGCACGGTGGCGCTATCGCCCTCGGTCACCCGTTCGGCTGCTCCGGTGCGCGTATTTCCGGCACCTTGTTGAACGTGATGAAGCAAAATGGCGGCACCTTCGGTGTGTCCACCATGTGCATTGGCCTCGGCCAGGGCATCTCCACCGTCTTCGAACGCCTGTAAGGCTTCGTTGAGGTAAAACCGGGGCCCTGTGCCCCGGTTTTTGTTTTTCTGCCGTGAGTGTTTTTAAGGAGTGTGCCGATGTTCTTGCAACCGGGTCGCTACCGTCATTACAAGGGCGCCGAATACCGTGTGCTGGATCTGGCGCGGCATTCGGAAACCGAGGAGTGGCTGGTGGTGTATCAGACGCTGTATGGCGAGTATGACCTGTGGGTGCGGCCACTCAGCATGTTCACCGAAACGGTCGAGGTCGACGGGCAGCAGGTGCCACGTTTTGCCTTGATCGAGGCCCAAGCGCCGAGCATTTCCCGCCCCTGAGCGATGCCTGCGCGTGATGCGCGCTTGACCTCACCTCTAGGGCCACTATATATAGCGGTGCCGCGTCAGGCACCTGGTGCCTTTCCTCTCTCGAATTCAGGAACTTTCCGATCCATGGGCAAATCGCTGGTCATCGTGGAATCCCCGGCCAAGGCCAAGACCATCAACAAGTATCTGGGCAACCAGTACGTGGTGAAGTCGAGCATCGGCCATATCCGTGACCTGCCTACCAGCGGTTCGGCAAGTGCGGCCAAAGAGCCGGTTAAACGTGGCAAGGCAGCGGCCGGCGAGGCCCCCGCCCTGTCGCCCAAGGAAAAAGCCAAGCGCCAGTTGGTGGCGCGCATGGGCGTCGACCCGGAACACGGCTGGAAGGCCAAGTACGAGATCCTGCCTGGCAAAGAGAAGGTGGTCGAAGAGCTGCGCCGCCTGGCCAAGGATGCCGACACCATCTATCTCGCAACCGACTTGGACCGCGAGGGGGAAGCCATCGCCTGGCACCTGCGCGAAGCCATTGGTGGCGATGACAGCCGCTACAAGCGCGTGGTGTTCAACGAAATTACCAAGAAGGCCATTCAAGAGGCCTTTTCCACCCCTGGCGAGCTGGACATCAACCGGGTCAACGCCCAGCAGGCGCGTCGCTTCTTGGACCGAGTTGTGGGCTATATGGTCTCGCCGCTGTTGTGGCAGAAGATTGCCCGTGGCCTGTCGGCCGGCCGGGTGCAGTCGGTGGCGGTGAAGCTGGTGGTGGAGCGCGAGAAAGAAATCCGCGCCTTCAACCCGGAAGAATACTGGGAGATCCATGCGGACCTGGCCAGCAGCAAAGGCGCCAAGGTCAATTTTGAAGTGGCCCGCGAGAACGGCGAGGCCTTCAAACCGCTGAATGAGCAGCAGGCCATGGCCGCGCTGGAGAAGCTCAAAGCCTCCAGCTACAGCATCGTCAAGCGTGAGGATAAACCGACCAGCAGCAAGCCGTCGGCGCCCTATATCACCTCCACCCTGCAGCAGGCGGCGAGCAATCGCCTGGGCTTCGGCGTGAAGAAGACCATGATGATGGCCCAGCGTCTGTATGAAGCCGGCTACATCACCTATATGCGTACCGATTCGACCAACCTCTCGGCCGATGCCGTGGAGATGGTGCGTGGCTTTATTGAAAGCGAGTACGGCAACAAGTACCTGCCGGCCAAGCCGATCCTGTATTCGAGCAAGGAAGGCGCCCAGGAGGCGCACGAGGCGATCCGTCCATCCGACGTCAATCTCAAACCGACCCAGCTCAGCGGCATGGAGCGTGATGCCGAGCGTCTGTATGAATTGATCTGGCGCCAGTTTGTGGCCTGCCAGATGCCGCCGGCCGAATACCTGTCGACCAGCGTCAGTGTCGCCGCCGGTGCCTTTGAGCTGCGCGCCAAGGGCCGTATCCTCAAGTTCGACGGTTACACCCGCGCCCAGCCGCAGCAGAGCAAGCCTGGCGAAGACGATGTGTTGCCGGACATGCAGCAGGGCGAAGCGCTCAAGCTGCTCAAGCTTGATCCGACCCAGCACTTCACCAAGCCGCCGGCGCGTTTCTCCGAAGCCAGCCTGGTTAAAGAGTTGGAAAAGCGTGGCATTGGCCGTCCTTCGACCTACGCAGCAATCATTTCCACCATCCAGGAACGTGGCTATGTGACCACCCAGAATCGGCGTTTCTATGCCGAGAAGATGGGCGACATCGTCACCGAGCGGCTGTGCGAAAGCTTCTCCGACCTGATGGACTACGGCTTCACCGCCGGCATGGAAGAGCACCTGGACGACGTGGCGCAAGGTCAGCGCGACTGGAAGAACGTGCTGGATGACTTCTACAAGGGCTTCAAGAAGAAGCTTGAAGTGGCCGAGCTGCCCGACGCCGGC
>Ga0209343_10005697_pt1 | contig 15007 bp, 10 predicted proteins | sample RifCSPlowO2_02_FD_184026 | JGI IMG/M metagenome (GOLD analysis project Ga0209343, IMG submission 184026) | Groundwater microbial communities from Rifle, Colorado - Rifle CSP2_plank lowO2_0.2 (SPAdes) (version 2) | ecosystem: Environmental > Aquatic > Deep subsurface > Groundwater | place... | reverse complement strand
AGAAAACGATGAGCGGTTTAGTTCTTTTAAATCATCGGTAATTTTATTCTGGCACTGGAAGCGAAAATGCAGAGGGACGGGACGGTTCTTCTCAACGATTATTTTAAGCGGTTTGCCTTGCACGGACGTAAGCCACTGGCTAAATTCTTCAATGTTGGGGACGGTTGCGCTTAAGCCAAGGATGCGCATATGCTCAGGTAAAAGCATCAGTGATTCTTCCCAGACGGTCCCGCGTTCGGGGTTGTCAATGTAATGGATTTCATCATAGATTACCCAGGAGAATTTCTTAAGCGGCTGCGGCTCTTCAAGGAGCTTATTGCGGAAAATCTCGGTAGTCATAATCAAAACCGGCGCCTCAGGGTTAATGGAGACGTCTCCGGTGAGGATGCCGATTTTATCCCGGTATTGATTCTGGAAGTCGCGGAATTTCTGGTTGGAAAGGGCCTTTATGGGCGCGGTATAGATTACCCCCTGGCCGGATTTGATGCATTGGTTAATGACGTATTCGGCAATGGCGGTTTTTCCGGCTCCGGTGGGGGCAGAGACGATAACCGAGAGGCCTTCCTTAATATAATTCATCGCTTCCTGCTGAAAACGGTCGTATTGCACATGGGTATTATAGCATAAGTCAAAAGTATATGTTATAATATCCAAATGAACCCCTGCACTTATAACTTATGCCGTCCTTCGGACTCCCTGCCTGCTCAAGCAGGCAGGCATAAGTTTAGTGCTCATTGAAGGAGAGAAGATGGTTGCTTACGAGGAATTTAAGAAGTTAGAGCTGAAAGTGGCAAAGATTCAAGAGGTTAGCGCGCATCCCAACGCGGACAGGCTGTATGTGCTCAAGATTGATTTAGGCGATTGCCAGAAACAGATTGTGGCCGGGATCCGTAATTCTTATACGTCGGAGGATTTACTCGGCAAGCAGGTGGTAGTGGTGAATAACCTGGAGCCAGCAGTAATCCGGGGGGTGGAGAGCCAGGGGATGCTCTTAGCGGCTGCGGATGAAAAGGGAATTGCCTTTATTAGCCCGCAGAGGGAAGTAAAGGTGGGAAGCCTGGTAAAGTAGGGAATGAATTTAAAACAGTTTGTGCCTTCGGGGTATTGTCTTAGGTGTTTAGGCTGCTGCCGGTTTAGCGCGAATCCTACGATTTGGGCAACGCCTGCCTGCCGCTTAGTAGAAAGCAGCGCTGGCTACCGCTGTGAGCACTTAAATGAAAATGATAGCCGCTGTGCCATATATTCTAAAAGGCCGCTGGATTGCCGGCTGTATCCATTTTTATTGGTCAAAAGAAACGGCTCTTTGTCTTTAGGCCTGCATAAGAGTTGTTTTTTTGTTGAGGAGAAAAGGCCTAATATAAGAGAATATGCTGGTTATCTAAAAAAGGCCTTAAGCCGTCCTGAAGCAATCTCAGAGCTCGGCAAGAATCCGGAAATCTGCGCGGATTACCGGGAGAATGTAGAAATAGTTGTGGATTTAGGCGAAGTTTATAAAAAGATTCGCGATAACAAGGCGCTCCCGAAACTAAATAGGCTCACCCTTAAAGATAAGCCTATAGTAGACAAATACCTTAAGAAAATCCAGACCGGCCTTTCGACGTATCATTTTGCGCCTCTGTTTATCTGGAAGGATTTATTTAAGATTTATTGGGTGGTGATTGAGAATAATCTCTGCCTTTTTTATCAGGATAATATTGGGATATTTATGCCCCTGGCGCCCTTAGGAGACGGCAATGAGAGGGCGCTTAAGCAGTGCTTTGAGATTATGGATTTTTATAATCTTAATAAAGAGGTCAGCCGCATAGAGAATGTGGCTGTAGAAGACGCGGGGAGGACAAAATTAAAGGATAGCGAATATCTTTGTCTATGTGAGGCCTTGGCGCAATTAAAAGGGGATGCTTATAGGCATAAGCGCGCCAGCTGTAACCATTTTGTGCGCAATTATCCGTATCAGGTTCTTGCTTATAGGCAGTCTATGCGTAAAGATTGTTTAGAGTTGTATCATCTCTGGAGAAATCAACGCAAGCAAAGCCACAAGCCAGCAGGCAGTGGTTTGGCTTCCGATAGCCAAAGCCACAATGACCAGCTTTACCGGCAAATGCTTGAAGATAGCGGGGTAAGTTTTAATGCGGCGTTAAGATATTCTAAAAGGATTGGCTTGTCTGGATATGTGGTGAAGGCAAGCGGGAAAATTAAGGCATGTTCATTGGGGTATCCTTTGAATAAGGAAATTTTTTGTATCTTGTTTGAAGTTTGCGACCTGGGTTTAAGGGGGATTGCCCAGTTTATCTTCAGGGAATTCTGCCGGAGATTAAGCGGATACAAATACATAAACATTATGGGTTGTTCGGATTTGGAGAATTTAAAAGCGCTAAAGCTGTCTTACCGGCCGCTTAAGCAGATAAACGCGTATAATATTTACTAATAATGCGTGGGTCCTGTCAAGGTTATGTTTTCGCAGGGACGTTCGGCTTGTTCCTGCGGCAAGCCTCACTCGGCGTAAATTTTTGCGCCCCGCCTTCGGCGGAGTCCAAGCCGCAAAAATTTCCGTACGCCCTGCTCTAACATAACCTTGCCACCCACGTTTACTTTTCTTGCAAATGATCAAGCAAAAAATAGAGGATATTGATTTTGTGATCTTTGATGTGGAGACCACCGGGCTTTTGCCTAAAGACGGGGACAGGATAGTTGAGATAGGGGCTCTGCGTTATAAAAATGGCGAGGCCCGGGAATCGTTTTCCTCCCTGCTTAATCCCCGGAGGCCGCTTTCTCCGGGGGCCTTTGCGGTTAACCGCATCAGCCAGGAGATGGTTAAAGACGCACCGGTTGCCGCGGAGGTTTTGCCTAAATTTATAGAGTTTGCCGGAAATAGCTGTCTTGCCGGATATAATGTGGGTTTTGATATGGGGTTTTTGGAGAATGAATTGGGATTGTTGGGCCGAAGCCTCCCGGAAGATACCGCGGTGGTAGATATCATCCAGATGGCCAGGTCTATCTTCCCCGGATTAGGCAGTTACGGCCTGGGGAATTTTTCCCGCTGGCTGGGAATGTTCGAGCCTCAAGACCACCGGGCCCTAAGCGATGCGCGGATGACCGCGGAGGTATTTAAACGGCTGCTTTTAGAACTAAAGAAAAAAGGGATAGAGGATTTCCCTGCCTTTTACAATTTATTCGGGGTTAACCCTAAGCTGAGCACAGATATTACCAATCAACATATCGCGGCTATACAAAAGGCGATAGATTTATCCATAAGGCTAAAGATAAAATATTATTCCAGTTCATCCGCCCGGGTCAGCGAAAGAGAGGTCAGCCCCAAAGAAATCCGCCGGGAGGGCAAATCCCAATACTTAGTAGGTTACTGCCACCTGCGCAAAGACGAGCGCACCTTCAAAATCAATGCCATACTTAACCTGGAAATCGTTTGAGTGGCCGCTTGACCCCTTCCTGCTTTTTGAGGCAATAAAAGATAAAGAGAATGTTTTTTTCTTGGACAGCAGCCTGCATAAGGGCTCTTTGGGAAGGTATTCTTTTTTGGGCTTTGAGCCGTTTTATGTCTTAAAGAGTAAGCCCCGTTTAAAACTACAGGGCAACAATAAAAGAGAAGGAGGTTTCAAACGGGGTAAAGAAGAAATTGGAGTTTTTTCCGATTTAAGAGGATTACTCAAACGTTATAAATTAGATAATAAATATAATTTTCCCTTGCCGGCCGGCGCGGTGGGATATTTTGCTTATGACCTGGGGCTGGGATTAGAGAAAATAGAAGGTAAGGCAGAAGATGACCTCGGGCTCGCGGATTTATCCTTAGGCTTTTATGATACTATAATTACCGTTGACCACTGGAAGAAAAAATTAATTATTTCATCCTGCGGCTTTCCGGAAAAAAATTATCTTTTAGCCAAGAAGAAAGCCGAGCAAAGATTAAAACAGTTTATCCGGGAGTTATCCAAGATTAATACGAATCGGGGAGGCGTTTACCCGCCATTACTAACCTCGCAAGGACGTCATTGCGAGGAGGCCGATAGGCCGACGAAGCAATCTTTTGACAAATCAATGATTTTAGATTGCTTCGCTATCGCTCGCAATGACAAATTAGCGGTTAAGCTCACCTCTAATTTTACCAAAGAAAAATATTTTAAGGCTATTGCCAAAGCCAAGGAGTATATAAAAAAAGGCGAGATATATCAGGTCAATCTCTCGCAGAGGTTCTCGGCGGAATCCGCTTTAAGCTCTTTTGAGTTATATAAGCGCCTGCGCTTGGTGTCGCCAAGCGATTTTTCTGCCTACTTGGACTGCGGAGATTTTCAAATCCTGAGTTCCTCTCCGGAGAGATTTTTGTATTTTGACGGGAAGAAAGTTTCATCACGGCCGATGAAAGGGACCCGGCCAAGGGGAATAGAAAAACAATCCGACCTGCGGCAGGCGCAGGCGCTGCTTAAAAGCGCGAAAGACAAGGCCGAGCTGCTGATGATCGTGGATTTACTACGTAACGATTTAGGCAGGGTTTGTAAATACGGCTCAATCAAGGTTACTTCCTTGCGCGCCCTGGAGGCCTATTCTACCGTTTATCAGACTACCGCCGCCATTGAAGGTATTTTGCATCAAGATAAAGACAGAGTTGATTTATTGAGAGCCTGTTTTCCCGGAGGTTCAATTACCGGCTGTCCCAAGATCCGCTCAATGCAGCTCATTGCTGAGCTTGAGCCAACCCGCAGGTCAATTTACACCGGCGCCCTTGGCTATCTCGGCTTTAATAACACTATGGATTTGAATATTTTAATCCGCACAATCTTAAAGAAAAATGATACAATATATTTTCAGGCAGGAGGCGGCATTGTTGCGGATTCCCGGGCCGAGAGCGAATATGAAGAAACTATGGTTAAGGCGCAGGGTATACTCAGGGCAATAGGAAATGAAAATCTGGCTTAACGGAAAGTTTATTAATGAAGAAGAAGCGAAGGCGAATATCTTAGACCCCGGCTTCTTATACGGGCAGGGGGTTTTTGAAACGATGCGTGCCTATAGCGCAGATGTTTTTCGCCTTGATAGCCATATTGAGCGCCTGTTTAATGCCCTTACGCTTGTCAACATCAAATCGGATATTAAGCCAGAGCTCTTAAAGAAAGCAGTTAGGCAATCGCTAAAAGAAAACGGCCTTAAAGATGCCTATCTGCGGCTTACGGCCTGGCAGGGAATTGAGAAGGTCAATATTGCAATTTTAGCCAGAAGTTATGATTTTTTTAAAGAAATGGATTACCGCAAAGGATTTAAGGCGATAATCTCAAAAACCTTCAGGCAGAATGAATCTTCGCCGCTGGCAAAGATTAAATCCTCCAATTGCCTGCATTTATTGCTTGCTTACCAGGAGGCAAGAAGGAACAATGCCGATGAGGCGCTGCTACTAGATACCCGGGGCTTCCTTGCGGAGGCATCGCGGGCGAATATTTTTATAGTCAAAGATAATTCTTTGCTCACCCCGTCATTGGATTGCGGCTGCCTCGCCGGGATAACCCGGGATACGGTTCTCGCCCTTACCAGGGGAAAAAAGCTCAGGGCGGTAGAGGCAAAAATCAACCGCGAAGATTTAGAAAAGGCCGATGAGGCATTCCTGACTAATTCACTGATTGAGATTATGCCGCTTGTCTGGATAGACGGCAGGCCGATTAAAAAAGGAAGGCCCGGTCCAATTACCGAATTGCTCTTAGAAGGTTACCGCTCGCTGCTTTAATTATCATTGCAAAAATTGCAGTCAGGTTATATTATAAAAGGAGTTTCTAAAGAGTGCAAAGGTGAGATATGAGAAGAAGCGCGCTTAGTTTAAGAAGAGGAATACTCTTAGTTTTATTTTTACTCTTAGGCTGTTCCGCTGAACTGGATAAGACAGTCCATCTGGCAAAGAAAGCGGAATCTTTTTATCAGGAAGCCATAAGGGGCTACCAGAGGCTGCTGGCTAAGGATAAAAAGAATGCGGCCTTGAGATTAGGGCTGGCCAAGCTTTACTATAGCCGCGGCGACTATAATAATGCCGTGGATACTTTGAAAAACGCGGAAGATGCGCAGCAAAAGAAACTTCTGGCTGTTTGTTTTTATAAGTCAGGCGATTATACCCAGGCCTTAAGCATCTTTGACAAATTAGGAAAGCTTGATGACGGCGAGTACCTGTATTATTACGGCCTGACCTGCTCAAAGCATAATCTCTATGAACAGGCCCTGGATATTCTGGGCAGAATTAAGGATAAAGAGTACCTTACGAAGGCGAAAGAGCGCATCGCCTCCATCCAGGGCTTAGCCGGTGGATATCTAAGCAATCTCAAGCCAGAGCAGAGAGATGCCGTTATTTCCGCCACAGAGGAAAAATATCCCTTAGCCGGCGCAGTGGTAATTCTGGCAGATGAAAAGATGAAGCTGCTTCCCGATAATACGCTTGCTTATGATTCACATTACATAGTCAAGATTTTAAATGAACGCGGTAAAAATGATTTCTCGGAAATCGTGCTCGGCTATGATTCAACTTACGAGAAGGTAGAGATTGAATACGCCAGGACCATTAAGCCCAACGGCGAAGTAGCTGCGGTTGGCGAGAAGGATATCCGCGACGTATCGCGCTATCTTAATTTCCCTCTTTATTCCAATGCCAGAGCGCGGATTATCTCAATGCCTGAGATTGCCGAAGGCTCAATCGTTGAATACAAAATACGGACTACCCAGAGCCAATTGATTAACAAAGACGATTTTGATATTGCCTATAATTTGCAGGAAACCGAACCGGTAGTTTCTGCCCGGCTTGCTATCAGTATTCCCAAAAACAGGAATTTGAGAATAAAGACCTTAAATCCTGAATATAATCCGAAGAATTTTAATCTCTCTCCGGTTATTAGCGAAACAGGGGAAGATAAAATTTACCGCTGGGAATTCAAAGATATCCCCCAGATTGAAGTGGAGCCGAATATGCCGCCAAAGACAGAGATAAATCCGCTAATCCTTGCCTCAACCTTTGATTCCTGGGAGGAAATCTATAAGTGGTGGCGGGGCTTAAGCAAGGATAGGATTTCACCCGATAAGGCAATTAGCGATAAGGTTAGTGAGCTTATCCAGGGAAAGAAAACTCTTGAAGATAAAATCCGCGCCATTTACAACTACTGCGCCCAGGAAATTCGCTATGTGGGGATTGAGTATGGCCAGGCAGGCTATCAGCCGCACCCGGCATCCGAAATATTCAAGAATAAATACGGCGATTGTAAAGACAAGGCCATACTTTTTGTAACTATGCTTAAGGTGGCAGGGATTGATGGTTTCCCCGTTTTGATTGGTACCCGTGGCACGCCTGCTATGGAAGATGATTTTCCGACGGTTAACTTTAATCATTGCGTTGCCGCGGTTGAGTTAAACAATGAACTTATTTTCTTAGACATTACTGCCGAGGTCTGTTCTTTCGGGGATCTTCCCTCTGATGACCAGAAAAGACGGGTTTTAATATTCAGGAAAGATGCGTATGAAATAGCGGATACGCCGCTGGTTGCGCCTGAAGGAAACCGCGTAAAATCTAAAAGCCAATTAGCAATTGCTGCGGATGAGACCGTAGGCGCCCTGAGGACGGTTGAGACATTTGGCCAGTTTGACCAGGCCCAGCGCTATTGGCTGCGTTATACGCCGCCGAATCTTATTGAACAGGGATTAAAGGAAAAAATTCAGTCCGTGGTAACCTCAGGCGACTTAATTACCTATAGGTATGAAAATAGCGATAACCTGAACCTGCCGATACGGCTAACCTATGAATTTAAAGGAAAAAACTTTCTTTCCCGGGCAGGCAGAGCCAGAATCATTCCCCAGTCCGCCAACGTGGATACCTCCCTGGTAGCCAAAGACAGGCGCGGCTATCCTCTGGAACTGGGTAATCCCAGCCTCAATGAGACCTATTCCGAGATTACGCTTGCCGATGATTTTGTAGTTAAATATTTACCCGAAAGCCTTGATGCCCAGAGCAGGTGGATGGATTATCTTGTCAGCTATGAATTAAAAGGAAGGACTCTCAGGGTTTCCCAAAAACAGCTCGTAAAAACAAGGCAGGTGCTGCGGGAAGAATATCCGGATTTTAAAAAATTCTTAGAGGACTTAGCGATTAAGGTGGACGAACATATTATACTGGAGAAAAAAAATGGCAAGAAAGAAAAAAAAGGCCAGGGAAATAGATTACGATTTTGAAATCATTTTTTTTGAGAAACTGCTTGAGAAACGCCCCTCTTTTATCCAGGCCTTAATAGCCCTGGGCAACGTCTATACCCAAAAAGGCGATTATGAAAAAGGCCTGGAAATAGATTTGCGCCTTAAGCAGCTGCGCCGGGATGACCCCACGGTGCATTATAACCTTGCCTGCAGCTATTCTTTGTTAGGAAGAATTGAAGATGCCCTCTTGAGCCTGAAGAGGGCAATTAACTTAGGTTATGAGGATTTTGATTATTTACTTAGAGATCCTGATTTAGAAAATCTTAAGAAGGATAAACGGTTTCGGCATCTGTTGAAGAAAGTAAACCCCGTTAGAAACTGTTGAGCAATCTGTAAGAAGAAAGAGGTTTCTAACGGGGTAAACAGCAGTCAATAGAAAACAGCCGGCGTATGCAAACAAGTCTAGAGGCAAAGAAGTATCAACGTATAAAAAATAGCTTATTCGTCATAAATTTGTTATTTTGCGCGTTGATTCTTCTTGCGCTTATGGTAAGCGGGCTCTCTCTCTGGCTAAAAACAAGCCTTTGCAAATTTACCTCAAACTCTGTCCTGCTTAACGGCTTATATATCAGCGCCCTATCCCTTATATTTTATATTCTGGAATTTCCGCTAGAATTTTATGAGGGTTATCTCTTAGAGCGCCGCTTTAAGCTTTCCAACCAGGCTGCGGCTGGCTACCTAAAGGATAATTTTAAGAGAGCAGGCATTTCTTTCGTTATCGCTTCTGTGGCCGCTCAATTCCTCTATCTATTCTTAGGAAAATTCACCCGCATCTGGTGGATTCTGGCTAGCCTGGGATGGTTTTTCTTAACCGTCATTCTTGCCAAAATCACGCCCAGTATTTTTATTCCCCTTTTTTATAAATACCTTCCGCTTAAAGACGCAGAGTTAAGAAGGAAAATTATGGCTCTCTTCTCTAGCGCCAGCGCTGCATTGAAAGACGTGCATATGATTGATTTCTCTTGTAAAACTAAGAAGCTAAATGCAGCCGTAGTCGGTTTTGGCAGCAGCCGCAGGGTGATTTTAGCGGATAATCTTTTACAGGAACTTTCTCACAATGAAATTTTAAGCATTGTCGCTCACGAGCTGGGACATTATAAAAACAGGGATACTATAAAGATAATTCTTTTTAGCGCAAGCATTACTACTATCTTATTCTTCGTAAGCGATATCATCCTAAAGAGAAGTTTTATGTTTTTCGGCTATTCAGGTATATCGGATATAGCAGGTTTTCCTTTATTTGCCTTGATTATGCTTATCCTCGGAATGTTTGTTCTGCCCTTACAGAACGGATTTATCCGGCATCTGGAAACCAGGGCTGACTTCTTTAGCCTCAGCCAAACGCAATCTCCCGATAGCTTTATTTCAATGATGGAAAAACTAAGCCAAAAAAATTTAGCTGATGTCCATCCGGGCAGGTTTGTAGAGATAATGCTCTATACGCATCCTCCGATTGCTAAGAGAATCAAACTGGCTGAAGAGTTTAAACAGAAAATATCAAAATTCTAGCGCACTATCAAATTAATTTTTATAGGTTAACAGCGCGCTAAAGGAGGCGCGGGGGAGCATGATGCAGGATAGGCATCCAGGAAAAGAAAAAAGAGAGTTTATCCGTTTGGACTCGGTATTTCCCGTTGAGTACCAGCTCCTCGAAAACAACAAAGCCGTTAGCGAAGACTGGCATCACGGCTTTACCAATAATGTAAGTTCCGGCGGCCTGTGTTTGGAGCTTTTAAAAGTAGATAGCGCGACACTCAAATTGCTGGAACGCCCTCACGAAGTAGAGCTTAATTTAAAAATCTATATTCCCATCCACAGGCCGGCAAGCCATGCCACTGCCAGAATTTTGTGGTTAAGGAAAGAGCCGCAGCATATAAGCCAGTATAGGCTGGGATTGCAATATGATAAAATAGATAAAAAAGACGTCCGGCGGATTATACGTTTTGCCATAGGCAGGTTATGGCTGCCAAGATTAGCCTTGGCGGTGATGGGTATTTTGTTCCTGGCTTTTATTATCAGCGCCTATAACAATTTCAGGCTTTCAGCGTATAATAAAAAACTTATTGAAGAGATAGTGGACATGCTTCAGGATTCTAAAAAAAGCAAAGAAGAGTTAGAAAACATCAGAAAAGAAAGAGAAGCTTTGGAAACCAGGCTTCAGGAGTCAAATGCCAATATCAAGGCGGAAGAAGAAGAATTAAATCGGAAGGTAAGGTTCCTTGAAGATGCGCAGAGGATAGGCGAGGGTAGGGCCGATATCATAAAAATTCAGGAATCAGAAATCCAGAAATTAAAAACAATGCTTTCCGATTTAACTCAAAACCGGCAGGATATTATCCAGAAAATAGGCGACTTAGATAAAATGGAGGATACGGTAGAAGTAAAACTCCGGGAAATCAAAGAAAAGAAGGCGGCCCTGGAAAAAGAAAATTTTGAGAAGATGTATCAGTGGGTAAGGGTACATCAGAATCCGCGCACCGGGCTAATCGCCAGTTTTGAGGGCGATGGCGAATTAGGCGACCAGGCATTTACCTATGACCAGGCGCTGGCAGCCATTGTCTTTAGCCATTTTAAGGACTATGCGCTGGCAAGGAAGATTCTGGATTTTTATTTAGGCCAGGCAAAGAAAGAGCAGGTTTTTTACAACGGTTATTACGTCTCAACAGGAGAGGTTTCCGAGTTTGTCATTCACAGCGGGCCAAATCTCTGGTTAGGAATTGCGGTCTTGCAATATACGAAGTTATCCGGCGACAATAAGTATTTACCGTTGGCGCGGGATATTGCCGGCTGGATGCTCAAGCTGCAAAAAGAAGATAAGGAAGGCGGCTTACGCGGCGGCCCACAGACAAGCTGGTATTCCACAGAGCACAATCTTGACGGATTTGCTTTTTTTGATATGCTTTATAGGATTAATTCCGAGGCCGCCTATAGAAAGGCGGCGCAGGATACGCTTTTATGGCTAAAAAACCACGCCTATGATAACCCGGCTGTCCCCATCAAGCGCGGAAGAGGCGATGCCACTATTGCCACCGACACCTATGCCTGGTCAATTGCCAGCTTAGGCCCGCAAAGATTAGCCGAGATGGGTATGGACCCGGAGGCGATAATGAAATTTGCCGAAGATAACTGCGGGGTAGCCCTGGACTACATTCGTCCCGGCGGAGAAAGTATCGCGGTTAAGGGTTTTGATTTTGCTAAGCAGAGGCATTTGGCGCGGGGCGGAATTATTTCCTGCGAATGGACTGCCCAGATGGCGCTTTCCTATAAGCTCTTAAGCCGCTATTACGGCTCTTCAGGCAATAGAGAAAAGGTGAAACTTTATCAAGACAAAGCCGAAGAGTATTTAGAGGAACTTACTAAGATGCTTATTGCTTCAGCCTCCCGCACCGGGCAGGGCCAGGGATGCCTTCCGTACGCATCCAGCGATTTCGTAGATACCGGCCACGGCTGGATGACGCCAAAAGGAAAGAATACCGGCTCGCTTTCAGCCACGATTTACGCTATCCTTGCCTATTACGGCCTTAATCCTTTGGAATTAGCAAATTAACCAAAATCAACCTCGTAGGTTAACCAAAATTTAACCTCAGAGGTTAAATAGACAGGATGAATAGGTGCCTGATGAATTTGAATCATAAACTTGAGGATATCTACGAAAAACTCTATCGGCGCTTCGGGCCTCAGGCCTGGTGGCCGGGCGAGACACCGTTTGAAGTCATTGTAGGAGCAATCCTGACCCAGAATACCAATTGGCAGAATGTCGCCAAAGCGATAAATAATCTTAAACAGGCCAAGGTTTTAAGCCCGAAAAAACTTTATTCCCTGCCCCGCCCGCGCTTAGCTAAACTTATCCGGCCCTCGGGTTATTTTAATATCAAGGCCAAACGGTTGAGAGAATTCCTGAATTTTTTATTTAAGAATTACGGCGGCAGTCTGAAGAAGATGTTTAACCGCCCCCCGGAAGACCTGAGAAAGGAAATCTTAAAGATAAAGGGAATCGGCCCGGAAACAGCGGACTCTATACTGCTTTATGCCGGCGGCTATCCTGTGTTTGTGGTTGATGCCTATACCAAAAGGATTTTTTCCCGGAAAAATATTCTGGCCGAAGACGCCGATTACCATCAAGTCCAGGAATTATTTACCCGCAGCCTTAAAAGAGATGTCCAATTATATAATGAATACCATGCCCTCATCGTGCGCTTAGGCAAAGAGATTTGCAAAAAAAATAATCCCAAATGCCAGCTTTGTCCGATAAAATAAGAAATCAAAAATCTCCCGCCAAAGCGGGATCCCGTCTACGGCGGGAAAAAATCAAAAATCAAAATCACAAACCAAAATTTAAAATTATCTTTAAATTTTTGCATTTTGCATTGTCATTTTGCATTTTGATTTTTGCATTTTACATTTATCCGCTATACGCCTACGAGCATCCTAAATACGAAATTGACGCCTCTATTGATACCGCCAGGCATTTCATTCAAGCAAGGCAGAAGGTAACCTTTGTCAATAATTCCCATAAATCAACATCACAAATATATTTTCATATCTATCCGCATCGTAAGTATAGTAAAGAAGAAAAGAATTTTATCCTGAGATACGCGGCTTATTTTAAAGTCAATCCCTTTCCCGAAAGATTTAGGACCGGAGACCTAAAAATAAATACAGTCTCCTCAGAAGGCAAAAGTCTTAAATACGCTATCGAAGGAAAAGACAATACCATCCTGAGGATTGATTTAGACAAGGAAATCTCACCCGGTAGAGCGGTTGTTCTGGACTTAGATTATCTGGTGGTCATTCCCCATATGTATGGAAGATTCGGCTGGCATAAGAATATTACCAGCCTTTTGCGCTGGTATCCCATACTATCAGTCCTGGATAAAGAGGGATGGCATAATTATCCCTTTTATCCCTATCACCAGCCATATTTTTCAGAGGCGGCTCTATATTCAGTTAAACTGACGGTGCCCGGAGGCGAGGTAGTTATCCATAGCGGAATATTAAAGAGCGAGGCTCGGAATGCCGATGGAACCAGGACGCTTTTTGTTGAATCCGAACTGCCGTTACGAGATTTTGGATTAACCTTAAGCCCGGATTATAAAGTAAAATCCCTGGAAACGGAAGGAATAAAAATAAATTCTTATTATTTGGAAGGCGATGCTCTTTACGCTCAAAAGGCGCTGGATTCCGCGGCAGGTTTAATTAAATTTTATGCAGAGAAGTTTATACCTTATCCTTATAAAGAATTTAATATCGCGCCGAGTTTCCTCGCTTACGGCGGAACGCAGTCATCAAACCTCATCCTCATTGACACCAGGGTATATCGCCTGCCGGAGTTTTTGCAGCGCTATTTTGATTTTCTGATTGTCCATGAAACCGGGCACCAGTGGTTTTACAATATCGTTGGCTCTGATGAATATAAGGAAATGGTTATTGATGAAGGAATGAATTCATCTTTTGTTCTGCAGTACTTAACGCAGAAATATGGACAGGAAGCCGAAGTAATGGTTTTACCTAAAGCTTTAAGCTGGCTTATTCCCAGTTTTTCCTTTCAACGCGCCCAGTTAGACCGCTACAGCTTTGTGGCTAAAAATGGATTGGATAGTCCGGTTCAGGGAGAGCTTTCCAGCTTTCAGGAGCCAAGCTCTATCTTCTCCATTACCTATGGCAAGGGCTCAAAAATCTGGGAGATGTTAAATTACGCGGTGGGCGAAGAAGTATTTCAAAAAATTATGCAGAGATATTTCAATGAATATACATTTAAGAATATCGCGCTCTCAGATATAAAGGCATTAGCTGAAGCAGAAGCCGGGACAGATTTAAGCTGGTTTTTCCAGCAGTGGTTTAAAACCTCTAAAAAATGCGATTACGCCGTCAAAGAGGTTAAAGATAATAAAGTTATTCTGGAAAATCGGGCTGAAATCCGCATGCCGGTTGAGCTAAAGATAGAATTTGCTGACGGCACTACCCAAAAGTTATCCTGGGATGGCCTGGGAAAAGAAAAAGAATTCTTAATTGAACCTTTTAAAACAATAAAATCCGTCCAGCTAGATCCGGAAAAAAGGCTCTTGGATTTAGACCGGGTGAATAATAATTGGAAACGAAAAATAGACCTCAAGCTGGTTCCTTTATATTATCCGATATACGAAATTCCGGTTTTTCTTAAAGACGACGCCTATAGCTTAGTCTTTGGCCCGCAGATAGGCAGTGATTTAGGGGTAAGGTCATCCTTACAAAAGCCCCAGGATAATATCCTTTATCTTTCCAGCGGCTATAATTTTGGCGAGCAAAGAATAAAAAATGTTTTAGGTTTCCAACAGCGCCATTTGGGCGGCCGGCTGCTTAAATGGGGAATTGAGGCCTTTGATTATAACGATACCAGCGGTAAAGACGATCAGGATGGCTTTAAGCTATATTTACGCAAAGAGCTCTGGCCGGTAAGTTACGGCCTTGCGGACGAGAACGACCACCTCAGCCTGTATCTTTTAAAGAACCGGGATTTTAAAAGCGCTTTAACCTCCGGGGGATTAGAAGATATCCGCAATCTCTATTACCGCCGGCAGGACGAGGCAATCATCGGCTTGAATTTGAAGCTCGGCAGATACGGGCCATACCCGGATTTGCTTAACGGCTGGAAATTTATTTCAACTTTAGAAAATGCCGAACATTTTTTAGGAGGAGATACATTTTTCTGGCGCCTGGCTAACGAGTTAAGCCGCTATGGCTCTCTTTATCCTAAACAGGCAATAGCCGCGCGATTTAAATTGGGCTTAGGCTATCCTCCCGATAAAGG
>Ga0209343_10005696_pt1 | contig 15007 bp, 15 predicted proteins | sample RifCSPlowO2_02_FD_184026 | JGI IMG/M metagenome (GOLD analysis project Ga0209343, IMG submission 184026) | Groundwater microbial communities from Rifle, Colorado - Rifle CSP2_plank lowO2_0.2 (SPAdes) (version 2) | ecosystem: Environmental > Aquatic > Deep subsurface > Groundwater | place... | reverse complement strand
CGCGCGGCGGGGGCCCCGGGTTCCACCCCACCGCGCACAGTCCGCGCGGCGGGGGCCCCGGGTTGAGATGAACGGCTCTGCATATCTTCCCCCGTCGTCGGCAATTGGGAATTGGGGCTGCGAGTTGACGTATTCTTTCACAGCGGTGGCGAGCGGAACCGGGTCGAGTTCCGGCACCGTCAGCGCTGAGGTCGAACCGTGGCGAACACGCGTCGAGCGCGCGACGCTGAGGCGTGGACGAACGCGACGAAGATCTGCCGGCTCAATGCGCGGCAGGTCGAGATGGCGCGCGCGCTCGGCATGAATCCGAGGAAGCTCCCGGGTTTGCGCCCGAGCCCACAGCAGCGCTGGAAGGTCCCCGTGAGCGAGTTCATCGAAGAGTGCTACCGGAAGCGGTTCGGCAGTCCGCCCCACAACGAGGAAGTGCGTGGACCGCAGCCGAAATCGCGAAATCGTTCGACGACGCGTCTCGACGCAAACATGCCGAAACGTGAGCCAGATCCGGCGTGCCAGTTGAGCGATCTGGCCTGCTACCTCGTGAATCTCGCCGACGATCTGCAGCAGTGGCTCGTGCACGGCTCGATCGATCCCGAGGTGCTGCCACAAGTACGTGAGGAGCTGCAGGCGATCGCGAAAGCACTCGACACCGGTGCGCCGATCTCGCCGATTCCGGCGATTCCGCCTCCGCCCAGGCCCACGCGCCGCGATGTGTCGCGGCGCGGCGATCGGGAGCACGCATTCGACGATGAAGAGATCCCATTCTGATCGCCGATGGAGCGATGGTCCATTGGCGACACAGCGCACGTTGCGTCGATGTGCTCGCCGAGGCGCCTGGCGCGGACGACAACACTCAGGATCCTGAGCTAGAATGGATTTCGAGATGGCTGAAGAGCTGACCGTCTCCGATCCGAAGATTCTCGGTGGCAAACCGTGCGTCCACGCGACGCGATTGAGCGTCGAGTTCCTCCTCGAACTGGCGGCGGGCGGTGCGACGCAGGAGCAGATTCTCGCACAGTACCCGCAGCTCACGCAGGATGGCTTGGCGGCGGCGTTTCGGTATGCCGCAGACGTGCTGAAGGCCGAGCACGTCTGGGATCTGAAGACCACCGCGTGAGGCCACTCGACCTTCCCCTTCTGACCGACGAGAACATCGCCGCTGACGTGGTCGCGGGCCTTCGGGCACGAGGTTGCGACGTACGGTCGGCCGAGGAGGAACGGCTGATCGGCCGTGCGGGACGGCGAAGTCCTGGATCACATTGAGGAGTATCTTGGAGGCGTGAGTTGTTGAGCCACTTGCGCAACGAGATGTTTCGGTGTCGCTTGGCATGCATCGCCCGTTTCGTTTTCCAAGCTTACGCGTCGGAGCTCATCCGGGACGCACTCCGCAGTACAAAAACGAAGAACCAGCCAGGGACCACCGGTTTCGATCTGCGTGAGCGCTTTATTCAGCCGCGATTAATGCCCGTGGCCGTGCTCGTCGTGATCGAAGTCGAAGCTGATAAACGTCGCCGCCAGGGCCATCGCAAACTCCTCAGCGGGAACAAAAATCCTACACCCAGTCCTCGGTTTTCAATCCCGGCACTCGTCCGAACTCCCGAACATTGTGCGTGATCAGCCGAACGTCGAGGCTGACCGCATGGGCCGCAATCAGCACGTCCAACGAGCCGATCGACTGCCCTTTCTTCTCCAGCGCCGCCCGCAGGCGGCCGTAAACAGCCGTTGCCTGCGGTTCGAACGCCGCCACTTCGAGGGGCGAGACGAACTGATCCAGCGCTTCCCGGTTCTTGGCCGGGCGACTGCTCTTGCTCACGCCATATTCGAGCTCAGCGAGTGTGATGAGGGAGATGCCGATGTCTCCAACCGCATGCGATGCGACTCGCTCGAGGAGCGACGGAGGACGGTCCCTGATCAGGTCGATGCAGATGTTGGTGTCGAGCATCAACTTCATCAGAACGTCCGACGTCGCTTCTGCATCGGGGGCTGGTTTCGCCCCTCCGCCATGAAATCGTCCGTGAACTTGTGGAGACTCTCGAACAGCGCGCTCCAGGAACGCCTCTTGGGCCGCAGAATCAATGCGTCGCCTTTACGGCGAATCTCGACCTCCTCATCGTCGAGGTGAAACTCCTTCGGAATCCGGACGGCCTGACTGTTGCCGCTCTTGAATACTTTGGCAGTTTTCATGGATGCACCAAGTACATACACAAGGATATACATTTGATCGATTCAAATCAAACGTGCATCGTCTGGAGGGGAAAGCCCTCGTCGATAGCTCGCTCTGGGTGCACCAGCTGCGCAAGAGTGGCGACCCGGCGAAGCGCGATCGCGTGAATGCGCTACTGGAGAGCGGCGAAGCCGCGTGGTGTCCGCCCGTGCGATTCGAGCTGTGGCGTGGCGTCACCAACGACGCGGAGCGCAAGACGCTTCGCCGCTACGAGGTGCTGCTTCCCGACTACGAGATCTCTGCTGAGGTCTGGAATCGGTCGATTCAACTCGCCGATCGTGGCCGGGCGTCCGGCGTGACCGTTCCCCTTGCAGATCTCCTCATCTTTGCGTGCGCCAAGGTCCACGGCCTCGATGTCGCGCACGACGACACCCATTTCGACGAGTTGGCGAAACTCGAGGCCTGATGGCACTCACGGCTCCGATTCCGCTCGCACTCGGCCGTTCTCCGCGGAACTCGTTGACCTCGGCGCGCCCGGTTTCGCCATCAGGCAGAACGGGGCGGACCGCCAAATCCCCTTCGACCAGGTCGCGGCCATCGACTTTGTCGGCGGAACGATTCCCGACTCGCAATGGGCCCTGGCCGGCGGCGGCCGTCATGCGCTGTGGCTCCGCAGCGGGCTCGTGGTGCAAGGGGAGTTCTACGACGTCGGAGGCACGCGGCCGCTGCGCATCACGTTCGATACTGCCAGCGGCCGGCGCGACTTCGCGTCGAGCGAAGTTGCGCGCATCCTGCTGTCGCCCCCTGCCGGCCAGGGACCCGCCAAGAGTCCCGGGACGCCGACCGCACCGCTGAACCCGATGCCGCCGGGGGGATTCGCGTGTAACCCCAACGAAGTCACAGGCACCTGGACGAGCAACAGCTGGGGCGAGATCACGCTGCGCGCGAAGGGCGGCTGCAGCGTCGCCGGGAGCTACACGGCGTCGGGCGGTGGGCAGATCAGCGGAGTCGTGATTCCGCCGACCGGGGACGTCAAGAACCAGATGCTCCAGTTCCGCTGGACGCGGAGCGACGGCAACGACGGCGGCGATGCCTACGCGCTGGTCGTCAACGCCTCACGGATCGAAGGGCGGTGGTGTCGTCCGGCAGGATGCAACACGAGCCAGGGCGGGATCTGGGGAGCGACACGCACGAGTGCCCCGCCGCCGGCGATTCCCACCGGTCCCGTCGCCGGCCCTGGAGCTGGCGCGTCGACGTGCTCTGGCCTCGCGTCCGTCCTCGGCTCGTGGAGTGTCTCGGCCTTCGGCCGCCTGAACCTCCAGAGCGCAGGCGGATGCCAGGTCACAGGCACGTACAACAATTCACCCGGTGTCATTCGCGGCGTGATGTCGGGCGCGCGGCTCTTCTTTCGCTGGACGCGGAACGACGGCAACGACAGCGGTGAGGGGTATCTCGAAGCCGGGCCCGGCGGCACGGTGCAGGGCAAATGGTGCCGCAGCGTCGGCTGCGATGTGATGAGCGGCAGCCTGTTCGGTGGCGGACGCTGAGGCCTCCCATGGCTCCCCAGCCCATCGTCCTGGCTCTTCTGCTCCTCACCGGCCAGACGGCCGCACCGGCGACCGGGCTCGACCGCGCTGAGGCGCTCGTCGCGAGTGGACACGAGGCGGCCGTGCGCGCGTCCGCGCAACAGGACCGCGCGGCGCGTGACGCCGCCCGCAAGCAGCTCGAAGAAGCCGAATCGCTTGCCCGCCAGGAATTGAAGCGGCGCGGCGCGTGCGAAAAGTGCCACGAGCTGATCACCGCATCGGTGTACTACCGCGCGTCGCTCAAGGCGGGCAAAGGACACGACGATGCGATCGAGGCCGCCGCGGCGGGCCTCGCGCAATTCCCCACCAACGCCACCCTGCTTTTCTTCAAAGGCTACGCGCACTACGCGCGCAACGAGTCGGCCGCGGCGGCGAAGGCGCTCAATCAGTACCTCATGGCGTCGAGAGGCGCGTTTGAGCCCGCGCCAGAGGTGCGGAGCATGCTCCAGGAGAGCCGGCGGAAGTTCCTCGGCGGCTGGTACAACCAGGGGGACTTCTATTCGTCGGCGGAATCAAGGATCGAACGCGTCAACCTGCAGACGTTCAAGGCGGAAACACTCTTCCAGATCACGTCCGACTACGAGCTGTCGCTCGGCCAGCAGGCGTTCACGGCGCTCGCCGGGACGGCGCCGGCGTTCACTGACGCGCAGGTCGAAGGCTACCTTCAGCAGCTCGTCAACCGGATGACAGACCAGACGCCGGGCCCGGCCTTCCGGTATCGCGTCTCGATCCTCAGCTCGCGGGAGGTCAACGCCGTCACGCCGCCGGGGCACATTATCGTCAATACCGGGCTCCTCGGGTTCGTCGAGAACGAGTCGGAGCTCGCGGCAGTCCTCGCGCACGAGCTCGCCCACAACTACGGGCATCACTCGGCGCGGCGCCTGATCAAGGGGTACCACGCGCAGAACGTCGCCAGGGCGCTGACCAGTGCCGTCAATCCTCAGAGCGCCACCGCGCAGCTCCTCACCCAGCTCGCGACCGGCCTCGGGGTCGGGCTCTTCGTGCTGGCCGCTGCCGCCGCGCGCGAAAGGTTCCTCGAGATCGAACGGCAAGCCACTGCGTTGCGCGAGCAGGCGGACGCCTGCACGCAGCGGTTCCCGGCGCCGGACCCCTCTTCCGTCCCACCCAGCCCTCGTCTCACGGGCATCAAGTTTCCCGTGCAGCGGATGGTCGTCAAGGCGGGAACGACCGTCGCGGTCCCTCCGGTCGTGCTCGTCTACGACGACAACACCACCGCGCCACCCGATGGCTCCGCGAACGTGCAGTACGGCGGTGTCCCGGTGCCGTTCACGCCGGGAAAGGGAGACGCGAACCGCTCCTTCATGGTGAGCGCCTCGTATGGCGGGTTCAGCGACACGATGACGATCTTCGTGGACCCGGGCACGGGACCATCCATCCTCGGCAGCACGACGACGCACGTCGATCCGAAGACGGTGGAACAACAGGGCCAGGGACGCAATCTGGGCGAACCACCACCCGAGCCACCACCGGCATCCCTCCCGCTCTCGGCGCCCGCCGCGCCACCGCCCAGCCCCAACCCCGGCGCCGGGCAGCCTGCGCCGAATGCACCGCCCCCGCCGGGGCCCGGACAGGGGGCGTCGGACTGGGCCGGCACGTGGGAGCTCGCCGGCAATCAACCTGGAACCATGATCCTGCGGCACCCGACCGCGGAGGACCAGCGGTCGGACAGTTACAGGGTCCACGTCACTTACGTGAAGAGCGTCATCTGCCGTCAGGGGACGGCGGCCATTTACTACGGAAGCATCTCGTTCGTGCAGGGGAGCGGGGGGCCTGTGATCGCCTGCGTCATCGGTGCCGAGCTTCATGGCCGGTTCAGCACGTTGGGCGACGCGGAACTCCATGGCTTCTTCACTTTCCGCAGCGGGCGGGGGACGTGGGGCGACGTGCGGTACGCGGCGGAGAACGAATGGCGCATCCGAAAGCGGTAAGCCGTGGGCTCGTCGCCGCGCTCGTGCTGCTCGCCGGCGCGGGCGCGTCGGCAGTCAGCGCCGTGAAGGGCATCATGCCCGGACGCAGCGTGCGCGCGGAGGCGGAAAAGGTATTCGGGCGTCCGGTCAACGCCACGTCGGATTCGCGCGCGTCGTACGGCGGTCAGGACGGAGCCGAGGGTATTGATATCGAGTACCGCGGCGGCGTCGTCGATCGTATCGACGTCCGGTTCAATCCGGCACTGGCGAGCGACGACGTGCAGCGGCAGCTCGGACTGCCGGCGCCGAGCGCGAGCCGGACGATCGACGGACGTCTGACCGACTATTACGGCGGCTCACGCACACTCGTCCTCACGCACGAGTCCGCCGACGCGACGAGTCCCATCCCGATGGTGACCTATCTGAGTGCCGAGTCGTTCGCCCGCGCGGTGGAAGGTCTCGGCCCTCGCGAGTGGGAACCACCGTCGACGGCCGTGCGCCTGTCGAACCCGAGCGACGGCCCGAAGATCCTGCAGTTCAACCCAGGGGCGTGCAACGACATTTACCTCTGGGCCCAGCGGGAACAGGACGTGGCGAAGCGCGCAAGAAACGTCGCGCGGCGCCAGGCGATCCTCGCGATCGTCATCGCGTCCCAGCGCGGCGAGTGTGGCTCGGCCGCGAAGCTTGCGGCTGAGTACAAGGAGACCTATAAGGCCTCAAAGTAGCCCTTCGGCGCTGCCTGTGCGCTCGATTCAGCTCATTACTTGTGGACCGGATCAGGCCTGCTGCCGCGACGCGGGAGATTTCAGCGTGATTTCATCGCGATTTCACGACATTCGCAGCCGGCCGCTGCAGGATCCCCTCCAAGGACCATGAGGGGCCACGCTTCGGATTCCCAGGGCATGGGGTCCTCTGCCGCATCGCGTCTGTCGGCCATCAGCGGACCGCCTGCCCGCGCGTTGACGCGTGCGGTGCTGCTGGCGCTCGATGGTCCGCTGGCTGCCGGACCGCAGGAGCAGGTGTCGCCGCCCCCGATCGCGATCGCGACGACGGCCGTCGAAGCCGTCGAGCACGTCAATGAGTTCCTGCAGCAGGTCAACGGCAACCCCCCAAGCCCGCCGGCCGCACACCGCTCAAGCTGTATTGGAACGCGGCGCGCGGGGACAACTTCACCCTGGCGGCGGCCTTGTTCAACTCCCGCATCGAGACGATGGCCGCCTTGTCGGGATTGGCGGCCTTCACGGCCTTGAACAAGGCACCCGGATCCCGGCCGTCCCACGCCTGGATCGCCGCGGCGACGCGTTCGAGCGGCGCCGTACCGGCGTCCTGCGCCGACGCCACTGCCGAAAAGGCGGCAGCGACGAGGAGCCGTGCAGCCGCCGCCGGCCACCGTTTTCCACTGAATCTCATGGGTTCTCTCCAGGGGTGGGTCGAGGCCTTGGCGGGGTGCAAGTTCTGGCCCACTCCGGTCGCCAGCCAACGTCACGCGTCGGCATGAACGCGCGTGAGCGAAGGCTGGCAGGAGTTGCCACCCGAGCGAGCTACCGGATCGCGTACGGCTTGAACAGCGGCAGCGCCATCCCCCGGTAGAGTTCCTGACGTCTGGTCAACGTGTCGTGGTTGAGCGAGACCGCTGCTGCCAGACACGCAAGTCCGATCGCGATGCCGATGATCGGTGCGACTCCCGCGCTCCGATCGATCACGTGCGCAGACACGATACCGAAGGTCATCGCGAACGCAAAGGTCGGCAGCCACTTCATCCAGCGCAGCAGCACGGCGTACACGAGCGCGTCCGCTCCCGCCACCCACACCAGAATATCGAGCCGGAGCGTCGACGGCGCGCTTCGGAACACGACGACGTGCGGAACGAGCAGGAAGAGCCACACCACCAGCCAGCCAAGCAGCCGCCGGCCCACGAGCAGCGCGTTCAGCTCACGCAGGCCGAGAGGCAGCACACGAAGTTGTCGCAAGAGCGGCGACACAGGGTCGACACCCGGCCGCCGGATATTGACCAGGGACAGGCCCAGGGCGAGCAGGAAATAACAGTGAGCAAACAATGCGTCATCACGCAGCGGCAGCACGCCCATCTGTTTCATGGCCCAGAGCGGACCGGTGCCCTCACCCGGTGCCGGATTGAACGCGTACAGGCCAAAGAACGCTGCGGAAACGATCGCCGGAATCAAGGCGGCCATTGTGGCGGTCGACTTCAGGTCGTCGGCGATCAGCCTCGGCAGACCGACGAGGCGGCCCGGTCTCTGCGATCGAACCCCGTCCTGAGGCCGCCGGATGTCCCGACGCGCGCGGCCGGGCCGCGGCTCACCCGCCGGCGGGGAATAGAAGAACGCCGCCAGGGAAACGACGAGCGCGGCGCCCATCACCATCGCCGTGGCGCCGCTCACCTCCGCCCAGCTCGTGGGCACGATGGGCCGCAGCACGAATCCCCAGGCGAAACCGCCCATCAACGCCACGAACATCCCCGAAGCCTGGGCCGCTCTTCTGATAATCGAGCTGTTGTCGCGGATTCGGCCGGCAGCCACGCCCGTCACGGCGGCCACCGCGAGAAGCACGCCGGTGTACAGAAAGTCCAGGCAGCCCGATAGCACGATGAACTGAAGGTCCGGAGGATGGGTGAACAGCGCGCCAGCCAATACTCCAACGAGCTTCGCGGCGGTGGTCCAGCATGTCGCGACAAGCGTCGACGCAATCCACTGCGCGCGCCACAGCGTCCGCCGCGGAATCGGCAGCAGACCGATTTCCCGCGACCCGAACAGGCTCACTCCGGCAAACACACCGAGAAACCACGCGCCGCCGAGCGAGAAGGCGAGGACGCCGGTCGGAGCCAGCGCGCCCGGGACCATGAACAGCCAGACCAGCGCCAGGAAGCCCCCGAACCACAGGTAGACAGGCATGTGTCGCTGGAGCGCGTCACGAAGGAGGTGCCGGATCATTGGCGTCACCTGCCCAACGCCACGAACAGCTCTTCGAGGGACACCGGCGCATCGGACACCGCCCTCGCGCCTCGCCCGGTCAGACGTTCGACCGACGTGACGCTGCGGTCGATGAGCACGCGCCAGCGATCCTGCTCCCGCCGCTGCACGACGACCCCGGGCTGCCCGTCGAGGCCGGTGCCGTCCTGCGCGACGAAATCCACGATCCGGTACCGTTCGACGACCTCGTCGGTCGAGCCTTCGAAGACGAGCTGCCCGTTCTTGATCATCCCGACGTGATCGGCAATCCGCTCCAGGTCGGTGATGGCGTGTGACGAGATGAACACCGCGCGACGCTCATCGTGGACCGCGGCCAGCAGCTCCGCGAAGACCTGCTGCCTGGCGATCGCATCCAGCCCGATCGTCGGCTCGTCGAGCACGAGCAGCCGCGGCCGCCACGACATCGCGAGCACGATCGCGAGCTTGATCTTCGCGCCGAACGACAGCGTGCCGATCTTGTCCGCGCGGTTCAAATCGAGCGACGCGAGCAGATGGTCGCAGTAACCCTCGTCCCACGACGGATAGAACCCGCGAACGAAGTCGATGGCCATGCCGATCCGGCTCCACGAGCGGAAGTCCAGCTCGGGACTGACGTAGCCCACCTGGCGCTTCATCTCGACCTCGTCGCGCAGGTGATCGAGGCCGAACACAGAAATCGATCCCGCGTCCTTCGCACCCATGCCGAAGATCAAATCGATGGTCGTGGTCTTGCCGGCGCCGTTGGGGCCGACGAACCCGTAGATCGCGCCGGCCGGTACGGTGACGTTGAGCGGTCCCAGCGTGAAGCCCTGCTCGAACTGTTTCGTCAGGCCGCGAATCTCAAGTGCGTTTGGCATGTCGCGACGCCCCCTGTTTCGGCAATTCGTCGTGCAGCATCTGCACGACGTCTTTGGTGGTGAGACCGGCTTCGGTGGCCTCGCGGACGGCCTCCTGAATCAGCCCGCGCGCGCGCTCGACCTTGGCTTCGCGGCTGCGATCCCGGGCGAGGTCCGACACAAAGGTGCCCAGCCCCTGGCGCCGGTAGATGATCCCCTCTCGTTCGAGCTCCTCGTAGGCGCGCTTGACGGTGATGACGCTGACGAGCAGCTCTTCGGCAAGACCGCGAAATGACGGCAACGGCGTGCCGGGAACCAGCCGCCCTTCGCTGATCTCGCGCTTCAGGCCGTCAATGATCTGCCGGTACAGCGCGCCGCCCACGGCGGCCGAGAGCGGCGGAAGGAGCAACGTCCTGCGAACGGCGGTCATGGTCCATACTGTATATACTAACTATATAGAGTGTCAAGCCGGCCCCTCCAGCTGTCTGACCGCGCCCGCGCGCGAGAACGAAACAAGTAGTAGACATCCTACGTCTAACGAACCGACACCTGGATCTCTGAAGACGCCTCGTCGTTCATCGACCGATGGATTGACATACATGCTGCCGTTGGCTGGATCCTCATGCTCTACGCCGTGTTGTTCCGCTTTCCTCTCGTGCCGCGAGCGCTGGCGGTCTTCGCGACTGCTCACCGTTGGACTGCACTTCGCAGGGATCACGCTGCCATTGTGGCTGGGTTACTCGAGCGTGACGCTGTTGGGCGCGTCATTGGCGCTGGGCCACACGGCTGTGGCGGTATGGCTGATGGCCAGGGGTTTCGGAGAAGGCGCTCCCAGTCCAAGATCAGGTGAGGGATTCGCTGACTGACTGAGCACTCGGTCCTCTGCACGCGCTGGCTCTCAGCCGATGAGCCGGCTCCACATTGCTTCACGGTTCTTCACGACACGTGTGCTGAATAGCACAGTGCTTGCATTGCGGGGTCAACGATGATGGAAACGTGAGTCGAACCGGCGAGACGTGCGGCTCGCCGGGTGAAACACGACTGGTTGGAGGATGGAATGAGCGTTTCGAGTGGAAGACACGCGGGAATGTGGGTATGGCTCGGGGTGGTGCTGGTGTGCGCCACGCCGGCCGCCGCCCAGACCGGCACGTCGTCGTCGGACGGCTACAAGAATGCGCACCGGCTGGGCGGCTCGACGTCGTTCAACCGGCCGCCGTTGACGACGCACGCGACGCTGAAGCGGTGGGTCGCGAGCAAGGGAATCGCGGATGACATCCGGAAGGTGCTGAGCGACAGCGGCATTCCTGAGACCGCCGACGGCGTGCTCGCCGCGCTGAATGGACCGTTGTCCACCGAGAAGGGCCTGACCTGCAGCGATTCGATGGCGGCGGACGGCACGATGGTCGAGTGCGATTTCCAGCCGGGTTCGACCCTGCAGTGGATGGCGTACCGGCCCAACATGAAGAAGCGTGACCGCACCCCGGGCCGGCTCGAGCGCGTGCGGTGGGCGGGTAAGAAGCCGTTCGGGGCGTTTCTTTTCAACGTCACGAACGACAGAAAGACATACACCTTCATCGTTCCGAAGCCCTGCGGCAACATCTCGCTGATGGCCGTGAAGGAGCTCCCGGCGCCGCCGGCGCCCGCGCCGCCGCCGCCACCACCGCCGCCGCCGCCACCACCGCCGCCGCCGCCGCCGCCACCTCCAACGCCCGAGCCGGCTCCCGTTCCCGCGCCGCCCCCGCCGGCGCCCATCGCTGTGGTGAAGGGTTCGCCGTTCTTCTTCGACGCGCTCGGCGGCAAGGATCGCCGCGTTCGCCCGGCCGATCTGGACGAGAACCAGCCGGTGGACTTCGCGCAGTGCTCGCCGCTTCTCGGCCTCAAACTGGGCGTCGCCAAGCGGTTCGCCAACGACTGGGAGCTTGCCTCGGCACTCGGTATCGCGCTCAGCCTGGTCGGCGATGACAAGGTCCGCGAACACCAGCTGTTCCTGGACGTCGAGGGAAACAAGTACCTGACGAACGGGGTCTTCGTCGGCACCGGTCTGTCGCTATGGGATCTGACGCACAGCGATACGTTCACGCCGGCGTGGATGCTGCACTTCGGCGTCCCGCTCGGGAACCATCCGGCTCACCAGCCGTACTTCCTGACCGAAGGACGTCTCTTCCTCGACAACGCCGACGACGTCCGGAACAACTATCAGTTCTGGGCCGGCCTCCGTCTGCATTTCTAGACGGCGGTAGTGCGACAACGTCTGCGGGGCGGCCTCCTGGCCGCCTCGCAGACATCTTTTCTCCCTGGGTGTCCTCGGGCGGCCCCTTCCCTTTCACCGACGCCTGCGATAGTGTGCCGGCTCTCCCGAAGAGAGCCATGAACAACATCGTCGTCTTCAGCGGCAGCGCGCATCCGGGCCTGGCAAAGGCGATCTGCACGCGCCTGAGAACCCGCCTCAGCCCGTCGACCACCAGCCGGTTCAGCAACGACTGCCTTGGCGTGCAGCTCGGGGCAAACTGCCGTGAGGCGGACGTCTTCGTGATCCAGTCCCTGGCGCCGCCCGTCCAGGAGCACCTCATGGAGCTCCTGCTGATGCTCGACGCGGCGCGGGGCGCGTCGGCCGCGCGGATCACCGCGGTGATCCCGCACTACGCCTACGCGCGATCCGACAAGAAAGATGCGCCCCGCATCTCGATCGCCGCCCGGCTCGTTGCGGACCTGCTCTCGACGGCCGGCGCGAACCGTGTGCTGACGATGACGCTGCACTCGCCGCAGGTGCACGGCTTCTTCAGCGTGCCGGTGGACCACATGAACGCCCTGAAAGTGCTCGCCGCGCATTTCAAGCGGCAGCGGCTGGCCAACACGGTGGTCATCTCGCCCGACCTGGGCAACGCGAAGCAAGCCTCGCATCTCGCCCGCATGCTCGAGGTCCCCGTGGCGGCCGGAAGCAAGAAGCGCTTGAGCGATGACCGTGTCGTCGTCGACGCGATTGTCGGCGACGTCGAAGGCAGGGACGTCATCGTCCTCGACGACGAAATCGCGAACGGCGGCACGATGGTCGAAGTGCTCGAGAAGCTGCGCGAGTTCCGCGTGAAGCGGATCGTCGTGGCCTGCACGCACGGGCTGTTCACGGGAAAGGCGATCGATCGGTTAAAGGCGCAGCCGGACGTGGCCGAGATCGTCACGACCGACACGGTCCCGATCCCGCCGGAAAAGCGCCTGCCGAACATGACAGTCCTGTCCGTGGGCGCGCTGCTCGCCGAGGCGATTCGACGCATCCACGACGGCGAGTCGGTCAGCGGCCTGTTCGACTCGTAGGCGTTTCCCGAGGCGGGCCGAACCAACGCGGCCCCATCATCGCCTCGCGAGAGGAATGTCGCCGGGCAGACCCCATTGATACCAGCGCCACGTGGCCAGACTGTATGCGTTCGACGAGTCCCGAATGAACCACTGTCCGTTCGAGGGCCGCCAGACGGCGAGATCCGTCCGCCCGTCGCCGTCGTAGTCGGCCGCCACCGGCATGTCACCAGGCAGTCCCCACTGGAACGACGTCCAGTTCGCGTTGCTGTAGTGCGACGAGGAGAACTTGATGTACCAGGTACCGTTCGACGGCCGATAGACGGCGAGGTCCGCTCGTCGGTCGCCGTCGAAATCCGTCACGAGGGGGATGTCACCGCTGAGACCCCATTGGTACCAGCGCCACGCCGAAAGACTGTAGTCGGTCGACGAGTCACGAATGAACCATTGCCCCGTCGAGGGCCGCCAGACAGCCAGATCGGCTCGTCCATCGCCGTCGAAGTCGGCTGGAACTGGAACATCGCCTTGAAGCCCCCACTGCATGTTGGTGAGTGGACCTCCGCCACCCGGCGTTCCGATGCTCGTGTAGCGGACATCCCAAGTTCCGGTCAATGGGTGATAGACGACGAAATCGCTCTTGCCGTCGCCACTGAAGTCTGCCGCCAGGGGCATGTCCTCAGGGGTGTGGACGGGCGACGACTCACCAGCAGTCGCCGTTCTGTAGTCGTACTCGTCCGAGGAGTACCGGATGAACCAGTTCCCCCCGACGGTCACAGCCGTGCCAACTGACCCAAACACAGCGAGCTCCGTCTTGCCGTCCCCGTCGAAGTCTCCGGCAACGGGTACGGTCCGTGGCGATCCCCACTGAGCGGTCAGGGCATCCGGCGTGCTGTAGCTGCTCCGCGATCTGAGGGCGTACCACAGGCCCGTCGACGGACGGTACACCGCGAGATCCGCAACTCCGTCGTCGTCGAAATCAGCGAGAACGTACGCACCCGCGCGAAGTGAACGGCCTGCCTGATGCACGCGCGTGGTGCGGCCGTCGCAGAACACGACTGCACCGTCGCGCGGTGCAGTGTCCGGGTTTGGGCTGACCGTGAAAAACGTCACGCTGTCGCCCCAACTGAAGAGGCCGAGAAACGGACTGGTGAATGTCACCCAGTCCGGCGCCTTCGCGACGAACCACGGACCGCTGCCGCTGCCGCCATCCGCTGTCCACACGATTAGGTGACCGCCGCCGCCGCCGCCCCCAAAAGTCTCGGACGAACTCGGTCCGCGATCGGCCAGCAATGCTGCGTTGCACGGTGCCCCTATCTGTGTGACGAGAACGTTCTGACCGAGGGTTGGCGTGTTCCAACGCACCTTGAGGCGACCTCGCCTGCTGGGTACGCTCCAAGAAGGGACCAACTCGGAGACTGAATACGGTATGTCGCCGGACCCCGTCCCCGCTGTCGCTTCCGTCAGACGGATCCAACCCACGTCAGCCGTCACCGTCCACGAGCAACCGGGCTGTGTTTCCACGCGCACGACACCGCTCTCGGCCGCCGCACCCACGTCGACCCTCGTGGGCGAGACGGAGAAGGTGCAGTCATCAGCGGGGAGAACCCGGGCAGTCGGAACCGAACCGGAAGAGAATGTCACCAGCATGACGGCCAATGTGGACGTCATCATGGAAGTCAACGATCGCGCACACATGGTCCTGCGTCCCTTCGCTCCGGGCCTGCCAGCGTTGATACTGCGTCTTCGCACAGACCCTGTCAACATGCGGCCGGCCTCGCGCAAAGGGTCGCCAAAGCGACGCCGCACGACCTGCGTAAACTTGAAACTCCTCCGGGCAATCGGTGTTTGAAGAAGTGTCGTTACCCAACCGCAGGCGCCTCGCGAGCGTCTAGCTTCATGACCGGTGGTGCCATGCCCAACGTAGGCAGCCTCCTCCAGGACCTCCACTTCGCGGCGCGGACCTTCGGCAAGGCTCCCGCCTTTGCGTCGGTCGCCGTCCTCACCCTCGCGCTCGGAATCGGCGGCAACGTGGCGATCTTCACCCTCGTGGACGCCGCGTTGCTGCGGCCGCTGCCCTACCCGCAGTCCGATCGTCTCGTCGAGATGGACGATGTCTACCAGGGACGCCCGAACGGCGTCGGACAAAGCGAGTTCAAGGACTGGACGGCGAACGCCCCCGCGTTCGAACGCATGGCGCTCGTCGAGTTCGACGAAGCGATCATGCCCGCCACCCTCCACACGG
>Ga0209343_10005688_pt1 | contig 15022 bp, 17 predicted proteins | sample RifCSPlowO2_02_FD_184026 | JGI IMG/M metagenome (GOLD analysis project Ga0209343, IMG submission 184026) | Groundwater microbial communities from Rifle, Colorado - Rifle CSP2_plank lowO2_0.2 (SPAdes) (version 2) | ecosystem: Environmental > Aquatic > Deep subsurface > Groundwater | place... | reverse complement strand
TGTACGCGGATAATTTTGAAACCTCGTTGTTCTCCGCGTACATGCACGCACGACAAGCGAAAATTGTATCCTCTCCAATTTCAGAAGCAACCTGGAATTCGTGCGTGTTGCTTGCGGTAAAATCGCCTCCGGCGGCAAGCGTGTAAAAAGCTTTCAAGCCGCATCTTTCGAAAACCTTTTTATACGCTTTGGCAACTTCATCGTAATAGCGAAGCATATCTTCATTGGATGCGTGAAAGCTGTATAAATCCTTCATTAAAAATTCTCGTCCCCGGAGAAGTCCCGATTTGGCGCGCGGTTCACGCCTGAATTTTGTCTGAATCTGATAGGCCGCGAACGGCAAGTCTCTGTACGAACTGACGTATTTTTTGGCTATCTCGGCGATTATTTCTTCGTGAGTCCAGCTGATGTTAAAAGACGGTTCTTTATTCTTTCCCTCGGAAACTTTGAAAACGACATCCACGTCCCAGCGCCCGGTGGCCTTGAGATAATGCTTGTCGTGGAGAGTGGCCATAAACATCTCTTGCCCTCCAATGGCATCCATCTCTTCCCTGATTATGTCGGAAATTTTGCGTATTACGCGCCAGCCGAGAGGTAAATATGAATAAACCCCCGCGGAATTTTTGTAGACAAGGCCTCCTCTTTCGAGAAGCTTGGCGTTAAGTGATTCCTCGTCCTTCGGAAAACTTCTTTCAATTTTGGTGAATAGTTTTGATTGGAGCATTTCAAATTTAGCTTATCACGGGCCAAAAATTAGCGCAAAATGGTTTTGCCCGATTCAATCAGCTCTTTTTTCTCACAATGCAAAACGGCGTCATCTCATCGGATTGGCCGAGCGGGTTGTCCATAAACAGTTTGCCGATAAATTTCTCGCTGATTTTGCCGGTTGATTTTCCCAGAGAAAACGCGCCGAGATAATTCGCGTCGAGAATTACCGCTTCGCGTCCTAATTTTTCTTTAATTTCACGCGCGACTTTGTCGGGATGAAGCGGCGCGCGCTTGGCATAATGCGCGTATTCCAAAATCGAAAATGACATCGGGCAGTCTATAGATTTCGCGCGCTTGCCGCAAAGAAAATAAAACGCGCCTTTTATGCCGAATGGCCGCGTGACGGCGGAAACGGCGGCCGCAAAAAGTACGCGGAGAAGACCCGCCTCCTCGATAAATAACTGCATGGCCATCGGCGTACCGTGCCCGAATCCCTTAAAATCCTTTGTGCCGTAGTTATTGCGCACGCGGCGCGCCAAAAATCGCGCGAGACGCGACGGTTTAATATCATTCATATTAATAATCCGCCCCTGGGTAACAGTAAGAGCTTTTTCGCTCACAAAAACAATGTCGTTCGGCTGGAGGTGCGGAGCGACATATTTTTTTAATAAATCCGCCAAATTGTCTTTATCGGTAATAAGCCCGGTTTTTACGGGCAAACGAAGATATGTCTCCGCGCCGATGTTAATCTCCAACGTCTTGCCTTTGTTAGGTTTAAATAATCGGCTTTCCATATACCATTAACTATACTAATATAATTATGTAATGTTAATTAGAACCTGTATTTCAAAAATTCATCGGGCCACCGTAACTCAAGCCGATTTGAACTATGTCGGGTCGATTACGATAGACAATGACCTTCTTTTGGCAAGCGGCATAAGGCCATTTCAATACGTGAATATCACGAATGTTTCAAACGGCATATTTTGGCAAACCTATGTCATGCAGGGCGAAAGCGGCAGCGGCGATATTTGCCTCAACGGTCCGCCGGCGCGACATTTTCAGCCCGGAGACAAAATAATAATTTTGGCCGAGGCGTGGATTGAACCGAATGAACTCCCCGCTCTTGACCCCGTTGTCGTATTTGTAGATGAGAAAAATAAAGTGACGGAAATTAAACACCATCGTCAAGTTAAAAACTCTTGAGCGCGAACCTGTTATTTAGAAAAACCTTGACAAAAAGAATAAAACCAGGCCTAGCATGCTGGAAATAACGGAAATTATCCAGAAACGCATCGTTACCTGCGACTCATGCCAGCCGAGCGCCTCGAAATGATGATGAATCGGCGTCGATAGAAACGCTTTTCTGCCCAAAAGTTTTCTGCTCGTCAGTTGGATAATGACCGAAAGGGATTCTATCACGAGAATGAACGCGAATAGCGGCAAAAAAAGAGCGGTGTTCGTAAGCATCGAAATAACTCCTATGGTTATGCCGAGAGACATAGAGCCGGTGTCACCCATAAAAAATTTCGCCGGATAAATATTGAACCAGAGAAACGCAAGGAGCGCGCCTATGGTCACGCCGCCGAACGCCGCGAGGTCGTAGCGGTTAAGGACGAAAGCAACGGTGGTCAGCGCAACGAACGCGAAAAGAGCCACGCCGCCCAGAAGCCCGTCAAGTCCGTCGGTTTCGTTGGCGGAAAAAGCGCTGGCGACTATTATGAAAACGAAAAGCGGAATATACCACGGACCTATCACGATATTGCCTACGAAAGGCGCGTAAAGCGTGTCCCAGCCGAGCCGGAAATAAAACCACCAGGCGCCTATGCCTGCTAGAAGCGCGTAAAGCATAAGTTTGTGCCTAATTTTGAGCCCGCCTCCTGAAGCGCCGCCGATTCTCAAAACTCCTAGCCAATCGTCAAGAAGCCCGAGTACGGCCGCGAGGAATAAAGCAATCAGAGGAAGATAGGTTTCGGCGCGGTTTATGAAATTGAAGTTTTCAAACGGGCCGCCGAATATTTTCGCCAAAAGAAAAAAAAGAAATGCGAGCCCCAGTATCGTCCCCCAGATTATTACTCCCCCCGCGGTAGGCGTTCCGGCTTTTTTTTCGTGGAACCTATGAAATATCGGGGCCCTTGAGCTTTCCCTGATTTGCTTCTCTACGTGGTGTTTCTTTATGAATTTGTACCATGCAGGCGTGACCGCCAGCGCCACCAAGAAAGCTATAGCGGCCAAAATCATTATTCGGGTTGCCTCAAAAATAACCATGTGTGTTTGCTATTTATAATTGCTTTCGAACCAATCTTTAAGCTTGGTTGTTTCGCTTGGGCCGTCATCGGCGCCGAGAACGAGCACGAGAATCGGCCTGTTCGCGTACGAAAAAACGGAAAGCAGATTGCTGTTCGCGTCATCGCTGTACCCCGCCAATCCGCCGATAAAACCGCTGGTGCCGGCGAAAGTATTTATATTGGAAAGTTTGGTTTTCTTTTTTGAACTAAGTTCCGTTACGGTTACTGATTTTTTTCCGGTTGTGTCGAATATTTTCGGATAATTTTGATAAATATTATAAGCGAGTTTTTGAAGGTCGCCTATGGTTGATTGATTGGCCACGGACGCGCCCGCAGGGTCGGAAAAATTAGTTGAGCTCATTCCCAGTTCCTTGGCAAGCGGGTTCAAACCGGCAATGAAACTGTCCCGCCCGTAGGCATTTGCCAACGCATCCGCGGGCCCGCTTTCGGAAGAAATAAGCATCATTGCAAGGACGTCGTTCCCCGAATAAGAATCTCCAGACTCGTCCCCTATTTTTATCGGCCTGCCAAGGTCCATATTTCTCAAGGCCATTGTCGCCGTCATTAATTTGGCAAGTGAAGCCGTGGGCTGGCGGAGATTTTTGTTCGATTGAAAATAAGTCCGGCCGGTTTTCAAATCCGCAATCATGGCCGCTTCCGCCTGAATCTCCGGCGCCTGCGCGGAGCCGATACGGCGAAAAGCGTCTAATGTTGAAGATAAATCCGGCTTCAATAAGGCGTCGTTATCCATAGCGGTTCTGGAATTGTCGTCCTGATTTTGCGTCACGGCGCCGGATTGTTCGTCAACTTTAATATCGTTCAATGTCGTTGAATCGTTCGAGGCCGATGGCTGTGCCGCTCCGTTGCGCTGCGAATCTTCAGCCGCCGGCGCCGCGTCCGCCGCTGAAATTACGACCGAAGCGACGCGGTTGACATTCGTATTCTTTGCGCCGTTAAAATTAACACCCGCGGCCACGGACAAAATTACGATTCCCACAAAAAAAATTTTATGAAAATAACTCATTTGGGTTACTAATTTACAGATTTTTACATGGGGTTACGAATTTATCCCGATTTCTTCGAGGACTCTCGACAAAGTCGGAGCAGATTTTTTGCGAGTATTTGTCATTGCGAGCGACCCGCAGGGAGCGTGGCAATCTCTAAGAACACATAAGATTGCTTCGCCATCGGCTCGCAATGACAGGAGAGAAACACGGATTTTGTAACCTAGTTTAGTAGACATTATTTTAAGCATTTTCCATTTTCGTTCCCGACGGTTCTGTTGATTCTGAAATAGTCAGCGCCGCGCGGAATTTCTCGAAATTCGGCAGCTCTTCTTTCCCTTTCACGCCAAGATGCCTGAAAAACTCGAAAGTCGGCCGGTAAAGAAACGATGACGGCCTATCCGGGGCCGAAAAGCGTTCAATCAACCCGCGAAGCATAAGGTTTCTGACAGTGAAAGAAGAATTAACTCCGCGCCGATAATCTATGTCAGCGCGCGACACCGGACCAAGATAAGCTATTATTGAAAGCACTTCAAGCGTGGCCGGAGTAAGGTCTTCGCTCAATTCTTCTTTGACAAAACCTTCTATAAGTTTGGCGAACTGCGGCTTGGTGGCGAATTGTATTTTTTCTTCGTCGCGGACGAGCATCAGTCCCCTGCCTTCGGCTGACAATCTGCTTTCAAGTTCCGCGATAAGAGAATCCAGGTCTTCTTTGGTCAATTCCAGAATTTTTCCTGCTTTTTTCTTCGTGAGCGGTTCGCCGTGTATAAAGAGGAGTGCCTCAAGCTCCGCCAGTTTTTGTTCAAGATTTTCCATAAATTTGTAGCGACCCTAAAAAACCCGAATTTCACCAGAATGTCCCGAAAATTATTCGTATCATTCGGATGTATTCGTAGATTCGGATCGCGTTATAATTATATCAGAAAAATGCGCTTTTTGCTCAAGGAAAATGAGCTGTTCATGAGCCATATGGAGAATCGCCAGAAATGCCGCGATTATTTCCGAACGCGAACGAGCGCCGGAAAAATGGCTGAAGCTGACCTCGGTGAATTTCTGGAGTCGCTCAACTATTTCTTTTATTTTTTCCTCAACGGAAACCATTTCCTTGGCAACAGTGGTTTCTTCCGAAACGAATTTCTGAACAACGGCTGCGACTCTTCCGGCTGAAGTTACCAGCGATTCGAGCGAAAGATTCGCGCCGGGATAAAAAATATTCGCGCCGGAAGCGGCTTGCCCTGAGCCCCATCGAAGGGCTCTAGGGAAAGATGCGTTCAAGAAATACGGTTTGCTGAACTCCGTTTCGCTTTTTTGCCATCGTTCCTGCAATAGTCTCATCGCCGGTTTCAGCGCGCGATATATTTTCAATCTTGCTTCAAGGTCTTTTATGTCGGCTTCTTCATCCTGGGTCAGCGGCGCGTCCGGCAAAAGCGATTTTGATTTTATAAGAATCAAACGGCTGGCAATGGCGATGAAATCCGCCAACAGACGCATATTTTCGCGGGTTTCAATCGTGTCAATTAATATATTGTATGCGTTAGTCTGCGCTTGCCCCGCACCGAACTTGTTCTGGTGCGGGGTATTGTCTGCGATAGTCAGCGACCGAAGGTATTGCAAAAAGTCATTGGTAACTTCCGCCAAACTTATCTCCGTTATCTCAAGCTTTTTCTCCTCGATGAGTTCAAGAAGCTTATCCAGCGGTCCTTGAAATTGCTCAATTTTTAATTCGTAACTTGTCATGGTCATAGTTATCAGTTATGGGTTATTGGTTATCTAAAACTCTTATAGTTATTCGCCGGGTCCCACAAAAGCCAGCCGCCGTAGTATTGGCCTGCTCCGAGTGCAGTCGAGGAGGCGGTTGAACTGGCGAATGCGTCTTCGGTTGCTTGTATTTGTTTTTGAACCATCGCTGGCGTGTAAACCGCGCCTAAGTCGAAAACCTGAAGCCAGGGACGCAGTTTTGAATTACGAATACTGAATGATGAATTATGGGTTGTAGTTGTGGTAGTTGTGGTTGTTACAATTGTCGTAGTCCCATTATTCATTATTCCAAATTCATAATTCTTAAGTCGCTCCAGCGCCTTATCCATCGAATACTTGATAATTTCGTAAGGATGGTCGGCGGGATTTTTGTAATCAAGCGTTCCTGCCGCGTAGTGCGACGGGTAAACCATCGGACAAACATAATCAAAATATTGATAGGCATCTTCAAGCACCTGCCCTATGCCGAGGTCGTCCCATGTGTCAACTGTCGCCAAACCAAAAATGTCTGCCGAAAGTTTTGCATCCGGCATTTGTTGACGCAAATAAGCGAAAAAATTTTTGATAACTTCTCTTTTTGTTTCTGCGCCAGTCCGCGTTAAGTCTGCGTTAGTCCGCGTCTTTTGCCAGAAAGGAAAACTTATTTCACCCAGCTTTCCATCCGAGGCGAAACGTATATAGTCGAAATTTATTTCGTCAAAGCCGCGTCCCAGCGCGTCTTTGGCAATAGACACGATGTAATCCCAAGTCGGCTTGCCAGCGGGGTCAAGCCATGCCAGTTTGTGATTGTCGAGCCAGAGTTTGCCGGTAGTTTTGTTCTGAAGAGCCCATTCCGGGTGAGCTTTAGCAAGAATCGGGTCTTGGAAAACAGTAACGCGTCCGATGACATAAATATTTTTATCGTGAAGACGTTTTATAAGTTCGTTCGGTTTTAGAATTTTTATCTCTCCTTCCGCGCCGCTTGCTTTAACTTCCGGAACATCCATTGCGTACGACACATAGCCCGAATAATCTTTTATATCTATAACGACGGCGTTAAGCCCGCGCGATTCTATAATATTTATTAATGAAGTCATTTTGTCGCGTGAACCAGCCGACCATCCGGTTACATAAAGAGCTTTAGCTATTGACGGAGGATTCTGAAGCTGCGGTTGTTTTTCAATATCTTTCTTTCCGTTATTGCTCTGCGTGGCGGAAATGTTTTTCAAAGAGCTGGGCCTGTATGCTTCTGGCGCGTACAGTAAACTCACTACCCGCGCAAAAACGCTATCCTGCGTATCAATTTGCCCGTTTGCAAATTGGCCTTGCAAAACAACCGTCCGCGGCGTGGAAAGAAGTAAAAAAAACACGGACACGCTGACAAGCGTAAACAGACCCCCTGCGAGTTTTTTCATTAGATAAACTATACCCGTTAGACGATTTTGTGTCTATGCTTTTAGCCCTATTTCTCGTATGTTATTGCGAGCGACCACAGGGAGCGCGGCAATCTCCCATATCGTCATTACGAGCCCCTTCGCTTGTGTCATTGCGAGCGAAGCGAAGCAATCTTGTTTCATTGGCTCAGGGTAGGCTCCGGCGAAGTCATCGTCTATACTGTCATTCCGAGCTTTGCGCCGCCATTAGCGAGCCTCGCCCTTTTAGGGCGGGAGGAATCTCTGATGTTCTTCACTTCGTTCAGGATGACACCGCTGGTTTGCTCATGACAATAAGTTGGAATAGAATAAGATAATTAGAAATTAGGTCAATTAGAAATTAGAAATTTTTATAGCCATGGCTTTAGCTTTGTACCGCAAATACCGCCCCAAATTGCTTTCCGACCTTATCGGCCAGGAAATGAATGTTGATCTCCTCAAAAACGCCGCCCGTCAAAACCGGCTAGGTCACGCCTATCTTTTCTACGGCTCGCGCGGAACGGGCAAAACGACCACCGCCCGCTTAATTGCTAAATTGCTTAATTGCGAGCGCCGCCATACCGACCCCAAATTCGCCCAGCTCGGCGAACCCTGCAACGAATGCAACTCCTGTAAAGAAATAGATTCAAATTCGTCTTTTGACGTAATTGAAATAGACGCCGCCTCCAACCGCGGAATAGACGAAATCCGTAACATAAAAGACAGTATCAAATCGGCTCCCGTCGGCGGCAGATACAAGGTCTACATAATAGACGAGGTTCATATGCTCACCGGAGCCGCCTTCAACGCTCTTTTGAAAACTTTGGAGGAACCGCCTACTCATGCCGTTCTTGTTCTCGCAACTACCGAATACGAAAAACTCCCGGCAACCATCACTTCCCGCGTCCAGCGTTTCCTTTTCAAGAAACAGCCGAAAACAAAAATAATGGAAAAGCTCGCCGCCATCGCCAAAGCCGAAAAAATAGACATTGAACCGGCAGCTCTTGAACTTGTCGCCGCGGCCGGCGAAGGAAGTTTCCGCGACGCCGAATCGCTTCTGGACCAGATAGCTTCGCTCGCCTCGCCGACTTCAGAAGGCGGGTTTGGCTCCATCAATTTGGAAATAGCCGAGCGCCTGACGGGACGAGTCGGTCTCAAAAAAGTGGAGGAGTTCGCCTCGCTTATAATAAAGAACGATTTGAAGGGAGCGCTTGATTATCTCGCGACAATAAACGAAGAAGGACACAATCTCGTCCAGCTGGTAAAAGATTTAATACACTATTTGCGGAAAGTTTTGTCGCTCAAACTCAACCCGGGGCTTGAAAGCATTTTCCAGTCCGAACTGACCAGCGACGAAATCGTCAAGCTCAAAAAACTGGCAATGGAAGCCGATGTTCAGAAAACTATAAAACTTATAAAATCTTTCATTCGCGCTTACTCGGAAATGAGATACTCTCCTTTCGCAATAGTACCGCTTGAAGTATGTATAGCAGAAAATCTATCATGAGCTTATCGAACAATAATTATCTATAAGTTTGTTTGGCTTGTCTTGAGCGAAGTCGAAGGGCAGAGAATTTGGGGTAACAATAAATAGTATAAACAAATTTTAACAATGCAATTAGATTTCAGCGCTTTCGTTGAAACAATCAAAAAATCTTCTCCCGTTATTGCTTTTGGAATAGGGCTTTTCTTAATTTCATCGTTAATTACTATATCGCAAGGTATTAAGATTATTCATGAATATTACACAAATACCTTGGGGTATAAGACGAAACTCATAAAGAATATAGAATTACTTTATGCGGGAGTTAATATAGACTATTTCAAACAAAATTTCGGCGCACCATTATTTGTAAACCATAACCTTAAAATTAATCGTATTGAATACATATTTATTAATAAGTATTTCTATTTACAGGCTATTACTGACGAAGTGGATACGGTTTTAGCTTATTCAATAACAACGCGCGAATCGGATTTTAATCCATCTATAGAATTAGGGCCTTATACGAATGAAAATAAGATTGTAAATATTAAATTAGGTATAACTCATTTCAGCGATTTGAAGGACCTGGGCAATCCTGGTAACATTTTTAGCTTTGTTGGTGCTCACGATTTCTTTTATGGAGAGGAGTATTATTTTGGGAATCCAGGAAAATATCAGAGTTTTTATTTTGCTACAAATGAATCTGGCTATTTTGACACTAAGGATGAATTCGGTTTACCAGTTGAGGAAAAAGATATTCAAATAGATAATCCTAGGGTTCAAAAATTTAGGGGTTCTCAGATTATAAATACTTACATGATCACTGCTCCGCTAACTGACGCCAAAGATCTATTTTTAAATGGATTTTCTAATGTAAATTTCTTTGGTGGATTTTACATTGGCCCAAACTCTAGTCAAGTTCGTGTCATACCTTAGTTTTTCAAAACGATTAACATGTTTGCTACTATTTGGACAATCCTTTCTGGAGCTTTTGATCTAGCTTTTATAAGGAAAGCTATTATTGATTGGTGGAAAGAGAGGAAAGAAATAGCTTTTTCAGTTGCCCAAGTCAAGAGTCATAATACATTTGTAGCCCAGATTATTCATGTAGGGGGCGAATTTTCAAGACTGTATACCCTACATGTATTTGAAGAATACTACGTAGGATTTTTCCTCATTCCAGCAGAAAGATTTGTGGGTATCGGTTTTAATCGAGGCGGGGACTTGATGATGGTGTATCCATCTGGCTTTTCTGAAAAGCACGGCTTTGTTCTTGATTCAGTGTGGCAATCCTATCTAGAAACACCAGCTAAGATAACGAATCCAGATGTATGCCATTTGAGCATCTCTGGGATGAGAAATGTGTATTACGTCAGATTTAAAAAATTACAATCTGATTCAAAGACGCTCCAATAACGTCCACACACGCCAGCTAATAACTACCTTTTCCCTAAGCCGTAGCGATTGGCATTAAATAATAAAAGTCTTTCTTGCTTTCTACTTTTATTTTTTCGAGACATAATCAATTATTTTGTCCCAATCCAAATTGTCTTTGGTATAAAAAAGGTCAACGACATCCTTAGTCATTTCGTTGACTTTCTTTATATATAGTTCCTTAAAAACATCGTCTCGTTTCTTAGCTTCTCTATCTAGTGGTTGAATGATTTTCTTATACAATTGGTCATCACCGGAGATAAGTTCCCAAAAAGATTGTCCGCAGATTTTGTAATAACTAATATCAGGGTCTTTATTCACTTTGTGAGGATTATTGTCTCGTCCGTAAATACATCCATTTACAGAAACTATACTATTTTTCTTGAGTTCAGCCCGAATAAGTTTTTTGGCAATTTTCAAATTCCTTTTCATTGTATTCACTTGATCAGAATTGCCCCAGTTTGGTCCAGATTTAATACCGACGATGTAGGTTTTCTTATCGCGATCAAATATCAAGTCGACGCTACGATATTTTCCTTCTTCGGCTTTTTTGCCTTTGAAAACCTCATGGCAAACATGAATAGCAAGATTTTCCATAAGATCGCCAAAAATTGTTTCTTCTTGCGAAGACAGAAATGCGTCAAGGCTACTTTTCGCCAAATCCCCGGCAGTTTCAATATTTTTTGCTTTGAACAAATAGGGATTCTTTCGTTTTGAAATTGCGGACAGTTTTGCAGATCCAAGTCGGTTAAGCCTTATTTCGTAGAACGGCTTTATTACATCGGATGCGATGAATGCATTCAGCTTTTCGTAGTTTAATTTTTTCATGTCATTTCGTTTGTTCGTTGATATTCTCGACAGCAAGTTTATGGTATTCCTCCAGTATTTCAATGCCAATAGAGCTACGATCAAGCTTAAATGCCGCAATTGAAGTCGTACCAGAACCCAAAAATGGATCGAGAACGATATCGCCTGGTTTTGTAAAAAGCTTAATAAACCAACTCGGTAATTCTTTAGGAAAAACGGCGCTGTGTTTTTTATTAGAGCTTTCCGTTGCCATCGAAAGGACATTCGTAGGATAAGCCAGCTCACGACCAACCCAATTAGACACATTTTTCCCAAAACCACTACCAACCCTTGAGTTGTCCCTTTTCTTATCAGTTTCGCTAAGATTTTTCAGACGGGTTTTTGCCCAACTACCCATAGGCACTTTTACCTCGTCTTGGTACATATTAAAATCTTTTGCTTTGTTAAATTGTAAAAGTCTCTCCCAGGAATCACGGAAACGGTTGGGCCATTTACCCGGGAAACAATTTTTTTTATGCCAAATAAACTCTTCTGTCCAAAACCAGCCCTGTTTTCTCATTTCGATAATCAATTCCATAACATAGGTGTGTCTTTCGCCATTAGCAACTTTTTCTTTAATATTCAAAATAAATGTTCCTTTTGGACGTAGAACACGCAACAGCTCTCCTGTTATGGGCAAAAACCACTCAACATATTTGTCCGGACTAATTCCACCGTAAGTACTTTTTCTTTGGTCTGCGTAAGGCGGTGATGTAATAATAAGATCAATAGAATTACCAGGCATGCTTTTTAAGACATCAAGACAATCGCCAAGGATAACGTCGGCTTTTACTCTAGCATTCTCCCTTGCAGTAAATAAATCCAATTTTTCTATAGTACTAACTATCATATTTTTAAGTATGGATAAAATTTAGTTTCACTCGTCAATTTTTGTTTATCAACAATTTGTATTCGCATCGAATCTCGAATGTTCCCTATCATCTCAATGTCCCATTTAATTTTTACGGATGGCATAAGTCGCTGAATCAACTCAAAAATCTCATTGTCCACAAAATCTTGCCTTTTGATTTGTTTTTTTGTCAATTGAGCCATGGGTTTATTATACATTTTTTGTGATTTTTTATAGTGGTTGAATTATTCATAACTTTATCTAATTTAATAATACCTGACTTCTCAAGATTTTCCACCTTCCCCTTTTTCTGTATAATAACGTTCATATATTACCTATGATTGAAAAACTTTTAAATAAGCATTATCGCCCAATAGATAAGGAAATAACCATTGGGCAACTGCTTAAGCAGTTGTTGCCCCAAAAAGAGGTTGTTGTAATGGGTATTGAGGGCGCAGGCGGTAGCGGGAAAACAATTCTGGGCAAAAAACTTTTGGAAGAATTTTCTCCGCAAAATGCCGCCCTAATCCTCTTGGACGACTATGTTTGTTTTTCTTCGGAAGAAATGAAAGATAAAGGCATTTTGACTCGCTACGATTGGCGCAGCCGAAATAGAAAGAAGTTTCTGGAAGATATCGCCTCCTTAAAGCAGGGGCATACCATACAAAAACCGATACAGGATTACTCCAAGGAAGCGCCAGCCGAAGAAACCGAAACCGTAGAGCCGAAGCCGTATATTATCGTAGAAGGAAACCTCGATGTGTCGGACATTGCCGATATTACTGTTTTTCTTTTTGCTCCTGACGAAATTTTGGCAGAAAGAAGATTCTTAAGAGACAGACAAAAACAAATTCACGCCGACGAAACGAAGCTAAAATCGTATATAGTTCAAAGTTTGAAATATTATCATCAGTTTTTAGAACCTGCCGCAGAACATGCTCAAATCATAATTGATACTGTAAGTGGAACCATTTATGAAAAAAGGAATGTCGATTTTCTGAAAAGAGTATTCTTTGATATCATGAAGTCATGAAACTGCTTCCAATAATTGAAAAAGTAAAAGGCGAAATTCTAAAGAAGACAAAACCTGCTTCTATATTCCTTTATGGAAGCTACAATAGCTCCGAATATCTGCCCGGAACTTCCGACTTGGAAATCGGAGTGTTGCGCAAGAAAAAGGAATATGCGCCGAGCACAACGTTAAGGCACATTGCCCAAAAGTACTCGACGGAAAAAGTCCGTCTGCGCATTTATCCCTACGATATCCGAGGTTTCGAAGAAGGGACAATAAACTCCCCTTTTACCAAATCCGTATTTATCCGGCACACAATATTAACCGCAGAGACCATTTGGGGAGAAAAAATTATAGAAAACTTGCCGTTGCCGACAATCACTTTCCTTGACGCTTATCGGGAAGCTTGTTTCACGACAATGCGGGCACTGTCTGCCTTGTTCTTTTTGAGGGCTAACAAAATGAAAGAAGCGATAGAAATGACTTACAAAGCTTGCTTATTCGCCACCTTAAGCATGGAATATCTTAACGGTGATTTCCCTATAGGTTTTGCGGACATCGTAAAAGCTTCAAAGAAATTGAAGCTAAGCGCAGAAGAACGAGTGCTTATCCATAATGCTCATAAACTAAGGCGTGGGAAACTGAAGTTATCCAAGGAAGAGATGTACAATTTTGTATTCTCCGTCATGAATTACTGCAGTAAGACGGTGGAGTCGAGAATTAGAAGGCAGTTAGAGAGACGGGGCGATAGAATTCTTATTCGGTAGCTATCAGAGCGCGGCATCCACAAATACAAAACCATGACCAAAGCAATCCTCTTTGACGCCGACGGGGTGGTACTTAAAAAATATAAGGAGTATTTTGTCAGCCAGTATTTTGCCAGAGAATACAAAGCGCCGTCTGATGAAATAAATGCGTTTTTTGCCAAAGATTTTCGGACGTGCCAGCGGGGTAAATTGGACCTCAAAGAAGAACTGGCAAAATACCTATCGAGATGGAATTGGCCTAACGGCGTTGATGCCTTTTTGGAATATTGGTTTACAACGGACGCGACAATTGACGCGGAAGTTATGAATGAAGTAGAAAAAATCCGCGGGAACGGATTCAAATGCTACCTCGCAAGCGACCAGGAAAAATATCGGGCAGAATATATTGTGAAATTGCTTAATTATAAAAATTACGAAACAGACCCTCCTTCGCCAAGGCTACGGGATGGTTCTCCACTTTTTGAATCCTCGCCACAAGTGGCGAGAGATAGGGCTGAGGAGAATAAATTTGACAGATTTTTCTTCTCGTATGAGCTTGGTTATATGAAATCAGAACCCGAGTATTTCGCGGGGATTCTTAAAATAACCGGCCTGCAACCGGAAGAATTCATCTATTTTGACGACGACCAAAAAAATATTGATGTCGCTAACTCTTTAGGAATAAACGCGCACTTTTATACCAGTATAGACGACCTGAAAAAAAGTTACTAAGATATAGTTTCAATTGTTATTTAATCATAGTGACTGGTAGTGACTAAAGGTCACAATGCTTCAATCGGTTTGTTCGGCGATTACAAAATAAATTTTTTGCATTTCCTCCATGCCGATTGTAATGTTAGTAACTCAAAAATCACGCAATTCTCTACCGTAGCGTTCATTTTTTCTAACGCAAATGCTACCATAAAAATATGGTTGATTTTCACATACACTCTTCTCATTCAGACGGCAACCAATCAGTGCAGGAATTGGTAAAACAAGCCGCAGAAAACGGCATTACGATAATGTCGCTGACCGACCACGACACTACCACGGGCATTTCCGAAGCCCAAAAACTGGGCGCGGAAATGGGCGTAAAAATAATTCCCGGAATCGAGATTACCACGGCAAAAAATAATAAAGGCCTTCACTTGCTCGCTTACGGCATCGGAGAAGAAAACAAAATTTTATCGGAGCTTCTTTCCCGTCTGCGAGAAGGACGAAAAAAAGGAGTTACCGAAAGACTGGAAAAGATTAATCAGAATTTCAAATCTTTGGGCAGACCGCAGGTTGATATCGACGACGTAATGAAAATCGATAAGACGCTTGGACTTGCAACTGTCATGGATTACCTTGTCGCGAATGGTTTTACCTCGGGCAGAGACGAGGCCTATGAGCTCGTTAAGGGCATGAAAGTGCGTTCTGACGACATAACCACCGAGTATGTGATTGACGCGGTGCATCGCTGTGGAGGAATTGTTTCGCTGGCTCATCCGTTCGCC
>Ga0209343_10005679_pt1 | contig 15032 bp, 16 predicted proteins | sample RifCSPlowO2_02_FD_184026 | JGI IMG/M metagenome (GOLD analysis project Ga0209343, IMG submission 184026) | Groundwater microbial communities from Rifle, Colorado - Rifle CSP2_plank lowO2_0.2 (SPAdes) (version 2) | ecosystem: Environmental > Aquatic > Deep subsurface > Groundwater | place... | reverse complement strand
CCATATATACCCTATAGGGTTTATACATATAAATAGTTATCGTCTATTGTAATAAGATTTCACGAAGGAAAACGGCTTTAATTAAAGAATTATACCCTAAATCAGGGAAGAGTTAAGGTTTAATATTTCATGATGTTTCATTAGGATTAAAGCCCCGGATGAGATTTTCACACCCGATTTCAATATGAATTTCAAATCTTCAAAAAGGGTTGTAATATTATTTCCGTCAATGCTTTTTGATAGTCATGAATTTCAAATCTTCAAAAAGGGTTGTAATATTATTTCCGTCAATGCTTTTTGATAATCATGAATTTCAAATCTTCAAAAAGGGTTGTGTTGAACTCACGGCCTACTGCTTACGAGGCAGTCGCTCTACCAATTGAGCTACCGGGGCCTATTATCTATATTTAAAATGATTGCTTTAAAAATTTTTCTATCTTAAATTTGAGAATGGAAGAGAATAATGTATACAGAGAATTTTTAAGAAGCTATGAAAAAGGGGATTTTCGTGGAGCAGTAGATATCTTATACGAAGATAAACATACTGTATACACTGTGATCGGCTGGGTTTTCAAGGACCTGCCTAAGGAGGATAGAGAAGATTTAATACAGGATGTTTTGATCAGAGCTTATAAATATCTTCCCAGATTTGTTCCTCATGGTCTAACTTCTATTAATGGGTGGTTGCATAGAATAGCAAAAAATATTTTAGTTGATCATTATAGAAATGTTACGCGAAGAGTGAAAACTGTTGGACTAGATGCTATGTCAGAAGAATTTATGCTTGGCACTGATGATGTAGAAGAAGCTGTGATATTGGGCCAGACAGATTCTGTTGTTCGCAGGCATGTAAACAATGTCTTGCCTGATGTATATTCTGGTACTGTTTTACTGTGCGATTTTGATAATCTTACATATGATCAAGCTGCAGAAACATTAGACATACCGGTTGGAACAGTAAGAAGCAGGCTTCATCGTGGAAGAAAAATATTAAGAGAGCATTATGAATCCTTTCCAAATCACGACGATTTTATTGCAAGTCTCGGATGAACAAGGTATATAAACTTTGTTATCTGAAATAATAATATAAAACTTAGCCCGGTTAATAAAACTGGGAGGTATACAAATGGCAGTTTTCAAGTTTGTTGTAAGTGACAAGAAAACCAGTTATCAGGTTGAAAAAGACCAAAATGAATGTGTAGCTGTGATCGGAAAAACCATCGGCGATAAAATTAATGGCGAAATTCTCGGACTGAATGGATATGAATTGCATATAACAGGAGGCTCTGATGTTGATGGTTTTCCAATGAAACATGATATTATTGGAATCGGCAGAAAGCGCCTTAACATTAAAAAAGGTACTGGAATGAAACAAAAACATCCAGGGCTACGCAGACGCAAGTCTTTGCGGGGCAATACAATTTCAGAAAAAATCGCACAGATAAATTGCAAGGTTACAAAAGAAGGAAGTCAAAAACTTGACGAGATTCTGGGTAAAAAAGAAACGACAAAGGACGAGGAGAAAGAGTGAAAAATGAGATATTCAAGGCAACATATAATTCCTTACAACACGAGATAACTTCATTTTAAATATACAGGAAAAATAATAAAAATATGACAGAACTGAGAAGAGAAATAAAGAATTGGTGGGAACAGGGAAAAAATGATCTGAAAAAAGCAAAGGTGCTTTTTAATACGCAGAATTTCGATGGTACAGCTTTTTACTGTCAACAGGCTGTTGAAAAGTCGTTAAAGGCTTTGATTTTATTTAAATCAAAGGAAAAGAAAATTGAAGGGCATTCTTTGGTGTATTTAGGTAAACAAGCAAAAATGCCTGATAATTTTTTTCCGAGCCTTAGAAAATTAAGTCCACAATATTTTATTTCAAGATATCCTGATGTCACTGAGGAGATTCCTTACGAGCTTTATGATGACATTGTGGCAAAAGAATTTCTGGATACAGCAGAGAAGGTGATACTACGGATAAAGAAACAGTTAGAATAGCTAAAAAATTTGCATCAGAAATAAAAAAAGCATTCCAGCCTCATAAAATAATTCTTTTTGGCAGCAGGGCACGTGGTGACAATTTTAAAACAAGTGATTTTGACTTTGTCATTGTCAGCAAAAAATTTGAAGAGATTCCTTTTATACAACGACTTGCTTTGATTTATAACTATTGGCATGAAGATATAGATATCGAAGCGATATGCTATACTCCTGAGGAATTTACAAGAAAATCAAAGGAGCATGGAACAATAAAAAATGCTGTCAGGGAAGGTATTGAGTTTTAACCTAACAAAATCCGGTGTAGAATATTTGGTTCGGAGCCTGCAAAAAACTTTTATAAGAAATTGATACCGATCCATAATTTCTTTTGTGTTGAAATCAACCTCGATCAATATATTTTGCCGGCACTATCAATCCATGATTTCCGTCTGAAAAAACAACTGCTTCCACGAATTCTTGTTGATAATTTGTATCCTTTTCGGATAAGCCAAGACTTTCCAATAAATTCAATGGAGCCTTCTTTAAAACCCTGTATGAACCATGCTCCAAATATCCAAAAATTGTTTGAGAAGCGACGCAGGCTATATTTCCATATCTTATGCTGATGCAGAACGTGGAGTTGGAATATCAACACAAGTTTCTATAAGTGACCTTGTAATTTCTAATTTGCTTCCGCCGCGATTTATCTGCTCCTGTGATATCATTATATCATGATATAAGAAAAATTTATAAAGTTTAAATTTTCTAAAAGTGTTTATAAACCTATCTATAGAACAATTATTATGCCGAAGAAAACCACTGCTGAATATAATGAAAATAAAAATTTACCTGAAATCAACATCGGTCTTGTAGGTCATGTTGATCATGGCAAGACTACACTGACTGAAAGGCTGACAGGCAAGTGGACTGATACTCATAGTGAGGAGATGAAAAGAGGAATTACTATCAGACTGGGTTATGCTGATGCTACATTCTATTATTGTAAAAAATGCAAGTCATATTCAAATTCAAAAAAATGTCCGAAGTGTTTTGAAGATGGAGAAATTTCCAGAACAGTCAGTTTTTTGGATGCACCAGGGCATGAATCTCTTATGGCAACTGTCTTGGGTGCAACAGCTTTAATGGATGGAGCCCTGCTTCTGATAAGTGTTGATGAAAAATGCCCTCAGCCTCAGACAGCTGAGCATCTGCAGGCACTGAATTCAGCTGGAATTGAAAAAATAATTATAGTCCAGAATAAGATAGATGCAGTTTCAGCGGAAAAAGCTGAGGAACATTACGAACAAATCAAGCAGTTTGTAAAAGGAACTGTTGCTGAAAATTCACCTGTAATTCCTGTAAGCGCGATTTATGGTGCTAACATAGATATGCTGATAGAAACTATAGAAAATTATATACCAACACCTAAACGTGAAATTTATGCATCTGACCGTTTTTATGTGGCAAGAAGCTTTGATGTCAACAAGCCGGGAGCAAAAATCAGTGAATTAAAAGGCGGTGTTTTAGGCGGCAGCGTAGTTACCGGTACTTTCGAAAAAGGCGATGAAATAATAATAAGCCCAGGTTTGAAAATCAATGAAAAATACGAGATACTTAAAACTAAGATTTCTAATATTGTCCAAAAAAACCAGAATCTGAATAAAACCCATCCAGGCGGTTTGATAGCCATAGAAACATCTTTAGATCCATCTCTTTCCAAAGGCGATGGTCTAGCTGGAAACATTGTTTCACATAGCAGGAGTGTACCGGAAATATACGGTAAAATAAAAATATCTTATGAATTATTTGGAAGCACAAGCTCCAAAAAAATAGACAGTCTGAAGACAGGTGATGCTCTTTTGATAACCTCTGGAATTTCGCGATCAATTGGCATTATAAAATCACTGAAGAAGAAAATTTTTGAAGCTGAACTGAAAATTCCGATTGCAGCTGATAAAGGCAACCAGGTTGCTATATCAAAGCAAATCAACGGAAGATGGCATTTGATTGGGACAGGACGAATTGAAGGGTAGGAAAAATCAAACCGAGTAGTATGGAAATCATGCATAAAATGAAAACAACCGCAACTACAAGTAACCAATGAATATTTAAGTCTTTCTATAATTATTTACTTTATGGTGAACAACATTATTCGCAAAACCGAAGAGCTTCCAACCGATGAGTCCCAATGCAAAATTATAGAATGTGAACAGGAAAATATCATACAGATTAATTTCGAAGAGAAAATCGGAACAATTGAAGCTTCATTAAATTCTTTGTCTGAAAAAATAGATGATCTGAAAAACATCAGGCTCAGCAATACCGATCTGATAAGTATTGTTGATATGCAGTCAAATCTTGAAGACAAGATAAACAATATAAAAACCATGATAGAGGAAAAGGATACTAACGGAATTGTTAAAATATATGCAAACATTAAAAGTGACATCTCTTTGTTAAAGGAGCAGTCAAATGAATTACAAAATCTTATTTCCAATGCAGCTACTATTGATGATGTTTCCTCAATTTTCAGCAGAATTGTAGAAGAGCTTGCTGAAATGAGAAAACACGGCTATCATGAAAATATTTCAGCTATGAGTGATGTTGTAGAAAGCCTTAAGCAAAAATTTACAGAACAAATGAACATTACAGACAGTTCTATGGAATCTTTTAAACAGGAAATTATAAACCAGATGTCGAAGCCTGTTATGATTGCTGGTGCAGACGGCAAGCCGAGTAATGAGGTGTATAATAAAATATTAAATAGTGTTAAAAATCTGGAAAATAACATCAAAAAAGATGTTGTTGAAACTGTTTCACGAATAGAGGTTCCTGGAATTAGTTCCAGTGAACTGAAATCTATCAGTAGCAATGTAAATAAAAACACAGAAAAAATAACCGAGAAACTGGATAATATATTCACGAGTGAATTTTATGAAAAAAGAAATGATACGGATTCAGCTCTGCTTCAGGAGCTTAAGATATTGAATGCTCATTTTGAAAACCTGCAGAACATAGGTGCGTTGGGTAAGATCTCAGACATGCGCTCTATGCCAGGTGATAAAAAAATGCCAAAATGGATCTCGAACAGCAGGCAAGAAGTTAACACAGCATTAAATCTGGCAGAAGCTGTGCTAATCGATATAATGATTGCTCATGCACTGAAACGAAAGCCGCTCAGACTGAATGAAATTGAAACTATTATTCCTATATCAAAAAACAAAATTTCAGACAGGCTTAAGCTTCTGCTATCAGAAAAAAGAATAGGCAAAGAGCGGGATGGAAGATATACAGTCTATTATTTGGCTGAGGAGTAGACTTATGTCAACATACAAAGCTGTAAGAACATGCATAGAATATTTTGAGAAAGTATATGCTTCGTATGAAAATGATAACGTAAAAGAGTTTATAGCATTTTTATTGATTATGTATCAGGGGTGTATATCATGGAACTATTAGAAAGATGGGATGATAGAGGATTTGGCTGGTATAGACTTATAGGAAAAGAAGATATTTTCAGGCAACGACTCCCAGAAGGTTTTGGTAAAGAAGGTCTTTATATAGAATTTAGGCGCGAATATGGAAATTCTATAGGAGAATGGATTTTGACAACTGCTGACAGGCGAAAAGTTAAAGAAAGTGGTGATAGAAACAGCCGAAGTTATTTTTTAACATCCGGAACATTCGATGCTTTACATCCTGAGGATGGATATGTGATCGATGAAAGAAAAGGGATGGGTCATAAACATCCGGGAATCTCAAAAATAATAGATTATATACGTGATAATCTTTTCGATGGTCAATACAGATACGCTGTTGTAAACGTTGCCGGAGTTCCTGAGCTTATTGTAACAGGAAATAATTATTTATATCCGGAAAAATTTCTATATGTGATATGACAATGAGTGTATGCAAATGCTTTATTGCATATAAATAATATCACCGGTTCTCTCATGACCAGGTTCGCGCCTTCCATTCTGGTCGATGTAATTCAGATTCCGTGTTTCCCTATCGGGATTTGTGGAATGAGGTTGAGACAAATAAATACTATCTCCTGTTCTTTCGGGGCTGGGTTCACGTCTAGTTAATGGAGCAAATCTATCATTAACGACGTTTATAATCAACTGCATTTTACACACCTCCATGAATTTTAATACTATTTTGTCATCAGAGAATTTAAAGTTATTCCACATAATCCATGACGCCGAAAAACTCATCTTTTCTGCGCTTGATTGCAATGATTTCTTCAAGGCACTGCTGCTCTGTCTTTGTCAATAATTTATGATATTTCATCAGGATTTTATAATTCGCTTCAGAAATGTCTGTATAGAGTTCATCATTCTCTTTGACCTGTCTTCCAATTGTTGGGCCGATAATAGATATTGCAAGCCTGTCACCAACTTTTCCTGATTCAACATTTTCGCCTTCCTGCTGAAGTTGTTTGACAATACCAATCTCTGTTCCGTCAACTCTCATCATGTGTGCTCCTGAATGCACAATGCCTGAAACAACTTCACAGCCGACAATAGCGGGGTTGTTTGCACGGAAAACACAGCCTGGTATTAATTTTATTTTTCCCGGCCTTGTTACTGAGTTTATTTTTTCTTGTTCAATTTCCCTGGTTTTATTTTTTGTCCATTCCTCATATTCTTCAATGAGCCTGTAGATAACATCAGAAGTTATTATTCTTATTGAATATTCTTTTGAAATAGACGTGCATTCTTCAGAGACTGGAATATTAAAGCCTATAACAACTTTCATAAACGGATCTGTATTAGCCTGCGCATTCAAAATATCTTCCTTATTTATATTTCCTATTTTTGCTTCCCTGATTGAATACTCTTTGAAAACAGATATCAAAGCTTCCAGAGCTCCAATGCTGTCAGCTTTTAACACCAATCCGTTTATATCACGCTTGATTTCAGCTTCGCTTTGCTCTTCTTTTATTTCTTCTAAAACAGCTTTTGCTTCCTGTTCTGTTTTTGCTGTTCTTATTGGGGATCCTGAAACAACATCTTTCATATCCTGGCCGACAATTTTCACGCCAGTAGCTGCCTGGCATTCATCTACATAAATGAACTCCTTTTCAATTCGCATATCTTTTAAAGGCCTTGGCTGCAAAAGAGATTTTATTTTTGTTATAGATGGATTTGCACCGCCTATAACCAGATAGTCACCTTTGGATATTTTTCCATCATAGATTATAGTGTCAATTGTTGTTCCCATGCCTTTTAATTCTTTTACTTCAAGAATTGTTCCTTTTGCTTTTTCTGTTAGAATCAGGCTTTTCTTAAAGAATTTTTCAGCCAGCCCAGAAAGAATCGCTAGCAACTCAGGTATACCTTCACCTGTTTTAGCGCTGATGGGTACAATTGCTATTTGTTTTGTAAAATCAACGATATTATCAAATCTGTCTGAATCAAAGCCATGTTCTGAAAGATGCCCAACAAATGTGTAGAATTTTTCATTAAATAAATCTCTGGCTGTTTCTGACTGGTTCTCGAAATTTTTTGAAAACAAGGGATACTGATTTTGTTCGGTTGACCAGCCCTGTATTTTATCTATTTTATTCAGGGCTATAATAAAAGGTGTTTTCAATGCCCGGAGAATTTCAAGGCATTCTTTTGTCTGCGGCATTATTCCTTCATTGATATCAACTAATAATATTGCAATATCAGCTATACTTCCTCCTCTCTGTCTCATTGTACTAAAAGCAGCATGTCCAGGCGTATCAATTAAGAGCAAACCCGGGGTTGATAATTTAACATTATATTTGTCTAGTAGTATACCTGCCAGATCTTTGATAGTTTCCTTGGGAATAAAAGTAGATGAAATTGTCTGGGTAATCATGCCCGGTTCCTTATTTATTACAGCTGTGTTTCTCAAAACATCAAGAGTTGATGTTTTTCCATGGTCAATGTGTCCAACTACAACGCAAATCAATGAACGGAGCATACTAAATATATAAATTGCATAGCTTATATTTTCAAAATCTCATATGAATGCAATTTTATATCATGAATATCCAGGAAAGTAATGTCCATGCTGCAGCAGCTGCAATTATCAGAATCAAGCCGCCGATTATTCCACCGAGTTTTACATACCCATTTATTTTTTTGTTTTTGGTTTGTAATGTTTTTAATCCGATAATTGGTGAAATCCCTCTCAGGAACCAGCCTGAGATCTCTGCATCTTTATTTATGAGTTCAGGAACTCTTTTCAATCCAAAGAACAGATTGCCTAAAACCGGGAACCAGCTTTCATAATTCAGAAACATTAACCCGGTTTTATCCTGTATTACCATGTCTTCGGAAAATATTAAACCAGGAACGCCACGGCCAACTAATTTTCCTTTTAATCTAACTACTTTTCCCCGCACAGGAGAGGCATATATATCAGACATAACTTCTATAACTGTTGTATTTTCCGGAGTTCTTCCGGGATATTTGTATATTGCGGACAGTATAATTCCAATTCCGATTATAGCCAACCATGCTGTAATGAAAAACTTCAAAGATAATACAATATACCCAAAGTAAATTGCCAGAAAGTAAATAACAGGAAATCCAACTGCAAGCAATGTAGGAAGTATCAGAACTGATACATCTTTGAAAAAATCCGAATACATTCTTCCCATGTCAACCGGAATTCTTTTTTCTATTTTCTCAAAATTGAATAAAGGCTTTGTAGTGAACAGCGATAACCTTTTTATTCTTTTTCCTGTCAGAGGGTGGGTGGAACCTAGTTCTGAAATAAATGCCCATGGATTTTTGAAATCATACAGCAGAACTTTATTCAACGGTTCAAAATCTTTCAGGTTCTTGCAGTTATAATAAACAAGACCAATTGTTTCAGCCATCTTGAAATTCGCAATTCCAATATATTTTGTTGATTTAATCAAGCGAACATTATCCGGATTTACCAGAATACCATAGGATATTTTTATCAATGCTGATGACAGGTAATTTGGATCGGTTTCTTTGGCTGAGAATTCATCAGAAAAATATTCACGCAATCGGCTGAGGTATAATACAACATACTGACCTATCCAGTATAGAACATATGCTATAATTGTAATTGCAAAAAATATACCACCGCATTTTCTTCCTTTACCTTTAGTCAAAGTTCGCGATACAACATACACTTCGTAAAGAAGCTGCAATAATGTGGAAGCAACAGTCATTACAATGAAGTCCCTGTTTTTTATATGACCCAATTCGTGTGCGTAAACAGAAGAACATTCGTTCTGATCCAGATATTCAAAGATACCGCTAGTTACAATAATCCTGCTATTCCAGCGGCCCGAACCATAAGTAAATGCATTTGGATTATTGTCGGGTATTATTCCAAGCTTTGGAACATTGAAATTATGTTTCTTACATATCCTGATTACGACTTCAGCAGAAGCAGGGCTTTGTTTTTTAAGGTCGGTTGATTTCATTCTGTGCATGATTTAGCTAAAAGTTAAGTATAAAGTCAGGACAATTAGATATCATTAAAACACGGAGAGTGATCCAATGAAATCTAATAGATGTCCTAACTGTGGTTGCCCACGTATAAAGAATGGCAAAAGAAGACTTAAGCTTATCGGAACTGTCCAAAATTACCTTTGCAGGAATTGCGGATGTCAGGCACGTGATTCTGATTTTACGGGTTACATGTATCCACGCAAAATCATTGATGCAGCTGTTTCTCTTTATCAGAGCGGCATCACACTGGAATATGTAAAAATAAACATAGAGAGGATCTTTGGAATTACGATAAAATCTCTGTCTGCAATATGGAATTGGGTTCAAATATTCAGGTTCAAATTTGAATTCACATTTCTCGAAATGTTTCACATACTGCATGGCGATGAAACAAAAGCAAAAACATACAAAAAGGGCAAATACTTCTGGTTTTGGGCACTAAAATGCCCTTTTACGAAACTCATTGTTGCATGGCATGTATCTGAAACACGAGAATTAGGCGAAGCAAAAGATTTTTTTAAGAAAGCAAAAAAACGATTTCCCATAGGCACAGCTTTTTGGCCAAAAAAGATAAGAACAGACAGCATGCCATCGTATTACAGAGCAATTATGGAAGTATTTTCCAGAGAAGTTAAGCATGATAAATTCAAATCCTTTGAAGAGCATAGCAACAATGAAATTGAGAATTTCTTCCGGTTCAAACGAAGATTTCCAAGGTTCCACACACCCGAAAGTGCAAAAAATTACTTTGACAGCTGGGTAGCACAACACAATGAAAGAATAGCAAAGAACCTGAAAGGCAAAGCAGCAAAAATGATACAAGTTAAAATTTTTGCCAAATTTTGGAACATGTTTGCGACGATGGTATCATACGGATTTTGAAATTAACCTTTAAGGTCTTCAATTGTGATCCATTTAAGCTTGTAAAAGAATCCATACATCCAGTCTGATATTTTCGGGCTAATCAGCCATAAAATAAGATTAATCAATATAGTCAGGCCGAACAGCCAGTACGTGTCAAAGAATCCTGTTATGTAGAGAACAGATAAAAATACAGCAGCAATAAACCCGGCTAATAATACTAGTGTAAATACGGATGCTAAAAATAAGCGCATAAAATTGTATAGTTGTAGTGCTTAAAAGTATGTTTTAAAACCATCGTTTTTTAACAAAAATATAAGCAACAGATGCTGACGACATTATGGAAAGCATAACAATTATCCAGAATGCATAAGGATTTTCAGAAATAGGAATCCCAACGTTCATTCCAAAAAAGCCTGAAATAAGCGGTGGGATAGCAACGATTATTGTGATCGATGTCAAGAACTTAAGAATGTTGTTCAGGTTGTTGGATATAATGGAAACATATGCATCCATGACAGTACCTAAAACATTGCTGGATATTGTGCTCATTTCTATTACCTGCTTATTATCAATAATTATATCTTCCAGCAGGTCATCATCGCCACTGCGAAGCTTGAGTGTTCTGCCTTTTGAAATTTTGTCCAGAACACTGCCATTGGAAATTACAGCTGTATTAAAGTATATCAAAGTTTTCCTGATGGCAAGCAACTCAGCTATATCCTTGTTTGAAAATGCCTTCATGAGAGTTTTTTCAACAACATCTATGTCCTTTTCAATTAAATTGAGGTACCTCAGGTAATAATTATTTGCACGGGAGAATATCCGGAGAATAAATCTGGTTCTGTTGTTTGTGAAAAAATTTTTGATTTTGTCTTCATAAAAATCATTGATAATCTCGCTTTTATGGAGACAGATTGTTATGATATTTTTTTTTGTTGCAACTATACCTAATGGAAGCGTATCCATTTTATTGTCTTTGGTTTTGAAAGGTATCCGAAAAATAAAAAGCGTGCTTTCAGTTTCTACTTCTATCCTTGATTTCTCGTCTTCATCAAGTGCAGCAGTAATGTGCTCCATTAATGCACCTGTTTTTTCAACAGCTTCTTTCAGCTCTTTTTTTGTAGGGTTGACTAAGTCTATCCAGACATTGTTTCCAATTCTGTCAACCTGCCTCAGCTCGCTGCTGTTGGTTTTGGAATTTAAAATCATCATATTGTTCACCAGCTGAATAGTATATTAAATATAAATGTCAGTTCAAACTATATAAACATTCTTTAGATTTACAAAAAAACGTATTAAAAATTTTCAGGACATGATAATTTATGAAAGTTTACAAAGTAAAGATGTAAAATCATATAAAGATTCATTGTAATTCCAAAGGAATTATATGTTTCGGAAATTGCGTAACGAAAGACGAGCTTTGCTCGTCAAGTCTTTCAGAATTTCCAAAATTTCAGTCTCTCCATCCCGTAAACGAGACGCACCTATGAAAATTTGTCAAGTGCGTCATGGTTCCCACGAGACGCATCTATGAAAATTTGTCAAGTGCGTCATAGTTCGTTGGAGGCTGAAAAATCATGCTGATTTTGAAATCAATCGACAATGGGTCATTGGGTTATTTTTATAAACTTGATTTAACACAAATTAACAGGCAATGTACATTCATAATGTTCGCACACATTGCTTCTAATGATATTTGCATCAGGGTTATATGCTTCATCATCAACAATAATTGTATTCGTTTTTTTACAATATTCTCCGATTACGCCAAGAAAATACTGGATAAATTCATTACCAGATTTAACTTCTGCATCCGTAAGTTCGGTGATTTCTTGACCCATACCATCTTCACCTTGAATCTTTTCACACATCTTCAACTCTCGGCGCAAGAATAAATCCCAGATTCAGTTTTCCCGGAACATTGAAATCAAGCTTCATTGGATAGTCTGTAGCCATGCTTATTTTGGCTGAACTGCTTAGTTTTTTGCTCTTAATGATTTTTTTCAGGTAGTCCAGGGAAAATCTGGCTCTTACAGGTTCTTTGACTTCCATATTCTGGATGCCTTTGTTTATGTCTACTGATAATTCTGCTAATGCTGAATCACTTTCAGCTTTCATTTTAATCCCATGTGTCTGGACAGTGAATACTACAGAGTCTGTTACAATGTCAGCATCTTCAATTCCGCTGTTCAACAAACTGCTGTCAATATCAAAAGAAGCTGAAAAATTTAATTTGTCAACGGGTGGTAATTCTGAAACAGAAATATCTATTAACGGCAGAACAAAATTCCGGTTATGAATACCGGAAACAGAAATATGCAGTTTATTTCCATCGAGCTTTATTTTTAATTTGTCATCCGGGCCTACCCTTCGAAGAATCTGCAAAAAATTTTCAAGGTTTATGCCCATGCATTCATCTTTTTCATAATTATAATAAGCAAATGCATTTTTGTTCAGGGTAAAATCAATAACAGCTACAACTGCACGATCTGATGCACGCATTTTTAATCCGTCAGCTGTTACCATCAGGCCTGTTTCATCAATTATTTCAGAAACAACGGCAATTGTATCACGCAAAAGAGAAACTTCCTGCAATTCTGCTTCAAATGACATATAACTAATTCATTATGAAAAACTTAAAAAGCTGACCTTTCTCTTTTTCATGGGTTGCTTTCAACATGGAGGCTGAGATTTTGGAAATTCTGAAAGACTTGACGAGCAAAGCTCGTCTTTCGTTACGCAATTTCCGATACATGGTAACGAAAGACGAAACGTTGAATATTGTATAGTGATTTTTTCATTGCGACGAGAATCTGTTCATATCTTCATAAACTGGCCCTTCTGGCGTCAGTACACTGTTTTTAAGAACAAAGTTATTGACCATTTGATGGCCAAATGCAATTATTTTGTATTTTTCTATGGTCCTGACAATATCGGGAATTTTTCCATTTATGCGTGCTATTGTTATATGCGAATGGAACTGTTCCTGTATGTCAAGTTCATCCCTGATTTTTTGTGATAATTCATACAGTTCATTAGATTCTATACCAGCCCAAAGAATTTTCGCAAAATTTATTGACGGAAAAACACCAAGGCTGCGCACTTTTATTTCAAATGGTTTGAAATGAATTTTGTCGAATCTGCAGGAAATTTTTTTGTCACCAATAAAAGCCAGAGTTATGTGCATGTGTTCAGGCCTTACAAGTCGCATGTTTTCATGCTTTATCTGCTTTTGCACTTCTTCAAGATTACTTTTAATAGGCTTCTCCACATCCACGGCAATAAACAGGCGCATGATAACAATATCTTCAGAAAACTATATATCTATATCACTAAAGATGATGGGCTTTAAATCATGGTATCTGGTTTAGAAAGCTTTAAATATTCACTTAATGAATAATTCATTAGGTGAATAATATGAAATTTGTGAATAGAGTACTGGAAAAACAGTTTTTAGATGAAACAATCAAGCTTTCCAAAAACAAGGTGTTCTCATTAGTAATTTTTGGTTTACGCAGGGTAGGAAAAACTAGGCTGATTCTAGAGACAATAGAAGATAAAGACGTATATTTTTTTGTAAATAAGAACAAGGAAAGCTCTAGTCTGTTGAAAGAATATGAGACAGTTCTTAAGGAAAGAAAGACTTTATCAGAAATCGAGTCTTTGGATAGTTGGGATAGATTTTTCAGCATTATTTTCAGTAAATTCAGCGGTATTATTATTTTCGATGAATTTCAAAATTTTGCAAATGTTGATAAATCGGTTTTTGAAATTCTCCAGAAACAGATAGATATAAATGAAAATAAAAAAGGCATTTTATTTATATTCTCTGGGTCAACAACAGGTCTTATGAAAAAGCTATTCTCGGATTCCAAAGAGCCTCTATATGGAAGAATAAAAAGAAAATTAAATCTCAAACCTTTGCTGTTCAAAGATTGTATTGAAATGTGTTCAGAGCTGGATATAAAAAATATCGAGGAGGTTATCAAGCTATATGCGATATTTGGCGGATATCCGAAATACTATGTAAGCATAGAGGATGAAAATCTTTTAGGAAAATCAATAGAAGATATTCTTGAAAGATTTTTTTTCCAGGAAAATGCACTTTTGGAGGAAGAAGTTAACCAGATACTTTCTCTTGAATTTGGAAAAAGATCTGGCGTTTATTATAATATTCTATCTGCAATAGCAAATGGAAATACCAGAATAAGTGAAATAGCTTCATTTATGAACAAAAAAGAAACAGAATTAAGCAGGCAGATCAATGAACTTGTCAATTATTTTGAGCTTATAGATGTTGAAAGGCCAGTAGTAATGGGAAGAAATGTATTTTATATAAAACACCCCATAATAAATTTTTGGTTCAGGTTCTTTTATAAGGACATTTCAAATTATCATCGTCGTAGTCCATTACTAATAAAAAAAATAAAAAACGAAATAAACGCTTTTGTTGGAAGAAGGTTTGAAAATGTATGCAAAGAATATGTTCATGAAAATCCGCCATTTGAAATTCACCAAACAGGTAGACAGTGGGGCAAAATTCGTGGTGCAGAAAAAGGAAAAAATACCTATGAAATAGACATTGTTGCCTTGAATGAACAGACCAAGGATATTCTGTTCGTAGAATGCAAGTGGCAGTCAAAGGTAAATGCTGAAAAAATTTTAGCAGAGCTGAAGGAAAAGGCAAAGCATGTTGAATGGAATAATGAAAAA
>Ga0209343_10005677_pt1 | contig 15035 bp, 13 predicted proteins | sample RifCSPlowO2_02_FD_184026 | JGI IMG/M metagenome (GOLD analysis project Ga0209343, IMG submission 184026) | Groundwater microbial communities from Rifle, Colorado - Rifle CSP2_plank lowO2_0.2 (SPAdes) (version 2) | ecosystem: Environmental > Aquatic > Deep subsurface > Groundwater | place... | reverse complement strand
CGGCCTGACCAGTTGGACCGGTCTGTGCCGGTTATTGCGCGGCGAGACGCTCAAGCTGCGCGAGATGGAATATATTCAGGCGGCGCAATCGTTCGGCGTGTCTTCCATGCGCATCCTCACGCGCCACATCGTGCCGAACGTGATGCACATTATCCTGATCGCCCTGGTGATGGATTTCAGTGCGCTGGTGCTGGCCGAGGCGGTGCTGTCCTATGTCGGCGTCGGCGTCGATCCGTCGATGATCAGCTTCGGCACCATGATCAACGCGGCGCGGCTGGAGATGGGGCGGGAACCGATGGTGTGGTGGGCATTGGCGGCGGCGTTCGGCTTCATGCTGGTGCTGGTGCTGGCGGCCAACCTGTTCGCCGACGCGGTGCGCGATGCATTTGACCCGCGCCTGAACCGGACAGAGATTTAAACCGGGTGAACAAAAACAGGGGATAGCCAAGGAACGTGAAGCTAAGGGGCGCGCCGCTTTTGGCGCGTCCCGCTTGAGCGCAGGGTTAGAGCTTGAGCATCAACATAAGAGTCAAGAAGCCGACGAATCATGCGCTGGTACTGGGTGTGATGTTTCGATGCTTCGGTTTTGAAAAACTCGATGCTTTTTTTGCTCAAAGCCAGAGTGACCTTCACGCCTTCCTCACGAAAAGCTAGCTCGCTCGGAGAGGGAAGAAAGTCGGTAACTACCTGAGTCTTGCCTAGGGGTTCATCCGTGTATTTTATTTTAGTTCCGGCATAACGCTGGCTTGCGCCAGCATTAGCCTTCTCTGAAACTCCACTACGTTGCGTTTTCGCGCTCATAAATTGCCTTTCCTTTGCGCCAATAGCCAGCGCCGATAATTCGAATAACAGAAGCGCGATATGTGAATCGCACCGTAAGAACGCCACCATCAACCTCCCCGAAGCAATAGAACCGGTCTTCGGTTTGGCTGTGTGTGATGTCCTTGGCAATTACGCGCTGAGGATCGGCGAAGGCATACTGGGCACGGGAAAATGAAACGCCGTGCTTTTGCTGATTTTCGGCATCCTTGCCGATATCCCAGTTAAAGCAAGTATTTGCCATAGGCGAAGACTAGCACATGGCCATATAAAAAGCCATACGACAGTATGGAAACTCTAACGTGGAATTAACCGGCTCCGCGCTTTTGCGGAGCCCGGGTTGAATGTCGGGTTAGACTGGACGGTGACTCTACAAGCCGCCCCGACACAAACTTGTGAAGCACGCTGGCGATTAACGTCTGATATGGCATGCCTTCTTCAAGTGCTCGTGCTTGAATATCCATCAAGTCTGGCGTGGAAATGCGAATGTTGACCCGCTTTTCCTTGAGAAAAGTAGCTGTGGCGGCAGCTTTGAATTTTGCCAACTTTGCCTTTGAAGGAGAGGTGGACTTGAGTTCACCTTTTTCATAGGCATCCAAAATTTCTTTCTCAAATGCATCAAGTTTTTTCATCAGGGTTGCTCCTCAGCAAATAGTCTCTGGTAGCCTTTCTGCTGGGAATCACTGTCTTCAAAAAATAGTGATCCTGCTCATCAACATAAGGCACCAAGTAAGCATAACCATCAAATGCCACGACAAGAACGGATTGGTTTGGATATTTCTCCGTGTTTGGGTGGCGCAATTCATCCAGCAGGCCATCCGCCTCAATAGCAAGTGCAATCACCTCGAATGAAATATCACGCTCAACTTTCAGCGCCTCGTTTTTTTCGTGGTTCCAGCGAAATGGCTTCATGCGACAAGTTTACCGCGATGTGTGCCTATTGTCACCTTTTGATGTGGGGAGGTCTAACGTAAAAGTAAGTGACTGCGCGCTTTTGCCCATGAAACACCTCCGTTCCGTTAGGTGGAGGTGTCAACTAAATTGGGGGAAGAATACAGTCCCGCTTGAGCGCAGGGTTAGAAGGCGCGGTGAAGTTGCGGCTACTGGGCATGGTCATTGTTGGCGGGACAGGAAATGTGCCCGTAGTCGCAAAGCAACCCTCTATTGACAGAAATGGACTTCGCTTTCTCAACTCGAACAATATCGTCTGGTTTAAGCAGTAGAACCTTACGATTTTCGTCAATGACGATGGTGGTCTTCTCAAAAACCCGAACAACATTCGCTCTTAGCTGATACTGATTTTCTGAACTGCGGGCATTGATTGTTCCGAATTGTTGGTCCGGTGAAATGCCTTCTCGCCCGGAGTTATAGCCCGCCACATACAAACCGAAGGGAATGATTGGCAGGGCCACTAAGCAAAAGCGAAAGAGCATGCTTAGTCGAATGCCAAGGTAGTCATGAGGAGTGGCTCGGACTACGACAAGCACCCAAAAGGCCATTGCTCCCAGGGCAAGGAAAGAACGAGCCCGATAACCAAAGGCCAGCCATAATAGAAAACAAACGACTGCAAAGATTGCCAAGCTCCATCGCGCACCTTTCGCCTCGTTCTTGATGTAGGCCGAAATATCTTCTCCCCTACTCTTTGCCTCACGCACATCTTTGGCATCGACTTGATCCAAGAACAGATTCAGGACGACAGCTAGCGGAAACACCGACACAACGAGTGGCAACCAGAGTACCGCGCTCCTCGTGTGGTCAGATAATGATATTGGGACTTCCGAGAACGTAAGTTCGAGTGCAGCCAAATAGCCCCAATCAAAGACCACAGAAAGAGCGACGCAGAGTGTCGCTATAAACGCCAATAACTTTGCGCCAACCTCTAGCGTGGATTGAATCGACTGAAGAGTCGTTCGAGCTTCAGGTGAGTCCGCCATAGCCTTCTAACGTTTGAATTCACCGGACTGCGCGGCTTTTCGCGCAGGTCCGGTGGAATGATGGGTTGGGCGGATTGTCATTGGCGGACCCGCAAGTTGTAGAGCATGCCCCCTGAGGGCGCAGCATTGTCGGTAACACCATCTCGAAGGGCGAAGTGGATGGTTTGAGTGCCGACCGACTGAGCTTGCATATTGACCCTAGCGGACTTTGCTCTCAGGTATTCGACAGCTAGTGAACCGGGTGATGACCACTTAAGGTTTGCACCATATGCGTGTTGATTGCGAACCGCGCCATATAGTGAAACTGCCGGAGAACCCGAAGGTTTAGCGCCGCGCTCAACGACGAAGACCTCGTACCCGAATGATGTGGTGGCACCGCCATTGGTTTCGAAAAGGACGGCTTCGACGTTTCCCGACGGCGACACGACGCGAGCAACTTCGTCTTTGCTCGGCTCGCCCACTAACCCGGAGAAAAACCAAGCCGTCACCAGTATTGCAACTACCGCCAAGGACAGCAGTGTGCCAATAGTCCAGAGTAGCCATTTCAGGGGTCGCGGCATTGGCATGGTTTCAAGACGCCCAACGTTAACTATGCCCCAGATATGACGGACAATCTGGAGCGGTATGTCGGATAATCTGGGAAAACAATTTCAGCCCGTTGAATTTCTTGGGGGTGATATTCATAAATACACCATCCTTGCCAGAAAAAACGTCATCTCTATACACCAAGTTGTATTTCCACTGCACACCGTAACCCTATCCAATTGTCTACATTCCCTGATGAGCTGCTTGGAGGGGCATGCTCGACTATCCGCAACACCTTGCGGCTGTTGGCCAATATCCGCTTTCTGGCTGCTCAAATATTCGCTGGGTGCTCCAAATACACAAGCCGCAACATAGCAGCAAAAACCCTTCATGGATATATGCCGAAATATATAGATAGCCGCATTGGCTATGGATAGCTCTTCAGTAATTCCCTCAGCATCTTCCGCACCGGCGTAGGTATCGCCGCCTGCAAAGCTTCCTCCACATTCAGCCATAAGCTGCCCGGTTGTTGCGCTTGGAGCGGTTTATGCGTGACGCGCAGCAGCAGCGGGGTGATGTGTAATTTGAAATGGGTGAAGGTGTGGGTGAATTCGGCCAGTTCTGTTTTTGCGCTCACCGTTATGCCGTTGCGTTGTAGATAATTCGACACTTGTTCATCCTCCAATTGTGGCGGGCACCACAGGCCGCCCCAGATGCCCGACGGGGCACGTTTTTCCAGCAGGATGTCGTTGCCGTGCAGCAGCAATAAAAAGGTGGCGTGTTTCTCCGGCACGGCTTTGCGCGGTCGCGGGGTAGGCAGTTCGTGTACGCGATCCGTTTGATAAGCGACGCAATCGGCCTGCACCGGACAGTCACCACACTTTGGCTTGCTGCGCGTGCAGAGGGTGGCGCCCAAGTCCATCAGGGCCTGGGTGTAGGTGGCGATGGTGGAGTTGGTATTTGCTTTTTCTTTAGCATTCACCCTCTCATTGATACCACCCCTCTCCCTAACCCTCTCCCCTGAGGGGAGAGGGGACTTAGAGGGTTGGTGGGATTGAGGAGAATGATGAGATTTTGGCAGCATGGCTTCGGCTTGTTGCCAGAGTCGCGCTTCTACTGCTTTGTTGCCGGGTGATCCTTCGATGCCGCAGTGGCGTGCCAGCACACGCTTGACGTTGCCGTCCAGTATTGCGCGGCGTTCGTGCCAGGCCAGCGTGCAGACTGCGGCGGCGGTGGAGCGGCCGATGCCGGGAAGTTCGAGTATCTGCTCGTACTGTCGGGGGAATTCGCCGTGATATTTATCCGAGATGAGTTGCGCGGCACGGTGCAGGTTGCGCCCGCGCGCGTAATAGCCCAAGCCGCTCCAATGCGCCAGCACCTGCTCCTGGCTGGCTGCCGCGAGCGCCGCGACAGTCGGGAACGCGGCGATGAAGCGCTGGTAATAGGGAATAACCGTGGCAACTTGCGTCTGTTGCAGCATGATCTCGGACAGCCACACGCGGTAGGCATCTGCGCCTTGCCAGGGCAGGCTGTGGCGGCCGTGCAGGCGTTGCCAGCGGATGAGGCGGGAGGCGAAATCACTCATGTGGATGACCCTGAAACACCTTTCAGCCTCCCCTTGTCAGGGGAGGAGCAGCAATTCTTCCTCTAACAAGGCTGTTTTGAGTTTGTCGAAGCGGGGGGAGGCAGAGGTTTTTGATTATCTGAACAAACCTTTCAACTTGCCCTTCAACTGATCCTGCAGCTTGGTTTTCACTTCTTCTTTCTTTGTCTCGACTTTTTGCTTGACGGCTTCGCTGACCATCGAGCCGAAATCCAGCGTATATTTCAGGTTGGTGAACGGGCCGCTGACACGCACTGGCACCGTAATGCCGCCGACGGCGTCCTTGCCGCCCTGGCCTTCCAGTGTTTTCGCCAGTGTGGCTTTGGCGAGATAGTTGACGCTGTCATTGCCGATGTCGATGTCTCCAGCCCCCCCCAAACGCAACAGCGGCGATTTCATAAACAGATCGTCATTGTGTGCCACACCATTGTTCACCTTGAAGCTTGCCTTGAGCTCGCTGAAATCGGTCTTTTCGAAATTGTTGGCGGATTGCGTTTGCGCGCTTCCCCCGCCCTTGCCGAACATGGCCTGCGCGTCGCGCAGTTTCTTGGCGACGTTGATGCCCTTGACTGCACCGTCCGCCAGGTTCAGCGACATATTGCCGTTAATCGCTTTTTTCATCGCGCTGACGGTGTTGCCCTGCATGGTGAGATTCAAACCGACATTACCCTTGCCTTCGACAGTATCGAAATTTGCCGCATCCTTGGTCAGTGCGGCCACATTCACGCCGTTCAGGTTCTGGTTGATGGTGAAGCTCGGCGTGGCTTGCGCATTCACGCCGAGGCTGCCGTTCATGCTGCCCTGATATAAGTTGGCGGACAGCGGGTTCACGCTGACCATGCCCTTGCGTGCCTTCATGTCGAGGCGCACTTGCGCGAGCTTTATGTTGAAGACCTTGAGGGAGCCGACGCGCAGTCCGCCTTCCGCATTCAATTTCTTCAGGGCAGACAGATCCAGCGGTTCTTCCGGCGCGGATGCTTTCTTGGCATCGGACGGCGCCGGCTTGGGCAGGTATTTATCGGCATCAAGCTGATCCACATCCACATCGAAACGGATGTCGGGGTCGTTAAAATCATACAGCGCCACTTTGGCAGTGAATTTGCTCTGATCCATTTTGCCCGACACGTTGGCCTGCATGCTTTGCCTGCTGCCGTCAATCTGCACATCACCCTTCACTTCGCCGGTGTAAGATTTGCCGGATTGCTTGAAAACGCCGTTCGTCACGTTCAGTCCCACTTTGCCGTATACCGCTTTCTTGAGCGCATTCACGGTGTTGCCATGCGTGCTGAGGTTGAGCGATATGCTGCCCTTGCCTTCCACCGTGTCGAGATTGGCCACATTCTTGAGCAGCGCGCCGATGTCGATGTTGTTCAGGCTTTCGCTGATGGTGAAGCTGGGTACGGCCTGCTGCGCATTCACGCTGACGCTGCCACTGATGCTGCCCTGATACAGGTTGGCCGACAGCGGGTTGATGTCCAGCAGCCCGTTATGCGCCTTCATGTCGAGGCGCAGTTGGGATAGTTTGACATCTGATACTTTCAGCGAGCCGATGCGCAGGCTACCGTCCAGATTGAGTTTGCGCAAAGCGGATAAATCCAGAGGCTGTTCGGGCTGGCTGGATTTGCTCGGTTGTGGCTGGGCCGCACCGGCTTTGGCCGCATCGGCAGGTTTTTTCGGCATATACAGATCGGCATCGAACTGGTCGACATCCACATCGAACTGAATCGCGGGATTGTCGAAACCGCTCACGCCGACTTTGGCCTTGACCTGGCTTTGCAGCAAGCCGCCGGCGAGGCTCGCCTGCACGTTTTGTTTTAACGCGTCGACCTGCACGCTACCCTTCATTTCGCTGCTCACCGACTTGTTCGGCAACTTGTCGCCGGTGGCATTGACCGCCACGACGAGATTGCTCAGATTGAATTGCCGCGCCTGAAAGTTGCCGGAAACCGGCGAGTTGAGCTTGACCTTGAATGCCTGCTCCGGTTGTTTCACGTCCAAATCAAGCGTGAATGCACTGCTCTTGAAGGATTGTGCGTTGCCTTCCAGGCCCGGTAGCGACAGGGCTGCGGCGATATTGCCGGACGCGCCATCCAGTTTGGCATTCAGTGTCAGCTTGTCGCCGGAAAATTTATCTTTGGTAAGGCTTAGCGCTGGCGCGTCCAGCGTGGCCTCGAAGTTGTCCTTGGCTTTTACACCCGTTGCATTCAGCTTGAATTTTTTCGCGCCGAATTCCTGCGTGGTCAAATCCGCGCTCGCGTTGCCGCTGGCTTTAAGCTTCAGGTTGCTGATGTCCAGTGCTGCGCCGTTAGCCTGTAAATCCATACCTTCAAACTGGTAGCGCTGTTTTTCCAGATCGAACATCAGCGTGGTCTTGACCTGAGTTGCGATATCCAGTTTGGGCTGATTGGCCTGTACGCTGACCGACAAGTCGACCTTGGTGGAAACACCGTTGGCAATGCGGCCCGTCTTGAGGTTCAAGTCCTTGACGGTGTATTTTGCGCCCGTGCCCTCATCGCGGTAGGAGATATTGGTTTTTTCTATGGATACCGACGAGATATCGAACATGACTGGTTGGTCGCTGCCTTTTTTCTTTTCTTCCTTGCCAAGCAGATCGTCAATATTGGTCGTGCCGTCCTTATGTTTGACCAGCGCGGCTTTCAAGCCGCTCACCGCCACTTCATCCACTATCACCTGTTTGCTTAGCAAGGGCATCAGGGCCACCGAGACCCGTGCCGTTTCGACCGCGGCGAATTCCTTGTCGCTTTTGAATTCGGACAGGGACACCTTGCTCAGGTTTACGCCGATGCTCGGGTAGAAAGAAAGCTTGATGTCGCCGTCGAGATGCAGGTTGCGCTGGTTGCTGTCTTTTACCGCCTGGATGATTCTGGGCTTGTAGTCGTTCGGGTTGAAAGTCACTGCTATATAAGCCACGCCCGCGACGACGATACCGGCTGCAACGCCTGTGCCTATCAAGCCATATTTGAGAATTTTGTTCATGCTTGTCTCACGATTAATGACAGAAACAGATTATAGCGGAGCGCGGGCAGGATGCCCGCGCTCCCGATCAAATGACCTTGGAGTAGCGCGCGTGTTCCGTGCGGGTGCGAAGATACTTGTCAAATATCATGCAGATGTTTCGGATCAGCATGCGTCCCTTGGGGGTCACGGTGATCCGTTGCGGTGTCATTTCCAGCAGGCCCTCGCGTTCATATTCGCGCAATTCTTCCAGCTCAGTGGCGAAATATTTGTCGAATTCGATGCGGTAATCAGTATCGAAAGTTTTCTTGGAAAGCTCGAAGTGGCACATCAAGGCTTGGATGATGGCACGGCGAACCAGATCATCGTCATTTAATTCCATGCCGCGCATGATCGGCAATTGGCCTTTGTCCAGCGCGCCGTAATAGTCTTCCACTTCGCGGTAATTCTGGCTGTAGGTCGATCCGATCTTGCCGATGGCGCTCACGCCGAGCGCAACCAGGTCGCAATCTGAATGGGTGGAATAGCCTTGGAAGTTGCGGTGCAGGCGGCCTTGGCGTTGCGCCACGGCCAGCTCGTCTTCCGGTTTGGCAAAGTGATCCATGCCGATGTACACATAGCCCGCATCGGTCAGCTTGCTCACCGCCATGCTGAGGATGTCCAGCTTCACCTGCGGCGCGGGCAAATCCTTTTCGTCGATGCGCCGCTGCGGCATGAAAATGGTCGGCATATGCGCGTAGTTGTAGATGGACAGGCGATCCGGGTCGGCGGCGATCACCTTGTCCAGCGTCACGCCGAAGCCTTCCAGCGTCTGCTTGGGCAGACCGTAGATCAGGTCGATGCTGACCGATTTGAAACCGTTGGCGCGAGATGCCTTGATGATGCGCAGGGTCTCTTCCTCGCTCTGGAGGCGGTTCACCGCGCGCTGCACCTCCGCATCGAAATCCTGCACGCCGATGCTGATGCGGTTAAAACCTTCCTTGCCGAGCAGCGCGATGGTCGCGTCGCTGACTTTGCGCGGGTCGATCTCGATGGAGTATTCGCCGTTTTCAACCAGCTTGAAGTGCTGGCGTATCGCCGCCATCAACTGGTGGATTTCCTCATCGCTCAGGAAGGTCGGCGTGCCGCCGCCGAAATGCAACTGTTCGACAACCTGTCCCGGCCCGAGCAGTTCCGCCTGCATCGCCATTTCCTTGATCAGGTAGCGCACGTATTCGGCGGATTGGCTGCGATCCTTGGTGATGATCTTGTTACAGGCGCAGTAAAAGCATAGTGTGTTGCAGAACGGAATATGGATATACAGCGATAACGAGCGGTTGTCACCGCCGGTCTTGCGTTTGGTTACCCAGCGGGCATAGCTTTCCGCGTTAAAATCTCCGGCAAAGCGGTCTGCGGTCGGATAGGAAGTGTAGCGCGGACCGTTCTTGTCCAGCCTGCGTATCAAATCCAGATCCACGACCAGTTGGTTGACCGGTTCGTTCATAAGTGCCCCCACAAAATACCGTATATTATGCCAGTTAATCGGCATTAAGTCGCCATGCACCGAATGGCCGGATATCTTCACGCAACCAGTTTTCTGGAGAGAATGATGCATCAACAGTTCGATATTTCGCCCGAAGAAGGCAGGCGCGCCAAATGGCCGCATGAAATCTTCCTGATCAACCTGATCTTCAACCATATTTTCGTGTTCTGCGCGACCGTTGCGGTATTCGGCAGCTTTCCCTATTTACCCGCGCTGGTGCCGATCATCTCGTTTTCCATCATCGGCTATATTCTCGTCAAGGCCAGCCAGGTGGCGGTCAGCGGTGAAACATGGTTCGTCAAGGCTCACTGGCAAATCGCCGCCCGGCGCAACCGTTTTTTCATGCTGCTGTTAACTGTTACCTGTGTCATTTCAGGCGGCGGCTTATGGCTGTCCAGCACGATGGGTTGGGCCAAAGTTCAGACTATCGCACTGATCGGCGGCGTGGGGCTGTTGCCGTTCATGATCGTGTTGCTGGTGCTGATCGTGCTCGGCAATGAATCGGTATATATGGCACGCGATGGCAAGTTGTCGGATGGCTTTGTGAAAAAACCCCCCGGCACGTTCATCGCCCGGCAATCCCAGCCAACTCAAGAATAACCGTGGAGCGCAAACTATACTGGGGTGTTGCCATCCTCTCGGTTCTGATTTTTGCGAGCTCTTTTTTCATTCCCGGCAAGCCGGTCGAAAGAACCGATTTGCCTTGGCATATCGAACACCCCTCCCCGGACACATCGCGCATTTTCGGGCTGACTCTGGGGCAATCGATTGCCAGCGATGCCGAACTGCACTTTCGTGAGGAGGCCAAAGCAAGCCTGTTCAAATCACCAGATGGCCGCTTGGCCGCAGAGATATTTTTTGAGCAGGTCACCCTGGCGGGAATGAAGTCCAAGATCGTTTTGAGCATCGCTGTTCCCGAGGCGGAATTGCAAGGCATGTATGAACGCGGCTTGCGCGTGAGCGGAACGGGCAGCGGTAAAAAAATCACGCTGGCGGCGGAAGATGTTGCGCGGTTGCGCATACTGCCGATCAGCGGCCTGACCTATATGCCGTCCATTCGCCTGGAAGAGGATGTCGTTGGCAAGCGTTTCGGCCAACCCGCGCAACGCATCAAGGAAAAGAAAAGCGGAGCCGTTCATTGGCTGTATCCGCAACATGGGCTGGACATCGCGCTGGGCAACGGCGAAAAACCCGTGCTGCAATATGTTCCGCCCAAGGAATTCGACAAGCTGCTGCAACCCTTGCTAGCTGGCGGAGAAGCAATCGACCAGTAATTCCAATTCTAAATTAAAAGTGCGATGTCGTAGGGTGCGTCCCACGCACCGCCATCATTGGTGCGTGGGGCGCACCCTACATGATTATTGTTGTTCCAAAATAGAATTGGAATAATGCCCTCACAAAAAACAAACCCTCCTTCCGGCGCGAGGCAGAAGGAGGGCTCACAAGTTTTATGTTGAAGATTTGACGTCAGGCGGCAACCAGCGCCGTATGCATTTTACTTAAGGCCTTCTGCTCGATCTGGCGGATGCGTTCGGCGGATACGTTGAACTCGGCTGCCAAGTCGTGCAGCGTAGCGGCGTCTTCGTTCAACCAGCGCGCCTCAACGATGCGGCGGCTACGCTCATCCAGCACTGCCAAGGCATTCGCCAGCCCCGATGTTTGCAAGCGCTCACGCTCGGATGTTTCCAGAATACGCGAGGGTTCATTTTCTTCGCTGTCGGACAGATAGGAAATCGGCGCATAGGTTTCGTCGTCATCGCTACCGGTTGGCTCCAACGCGATTTCATGCCCTGCAAAGCGCGCCTCCATCTCAACCACATCGTGCTCGCTGACATTAAGCTGTCTGGCGATTTCGGTGATCTGTTGCGGTTTAAGCGGCTCCATGCCCTGCTTCATGCTGCGCAGGTTGAAGAACAGTTTGCGTTGCGCCTTGGTGGTGGCGATCTTCACCAGCCGCCAGTTGCGCACCACGAACTCATGAATCTCCGCGCGTATCCAGTGCAGCGCGAACGACACCAGACGCACCCCGCGATCCGGATCGTAGTGTTTTACCGCCTTCATCAGCCCGATGTTGCCTTCCTGTATCAGGTCGGCCTGCGGCAAACCGTAGCCCGCGAAACCGCGCGCCACGCTGACTACCACGCGCAGATGGGACAATACCAATTCGCGCGCTGCATCCAGATCGTTTCCGGTCTTGAAGCGGGTTGCCAGCGCGAACTCCTCCTCCTGCGACAATATCGGAAAGCGGTTCACGGTTTGAATATAACCCTCCAAGCTGCCGACGGCAGTCGGCACGGGCAAACTCATCGCAATATTCATGGCATTTCCTCCTTTATAGAACCATTTTAGCACTCACTGGCTGAGAGTGCCAAGATGTAAATTAGTTCTGGGAAATCGCTTAAAAATCATAGCACTCATCCTGAGAGCAACCAGTTTATAGCTTGTTCATTTGATCATCTTCCTTGGCGAGTTCGCTGCGAAATTCTTCGACCCTATCGTGGAGGTTGGCCGCATCACCATAGTCCAGAAAATGCTTATAGCGCGAATGTGCGCCGAGGATTTTGCGCGCATGCTTGATCGGGCAGAAATATTGTTCGGTTCGCGCGGTGATTTCGCGCGCATAGCCGAGCAGCCCGACGGCGTATGAACAATACATGCAATCCACTTTTTCGATGATATTCAGGTAGGCCAAGTGCTGGTGGTCAATCACAAAATAATTGGCGCGGTGAACCCTGGCAACCCCGTAAATCGGGAAACAGGTTAGCTGATAAAGGCTGATGCATAGGTCGAACAATGCCAGCGGGACGATCATGCCGTAGATGATCGGGGCGGTAAGAAAATTTTGCGGGCGGACAGTCATGAACCAGCGGAAAACGCCCACCTTGAGCCGAAGGTGCGCCTCCTTGATGGCTTGTTCGAACATGACGCGTTTGCCTTCGATCTGGTAGCGCAGGCGGCCTTCATGCTGCTCGATTGCCGCATGCAGCTCATCCTCAAGGGCGGTTATCTGGTCGAGAATCTGTTGAATCCTGTTGTTCATGACAACTCCCTCGGGCATATGTCGGATGTAATTAAAATTTGCGCTTGCTGAAATGCAGTATAAGTGCGGGCAGCTTGCTTTCGGGTGTTATTTCAGACGCTGCCGTTTTTTGCTTCGGGGATTTTTCTGTTTTCTTTACCGGTTTTGACGTCTTTGGTGTGTACCATCATTTCCTCGTCATCGTCCATCAGTATCCGGCTGGCGTTGCCTTCCATGTCCTCGTACTGGCCCTTCTTCACCGCCCAGATCAGCACGACGAGAAAGATCAATCCGAAAAACATCATGCCGGGGATCAAACTGTAAATTACTTCCATGGCAACCTCTATTTATTCCTGAACAAGGTTCGTATACGCGCCGCATTGCCGATTACCAGCAGCGAGCTGATCGGCATGGTAATCGCCGCCACCAGCGGCGTCACCAGCGCCAGCATCGCCAACGGCACCATGATGGCGTTATACACGAAGGACAGCCCGATGTTCTGTTTGATGGTGCGCAATGTGCGGCGCGATAGCAGGGTTGCCAGCCGCACCTTGTCCAGCTCGTTGTGCATCAGCACGATGTCGGCGCTGTCCACTGAGATGTCGGTGCCCGAGCCGAGCGCGATGCCGACATCGGCGCGGATCAGCGCGGGCGCGTCGTTGATGCCGTCACCGACCATCGCGACCACCGCACCGCACTGCTGCAATTGGCGGATCACCTGGTCTTTGTCCTGCGGCAACACTTCGGCGATGACATCCATGCCGCCCAGTTGCCGCGCAATGGCTTCGGCAACCGGCCTGCGATCGCCGGAGAGCAGGGTCATGCCGATGCCTGCAGCACGCAGCTCGTCAACCAGTTGCCGCGCATCGCCGCGCAGTTTGTCCGCCAGCGCGAACACGGCCAGATGTGTGCCACCCATCGCGGCATGCACGCAGCTCATCGCCTGCGCCTCCAGCTCGTGCGCTTGAACCTGTAGTTCCGCGTTGAGCGCGACGCCGCGACGGATCAGCCATTCGGCGCTGCCGAGCAACATGTCTTGTCCGGACACTTCCGCCTCCACGCCAAGGCCGGCTGTCGCCTGAAATCCAACCACGGCAATGCCGCGATAATTCATCTGTTGCTTCTCTGCATCCAAAACGATGGCCTTGGCCGCACTGTGTTCGCTGTAGCGTTCAACGGCCGCCGCGCTACACAACACCTCTTCTTTCGTCACACCGGGCGCAACATGCAGTTGTGCGACGCTCATCCTGCCCTCGGTCAGCGTGCCGGTCTTGTCGAACACGAAATGGTTCACCCTGGACAGGGTTTCCAGTACCAGGCCGTTCTTGATCAGGATGCCGTGTTTTGCGCCGAGGCCTGAGGCTACCGCAATCGACATCGGTGTCGCCATGCCCAGCGCGCACGGGCAGGTGATGATCAGCACCGAGGTTGCGGCCATCAGCGCGATCTCGAAATTCTCGCGGTTCCAGATGAAGAAGGTCAGCATCGCGCAGATCAGCGTGACCAGCACGAACCACGGCACGATGGTATCGGCGAGGCGCTGGATCGGCGCCTTGGAAGATTGCGCTTCTTCGACCAAGCGAATGATTTTTGCCAGTATGGTGTTCTGCATGGTCGAGCGCACTTCGACCAGCAATGCGCCATTGCTGTTCACCGTCCCCGCTGAGACCTGCGCACCAATTGATTTGCTCACCGGCGCGGATTCGCCGCTCAGCATGGATTCGTCCACCGAACTGTGCCCTTCCAGCACGACGCCGTCCACCGGCACCTTGTAGCCCGGCTTGATCAGCACCTGGTCGCCGGGCTTGACGCCGCGTATCGGCGTCATCTGTTCCTGTCCATCGCGCATCACGATGGCGGCACGCGGCTGCAATTCCATCAGCCGCTTGGTGGCGGAAATCGCCTGATGGCGGAACATGCCTTCCAGATAACGGCCGATCAGGATCACAAAAATCAGGTTGGTGACGGTGTCGAAATACACCTCGCCGGTCTTGCCGACGCCGACCGTGACGTAGAACGAATAGGCATAAGTGACGGAGAGGCCGATGGCAATCGGCAAATCCATGGTCAGGCGGCCGCCGCGCAACCCGCCGAACGCGCCGCGAAAAAACGGGTAGCCCGAATACAGCAAGGTCGGTGTGGCCAATACCAGCCCGATCCAGTGGAAAAAATCGCGGAACTCGTCCCGGTTCGCACCGCTGTATAGCGCGATGGAAATCCACAGCATGTTCATCATCGCGAAACCGGCAAAAAACAGCCGGAAGAGCATCGCGCGATTGGCCTTCCTGATGATTCCTTCGGCGCTTTCCGGGTCGTAGGGCACGGCGGAATAGCCGATCTTGGCGAGCGTGCGGATCACATCGGACAATTTGCTGCGCCGGTTGTCCCAGCGCAGGTGCAGCCGCTTCGCGGCCAGGTTGACCTCCGCCGACTGCACACCGGGTAAACGCTGCAAGCCGCGCTCGATCAGCCACACGCATGCGGCGCAATGGATGCCCTCGACGAGCAGGTGGATGTCACGGGTGTCGCCGGAGCAGGTGGTGAATTCCTGCTGTACTTCGTCGAAGTCGTAGATATCGATGTCTTTGGGAGGCTCAGGCGGGGGGCCGAGCAATGCGCCTTCCGGGGTGCGCTGGT
>Ga0209343_10005676_pt1 | contig 15036 bp, 14 predicted proteins | sample RifCSPlowO2_02_FD_184026 | JGI IMG/M metagenome (GOLD analysis project Ga0209343, IMG submission 184026) | Groundwater microbial communities from Rifle, Colorado - Rifle CSP2_plank lowO2_0.2 (SPAdes) (version 2) | ecosystem: Environmental > Aquatic > Deep subsurface > Groundwater | place... | reverse complement strand
ACCTTGAACAGACGTTCAAGCACTTCCCGATGACGGCAATGCATCTGGACCTGGAGATAAAGGAGGAACCTCCACACAAAATACTCTTTAAGAGATATGCCGGTAACATGAAGACATACGAGGGACACTGGCTTCTAGAGCAGGCAGGCCCCAAGAGCACTATCTTTACGCTTGAGGTGAAGGCGGAGCCCGATTTCCCAGTACCTCAACAGGTAATGGCCTGGGTCCTCGAGAGTGAGCTGCCGAAGGGACTGCTGGCGATGAGGAAGAGGGCACTTAAAATAGCAGGCCAGCCTGAACCGCCTTATTCAATAGAAATAATCTCACGGTAGGTATTCCCAAATCTCTGCGCCCTCGCTGCAACTTCCTGTATTTTGATACACGGAACATATCATTCCGTGCTGGACACGGAATCCATCCGCCTTAGGCGGACTGCTTTCGCAGGCCTGACGTTTGGGATATTTTGCAGAGAGTTGCCCCAGCAGACAAAAAAGTGCCGCGGCTTTAGAGGAGGGTACCCATGACACTGAAAGGAGAAGAAAATTGCCATGAGTTTGTGGGAAGCCGCGGCACCAAAAATCAGATTACCATATTTTTTGCTTGTCCCGACGCTCCTTTGCGCAAAGTCTCCTTCATTAGCTCCAGCGCCTGCTCTTCCGTCTCTCCAGGGCAGGTCTGATTTGTCGAAAGACACCGCATAATGAAACCAGAGCCCTCCGAGTCGGACTCCAGTTGTACTCTGAACTCGGTCCCGTCAATATCGACCACCTTCTCCCTCTTGAGTATAAACTTCTGCACCTTGCCATTTAATTCCTTCACCAAATCGCCAAGGGCGATACTGAAAACCAGCTGCCCGCCCTGCAGCGCATCCACTATCTTGTCTCTATCCTTAGTCAGGACGAAGATCGCATCACCGTCGGTAATAAACCGCATCTCAGCCAGAGGACTCCTCACCTCCGGCGCACGAGTCCTGAGAAACTCCAAACTCTTCCTGATCTTCTGCAAACTGACTCCTCCGTCCAAAAGGGCCTTTGCTACGCGCATCTGCACCAGGTCCAAAAAAGAGTACAATCTGCTGCTGCCGTGCCCCGTCGCTTGCCTGATCGAGGGCTTTACAAAATTGGTCTCATCCCAATACTGCACCTGCCTCGGCGTTATACCGATGACGTTGCAAACCGCCTTAGTGTTAAAATTAGCCATCTCCTCACCATTGCCTCCACCAATTAAACGAACCATCTAATGTTTTTTATAAACAAGGTTGTTTAAACTATAACACTTCATGACATTTTGTCAAGGCAAAATATATTTTAGTCTGTGTGCCCTATATAAGAGACATATTAATTGACACCTTTAGGCACGGATGCTATAGTTTTCCACAAGACGTCCTTTGGATAAGATAAATTATGGTATCCCAAGCAAAAGTACTTATCGCTACAGCCTTTACGTTTCTGGTCCTGTGCGCCCCTGTTCAGGGGATGCTTATCAACCTGACACCAGGGCAAATTGAAGAGGCCATAGAATATGGAAAGGCGGGCAAAGACACCAAGATGGCGGATTTTTCTAAGGAATGGACCGTCAGTTTGGGGGAAAAAGTAGGCTGGGCAACCCTTTACAGTGAATTTCACAATCTGGCATATAAGGCCCGCAAGGCCGTCGTGGAAAAGAGGGAATTATTTCCACATGAGGTAAAAAAGGCCCTTGAGAGGCGTGACGTTTTAACATTTTCCGTCACGGTCATGACCGATTCGCTGTACTATAATTACCACAGGCCGTCCACGCTGCGTATCGGCGACCGTGTCCTGCCGGCCGCCTATGAGTTCCAGCCGGAGATGTGCGAAGACAGCGATTATTTCCCCGAAAGCCCCTATTACGTAGCCGCCTGCGTCTACCAGTTCCCAATACAGGGGATAGAGACAAACTCGAAGATAACCTTAACGGTACTAAAGCCTGAAGGGGACGAGATTAACTTCGACTTTGACCTATCCAAGTTGAGATAGTTAGGGATAACGCCCTAGGCGAGCCCTGCGCCAGCCTTCGCTTCTCGTTCCTTCCTCACCGCTTCTACGCACTCGTTCACAAACTTGTTTACGTCCGTGTTGTGCATCAGGCAGGCAAACGCAATATCCTCTGTACCAAATGCAGGGCAGTCAAAACACCCTTTACCAAAATACTTTACAAAGATGCTCTTAGCTGCAGGATAGGTGTTAGTAACCTCCGTGGTTTTCATGCCTTTGTGTATTTTTATCTCGCCGGTCTCCGCCTGTGCGGATGGCTGAGGACAACAGGCCTTCATCTCCGCCTTAAGGTCGCCAAGCAGTTTCTCCACATCGGCGCCCTGCTGGCTACAGGCCTTTTCTATGGTCACGTCACCCACAGCGCCGCCTTGAAGCCGGGCCATCAAGGTAAAAAACCCATGCCGCTTGAATACCACTGCTGCCTTGGGTTGTTTTTTGACCAAATCCGCTACCTTAGTATCCCTGTTTATATCCATCGGTCTGCCATAACCTCCTTATTTTCTCCTTCCCTTCTGCAGCCTGAATCTGCCAAGATTCATATACTTGCCTATATTAGCCGAATCGTCCATTACCGGTCTAATCCTCCCCTTTGACGAGGTAAAGAGGGTGGTGACGCCCGGACCGTGTCCGGCCGTTACACTGTTGGTGTGAACGACAACACCTACCGTAACGGCGCCCTTCCGGTATATCCTCCCGAATGAGTGGTCTGCATCAATTATCGCCACCAAGTCTCCCAATCGAAGCATTTCCAAATTATATTCTTTTACCGTAGATTCGTCAAAGAGCTGTATATCATAATCGCCCCGATAACTGTGGTGCGAGCCAAGCCCTGAACCCATAATGCCGGCGGGCACCTTATGTGTTACGGGAATAAGAAGCGTGCCTTTCTCCACCTTTACAGGTATGACATCGAGGAGCCCGGGCGTGAGGTTCATTATCTTTACCTCCGGGTAGTCCAGCAATTTCAGCCCCACCCCTTCGCCCTTAATCATTATCTTATCGCCGATCGTCAGCTTCTCCAGCGTAGCGTCGTCAAAGTCTACAAGTACATGCTCTACACCGCCGTGTTTACCCGTAACAAACCCTTCACTACCCTTCGCATCCCCGGAAGAGACCCATGCGCGGTTGCCTACACACGCAAACAGGTTAAGGGCTGCATTTGCCTCCTTATTGGTATTCTTTAGAGATACCCCCGGCTCGACGTGATCCGCCTCCCAGTGAACCGCAGTGTCACCCACCTTCACGTTATATGTAATACCGCCGACACCCGGCAGCACGACAGGCCGCCCGTCGGCGCTTACCGTATACGGCGACGGGTCTGAGACTGGGCTGGCAATCTCGCCAAACACAGAGATACTGACCAGTTCCTTATCATTTACCCTGAGCATTTTGTTATAAAACAGTAGACATCCATTTAAAATAATGACAAAAGACTTAGGAGTTTAGCAAAACCTCTCCCTTTTGGCAAGCCTTTACCCTGCGCAAAAGGTATGAGTGTCACAGTCTAAGCAAACCAACCGTGCTGAGGGTAAATCTACAAAAAGTTCAGAGCAACTCCTAAAATTTGTTACAGCTTCGGGTACGTGTTGAGTCGCAACCCACCATTACCGTTGGTGAAGTTTCTCAATAGCGGTTGACGTGCACTGGATATTCTCTATTACGCTTGTATCCTGAACCACTGCAGTTGATTCCAGCGCCTTTGCACTACTATCCTTAACTTCTACATTGGGAGATTCGGCATCTGTATTAGTGTCTCGAACTGAGACACTAGTATGCCCTTCAAAGCTGCAGGACGGATCTACGGAGCCGTCTGACCTGAGTTTAAGGACCCAGATGTCTTCATTACCTGCACCAAAAGACTCTGTTTCACCGACTACTATGTACCCTCCGTCATTAACCTCCTGGATAGAATTAGCAAAATCCCAATTAATCCCCCCGTAAGTTTTCTGCCACTCTATGGCCCCGCCGGGCCTGAGCTTTAAGACCCAGAGGTCGAGGGTTTCCACAACTCCAGTGCCCGGTGAAGCCGTCCTACCAGCTACTACATACCCTCCGTCACCCGTCTGCCGGATAGAAAATGCCGCACTACCGTAAATTCCCCCGTAGGTCTTCTGCCAATTGATAGTCCCGTCCGGCCTGAGCTTCAAGACCCAAAGATATGTACCTCCAGCGCTAAAGGAGGATGTCGAACCAGCAACTATGTACCCTCCGTCATCCGTCTGCCGGATGGACTTGGCATAATCTCCATTTTCCCCCCCATAGGTCTTCTGCCACTCTACAGTCCCATCAGACTTAAGCTTCGAAACCCAGGCGGTACTTCCCCCGGTAATGAAGTAATCTGTAAAACCAGCCACTACGTAGCCACCGTCACCCGTTTGCTGGACAGAGTGGGCCCAAGCCCAGCCATCACCCCCAAATGTCTTCTGCCACTCTACAGTCCCGTCATGTCCGAGTTTCAAAACCCAAGAGTCATAATCGTCTTCCACACCAAACGAGGCGGTCGCACCAGCCACTATGTAGCCACCGTCACCCGTCTGTTGAATGGACAAGGCCGCATCCTGCTTATCCCCGCCATAGGTTCTTTGCCACTCCACAGTTCCATCAGGCCCGAGCTTTAAGACCCAAAAGTCTCCATTCCCTGCACCAAAGGATTTTGTCCCACCGGCAACTACGTAACCACCGTCACTGGTCTGCTGGATGGAAGAGGCCCCATCAGGGCTCTCTCCGCCATAGGTTCTTTGCCACTCCACAGTTCCATCAGGTCTGAGTTTTAAGACCCAGAGGTCTCCATTGCCGGCACCAAAGGATTCAGTCCCGCCAGCAACTATGTACCCCCCGTCACTGGTCTGCTGGATGGAATGTCCCTCATCTCGATTAGCTCCCCCATAGGTGGCTGCCCAGCTGGCTGACGCAGCCAAAGAGGGGGTAGTTGCAGAAAAAAGGAATGCAAGAGGCAGTATGCAGAACACGGCGCGCAAATCAAATATTCGACCCCCTTGGGTAGGCACCTTTGCAGCACAAGACCATATTTGATAGTACATGTCCCTTACCCTCCCGTGTTTTTCAAACCTCCAAGCAAACAGACAGGGGCTACTCACAGTAAAAGTCTTAAGGTAACAGTTTTCGATGAAAGGTCAATGCCTTAATCTACTGTAAGTTCTTTTCTTGACAAGGCTCTAGCGGGGTGCTAAAATTCGCCGGATATGCCCGCTGACCCTTATTTTATGCTCGTCCTTATACCCGTAATCCTGACGGCCATTACGGTGCATGAATTCTCTCACGCCCTAGCGGCAGACAGGTTAGGTGACCCTACTGCCAGGCATGAAGGCCGTCTGACCCTAAACCCCGTCGCCCACCTTGACCCCATCGGCACCATCTGCCTCTTTGTTGCAAATTTCGGATGGGGCAGGCCAGTGCCCGTAAACTCGCGTTACTTCAAACACCCGCTGAGGGACGACATGATAGTCTCCGCATGCGGCCCTATATCCAACTTATTGACTGCGCTGGTACTGGGCGTTGCACTGCAGGCCTCTATGGAGAATTCACTGATTCCCGCCCGCAGCTACCTGTACGATTTTTTGCGGCTCGGTCTAATAATAAATCTGTCGCTGTGTTTCTTTAATCTGCTTCCGCTTTATCCGTTGGACGGTTCACACATACTAAAAGGCCTCCTGCCCAGTACCCTTATACCGGAGTACGAACGCATAAGCGGCTACAGCCCCTTTATACTACTTGGTCTTGTGGCCATGAGCCCAATATTTCAAGTATCGGTCTTCAGCAGCGTTATCGGCCCACCGGTGTACTTTTTTGCAAGACTTTTCACCAGCATATTATGAACGCAGAAACGACTGAATACAAAGTAGAGCTAGATGTCTACAACGGCCCGATGGACCTGCTCCTGTATCTAATAAAGAAGGAGGAGGTGGACATCTACGACATCCCCATTGCCAGAATTACAGACCAGTACATGGCATACATGGGACTGTTGGAGGTGCTTGAACCTGCACTGGTAGGCGACTTTATGGTCACGGCCTCTACCCTTATGTACATAAAGTCACAAATGCTTCTGCCAAATCCCCCGGAGGAAAAAGAAGAAGACCCGAGGTGGGAACTGGTAAGGCAGCTGCTGGAATACAAGAGATTCAAAGAGGCGGCATCCGCCCTTGGCGGTATGCGAGAAGCCATGGCGATGAGAACGACTAGGAGGGTCGAGACAAAAATCGGTCCGCCCCCCGGCGAAGTTGACGAACACCTGTCGCTTGAGGACATGAGCGCGTGGGAACTTTTGGGCTTCTTTACGAGACTTATGAGGGAAACCCTGCAAGACGTCCCCACCACCATCACCATTGAGGAGATACCCATAGAGGAGTTCATGGAGATAATCCTGGAGAGGCTCAGTGTAATGGAATCATTCCATTTCCTGGACCTATTCCCTGAGATACGAAGCCGGCTCGAACTCATAGGGGCGTTTCTGGCCCTCTTGGAACTGATGCGCCTGATGAAGATACGCGCCCGGCAGGCCCATGACGCATCCGACATACAGATAAGCCGGGGACAGTTGTATACCGTACCGGAACCTGACCTGTTCATGGAAAGAGAAGGATGATTGACAAGGAACTCTTAGACATCCTTGCCTGCCCCGTCTGTAAGACAGAGATACGACTGGAACAAGAAAAGATAGTCTGCGCGAAGTGCGGCAGGCGCTACCCCATCAGGGACGATATCCCAGTAATGCTGGTGGAAGAGGCAGAACTGAAAGAGGAGGCGCCCAAGGAAGAGGCTGGATAACAGGCTAACTACCCACCTTCCCGCATCATCATCCCAAGTAACGCAATCTCCCCTTGTTCTTGAACGCCGCAGGATGTATAATTTGGATTCTTTAATATCTCTGAGACCTCTGAAAAAGTTTTATTTTATGGAGTCCAGCGACCGTGTCGCTGGGAGACACACCCCCGTCCCCTCTTAAAAGAGGGGAGGAAGGGGTGTGTCTCAAATGCCCATTGACACAGTCAATGGACTCCAAGATTTTGACTTTTTCAGAGGTTTCTTATTGTAATAACAGGGCTGGGGTCTGCCCCCAGTAGAACTAGGCAGGCGAACACTAAACATGGGCGGCAGGACGCCCATGTTACAAGATAATCGGAAAATGGACAGACAGGCACTTCTCGGACTTGTTGTCGGCTCAGTGATAATACTGGCGTATTTCGCTTTCTTCCTGCCCTGGATGTACCCACCGGCGGAGAGATACCAGGCGCCCAAAACAACCCAGCCACCGAAACAGACGGCGGTCAAGGCCCCGGAACAGGAAACTCCCAAAACACCGCAACCTTCACCGCCCCCCATAGAGACGGGAGAAAAGGCACTAAAAACACTACCCCCGGCAGGTGCAGAACTCGTAGATAACATAGTGCTTGAAAACGAGGAGATAAAGACCATCTGGACCAACGAAGGTGCGGCGTTAAAAAATGCAACGCTGAAGAAGTACAAGGATTATGCGGACAATGACCTGCGCCTGTTTTTGCCGTCAAAAACAACTCCACGCACCCTGGCCATAGACACGATGCTGGACAAATACGACCTGTCGCATCATCTCTACGAGGTGAAAGAGGTCACACCGGAGCGGGTAAGCTTCCAGACCACGCTGGAAGACGGACTCAGGATTACAAAAAACATATCGCTCCACAAGGATGGAGAGTACCACCTCGACGTAGAAATCTTGGCGGAAAACATTGCCAATACTGAAATATCCCTCAAGTATTCCATTGTTTCCGCCAGCCAGATATGTCCGGAGGGCACCCCGGAGTATGACACGGCCTCCGTAGTGGGTATGTCATTGGGCACGAAGACCAAGTTTATACAGAAGACTCTGGGCGACTTGAAAAAATCGCCGGAGGTAAACGAATCCCGCGGCATAACCTGGGCAGGTGGCGTAGACAAGTACTTCGCCTGCGTTTTGAAAGCTACAACCAGTGACCTTGTGCAGTCGGTAACGTCAAAACAGGTCCTTGAGAAAGATACCAAACTGGGTCCAAACCTTTTGGTGAGTGTGGGGACCAACAGCTTTACCCTCTTGCCGGGGGGTGCCGAGAAACACGAGTACACGCTCTTCCTAGGCCCGAAACAAGAGAAAGTCCTGCTGGAGTACGGCCTTGTCACGCTCCTGAACTTCGGCGCATTTACACCAATAAGCAAGGGGCTCCTCCACGTACTCAACTCATTCTATCATGTTATACCCAACTATGGCGTAGACATAATAATCCTGACGGTGCTCGTCAAGGTATGCCTGTTCCCGCTCACAAGAAAGAGCCAGATGTCAATGTTCAAGATGCAGGAGCTGCAGCCCGAACTCAAGAAGCTCCAGGAAAAATACAAGGACGATAAACAACGAATGGGACAGGAGCAGATGGCCTTATTCAAACGGCACGGGGTAAACCCCATGAGCGGCTGTCTGCCTATAGTACTCCAGCTCCCCGTCTTCTATGCACTGTTCCGCACCCTTCAGCTGTCGTTTGAGATGAGGCAGGCACCGTTTGCCTTCTGGATACACGACCTCTCCAGACCCGACATGATGTTCACACTGTCTTCTCCATTACCTTTCCTGGGTAATTACATAAATGTGCTACCCATAATCATGGCCGTGGCCAGTATTGCACAGATGAGGCTGATGCCGTCGAACCCGGACCCGAAGGCCCAACAACAGCAGCAACTTATGAAAATCATGCCCGTAATGTTCGCATTCGTACTTTACCACATGCCCTCCGGGCTTTTACTCTACTGGACAACCAGCACCATCCTCAGCGTGGGAGAACAACTGCTCATACGGAGGATGGCGGCGAAAAAGAAATAAACGTCTTGAATACCCAGAACGACACGATTCTGGCCGTCTCTACACCCTGGGGCAATTCGCCCAGGACCATCATAAGAATGAGCGGGCTCGATGCCCTCTCCTGCACAACGAAGGTATTTACAGAAGAAAGTCCTCCTCCACATACGAACACCACAGGCACGTACCGCTCGCTCAGGGGTCTTATAGACCTGGGAGACCGGGTAACCGCGCCCGCTTCCATATACGTAATGAAGGCCCCGTGTTCATACACCAGGGAAGACGTGGTAGAGATACACACCTTCGGGAGTCTGCCCCTAATTGAGATGCTGATTGACAAACTCCTGCAAGACGCCCGCAGCAACGGGACCACCCTAAGACTTGCGGAACCGGGTGAATTCACGAAGAGGGCGTTCCTAAACGGACGCATAGACATAGTACAAGCCGAGGCCGTACTACGGATAATACGCTCCCGCACGGACGCCGAACTCCGACTGGCCGCCGCCCAACTGGACGGAAGGTCCTCGCGGGGGTTAAAAAAGGCGCACGAACGCATTGCCAACCTGCTTTCTCTGCTCGAGGCCTCAATAGACTTCTCCGACCAGGACATCGGCCTTGCGTCGGAACAAGACATCCTTAATGAACTTGAGGTCGTTAGGAAGACATTGCTGGAGTACGCCCAAAGGACAGACACCGGTAAGGTCCACAGCGGCGGTGTCCGGACCGTGCTTTTTGGCCCGCCCAATGCGGGCAAGTCGAGCCTCTTCAACGCACTCCTGGGATGGCCCAGGGCAATTACAAGCCATAAGAGCGGCACTACCAGAGACCTCCTGGAGGCCGGGTTGACCATAGACGGTATATCCTTCCGGCTGTTAGACACCGCAGGGCTGGCGCAAACGGAGACACAGGGCGGCGAAGAGTCAGCACTGAAAACGCTCGCAATGGACATGACCGTTAAGGCCATTGATACGTCATCGCTCTTTATCTGCGTACTTGATGGTTCCAAACCGATGGATAAACGCTCCCTCGACTTCCTGCTGTCCTTTCACGAATGGCCGAACGACTCGGACTGCCTGCTGGTTATCAACAAAACAGACCTTCCACTAAAATTTTCTGTAGGAGATTTGCCGCAGCTATGGCAAAATTATCCTATAATCTATACATGTGCGACGGCGGAAAGTGGCATCGAGGAACTGAAGCAAGAAATGGTAAGGAAGATACTCGGCGGAGGTGTGGATTGTTCCGCCTCTCCAACAATGTTGAACACCCGCCAGAGGGCACTGCTTGACGTGTCCCTCGATTCCTTAGACCGCGCATCGCAATCCTTAAGGAAAGAGGCATCGGCGGAGTTCACCGCCCTGGACGTCAGGGAGGCGGCGGACACCCTGGGAGAACTTTTGGGGAAGATAACCACAGAGGACATCCTTGAAAAAATCTTCTCACAATTCTGCATCGGCAAATAAAGATACCCGACCGAGCTGGGATGAATATTTCCTCAAGATCACCCGCGAGGTGGCCCAGAGGTCTACCTGCCTCCGTCGTCAGGTGGGTGCGACACTGGTGCTGGACAAGCGCATACTCGCCACCGGTTATAACGGCGCACCGAAAGGGATGGTACACTGCACGGAGATCGGATGCCTCAGGGACAAACTTGGGATACCTTCCGGAGAGAGACAGGAACTCTGCCGGGGGCTCCATGCGGAGATGAATGCCCTTCTCCAGGCCGCCAACTACGGCATACCGATTGAGGGCGCCACACTGTACTCCACCAACCACCCCTGCGTCCTGTGCGCAAAGATGCTCATCAACTGCGGCATCAAGCGCATAGTCGCCATATCCGACTACCCCGACTGGCTGGCAAAGGAGATGCTCCAAGAGGCCGGCATTAAAGTAGAGATCATGGGGGACGGTCAGTAACCTCCCATACCACAGACACCCCCTAACTCACCATTAAAGGTTTTTCTCCATTACACCCCGTGTGGATATCCCTGGAAAACCCCTCCAATACCCTGTGCATTCTGAGCCTTTGTAGGGGCGTATTGCGATACGCCCCTACAGGTTGAATGGGAGCTGGCTTCACCCAGAATGACATGCAGAGATTTCTTAAAAACCTTGTGAAGTTGTCGTTCTGAGCGAGGCGAAAAATATGTTTTTGTAGCGTGCCAGCTTGTCTGGCACGTTAAACGTGCGAGATAAACTCGCACGCTACACCAGAGATTCTTCAGTCGCTCTGCTCCCTCAGAATGACAATTATACAGACTTTTTCAGAGGTCTCAGAAAAGAATCGGAGAGAAATTCCTCAAAAATTTTCAGTTGTCACTTGACAAGCTGTAGTGTATAGTGTATAAGTTGGTACAACATCTAGCAATACTAAATATTGTACATTAATAACCAACGCAGTTATTTAAATATAGATGTTAATCTTGAGATAATTATTGTTATTTCAAGATGTTAAATAGGGGATCGTTCGTAGGGTCCCAGTATCTTGGGGTGGCAGTAATGCATTAGATAACCTTATTCTAAGGTGTGCTAAATGCGACAGCAGGGGAGAGAGAGTTTAAGGCGGATGAATTCACGCGTCTCTACGTACATAGCCTTGGGCTCAACGAACTCCTGAAGCGCATGAACCCATAAAGGCTCTAAATGCAGTGCCCCTATTGCAAACAAGACAATGACAGGGTAATAAACTCCAGACCCTCGGCTGACGGCCTCAACATAAAGCGCCGCCGCGAGTGCCTGAATTGCAAGAGACGCTACACCACCTATGAGAGGATGGAGGAAACCCCTCTAAAGGTGATAAAAAAGGATGGCCGCAGGGTGGCCTTTGACAGGAACAAGATTCGCGTCGGACTGGAGAAGGCCTGTGAGAAGAGGCCCGTATCCGCCGACACTATTGAACTCACCGTCTCTGAGATAGAGCGGGACATGTACAACAGATTTGACCGCGAGGTGCCCTCCAAGTACATCGGGGAACAGATAATGCAAAGACTGAAGACCCTGGACAAGATAGCGTACGTGAGATTTGCGTCCGTTTACCGTGAGTTCAAAGACATCACCGAGTTCATGGAAGAGGTAAAACCCCTGATAAAGGGGGAAGGGAAGAAGAAATAGGAATTTTCTTGGTTGTGTAGCGTGCGAGTTTATCTCGCACGTGCGACACAAGGTCATACGCTACATAGTTGTCTACAAATTTTTGGTTTCGCACGGAGGTAGTAATTATGTCCGGATGGCATGACTTAAGATTCATCGATTCTGTTGTAGAGAAAGGCACTATAGGCGCTTATATTTTATCTCGTGGCGGAGATTGCCCAAATTACTATGTCGGAAGATCTGACAATGATATAGGAGAGCGTCTGCACGACTACCAGAATAGTTATTATAACTACTTTCGGTTCACACCAGCAAATTCTCCCACTTCCGCTTATTACTATGAATGCTATTGGTATCACAAATATAAAGATTCTCCCGAATATATCTTAGATAACAAGTGTCACCCGGATGCACCCGACGGCAGTTATTTAAGCTGTCCTGTTTGTGGTCTCTCATCACAGAACCCATTTTTTGAAGCTTTGACCGGACGGTTGAGGAGATAGCTGTAGCGTGGGAGCTTGCTCCCACGTCTTGAAAGAAAACAGACGTGCGAGCAGGCTCGTACACTACACACAAATAAAAAATTGTAAATGAGGCTGTCCGAAAAGGTTCAGCAAAAGATAGAGATGATAGTGAAAAAGATGGGCCCCGGTATCAAAGTGGGCACACCGTCCATAAACTTCACGGACTTCAGGTTGGACGCCCCAATCTGGATAAATGACGACCGGAAGGTAATCGAGATACCCAAGGAGTTTATTGATAATTTCTTTGACACGGCCACCTTTGAGCAGGAAATCAAAGGGGCCATTAACGACTTAAAGGCAAGAGGCATTAAAAGGATTCGCGTAACGGATACAGGAAGGACCGTCGTCGAGTAAACAAGAAAGGAAGAGTGCTAGTGAGCTCCCTACAGAATGTAAGAAAAAGAGACGGAAGGTTGGTGTCCTTCAATGTGAGAAAAATAGCCGACGCCATCTTTAAGGCGGCGCATGCCATAGGCGGTGACGACAGGCAGATGGCCGACGAGCTGGCCGAATTGGTCACCCATTTACTCGAAAAGAAATTCAACGGAAACACCCCCAGTATAGAAGACATACAGGATATGGTAGAGGATGTACTGATAAATACCGGCCATGCCAGGACGGCAAAGGCATATATACGCTATAGAGACAAGAGGGCCCGTCATAGAGAAATATTGAAGGTCAGAAAGAAAACAAGTAAGGGCCGGGATACAACCGATGCGGCCCTGCTGGTCGAGACAGACATTCACGACGAGACCGCGCTGTGGGACAAAGGCAAGATAGCATTGGCCTTGGAAAAAGAGGCCGGTACCCCCATAGCCGAGGCCGTAGAGATTGCCAACGCGGTGGAGAAGCGGGTCTTTGCATCCGGCATCCACCGCATCACTACGTCCCTGATAAGGGAGCTGGTAGATAACGAACTCTTTGAAAGGGGCTACGACAAACAGCTAAAGAAGCAGACCACATTAGGCATGCCCAAGTACGACCTGGACCAGCTCATATTCTCCAAAAATAATGAAAACAGCAACATTGCCACCAACAACCCGGAGGCGATAAACCTTGCCATTGCCGAAAACACCCTGAAGCAGTACGCACTCCAGGAGGTCTTTTCCGGCGACGTGGCGGAGAAGCACCTCTCCGGCGCCGTACACATCCATGACCTGGGGTATCCGACTAGGGTCTACTGTTCATCCCATTCTCTGGAGTACCTGAAGAAGTACGGTCTGCATCTGGACAATCTTGACACCGTCTCCGCTCCGGCCAAACACGCCCGCACCCTTACGGGCCACCTAAACACCTTCCTTGCCTCCATGCAGGCATACTATGCAGGGGCCCTGGGGGTGGGGTACATAAACATACTGTATGCACCATACCTCGAAGGTATGAGTCAGAAGGAACTCCTCCAGGAGGCCCAGCACCTAATATACAGCTGCTCTCAGAGCGCCTTCTCGCGTGGAGGCCAGACGCTGTTCCTCGACTTCAACATCCACACCGGCATACCGAACTACATGAAAAACATCCCCGCAATAGGCCCCGGGGGAAAATACACGGGCAAGACATACGGCGAATACGCTGAAATGGCCCGCCGCTTTACCATGGCCATGCTGGACGTATGGCGGGCTGGCGACTGCCATGGCCACATCTTCGCCTTCCCGAAGTGCGACCTCCACATAAACCAAGACACCTTCAATGACCCGGACCAGTACGAAATCCTTAAGTATGCCTGCCAGATAGCAAGCGAAAACGGCGTGCCGTATTTCGTATTCGACCGTGACGAGGTGACTTTATCGGCCTGCTGCCGACTCCGGACTACCATAGAGGATAACCACATGATAACCCATCCGGAAAGCATGCGCTTCTGCGGATTTCAGAATGTCACGGTCAACCTCCCCCAGGCCGCCTACAGGGCAGGAAAGGGAAACTGGGAGAGGCTTTACAAGGAGATAGACGACACCATACAGATATGCATAAAGGCTCATCTCCAGAAGAAGGAATTCATCGCCAGACTGATGTCGGGCCCGGAGATGCCGCTCTGGCAGATAGGACGGAACGCCAAAGACGGCCGACCCTACGTGGACCTCGAAAAATCCACGTACATCGTTGGAATATTAGGCCTCAACGAGTGTCTACAGTACATGATGGACCGTGAACTCCACGAGGGTGAAGAGCCTCTGAGACAGGGGCTGAGGATAATTGCCTCAATGTACCAGAAAGTAAAAGAGGCCGGAAAGAAGTACGGCCTGAAATTCTCGCTGGAGGAATCGCCGGCAGAAAGCGCATCGAGAAGGCTTGCGAAGATAGACGTGAAGAATTATCCCCAGGCAAGGGACCTCGTAAAAGGGGACATCGGAATGGATGAATTCTACTATACAAACAGTGTCCACCTCAGGCCGGACGCCCCCGTAGACATGCTGACTAGGATAATCACCCAAAGCAAATTCCACACCATGATAGAATCCGGCGCCATCATCCACGCCTTCTGTGGAGAAGAAAGACCCCCGGCATCCAGCATCATGAACCTGGTCAAAAAGACATTCGAGAATACGCAGGCGGCCCAAGTCACCATATCTCCGGAGTTTACCGTCTG
>Ga0209343_10005675_pt1 | contig 15038 bp, 17 predicted proteins | sample RifCSPlowO2_02_FD_184026 | JGI IMG/M metagenome (GOLD analysis project Ga0209343, IMG submission 184026) | Groundwater microbial communities from Rifle, Colorado - Rifle CSP2_plank lowO2_0.2 (SPAdes) (version 2) | ecosystem: Environmental > Aquatic > Deep subsurface > Groundwater | place... | reverse complement strand
TGGAAAGAGGGTAGAACGGTCTGGAAGTAGGTCACTCTTACGGGTTTCTTATCTCCCTGGGATTGTATGCTAACCTCTTTCGTAAATTCACCAGTGACCAGCAGTTTTTTTATTGAAACGGATTTGATGTTGCCATCGTTTAATTGCATCATGAATTGACTGTAATTTATCGTATATTTTTAAGTGGTGGCGGTGCTGAAAAAGCTATTCCATACATATAATAATACTGAAAGGACAAAAAAAACCGCAATTAACCTCCAATATGTACCGGTAATACCAGCTTTTGGGTTCTTCTTATCCGCAGCCATACTTCGTGCCTGTTTTCTCCTTTATGACATATTACGAGTAAATAGGGAGAAGTGCAAGGTCTATGCGAGCTGCGGTTGAACTAGTTGTAGTTGGTAACGTTAGGGGGATGGTTATTCCTGTTGTAGTGTGTCAGCAGGTTGTCTGTCATTCTGTAATTCATCTTCCTGTGCAAACATGGCATTCCTTGTGTTTTGCGTAATCTCATAGTCAACAACGATTCGTTCGTATACATCGTTCATGAGAGGTGATGAAATAATGAAATCAGCAGATGCCCTGTTACAGGCAATAGGGATGTTGTAAACAGCGGCGATCCTGAGCAGTGCCTTGACGTCAACATCATGAGGATGCGGTTCAAGAGGGTCCCAGAAAAATATCACCATATCAATGTCGCCTTCTGCTATTTTCGCACCAATCTGCTGGTCACCACCGAGAGGACCACTTTTGAAGCAATTAACTGGCAGTTCCAACGCCCTTACCATTATCTTGCCGGTACTGCCTGTTGCGAATAACTCGTGCTTTGAGAGACTGTCTTTATTAAATAGCGCCCATTCAAGCAATTCCTTCTTCATGTTGTCGTGAGCAACCAGTACGATTCTTTTCTTTTCCCTCATCATAATTTCGCTCATAACATTATCCATTTTCATTTCTCCTTTGTATCGAACCGCTATTACCTCAAAAAACAAAAAGCCCCCCGCGTGCAGAAGCAAGGGGGGGCTTTTATCAGTCAATTACAGTTTTGTTACATTGATTGCCTTGGGGCCTTTCGGTCCCGCTTCAGTATCAAATTTTACTGAGTCACCCTCGGCAAGGCTCTTAAAGCCTTCGCCCTGGATGGAAGTATGATGAACAAATACATCACTACCATCTTCGCTTGTAATAAAGCCGAAGCCTTTTGAATCATTAAACCACTTTACTGTTCCATTAGCCATTTCTTGTTACCTCCTTTTCTGTAAACTCAAATCTCAGAATGTCTCAACAAATAAAAAAAGCCACAAAGTGGAAAAGTCTTTGCGGCTTTAAAACAAATCAAAAAACCTTCCAAAATTCTACTTGTAGAATAGCATGCATCACGCAGTTAGTCAAGGAGTTAATAAAATAAAGGAGTTAATAAAATAAAACAGGAGTCAATAAAATAATTGTAGACAATTCAAGTATTGACCTGCTCAGCACAGAGGCAAAAATATACTCTCTGACCCCTGTATCCGGAGATAAGGTATATTCTTACTTCCGGATACAGGGGAGAGGGCTTGCACAGACATTTCAGTTATGCAACCTTGCTTGTTGCCATGCCACTTCTAACATAGTCATTGATCTTGGTGACATCTTCTCTGAAGCGGTCCGGATCGGCCTGTGTACCATGGAGATAAGTACTCCATCCCACAGTCTGTTTTGCAAGGGAAATAGCCTCCTCAATCTCCTGGTTAGTTGCCCCGAATGTCCTTGCTGCTTCTTTATGAAACTCGATGCAGTACTGACAATGAATGGCAGATGCAACACCGAGACCGATAAGCTCCTTGTACTTGTTAGGGATCATTGTCTCATTAAGTTCTACTCTCTTGATGAGCTCCCATTCAAGTTCAATGGTTGATTCCGGGACCCCTTCAATAAATTTGGGCACAGAGCCCAGTGTCTCCCTGATCTCCCTTAATACCTCAACCTTCTTCATCATCTTACTCACCCCCCTTCGCTTATCTAATGAGAATGATTATCACTTGCAATGTCAAATATAGCATGAAGTTTTAAAATAGTAAATCACCCGCAGGGATATTTTTGTATTAACCAAAGGGGTGAATATAATAACTCAAAGTAGTAGGTAAAGTGTTATAGTATTTAATTGAAATAATCAGATAAAACTTTTAATATAAACAGGATTTGGTATATATATGAAAGAGTTGGCAAGTGTTGACATTGCAATCTTACTGGTTTATCTCCTCGGTATTGTCGGGATAGGCTTATGGGTTGGACGCAAGGGCCGCAGCTCAGACCAGTTCATGGTTGCAGGCCGTTCTCTCCCTGGTTGGGCAGTCGGTCTGTCAATATTCGGTACATATGTTAGCAGTATCAGTTTCCTTGCACTCCCTGGAAAGGCCTTCAGTAGTAACTGGAATGCCTTTGTCTTCAGTCTTTCTATTCCTTTTACTGCGGTTCTTGCGGTTTTCTACTTTATGCCTTTTTACAGGCGTAGCGGTGAGGTCTCTGCATACACACATCTTGAGCATCGTTTTGGTCCCTGGGCAAGGACATATGCAGTTATATGCTATCTGCTAACCCAATTAGCCCGCATGGGTACGATCATGTATCTGCTTGCACTTGCACTGTCACCCATGACAGGCTGGAGTGTGGTAACACTGATTCTTATTACAGGTGTAATGGTCATAGCGTATACACTCATAGGCGGGATTGAGGCAGTTATATGGACTGATGTGGTGCAGAGTATTGTTTTAATCGGAGGTGCTGTGTTATGTGTTCTTATATTATTTCTTGGAATGCCACAGGAGCCAGGAGAGGTATTCAAGGTTGCATCTCAGTATGATAAGTTTGGCTTAGGTAGTTTTTCCATGAGCTTTTCGGAATCAACCTTCTGGGTTGTATTGATTTACGGCATCTTTATTAACCTCCAGAACTTTGGCATAGATCAAAACTATATACAGCGTTACGTTATTGCGCGCACAGACCGTGAAGCTGCAAAAAGCGTATGGTTAGGCGCATTACTATATTTACCGGTTTCAGCGGTATTCTTCTTTATAGGAACACAGCTCTTTGCCTACTATACTTCTCAGCCTGAGTTATTGCCGGCAGGGACAAAACCGGATCAGGTCTTTCCGCATTTCATTGCTACTGGCCTCCCCATTGGTGTTGGTGGTATTGTAATAGCTGCTATCTTCGCTGCTGCGCAATCCACACTCTCTACCTCTGTAAACTGTTCAGCCACCCTGATTCTTTGTGATTTATACCGGCGTTATATCCGACCCTTTGCATCTGAACGTGAGTCCATGCTGGTATTGCGAATCTCAACTCTGGCTATTGGTGCTGGAGGGACATTTACTGCATTAGCAATGATCCATGTGAAAAGTGCGCTTGATGCATGGTGGGAACTTGCAGGTATATTCAGTGGAGGAATGCTCGGCCTGTTCCTTCTCGGCATAATATCACGGCGTGCAAAAAATGCTGCTGCTGCGACCGGGGTTATTATAGGGGTACTCATAATCTTCTGGATGAGTTTATCCCCGGCATGGACAGGTGAATGGGCACAATTCCGAAGTCCTTTTCACAAATTCATGGTGGTTGTAATAGGGACGCTTGCCATACTTCTGGTGGGAATATTGATAAGCCGGTTTACAAAAGGTAAAAATCCCAGGAGTTTTCATTGTCTATGAAAAGAGGGGCTGACATTATCATTTTGATATTTTTGCCAATTTGGGTTATAAATTAAGTATTAGTTATTGAGAAAACAGAAAAACAGTAGTGTTCACCGAAAAGGGAGGGAAAGATGTTAACAGGGAAAAATCTTCTGAGAAGCAGTTTAATGATCATTGTCCTTTTTGTCTTTGGTTTTACCGGCTGCGACAATAGTAGTGAGGGGATGTTGAAGATAAGGCTTACAGACTCCCCTTATCCCTTTGATCTAATCAAGGAGGCAAAGGTGACCATAACCGGGGTCAAGGTACATGTCTCTGACAGTTCGGAGGTGTCATCCGGCTTTATTGAGTTGCCATTAGATTCTCCGCAGACCTTTGATTTAATGGACCTTCAGGGAGGGGTTACGGCAACACTTATTAATGCCAGCCTGGCTGCAGGTACTTATAACCAGATAAGGCTCGTGGTTAGTTCAGGTTATATTAAACTTGAAGATGAAAGGTCATTCGACCTCAAGGTTCCCAGCGGAAGTGAATCCGGGATAAAGGTATTTCCTGATCCACCCATAGAAGTCAATGGAGGTCTTACAACGGATCTTATCCTTGATTTTGATGTGAGCCGCTCTTTTATTCCCATACCCAACGCCGAGACTAAGGTTGATAAGATAACGGGGTTTAATTTTCATCCGGTAATAAGAGTGGTAAATAACTCATCAGTCGGCAGTATCTCAGGAACGGTCTATAATAATAACGACACTCCGGACAACCTGGATGATGATACAGCAATAGAGGGGGCAGCCCTGACAGCCTTTGAAGGAACGACCGAGGTGACGAGCACGTCAAGCCAGTCAGATGGAAGCTATATCCTTATGGGTCTTCCGGAAGGGACTTATGATATCAATGCGACCCATCCTGATTTTCAGGAGAGTACAAAGACCGGTATCAGCGTAGTTGTGGGGAATGATACAAAGGGGACAGATTTCAGGATGAGCCCTGAGCAATAGAAAATACATAGGGAGCGCGTTACCCGCAGCTCGCTGCCGGGAGCTTCAATATTATTGTCATAGGATAATTTGTTTTAACGGAGAGATGGCCGAGTCCGGTTGAAGGCGGCTGCCTCGAAAGCAGTTGTGGGGGAAACTCCACCGGGGGTTCAAATCCCTCTCTCTCCGTCATTGTTTCTTCTGTTGCAATGCGTAATATAAATTCAATGAAATTTTTCTGCCCCAAGGTACCGGAAGGTTATCATGATATAGGCCGGATGCTTATATCATGTTCCGACCGGCCTGGTATAGTTGCTGCAGTATCCCGTTTTCTCTATGAACATGGGGCAAATATCACACATTCTGATCAGCATTCAACAGACCCCACCGGTGGTACATTTTTTATGCGGATAGAATTCCAGTTAGCAGGCCTGGAATCAAAGGGAAAAGAGATTGAGATGGACTTTGCTTCTATTGCTGCTGATTTTCAAATGGAGTGGCGGCTTGCCTATGCCGGCCGGCTTAAACGTCTTGCAATCTTTGTTTCAAAAGCAGATCATGCCCTGTTCGAACTCTTCTGGCAGTGCCGGGCAGGTGATCTCCCTGCTGATATTATAATGGTCATTTCAAACCATCCTGACTTGAAAGGGACAGTGGATGCGTGGGGAGTACCCTTCCATCATATCCCTGTTGAAACCGGACTGAAACAGGAGGCGGAAGAAAAACAGATTCAACTTATGAAAGACCATGTGGATGTTGTAGTCCTTGCACGTTATATGCAGATACTCACGCCTTATTTTATTTCAAGTTATCCATATCGCATAATTAACATCCATCACAGCTTCCTTCCGGCCTTCGCAGGTGCTGATCCTTATGCACAAGCATATGAGCGGGGGGTCAAGCTGATCGGAGCCACAGCACATTATGCAACAGGGGAATTGGATGCCGGACCAATCATCGAGCAGGATGTATACCGTGTCAGCCATCGTCATAATGTGGATGATCTGAGGCGGGTTGGCAGGCACATTGAACGGATTGTGCTCGCACGTGCCGTGACCTGGCATGTCGAAGACCGTGTCCTGGTTCATGGCAATAAGACTGTAGTTTTTATATGATAAAAAAACTTGAAAAGGCCACATTTGGTGCAGGTTGCTTCTGGGGTGTGGAGGAAATGTTCAGCCAGGTGAAAGGAGTAAAATCAACTGTGGTTGGCTACATGGGAGGGGCTCTTACCAATCCTACTTATGAAGATGTATGTACGGATAATACCGGTCATGCTGAGGTTGTGCAGATTGAATATGATCCCATTGAGCTTTCATATGAAAAGTTGCTTGATATATTATGGGATTGTCATGACCCGACAACCCTGAACAGACAGGGCCCTGACATCGGGACTCAGTATCGTTCTGTAATATTTTTTCACACTGCAGAGCAGGAGGAACTTGCCAAAAGATCAAAAGAAGAATTGAGCAGGTCAGGTAGATATGAAGCTTCCATCGTAACAGAGATTGTCCCTGCTTCAACTTTTTGGAGGGCTGAAGAATACCATCAGCAATACTTAGGGAAACGCGGCGGTCATGGAAGTTGCCACATATAGATGAAGAAAAGGATTATAAAAAGAGAAGAAGATTGGAAGAAGGAATTGACGCCGGAGCAGTATTATGTCCTGAGAGAGAAAGGTACTGAGGTCCCTTTTACCGGTGAATATTGCAACCTGAAGGATATGGGTATATACAGGTGTGCTGCATGTAGTAATGAGCTATTTACATCCGATACAAAGTTTGATTCCGGTACAGGCTGGCCAAGCTTTTATGCCCCTGTCTCAGAAGGTAATGTTGAGTTAAAACCTGATAATAGCCATGGGATGAGACGGACAGAAGTTATCTGTAGTGTATGCGGTTCCCACCTCGGGCATTTATTCGATGACGGCCCGGAACCCACCGGCAAAAGATTCTGCATCAATTCAATAGCGTTAGTGTTTGATTATTTAGGTCTACACATTGGAGGTGGCTATGAATATTAAAGACAGTTTTATTATATTAGCTGTTCTTTTACTCCTGGGAGGATTGGTATGGGCTTCTGATGTAGACATGGACGAAGGCGAATGGGAAACTACAATGGAGATAAAGATGGAAGGGATGACCTTTTCCATACCCCCTGTAAAGACGACACAGTGCCTGACAAAAAAAGACCTTGTCCCGCGCACATCAGAAAAAGGTAAGGAAGGGGGCTGCAAAAACATTTATACAAAGGTAACTGGAAATACTGTGTCATTTAAGACAGAGTGTGTTGATGATGGTGTTAAGACTGTAAGTGAAGGAAAAATCACATACTCAGGCAGCAGCTATTCAGGTTCAGTAAAGATTGTGACTACTGAGGCTGATGAAGAACCCATGACCTCGACTGCAAAATTTACAGGCCGCCGCATAGGCGACTGCAAAGGAGGCCAGGAGGATGGAGAAGGTGCCGGAATGGAGGGGATGCCGGAGGGGATAAAAGCGCAGATTGCAGAGGCTCAGAAGGAGGCGTCTCTAAAAGAGGCAGAGCAGGCAGAAATAAGAAAAAGATATGCAGGGCTTGTTAAAGAGGCCCATGCCTTTAATCCCCGGATAAAGGAAAAGGGGGCCTGCACCTTGAAGGATCTGAATACACCTTCTTCTTCTGAATGCGATCAGAAATTGGGAAAGATCAAGCTGTCAGAGGGTAAATGGGAAATTGTACAGGAAGGGGTTACGGAGATGTTGAAAATGAAACCCCCGTATGATATTACTGAAAAAAAGAGAGATACATATGAGGAATGTCTTGATGAAAATGATTTTACTCCATCCAGAGTGCCTGATATGTGCGTCCAGGATATAAAGAGAACCGGGGACAGGATTGTATGGAAGATAAAGTGTCCAACCCAGAAGGGAGGCGACTTTGTCCAGGATGGAGACGGTGAGATAGTTTATAGCGGTAACACGTTAAAGGGTATGACCGTAATGAATACCAAAGATAAAGGTGTTCACCAAATGAGTGATATCACAAGGATAACCGGCCGGCGTATTGATGAGTGTTTCAATCGGGATTATACTTCAACTGGAAGGGACTACACCTCGCAAAAGAGAGATTCTGGAACGGACAAGACCAAGGAAATATTTAAGGGTATAAAGGGGATCTTTGGGAGGTGAGAGAAGAGATATGTTTACATTCAGGATATGTCTCCTCTCGAGTTTGCTGTTTCTTGCAGCATTTCATCAGACGGCAATTGCTTCTGATAGATTGACAAAAACATCAACCTCATCTCAGGCATCAGTTGCTGACCCATTCCCTCATGTTGCAAAATCATATATTCTCCAGATGAACGGGCAGACACTCTGGGCGCATGAGCCTGATAAAAGGCTTCCTCCGGCAAGTCTGACAAAGATAATGACTGCGCTGATTGTACTCGAGAAATCTTCCCCTGATGATGTTGTAACAATCAGCAGAGATGCTGCCACAGAGACCGGAAGCCGCATCGGGTTAAAGTATGGTGATAAGATTCAGGTTGGTGAGCTTGTTGCGGCTATGCTTATCACATCTGCAAATGATGCGTGCCGGGCTCTTGCAGAACACACAGGAGGCAGCAAGAAAATGTTTACAGACATGATGAACTCACGAGCAAAGGAAATGGGCTTGAGAGATACCCACTTTACAAACGCATGCGGTCACGATAGTAAAGGGTTATATTCAACTGCCAGCGATCTATTAATCATTGCTGAGGCAGCCCTCAAAAACAGGATTTTCAGAGAGCTGATTACAATTGTTAAAGATGAAATTAGCACGGTTGATAGAAAACGTACCTTTCTGCTTGAAAATAAAAACGAGCTGATAGGACGCTATCCCTGGGCTACAGGGGTTAAGACAGGATATACCTCGAAGGCAGGGAAATGCCTTATAGCCCTTGCTGAAAATAATGGGACAAGGGTTCTGCTCGTCCTCCTTAATGCGCCAAACAGGTGGTGGGACGCTGTCTCAATACTCGATAAGGCATTTGCCACCCGGCAGGATCAATCAGTTGTAAAGCCTCCGGCCATACTTGACAGACTTGATTGATAAACATAGGAAGTGGATTCCGTACCTTTTCATTACCTTCACGATATTTATTGCCTACCTGAACTCATTCCGGGGGATATTCCAGTTTGATGACTACAATGTAATCGTGAATAATAATGTGGTTCATTCCTGGCATGCATGGTTTGATGACCTCGGACATGGCATAAGACCCATTCTTAAATTCACATATACACTGAACTGGACTTCAGGTATGGGTTTCTCAGGGTTTCATCTTCTAAACCTCATTGTACATACAATAAATGCCTTAATGATATACTCCCTTTCACTCAGATTTATGAAAAGGGCCTCTGGCCGTAGAGTGGCTATAATAATCTCAATTGTATGGGCTATCCACCCTGTGCAGAGTGAGGCGGTAACTTATATCAGCGGCCGGTCTTCATCTCTCATGGCGATGTTTTATCTCGGAAGTATTCTGGCATATGTCTATGGCATAGAGAAACAAAGGAGGATATACCTTTACCTTGTATCCCCTGTTTTCTTTCTTATGGCTGTTCTGACAAAGGAAACGGCGTTAATCTTTCCTCTTGCACTTCTACTGTGGGAGCTGACTCAGCAGAGGAGGATAAACCTTATAACGGTTATTAAGAGGCAGATAATTCACTGGGGACTCTTATGCATCATGATTATTGCCATAATTATTCACCCGAATTATGGGGGGCTTCTTGAATACAGTCTTGGTATCAGGGGAGTTGGTAAAAACCTCATGAGTCAGATAAACGGTGTCAGTTACCTCATAACAAGGGTATTCCTGATTCACAGACTCAATATAGACCCTGACCTGCCGGTTATCTCAGAATGGTCAATTGTGCTTGTGATGGAGTGCATATTCCTTTCCATACTCTTAATTATTGGAGCCCTATGTCTTAGAAAAAGACCTTTGCTAGGATTTGGCATTCTCTGGTTCTTTCTCCATCTTATTCCAACAAACTCAATTGTGCCAAGACTTGATGTGGCAAATGAACGACAGTTATATCTTCCTGTATTGGGCCTCATATTATCATTTGTCAGTATTGTCCCGGTGTTTAAGGAAACCCCCAGGCCCCTTCGAGGCACAAAGGATAATGAAAATCCCCCTATATCCCCCTTTTTCAAAGGGGGACTTAATTCCCCCCCTTTAGAAAAGGGGGGTAAGGGGGGATTTGAAAGGGGATTTTCGGATGAAAAAGGTGTTTTTAAAAAGGCATGTATTGTATCACTCATTTTATTGCTTATTATTTTTACAGTCAGACGAAACCATGTATACAGGAGCGAGGTAACCTTATGGGAAGACACTGCATATAAATCTCCGCAAAAGGCCCGCGTCTTTAACAACCTGGGATATGCCTATACCATGGCAGGGAGATACAAGGATGCTGAAGATGCGTATCTTAAGGCCATATCTTTGAAGCCTGATTACAAACTTCCGCAGAACAATCTCAAGGAGCTGTTAAAGAAAATTGATCACAAGCAGAATTTATATTAACACATGGAATCTCAGAGGATGAAAATCCCCCCTCCCCTTAATCCCCTCCCACAAGGGGAGGGGAGATTGGGTAGTTGCGAGACAACTTTCTTACGATTACAAACTTGAGATAATGTGTCTGCGGCATGGATAAAAGGATTGGATGGTCACGGGATTGTGAGCGGTTCTCCACTAATTGCAGGAGACAACCTGCGTCCGATGCTGCATCACAAATAGTATCAAGAAATTGGGCAGGTGAGATATTCTGGGAGCAGGAAGATGTAATGAGATAGCCTCCATCATCAAGTAACTTCAGAGCCATCAGGTTAATATCCTTATATCCCCTTAATGCCCCGCCCCTTGCCCCTTTTTCTTTTACAAAAGAGGGAGGGTCAAGAATAATACAATCAAACCTCTCACCTGATTTATATTTAGCCCTCAGCCATTGAAAGGCATCTCCCTTCTCGGTCTTTATCACATGATCGAAACCATTAAGTGATATGTTCCTTTTTAATCCTTCCATGACTTTGCCAGAGTCTTCCAGTGCAATGGCCTCCTGTGCTCCATATTCAACTGCATAGAGGGCAAAGGCACCGGTGTATGAGAAACAATCCAGGACCTTTTTCTCCTTTACATAAGGCTCAATTATCTGTCTGTTTTCCTGTTGATCTAAATAAAAGCCTGTCTTGTGGCCTTCCATAAGATCAACCTCAAACTTAATACCATCTAAACTCACAACAATTTTCTCCTTCTCCTTTCCCCATAAGAAACCTTTAGCCGGCTCTAACCCCTCTTTTTTTCTTATTTCCACATCACTCCTCTCTATTATAGTCTCCGGGTGGATTAGGTCTATCAGGATATTTACAATATCACTTTTCCATCTCTCCATGCCAAGGGTGAGTATCTGTATACTCAAGACATCTCCATACTTATCAACTATAAGACCTGGCAGGAGGTCGCCTTCACTGAAGACGAGCCTGAAGGAGTCATCCATCTGATAGCCCAGGGAGATGCGATATTTCAGGGCATCATCAATCTTCCTCTGGAAAAAGGCCCTGTCTATATTTTCATCATTAAAGCTTAGGACTCTTACATTGATCTTTGACAGATCGTTAATATATCCTTTACAAATGAAACGTCCCTGCGAGTCCACAACATTAACCACATCACCGTTGTTATAGCTACCTTCAATAGCCTTAATCTCATTTTCAAAGACCCAGAGATGACCCTGTTTAATCCTTGTTGTGCAGGTCTTAGTAACTATTACCCTTGCAATTTTCATATCTCCCCCTGATAAGTGAGAAATGTTTCACAAATCTTTATATTGTTAGTATACTATATTATGCAAAGGGGTTGAAAATGCATAGCGAGCGAATATAAAAATGATAAGTACCTTACATTTCGAAGATTCCCTGCAGCTTGCTGCAGGGAGCTTCAATATCTCATGAATAGCTGAATTCAGGATAAGATAAACTGATGTTGACACCTTATCTTAAATGGTAGTATATTGGTAGTATGAAAACGAAGACTTCTATCACCCTGTCCGTAGAGGTATTAAAAGCCGTAGATAAACTATCAGGGGAATACAAGAACCGCTCTGAGTTTATTGAAACGGCTTTGCGCGCTTTTATCGCTCAAACGATACGTAATCAGCGGAACGAACGAGACTTGGATATTATCAACCGGCACGCAGCCCGTCTCAACAAAGAAGCAATAGACGTCCTTGCCTATCAGGTGGACTTGTGAAACGCGGTGAACTCTATCGCGTGACGCATCCCTCGGCGAATGATCCCAAAAAATACAGGGTATTTGTGGTTGTCAGCCGCCAAGTGCTAATAAACTCACGTTATTCAACGGTTATCTGCGCGCCCATCTATTCAGTCCATGACGGATTGTCCACTCAGGTTCTCGTTGGTATAGATGAAGGCTTAAAGCACGATAGCAGTATTCATTGTGATGAACTGGTTAGCCTTCCCAAATCTGTACTGACCAATTTTGTTGGTAGACTCTCTCTTCAAAAAATAGAGGTACTCAATAAGGCTCTTTGCATTGCTTTAGATATCCCAGAGTAATAGATATACCGTATCAAATGAAGCATATTGGGTTTTTCCTTTACAGGTAATATATACTGCAGTAGCTATGTTTAAAAGGTTAGAAGAACCAACAATCCTCTTTATCAGTATTCTGAAATGGGTCGTCCTTGCGACCATCATAGGCATTATTGTCGGCATGGGTACTACACTGTTTTTAAAGCTCCTCAACTCAAGCATGGCACTTACAGGTCAATATCGATACTATTTTCTCTCTATACCCGCAGCACTATTTTTAAGTTCCATTCTTGTGAGATATCTTGCACCTGATGCCGGGGGCAGGGGTACAGAGAAGGTCATTGAGGCGGTACATAAACATTCGGGAAATATAAAGGCGCTTGTAGTACCTCTTAAACTTGTTACTACAGTACTGACAATAGCCTCTGGTGGTTCAGCAGGTAAAGAAGGGCCGTGTGCCCAGATTGGTGCAGGACTATCTTCGATATTTGCAAATCTTTTCAGGTTTGCAGAGGGGGACCGCAAGAAACTAGTTATATGCGGCATCAGCGCTGGTTTCTCCTCTGTATTTGGGACACCGATCGCAGGGGCCATCTTTGGTGTTTTGGTATCTGCTCATTTTTCCTTATAGAGGTACTAACTATTGGTGAGAGGATATCCAAACGTATAAAGATATGGTCTCCGGTTAAAGGCATTATCGGTGGCAGTGTTATTGTAGCATTGACATTCTTATTTTAGGTGCGGTATCTCGGGCTCGGGTTGGAGTCCATAGAGTTTTATCTCCAGGGTGGGAATGCTGCAGTGGCATGTGTTATCAGCTTCCTTATGACAGGACATCGGAGTGTCTATCCGTCTCAGATACTTTCAATAAAAAAGTCTTCATCTATTGAAGTGGAAATTGGCAAAGAGCTTGAGGGGATAAAACCGGAGTACAGACCTCGCAGAAAGAGTCTTATCTCTGTATGTCTAAGTATCTTCAGGAAGATAATGGGTCAGTAACCTTCTTCTTCAAAAATTCTCTTGATTATTATATTTGTTAATAATATACTGCCACTCATACAACATCATTGTATCTACATCATGATCCCGGACAATAGACTAAAGGCCCTTGAAGACAGCTATGGCAGTACAATGTACAGCACAATTCAAAAAAGGCGCCCTGCTCCTCACTTTATTCCTGGGTACATGGATATTTGTCCCTGCGGCCAGGGCAAGCGATGTTACGCTTAAATGGGACCCTCCAACAACAAATGTAGATGAAACACCGCTGGTTGACCTTGCTGGATATAAATTATACTACGGAACATCCGCAGGTTCGTATAACACAGTCATTGATGTAGGGAACGTTGTCACCACTGCAATACCCAATCTCGATGAAGGAATAATTTATTATTTTGCTGTGACTGCGTATGATGACTTAGGGAATGAGAGCGGCTTTTCCAACGAGGTGAACAAGGTCATACTTGCCACTCCACCCGGGAATATAGATGTTTACACCCCTGCATCAGCAACCCGCGTAGATGGCTATGACTTGATCGCTCTTGAACTTAGTTGGGGTTCGACTCTACTTGATACGAACTGGAATCCCCTATCTGATTTGGACAACAGCGGATTCATAGATCAATCAGACCTTAATATTTTAATCGGAAACTTCGGTATTAAGAAATAAGGAGATCAACATGATTCACAAAATATTATTTTCATCTTTTTTAATCCCCATAGTATTGTGCTGTATTATCTTACCACCGGTCCATGCCTATATATTCTTACAGGAAAATTCCAACCCCGGGTCTGACAGTATCTATTTGAGTTTGAATGAGGCCCAGAGTCAGGGAGCCATCGTGGCCATTGATGTAAAGGTTAACACCCTTTCCAGCAGCACCCCTGCCTTCGGAGCAGCCTTTGATCTGGATTATGATCCTGCTGTATTAACTTATGCGGGTTATATCTCTGGTAACTTTTTTGAAAAGGATGACATACCCGAAAATGGATCTGTAGTAAGGCTGGTGGCATTGCAATATGAAACAGTGGATAAACTTATAGTTGGGGTATCACAAAATTCAGGTGACCCGGGGACATCAGGCAGTGGTGTGCTGCTAACTTTAAAATTCAATGTGGTCTCCAGCACTCAAACGTTGCAAAGCAATATTACCTTTTCCAACATGAGCTTGATAAACCTCACGGGGCAAATTATCCCAGGTTTGAACTGGTATAAAGGACAGATAGTTCAATACCCTCTCGAAATAACCACCACCAGTTTACCGGAAGCAACAGAGGGTGCCAGTTTATCAGTCGCGATGACAGCATCCGGCGGGTTCCCCCCATATACCTGGAGTGAAACCTCCGGCAACATGGCACCTGGCCTCCAGTTAAATGCGAGCACCGGCGTGATCTCAGGGACACCCACAACATCCGGTACATACAATCCCATCTTTAAGCTTAAAGACGCTGCTTTGCAGGAGGTCACACGGCCCCTTATCCTTGTTGTCAACCCGGCACCACGCATATTAACCTCATCACTACCTCAAGCCACGATCGGTCACTCATATAACCAGCCATTATCGGCCACAGGCGGCACACCTCCTCTATCGTGGAAAATCTCCTCCGGCACCCCTCCTCCTGGAATCCTTTTAGAAATCTCTACAGGGGTATTGAGTGGAACGCCAACAGCCTCCGGAAGTTTTACCTTTACTGTCCGGTTAAAGGATGTTAATGGTGCCATCACAACAGAAAAATTTTCTATGATCGTTAACGCCGGCTTATCTATCTCCACTGAGTCATTACCAGAAACAACAGTTGGTGCTGC
>Ga0209343_10005671_pt1 | contig 15042 bp, 19 predicted proteins | sample RifCSPlowO2_02_FD_184026 | JGI IMG/M metagenome (GOLD analysis project Ga0209343, IMG submission 184026) | Groundwater microbial communities from Rifle, Colorado - Rifle CSP2_plank lowO2_0.2 (SPAdes) (version 2) | ecosystem: Environmental > Aquatic > Deep subsurface > Groundwater | place... | reverse complement strand
ACGACGATCCGCCCGATGAAGGACGGCGTCATCGCCGACTTCACCGTCACCGAGCAGATGCTCAAGCTGTTCATCAAGAAGGTGCACGTCTCGCGGCTGCTTTCACCGAGCCCTCGCATCATCATCTGCGTGCCCTGCGGCTCGACCCAGGTCGAGCGGCGCGCGATCCGCGAGTCGGCGCTCGGCGCCGGCGCCTCGCAGGTCTATCTGATCGAGGAGCCGATGGCCGCCGCGATCGGCGCCGGTCTCCCGGTGGCCGATGCGACGGGTTCGATGGTAGTGGACGTCGGCGGCGGCACCACCGAGGTCGGCGTCATTTCGCTGGGCGGCATGGTGTACTCGGGCTCGGTACGCGTCGGCGGAGACAAGTTCGACGAGGCCATCATCAACTACATCCGTCGCAATTACGGCATGCTGATCGGCGACCCGACGGCCGAGGCGATCAAGAAGGCGATCGGCTCCGCCTTCCCCGGATCCGAGGTGCGCGAGATGGAGGTGAAGGGCCGTAACCTCGCCGAGGGGATCCCGCGCAGCTTCACCATTTCCTCCAACGAGATCCTCGAGGCCCTCACCGAGCCGCTCAACCAAATCGTGTCGGCCGTGAAATCCGCGCTCGAGCAGACCCCGCCGGAGCTGGGCGCCGACATCGCGGAGACGGGCATGGTGCTCACCGGAGGCGGCGCGCTGCTGCGCGATCTGGACCGCCTGCTGATGGAGGAAACCGGTCTTCCAGTGATCGTCGCCGAGGACCCGCTCACCTGCGTGGTGCGCGGCTCGGGCCAAGCGCTCGAAAAAATGGAAAAACTGGGGAACATTTTCACGAACGAATGATGGCCGCGGAGTGTGAGCCCGGAGGCACGACGCAGCTGTTGCGGTCGCGGCTTCTTGCGTCTCGCTCCCCGCGCCTCGCGCTTTCCTGCTAGATGGAACACCAGCCGCCACCGTTTTTCAACCGTGGTCCCGCCCCGCTGGTTCGACTGATGTTTTTCGTCGTACTCGCGCTGTTGCTGATGGTGCTCGATGCGCGCTTCCGCTACGCCGAGCCCCTGCGCGCCGGGCTCGCGCTGCTTGCCTATCCCATCCAGCGCGTCGCCATCGCTCCGGTGCAGGTTGCCATGAGAGTGGCCGACTTCTTCTCCAGCCAGGTGCAGCTGCAACGCGAGAACGACGCACTGCGCGAAAAGCAGCTCAACGCAGCGAAGGATCTGGTCACGCTGGAGGCGCTTGCCGCCGAGAACGCCCAGTTGCGCCGCCTGGTCGAAGCGCGCGAGCGGCTGCCCCGCAAGTCGACGCTCGCGGAGATCCTCTATTCAGGCCGCGATCCCTTCTCCCGCAAGGTGATCATCGACAAGGGCGGCCGGGACGACATCCAGCCCGGGCTCCCTGTGGTCGACGATGTCGGCATCATCGGCCAGGTGACACGCGTCTACCCGCTGCTTTCCGAGGTCACGCTGATCACCGACAAGGACCACGCGATCCCGGTGCAGGTGGTTCGCAACGGGCTGCGCGGCGTGGCTTATGGCGCGGGGGATGGAGCGACCCTGGATCTGCGCTTCATGGCAGCGAACGCGGATATCCTGAACGGCGATGTGCTGGTCACCTCCGGGATCGATGGCACCTACCCGCCCGGCATTCCGGTGGCCAAGGTCGCACGCATCGAACGCGACGCTGCGTACGCGTTCGCCAAGATCGCCTGCCTGCCGACGGCAGGTACCGACCAGCACAATCAGGTGCTGGTTCTCGCCCGGGACGCGAACCTGCCGCCCCTACCTGAGGTGGAGCAGACCCGGGCGCGACCGGCCAAAGCCAAGCGCGCGAGGAGGCGCGAGTGATCGAGGATCGGCCGCAGCGGATCCTGCTCCCCGTGAAGGTGCGCTTCATGGCGCTGACCACGCTGCTTGCGCTCCTGTTCAACCTGCTGCCCTGGCGGGACGTTACCGGGCTCCCGGACCTGCTCGCCCTCGTGGTCGTGTTCTGGTGCGTCCATCAGCCGCGCCGGATGGGCATCGGCGCGGCATGGCTGCTGGGTCTCATGATGGACGCGGCCAACGGGGCGCTGCTGGGGCAGCACGCGTTTGCCTATTCCGTGCTCGCCTTCGCGGCTATCCAGCTCAGCCGTCGCATCCTCTGGTTCAGCATCTGGCTGCAGGCGCTGCACGTGCTGCTGATGCTCCTGGGCGCCCACCTGCTCATGCTCGCCGTGCGCCTTGCCGCCGGCGGCGCCTTTCCCGGCTTCGCCTGGTTTGCGGGCAGCGGCATCGCCGCCCTGCTGTGGCCCGCGGTCACGTTCCTGCTGCTGGCTCCCCAGCGCCAGCCCGAGACTGTGGACGTCGACCGGCCGATATGATTATTGATTATCGTATATAAGTGCCTGACGCCCATGAATGACCGAGTCGGCGGATTCGCCACCCTCGCCCCATGCCTCTCCCGCCCAAGCGGGGGAGGGGGTGTTCCCTCGCCCCGCTTGCGGTGAGAGGGGTAGCGGTGTGTCACTTTCACGATTCTCAGTAATGAAACTCGGCGAATTCAAGAACACGCGGCGCGAGCTGTATTACTTCCAGGTGCGCCTCGGTGTGGCCGGGATGGTGGTGCTCGCGGCGTTCGCGGTGCTGCTGGCGCGCTTCGCCTATCTGCAGGTCGTGCAGCACGAGTACTACCAGACCAAGGCCGAGGACAATCGCATCTCGATCGTCCCGATCGCCCCCAACCGCGGCAACATCGTCGACCGCAGCGGCGTGGTGCTCGCGCGCAATTATTCCGCCTATACGCTGGAGATCTCTCCGCGAGAGGTGCCCGATGTCGAGGCCACGATCAACGGGCTGGCCACCATCATCGACGTGCGTGCCAGCGACCGCAACCGCTTCCGGCGCATGCTGGTGGAAGCCAAGGGGGCCGACAGCCTGCCCATCAAGACGCGTCTCTCCGACGAGGAGGTCGCGCGGTTCGCCGCCAACCGCTACCGCTTCCCCGGGGTGGAGATCAAGGCACGGCTGTTCCGCCAGTACCCACACGGCGAACTCGCCTCACATGTTCTCGGCTATATCGGCCGCATCAACGACCGCGACCTCGAACTCATCGAGGCCGAGAGCCTGAAGGCGAACTACAAGGGCAGCGATCACATCGGCAAGACGGGCCTGGAACAGAGCTACGAGCGCCAGCTGCATGGCGCAACCGGCTACGCGCAGGTCGAGGTCGATGCCGGCGGCCGCGGCGTGCGCACGCTCTCGCGCACTGCGCCGACTTCCGGAAACAGCCTCGCGCTCACGCTCGATCTCCGGCTTCAGGAGGTGGCCGAGCAGGCGTTCGGCGGGAACCGCGGTGCGCTGGTGGCGATCGAACCGGCCACCGGCGGCGTGCTCGCGTTCGTGTCCAAACCCGGGTTCGACCCGAACCTGTTTGTCGACGGCATCGATCCGGCCAGCTGGGAGCTGCTCAACAATTCGCCCGACAGGCCGCTCAATAACCGAGCGCTTACCGGTCTCTATCCGCCGGGCTCCACCTTCAAGCCCTACATGGCGCTCGCGGCGCTCGAACTCGGCAAGCGCAACACGGCGCAGACGATCAGCGACCCCGGCTATTTCATGTTCGGCGGCCACCGGTTCCGCGACGACAAGGCCGGCGGCCATGGCACCGTTGACATGTACAAGTCGATCGTCGTGTCCTGCGACACCTACTACTACGTACTCGCCAACGACCTGGGAATCGACAACATCTCCGGCTTCCTGCGCCAGTTCGGCTTCGGCGTGCGCACCGGCATCGACCTCGAGGGCGAGTCGATCGGCGTGCTGCCATCGCAGGAATGGAAAAGGAAGCGCTTCCGCCGCCCCGAGCAGCAGAAGTGGTACGCGGGCGAGACCATCAGCGTCGGCATCGGACAGGGCTACAACGCCTACACGCCGCTGCAGCTCGCCCAGGCGGTGGCGACGCTTGCGAGCAGCGGCGTGATGTACCGGCCGCACATCGTCAATTACATCGAGAACAGCCGCACCGGGGAGCGGACTTACGTCGAGCGCGAGCCGCTGCGCACCCTGGCGCTGAAACCCGCACACATCGAGTTCATCAGGAACGCGATGCTCGGCGTCAACAAGGAAGGCACCGGCGCGCGCGCCTTCGCCGGCGCCGGCTACATCAGCGCGGGGAAAACAGGCACGGCGCAGGTGGTGGCGTTGAAGCAGAACGAGAAATACCACGAGTCGCGCGTGCAGGAACGCCATCGGGACCATGCGCTGTTTATCGCCTTCGCTCCCGTGGAAAGCCCGAAAATCGCGCTTGCGGTGCTGGTCGAGAACGCCGGTTTTGGAGCCCGTGCCGCGGCGCCGATTGCACGCCAGGTGCTGGACTACTACTTGCTGGGCAAGCGCCCGCCCCCGAGCAAGAAGGCATCGGCCACGTCGGCCGAGGACGATGAAGATGAAAGCGATTGACCGACTGCTCGCCCGCGTCGCCGCCCCGATGGACGGCTCGCTGCTTTCGATCGCCGGCGGACTGCTGCTGCTCGGCCTGCTCACGCTCTACAGCGCCGCCTCCGACAATCCTGCTCGAATCACCTCCCAGCTCGTCAACGTCGGGATCGCGCTCGCGGCAATGTGGATCGCGGCGCAGGTGCCGCCGCAGACGCTGATGCGATTTGCCGTTCCGGCTTATTTCGTGGGCCTGATGCTGCTCCTGGCCGTGGCGCTGTTCGGCGACATCAGGAACGGCGCGCGGCGCTGGCTTTCGCTGGGCTTCGGCAGCGTGCAGCCGTCCGAAGCCATGAAAATCGCGATGCCGCTGATGCTCGCCTGGTACTTCCACAAGAACGAGGCGGCCCTGAGGCTGCGCGACTACCTCGTCGCCGCGGTGCTGCTCGCGATACCGACCCTGCTGATCGCGCGCCAGCCGGACCTCGGCACCGCGCTGCTCGTCGCCGCGGCCGGTTTCTACGTCATTTTCCTTGCCGGCCTGTCGTGGAAAGTCCTGATCGGCGTCGCCGCGGCGGGCTTCGCCAGCCTGCCGTTCCTCTGGTCGCTGATGCACGATTATCAGCGGCGGCGGATCCTGACGCTGTTCGATCCCACCCAGGACCCGCTCGGCGCCGGCTACCACATCATCCAGTCCACCATCGCGGTCGGCTCGGGCGGCATTACCGGCAAGGGCTGGCTGAAGGGCAGCCAGACGCACCTGGAGTTCATTCCCGAGCGCACCACCGATTTCATCTTTGCCGTCTATTCCGAGGAATTCGGCCTGATCGGCAACACACTGCTGCTCGTGCTCTATTTTGCGCTGATTACCCGCGGCCTCATAATCGCGGCCCATGCACCGACATTCTTCTCGCGCCTGCTGGCCGGCGCCGTGACGCTGACGTTTTTCACCTACGCCTTCGTGAACATGGGCATGGTGAGCGGCATTCTTCCGGTGGTCGGGGTGCCGCTGCCGCTGGTATCCTACGGCGGCACGGCGCTGGTGACGCTGTTTCTCGGCATCGGCATACTCATGAGCATCAATAGGCACAGGAAACTCGTGCAGACATGAAAGGGCCCGCGCTCACGCTCATTGCCGCACTGGCCGCCCTGCTCTCCGGCTGCGGCACGGTGGCCACGCGCTCGCCGGAGATCGGTCGCGCGCCGGACGCACAGGCGAGAACCGCGCCGCGCCCCGGGGGCTACTACAAGGACGACGGCCCCGGAGACAATCCCCCCGCAAACCTGGATGCCATCGCCGACGCAGAACCCAAGCTCGAGCCGCCGCACCGATTCGCGAACAATCCCTACAACGCGCTCGGACAGGAATACGTGCCGCTGCGCCGGCCGCAGACGTACCGCGAGCGCGGGATGGGGAGCTGGTACGGCCGCAAGTTCCACGGTCAGCGCACGTCGAGCGGCGAACCCTATGATATGTATGCCATGACCGCCGCCCACCCGGTGCTGCCCATCCCGAGCTATGCGCGGGTCACTAACCCGTCCAACGGCCGCAGCGTCGTGGTCCGCATCAACGACCGGGGTCCGTTCCGCACCGGGCGGATCATCGACCTGTCGTACACGGCGGCCTGGAAGCTAGGCTACGCGGGCAACGGCAGCACGCTGGTCGAGGTGGAGGCGATTACGCCCGAGGAGATCGTCGTTCTTGCTTCGCGCCGCGCACCCGGTGAGACGCGACCCGCTGCGGCAGCCGATGCGCGGCCGGTGGCGCCGGCTGCCGTGCCTGCGGCGAGGCCGCTCGACGACATGCCCGCCGCATCCGCGGCGGTTCCCGCCGCTGCCGATGCGAGCGGCGTGTATCTGCAGCTCGGCGCATTTTCCGCGCGCGAGAATGCGGAGAATTTCCGCTCCAGGATCAACGGCCGGCTCGATTGGCTCGACCGGGCCATCGAAATCCTGCAGCGCGACGGCCTGTTCCGGTTGCACCTGGGGCCGTACCGCGACCGCGCGGAAGCGGCCGGAATCGCCGAGCGCATTCGCGAAGCGCTCGACCTCAAAGCGGCGTTCGTGACCCGATGATGCGTGCGCCTGCTTGCGTTGTGCCGGCACTCGCCGCCATATTCGCCGCAGTTCTCGCGGGATGTGCCGGCGCGCCGGAACAAGCCGCAACCGGAGGCGAAGCCGCATCGCCTCCGGCGTCGATGCCGATTTCACCGATTTCACAGATTTCACCGATTTCACCGATTTCACAACTGCTGGAGCGTCCTCCCGACCCTTACACCGAGGACGGCCCCGACGGCGAACCGCCTGTCGACCTGGACCGCGTCGCCGACGCGACACCCACGCCCGAGCCGCTGCACGCCACGGCCAACGGGCCTTACACAGCGTTGGGGCGCGAGTACACGCCGATGCGGGCACCGGGCGCCTACCAGCAACAGGGAACCGCGTCCTGGTACGGGCGCAAGTACCACGGCCAGCGCACCTCAAGCGGCGAGGCGTACGACATGTACGGCATGTCCGCTTCGCACCCGACGCTTCCCATACCGAGTTACGCGCGCATCACCAACCTCGCCAACCGCGCGAGCGTCGTCGTTCGCATCAACAACCGCGGCCCGTTTGCCCCCGGACGCATCATCGACGTGTCTTATGCCGCCGCGCACCGGCTCGGCTTCGCACAAGGCGGCTCGGCCGAGGTCGCAGTGGAGAGCATCCTGCCGCCGGGCCAGTCCGTCGCAGCCGCCGAGCCACCGGAGGCGACGGCTGAACCGCTCGTCGCGCCGCCGGTCGCACCGGCGGTCCCAAGTACGGCGGCGCCGAAACCCGAACGGCGGATTCCGGTCTCGAGCCGGCGCAACGGCATTTACCTGCTTCAACTCGGTGCGTTTTCGGCGCGCGCGAATGCCGAGAAGTATCGCGCGCGCATCGCGCCCCGGCTCGAGTCGCTCGGGATGGAAATTTCGATCGAGCGGCGCGGCGCGCTGCACCGCGTCCAGCTCGGGCCATACAAGGATCGCGCCGCCGCAGATACCACCGCGGAGCGCGTGCGCAAGCTGCTGGACGTGAGGCCGGTGCTGGTGATTCGCTAGCTTTATCCGACTGCTTGCCGCGATTGCCGCCGGTCGCGTTTCAATGACACTTTGTCGAATAACCGACAAGAATTCTTTTGCGCAAGTGGCAATTTGTTCACACAAATCAGGGCCTGTCGCCATTCAAGATGAGTAAATCACTGGGAAAATTAATGATTTGTCACCGGGCACGGTCCATGCGTATGGCATACGCGTCTGTCTGACCATTATGCAAGTGCGCCAATGAGAATGCTCGAGTTGATCTTCAATCCGAGGGACATCCGCCAGCGGCTCGGACTCGATCAGCAGGAGTTCCGGGCCCGGATCGGGGTGACCCGGAGCGGTGGTTCATGCCACGAGGTCGTGTGCGTCAAAATCCCGCTATGAGTCCCATATCAATTGCCCGGGGGGCAAGCGCAGCGCCGCAGCAGGCGGGACCGATCCGGGTCATGCTGGTCGACAATCATCAGATCGTGCTCTGGGGGCTCGAGAAGCTGATCGATGGAGAAAGGCCGAGGATGCAGGTCGTCGCGAAGGCGACGAACGGCCTCGACGCCATTCAACTGGCCAGGCAGACGCTGCCGGATGTCGTCGTGCTCGATCTCAACCTCACCGGCGAGAACGGATCCGGGGTCATCCCCGCGCTGGTCGACGACCTGCGTATCCGGGTGCTGGTCCTCACGGGGATGCGCGATCCGAAGCTGAGGGAAACCGCGATCCTGCTCGGCGCCTGCGGCATCGTCGACAAGCAGGAGCCGGTCGAAACCATCCTCAAGGCAATCGACAAGGTACATCGCGGCGAGCTGTGGCTTGACCGCTCTACCACCGGGCGCATCTTCGTCGAGCTGGCGCGGCCGAAAGCGGCGTCCGCGGCCGATCCCGACCAGCAGAAGATCGCCTCCCTGACCGCACGCGAACGCGCGATCGTGGGCGAGCTGCTCCGCAATTCGGGGACTGACAGCAGGAGGCTCGCCGAAAAGCTTGGTATGGGCGAGCACACCCTGCGCAATCACCTGAGCCGCATCTACGACAAGCTCGGCGTCTCCAACCGTCTGGAGTTGTACCTCTTCGGGCAGAAGCACGGCCTGAACAGCACCCAACAGTCAACCGCTTAAGCCTGTTTCGGGATAAATGTCATGCCTGCAGTACAGCGAGGCGTGACATTTGTACCCAAGAAATAAGCACTTTTAGCTCTCGCGCGACGGTTCACAGAGGTCCAGCATGGCGTCATAACAACGCTATGCATGCACCGACGCGAGGGGCGACGCATGCCGGACCGACGCGACGAACGAATCGACGCCACCTTGGCGGTGGTGCTGGAACATGGGCTGGGCGTGACGCGTAATGTCAGCGCCTCGGGCGTGTACTTCGAAACCGACGTGCCGCTCGCCCAGGGCGCGCCGCTAAGCTTCTCGCTCAGCTTCGACGATGCGCTCGGCGGCCCGCTGCTTCTGAAGTGCGAAGCGAAGATCGTGCGCGTCGAGGATCGCGGCGGCATGCTCGGCGTCGGCGCATCGATCACGAACTTCAAGTTCGAACGCGTGCACGCGGGCGCGAAGGAGCCTGTATAAACATTTAGCTCGGTTGTTGCTTCAAAAAAACGCCTTTGCTTTGCAAGAGGCCGGTTTCAAAACCTGAGCCGCATCTACGACAAGCTCGGCGTCACCAACCGTCTGGAGTTGTACCTCTTCGGGCAGAAACACGGCCTGAACGGCACCCAACAGCCGGCCGCTTAAGCCTGTTTCGAGACAAATGCCATGCCTGCAGTACCGCGAGGCGTGACATTCATACCCAAGAAATAAGTAGTCTTCGCTCTCGCGCGACGGTTCACAGAGCTTCAGCATTGCGTCATTACAACGCTGCGCATGCACCGACGAGAGGAGCGACGCATGCCAGACCGACGCGAAGAACGAATCGACGCCACTCTGGCGGTGCTGCTGGAAAAAGGGCTGGGCGTGACGCGAAATGTCAGCGCCTCGGGCGTGTACTTCGAAACCGACGTGCCGCTCACCCAGGGCGCGGTGCTCAGCTTCTCGCTCCACTTCGACGATGCGCTGGGCGGCCCGCTGGTTCTGAAGTGCGAAGCGAAGATCGTGCGCGTCGAGGATCGCGGCGGCATGCTTGGCGTCGGCGCATCGATCACGAACTTCAAGTTCGAACGCGTGCACACGGAGGTGATGAAGGAGCCGGTATGAATGACGTAAGGGAGACTGTATGTGGCTGAACTTCTTTCAGGTGGGCCTGCCAACAGTAGCGATGTCGTCTTTGATGCTGCTGGCACTGTCGATGGCAGCGAAGCGGGCAGCGGCGCGCGCGCCGCGTTTTCCCGTTCGGCCCGAGACGCATCGCTCCACTTCGGCCCTTACCGGTTTTCATTTCTAGACTGAACACGGACAAGGTTCAAGGAGAAAGTCATGGCAGCTATCACAAAGGGAATCACGATTTCGTTCTCTAACACGCCACAGGCTACGGATGACACGGGCGTATACGGCGAAAATCAGGGGATTGCGTATTTCAACGTGCTCTCCAACGATCTCGGCGGCAATGCCAAGACGCTCTATTCAGTCGACGACGGTACCGATGCGACCTTCAAGCAAGATCTGCTAAGCGCCCAGAAGATCGCAACAAGTGCATTGGGGGCGGACATCTCGGTCGTCACCGACACCGGCAGCCAATATTATGGCCAGATCGCCTACGATGCGCAGAGTATTTTCGATTACCTCGCCGAAGGCGAGTCCGCCACAGACACCTTCGCCTATGCGATCCGCCTCTCCAGCGGGGCGCTCAGTTGGGCGACCATGACGGTGACGATCACCGGCAGCAACGACGGTCCGGTGATCAGCGTGGGCGCGGGCGACAGTGCCGCCGAGACGCTGGTGGAAACCAATGCGGGGCTGCTCAGCTTGGGCGGCACGCTGACGGTGGTGGATGTGGATCTGTCGGACACGGTGACCCCGTCGGTGGTGTCGGTGGTGGAAGGTGGCACGACCACGGGTCTGGGTTCGGACAATGCGGCGCTGGCCGCGATGCTGTCGGTGTCGCCGGCGACGATCGATGCGGATACGGGCAATGCGAACAACCTCGCCTGGTCGTTCAGCTCGACGCCCGAGGCGTTCGACTACCTGGCGGATGGCGAGAGCCTGACGCTCACCTACACGGTGCGCGCGAACGTAGGCTACGTCCCGGGATTTCCCGGCGCGCACAGTCAGGGCGCGACGCTCGATGAGTTGCACGCCAACCTGCAGGAGGTGATCACGCTGCTGCTCGACGATGGCGAACCAAAGCTTCAGGCCGAGTTCGTAGGCACTCAAACCGTAGTCGTGGACTGATGCCGGGTATCCCGGTTCTCAAGCCCCGTGAGGTCATCGCGATTCTCTCGGCCTTGGGTTTCGTCGAAGCGCGGCAACGCGGCTCGCACAAGCAATTCCGGCATGAGGCCGGCCCTTGTCAGCCGTCGTGCGGTGCCAGTGGTCGGCTTCGGGCTTGCGCCTGACGTGACGCCCGCCTCGGTGCGGCACCGGATGTGCGTTGTCGAAACCGAGAAGCCGCTTGCCGTCCGGGGCGTGGAGCGTCAGGGAGTATGCAATTTCATGCGGAACCCGTAGAGACTTCTCCCTCCACCGGGGCCTTGACCTCGAATTTGAGGTAATGGCCGCTTGCGAGGTAGTGCAGCCTCCCGTCATAGGCGAGCAGCAGCTCGAGCGCGTACTCGGGGATATCCATGCTTTAACTTTTTCGCAATCCTCCTGGATCGCGCGCCCTGCGACTACCCTATTTGAGCGATGGGTTGTGGAAAGGTGGGCGATACCGAAGGCCGTGCCGACTGAGGCTCGTTACAACTCTGCTTCGTCGATGCCAGAAAGCTTGAGTAAGTGCCTGAGCAATCCGGTCTTCAGGGCCTGATTACCGTGGATCGGGAGGGAGATTCGCGCCGGATTGCCGGGTTTGGCGTAGATATGATGGCTGCCGCTGATGCGTTTCAATTCCCAACCATGTCTTTCGAGCAGCTTTGCGAAGTCGTTGCCACTGACCGATTTCAAACAGCAATCTCCAACACCCTGTCCTTTCTGGAGATCTCGATGTGCTTGAGATCGACGGAAAGGCAACCCTGGACCGCTTCGTGGAGGTTCTTGAGGAGTTCCTCCTCGGTGTCCGCCTGAGTGACACAGCCCGGAATGGCGGGCACTTCTGCCCAATAGCCACCTTCTTCTGCTTCATGGATAACGACTTTCAATTTCATGGACGCCCTCGCGTTTCTGATTCGTTTCCCCGCTCCGGGGCGAACATCAGTAGCCCGGAGTCCGCCCCGTGACTTCAGCCTAACACACCTCGACAACTCGACAAACAGGGGATCGGACTTTGGAAAGCACTACCAAAATGGCGACGTTGATGCCGCGTGTGGGCGGCCGTTACCTGGCTCCCATTGAAGTGGTCAGGCGGGTGGAGGCGGCGTTTGCCTACGTTGAAACCACCGCGGAAAACACTCGCAAGCAGGTCCTCGAATGGATGAACCAGCTCGCGTTCGTCGCGGCGGAGGGAAGGGCTGCCGCGGATGACAATTATCTGGCTCAGCTTGAGCAGCTTCGGAATTCTGCGCGCTTCGTGCATTTCGGAGACGACCTCGGCGGCGACGGCATGCTGCTCAGCATGCTCATGATTCCCCAGCAGCCGCTCATCATCGAGCATCCATCGGATGTTCAGCCGGAGGAGACGCAGGCCCGCATTGCGCGGCGCGCCGCGGCGCTCGGATACCAAATCGTCGAGTAGGTGGACATGGAGGAGAGTGTGGCGCTGGACCCGGGCCAACCTGCGCCCTGCGCTGCGGCAATGTAACGACATTCTTTGGGAGACGGCTTGCTGGCGATGATCGAGGGCAAGCCCCCTCCCACCTACTCATCTGAAATTGGATTCCCGATCCCCGATTGGAACCTTCGGGGGCAGGCTTTGCTCCCGGGAATGACGACAGCTCATCAGGAACCGCGGGGGTCGCGAGCGGGGTTTTCCGGCAAACGGAGGCGGCGCATAAACCGGCGATCAGTCTCGACAAGTGTATAGCGTCGCTATACAATCGCGCGGTGATCAAATCGTTTCGGCACAAAGGGCTCGAAACATTTTTCCGCGCCGGCGGCAAAGCGGGTATTGCGCCGGTTCACGCAAAGCGGCTGCGCTTGCAGCTTGCGAAGCTGGAAGCTGCGAAGAGCACCAAGGACATGAATTTGCCGGGATGGCGATTGCTCCGGCTCAAGGGGACGCTGACGGATCATGGGGCGGTTTGGGTGGACAAGAACTGGCGCATGACTTTCATATTCCAGAACGAGCACGCTGTGCTGGTTGATTACCAGGACTACCACTGACGGGGGATCTTATGACGCGTATGCACAATCCGCCCCATCCCGGCGAGGTTTTGCGGGACGGGGTTTTCACCGACACGGGGATCACCGTAACGGAGTTCGCGAAACGCCTGGGCGTGACCCGCGTAGCGCTGTCGCGCGTCCTGAACGGCAAAGCCGGAATCAGCGCGGACATGGCCGTGCGTCTGGCCGCCGCGCTGGGCGGCAGCGCCGAATCGTGGCTGCACATGCAGGCCAATCATGACTTGTGGCTCGCCGAGCGCTCGCTCAGACACACGGTGACGAAGATCGCGCCGTTGAAGCGGGTGGCTTGAGCGCGCAGCCTGGATGGAATGAAATGCAATTCAGGGCGTGACGGGCGGTCCCGGATTACGCCTGGGTGCCATTGGGTCAGACTCGACATAAACTGCGCGGAGCGCGCTGCGTCGTTCACAACCGCGGCGGTGCCGTTGTAAAGCGCGAAGCGAGCCACAAGTTTTCCCGCCAGACCCGCCGGCCCAACCGCGGCGCCTCGTGGCACGTGACCAGTAGCCAGTGACCGGTTTATCATGGTGGACCCCAACGGGCCTGAATGACTTCAGGTGATTGAAGAAGCGCCTCAGGGAGAGGACAGTGCTCACTTGGTAACGTACCCCGGCCGGTGCTAATCGTGCGCGGGCCAGGGGAACGGGATGTTCAGTTGATTGAAATGGGGCAAGCCGGCCCACGCTATGGCCGATGTGAAGACGGCGCGACAGTCGGTCGCCGCGCTGTCAGGGCGCGATCCCGCAAAAGCCCTCGATCAAGTTGCGGCCTGGCTCGATTCGATCAATCAACCCGGGGAGTTCAATCTCCAGCAACGGTGGGCGAAACGGTGAACGGTGAGCGGTGAACGGCAACCCTGGGGCGGGCGCCGCATGCCGCTCCGGAGGGTCCCGTTCCAGGAACGTCGATGAAGCGAAAGAAGAACGACCAGAGAAGGGAGAAACGCGTGGCCGCAGCGCTGCCGTTGGACCTGGGCGGCGCCGCGGGGGTCGCGCGTGACGTCAGTGCGTCCGGCATGTTCTTCGAGACCAATGCCTCGTACGCCATCGGCAGCCCGATAAGTTTTGCCTTGGATCTGGAGACGCCGTGGGGCACGGTGATGTTCAAGTGCCAGGGAAAAATCGTTCGCCTGGAGTCCCGCGACCAAAGGGTGGGGGTGGCGGTGCAGTTCACCGACTCGGCGCTCGACCCGGGCAAGCGGTTATAGCGTGCGCTCCGCCCGTCGCTCCGAGTGATGGAACCGCCCAGCCCTCATCCCATGCCGTTCTCCCTCAGGAGAAGGGGATCTCGAGCCTACCCTCTCCACGCGGGGAGAGGGGTCGGGGGTGAGGGCCGAACGCCGATAAAATCAAAAGTCCAAACGCGAAGGACGCAAAGGCCATGCGAAAGACGCAGAGGGACGCAAGCGATGCTTTATGCTCTCGCCGGATTTCCGTTTTTCCTTTTTCACCAGCGTTCATCTGCGGCTGATGTTCAGATTTTTGTCGACGTTCATCGGCGTTCAGCGGCGGTTAATCAAAAATTGTTTCCGAGCCGCGCGCAGGATGTTCCGCGCCTCTTCAGCAATCGACCTGCTATCAGAGGCAACGGCGAGCCTCAGCGCTTGGCGCGTGCGATCGCTTCCTTCACGCGAGCGATCGGCAGAAAGAGATTTAACGGCCGGTCGGATAACTCGATGAATCCATACTTGAGGTAGAAGCGCTTGGCTTGCTCGTCCTTGGCATCCACGAGGAGCGCCGCGGCACCGATAATTGCATCCACCTGGCCAACGTTCCACATGGCGTGGAAGAGAATGAATTCCCCTACTCCTTGCCCCTGATACGCCTTTGCCACCGCGAGCCGACCCAAGCGTACCGCCGGAATTCGCTGCGGAAATCTCTTCCGGAACGGCTCTGGTAATTCTTCGCTCTGTATCTCGCAACCGTTCAGTGAGTAGAAAGCGACTATCCGGTCCGGATCGCTCTCTTCATTCGCGACATAAACCCTGGCAAGACTCTTCCTGACATGCTGCCCCGCAACCTGCTGGAGGTACTTATTTAGCTCGGGTCTTCCGCAATCGAACGATTCTCTGTCGTGGCGACCAGTCAATTCGCTGATTTGCAGCATCAAACTTCTCCGCAAAGCGTGCTGCTGCCTTCTTGAAGGCGGGTGTACTGGCCGGCGGATTGGCAAGCGCTCGAAAGAAGACCTCTGCATCGCGCTTGG
>Ga0209343_10005670_pt1 | contig 15042 bp, 14 predicted proteins | sample RifCSPlowO2_02_FD_184026 | JGI IMG/M metagenome (GOLD analysis project Ga0209343, IMG submission 184026) | Groundwater microbial communities from Rifle, Colorado - Rifle CSP2_plank lowO2_0.2 (SPAdes) (version 2) | ecosystem: Environmental > Aquatic > Deep subsurface > Groundwater | place... | reverse complement strand
GGGTGGCGAAAACGTAAGAAATACTCGTCGAATTGATTGTTTTTTGATCATTTGGCGAGTTTAAAAGTTGCGCTAGGTGGTATGCCGGGGAAATACATGGCTACTTCAGACCATCCCTAGTGCCGCTTCCGCTTGAGATATCACCCCTCGAAGGGGTTGAGCTGGGACGCAAGAATATTATTCAGCCTTCTCCATTCGGTTCTTGAAATATTGCTGCTAGCCTCAGGACAACAATGTCGACTCTACGGTCTGGGTGGCAACGCAGAATATCGTTGAAATGCTCGTCGGCGTTATTTAAGGGGGGCTCAGGGGTTAGTTCGAAGGTTTCTCCTCGTGGGTCAGATATATCCCATAATTGGTGGTCCGTGAGCTAGAAGTTGGGCTATTTGCTGGCTGATACAGAGAAAGTGCGTCTGTAAAAAAGCGAAAACCCGGGTCGAGCCCGGGTTTTCGTTTGAGTCACCCGGTTGAGTCCTTTTGGGATATGCATTGAGCAATGCTACTCTCAGACCGGCGTTGGTTTCTTGGGGGCTTTTTTGCGAAGCCAGGTTTAATTGGCATCTATATCCAATGCTCGCTTGTAGCTTATCTGATTTTCAATATTAGTAATATAGCTTTCGATATGTGGAAATGCACCGCTAGACTTGAGCAGATTAAGTGCGCCTTTCACTACAAAACCCAGCATGAAGTCTGCTCCTGTGAGTCTGTCTTCGACTAAAAATTTTTTATTATTCAAGTGATTGTTTAGGTATGAAAAAACTTTGTTGAATTCAATTTCTGCATAGTTCTTAAGGAATTTTAGGTCGGTTCCGGATCGTGTTTCGAACTCATTGAATATTTTAAGTAGGAGCGGGAGCATCGCTGAGCTCTCTGAGAAGTGTATCCATTGTAGGTAGTCAATATATTCTGGACTTTTTTCGTTTGGTGCTAGATGGGGGGCGAATTCTTTAATCAAAACTTCTGTAATCGACCCTGACTCCGCAATTATCTTGCCGTCGAGCTCAATAACCGGAGATTTGCCTAGCGGGTGAATGTCCTTCAGGGTTTCGGGGGCCAGATGGGTTTCTTTATCACGCTGATACCGAATGATTTCATATGGTTGGCCTATTTCTTCCAGTAGCCACAGAATACGAAACGACCTAGAATCATTTAGATGGTGGAGTTTTATCATCGTTATTACGCCTTGTAAGTTATCGTGGGAGGGGAGGTGTGCTTTGTATGAGGGATCTCGGCAGGGGGGAGCCAGCAACCGGCGATCAAAAATTTTATCTATCACTAAGCGACCAGTCTACTGGCATGGCAAGCTGAGTGCGGCGATGCCCTTTAGGTTCCCTCCGGATCCACTGAGGTCTCTATCCAGCGGCTTTCCTTCTGGGCACGAGCGAAGGGCGGTTTGAAGGTTCCCCGTTAGCTTCAGGTAGGTGCTTCGCCGTACTGCGCCGCCATGAGCTCGCTGTGTGTGGGTTGGTCTGTATACTGTCTGGGTGTCATCAAGAATGGCTAACAATTCTCTCAGAAATTCACTATAGACGACTGGTCTATTTATTGATACATTAATCCGATGAAACTACGTTACGACGATACGCGTCAGCATCTACTCGATACCGGCCACCGCATGATGGTGGTTAAGGGCTTCACTGGTGTGGGCCTTAACGAGATTTTGCAGGCCGCTAACGTGCCGAAAGGCTCGTTTTACCATTATTTTAAGTCCAAAGAGCAGTACGGCCAGTCGTTGCTTGAGGATTACTTTCGCAATTATTTGGCGAGCATGGATGAGCGTTTTGCCGTCACGGGCAACACGGCTCGCGAGCGCCTGATGGGGTATTGGCAGAAGTGGCTAGACAGCTACTGCGAGCCCTGCGACGACCAGAAGTGCCTGGTGGTGAAGCTGAGCGCAGAGGTAGCTGATCTTTCGGAGCCCATGCGCCTCACGCTGCGCGATGGTGCAGATCAAATCATTGCGCGGATTTCTGAATGTATTGAGCAGGGGCAGCGAGACGGTTCTCTGGCAATGGGCGATGCTTTCCACACTGCGACGGCCCTTTACCAGTTGTGGCTCGGTGCGAGTCTGCTGAGCAAGCTACACCGTAATAGTCGGCCGCTGGAAAACGCCATGGCCACAACTCAGACCATTCTGACCTCTGACAACATCTGATGGCGAGGTTGCCCACCTGTTGGTGGGCATTTTTTTCACTGATCAACTAGTCGACTAGTCTAATTCGGGTGATCGAGACAACCCCAACTTCAGCAACCCCAGGAGTTTGCACATGCCCCAATCAAAGCTAATCAATCGGCGCGTCGTTCTGGCCTCACGTCCCCACGGTGCGCCTCTCGAAGCGAATTTTCGCATTGAGCAAAGCCCCATTCCTGAGCCAGCAGAAGGGCAGGTTCTGTTGCGTACCGTTTACCTCTCACTTGACCCTTACATGCGTGGTCGCATGAGTGATGCACCGTCCTATGCTGCGCCGGTGGAAGTCGGTGGAGTGATTGTGGGTGGCACTGTATGCCGTGTGGAGGCTTCGAAAAACCCGGCCTACAAGGTCGGTGACTGGGTGCTGTCCTTTGCTGGCTGGCAGGACTACACGCTGTCCGATGGAAGCGATCTGACCGCGTTGGGTGAGTCGCCGGCGCATCCTTCTTATGCCTTGGGCATCTTTGGCATGCCGGGCTTCACCGCTTATATGGGCTTGCTCGATATTGGCCGGCCGCAGGCGGGTGAAACCCTGGTGGTGGCGGCGGCCACCGGGCCGGTCGGCGCGACTGTGGGGCAGATCGGCAAGATCAAGGGCTGCCATGTGGTCGGTGTCGCCGGTGGCGCGGAAAAATGCCGGCATGCGGTCGAGGTGCTGGGTTTTGATGCCTGTCTAGATCACCGTGCGCCGGACTTCGCCGAGCAACTGGCCAAGGCCTGCCCGGCAGGTATCGACATCTACTTCGAGAATGTCGGCGGCAAGGTCTTCGATGCGGTGCTGCCGCTGCTCAATACCAAGGCCCGAGTGCCCGTCTGCGGCATTATTGCGCACTACAACGATACCGCTTTACCCAACGGGCCAGATCGTTTGCCTGCTTTGATGGGCAGCATTCTGCGCAAGCGTATTCATGTGCAGGGGTTCATCATTTTTGATGATTACAGCCACCGCTACGACGAGTTCTTTAACGATATGTCGAGCTGGTTTGCGCAGGGCCGGATTAAATACCGTGAAGAATTAGTGAGTGGTCTGGAGGAGGCGCCTAAGGCCTTTATCGGCCTGCTCGAGGGGCGCAATTTTGGCAAGTTAGTGGTTCGCGTCAGTGAGGACTGATTGCCGCTTGTTGGAATAACACAGGTTATTGCTCTGCCAGCTCAAGCTCCTTGCTGGTAGGGCTTTTTTATTTAAAAAATCCAGATTGCTAAGTTACAGGCAATGCCTGCAGGGGGGGGGTATGCATACACCCAGTAAGCGCTCGCATAAAATAAACGCCATGTTCTGGCGTGTAGTGGTTGGTTGTCTGGGGCTTTACCCAACACTCTTGTTGGTGCTGAGTGTATTAGCCCCGCTGACCCGTGATCTGAGTTTCCCGGTAATGGTGCTGGTGGAAGTGCTGGTATTGGTGCCTGTCACCCAGCTTATTTCCTTTCCATTGGCCGGGTGGCTGGTTGCCCGTTTAAGGCGAATAGATTCGTGAGGGCATGACGCTGTTTAAGTCTGCCTCACGTCGCGCACCCACATGATCAAAGCGATAACCAAGGTTGTCGGCATCAACACTTTAAGCAGAGGAAATACCATGCAAACGTTAATCATCAACGGACAGTCGCAGCAGGTTGACGTTGCCCCCGATATGCCTCTGCTATGGGTCCTGCGCGATGTGCTGGGCCTAACCGGAACCAAGTATGGCTGCGGCATTGCCCAGTGCGGCGTGTGCACCGTGCACCTCGATGGCCAGCCGATTCGTTCGTGCGTGACGCCGATTTCCGCCGTGGCGGGCCGCGCGATCACCACCATTGAGGCCATCGGTGAGACGGTCGTGGGCCAAGCCGTGCAGCAGGCATGGCTGGCGCATGAGGTGGTGCAATGCGGTTACTGCCAATCAGGGCAGATCATGGCCGCCACGGCGCTGCTGCAGAGCCAGCCGAAGCCCGATGATCAGGCAATTGATGCCGCCATGGCGGGCAATCTGTGCCGCTGCGCCACCTACACCCGGATTCGCACGGCCATTCACAGTGTTGGCCAGGTTGAGGAGGCGTGAGATGAAAAAGCCTAACGAAGTGACTGTTGATATGTCCCGTCGCCGCCTCTTGCAGGGCAGCGGTATCGCCCTCGGTGGCTTGGTGTTGAGTACCTGGCTACCGCCGCTGGTGGCCAAAAGCGCAGCCGCCGAGGCGGCTGCGGCAGGTCGGCTTGGTGATCGCTCCTCGGAGGGTTACGGTGCCTTTGTCCGCGTTGGCCCCGATGGCGTGGTCACGGTGATCTCGCCGAAAATTGAAATGGGCCAGGGTGCGCAAACCGGTATTGCCATGATGGTCGCCGAGGAGCTGGAAGTGCCCCTGGATCAGGTGGTGATCCAGGAAGCGCCACCGAACTCGGCGCTGTATACCGACAGCCTGATGCAGTTTCAGGCCACCGGTGGTTCGACTTCTACTCGTGTTACCTGGGAGCCGCTGCGTCGGGCGGGCGCTACGGCGCGGATTCTGTTGATCCAAGCGGCTGCTTTGCAATGGCGCGTCGCGCCGAGCCTGTGCCATGCGCAGAACGGCCAGGTGTTTGGCCCCAATGGCCTGCAGGCGGCCTATGGCGACTTGGTCGAGGCGGCTGCGACGCTGCCATTGCCCGACGCAGTGCCGCTGAAAACCCCCGAGCAGTTCAAGTTGCTGGGCACCCCCGCGCAGCGTCTGGATACGCCCGCGAAGGTCAACGGCAAGGCGCGCTTTACCATCGACCTGCAAATCCCCGGCATGCTGGTGGCCTCCAGTATCACCTGTCCGGTGTATGGCGGGCGGCTGCTCAACGTTGATGATACTGCGGCGCGACGGGTGCCTGGGGTGCGCGACATCGTGCGCCTGGACAATGCCGTGGCCGTCACCGCGAGCAACTTCTGGGCCTGTCAGCAGGCCATCAAGGCGCTGAAAATCGAGTGGGACCTCGGCCCGCATGCCGCGATTGGTTCAGCGCAGTTGGACCAAGAGCTGCTCGCCGCCAGTAGCCGTGATGGCGTGGTCGCCAAGCGCACTGGCGACATTGAACAAGCCAAGCAGCAATCGGCCAGCAAGTTTGAAGCGGTTTACGAGCAGGCGCTGTTGTCCCATTCGCCGCTTGAACCCATGAGTTGTGTGGCCCATGTGCGCAAAGATGCCTGCGAGCTGTGGGTCGGCACCCAAGTGCCGGTGTTTGCCCAGCAGACGGCCGCCCAAGTCACCGGGTTGCCCGTGGAAAAAATCCAGGTGCACAACCAATTGATCGGTGGCGCATTCGGCCGGCGTCTGGAGTTTGATTTCATCACCCAAGCGGTGGCCATCGCACGCCAGGTCGATTACCCGATCAAGCTGATCTGGAGCCGTGAAGAGGACATGACCCACGACCTCTACCGGCCACTGTACGCCGACCGCATGCAGGCCGCCCTCGACGAACAGGGGCGACCGCTGGGTTGGGAGCACCGCATCGCTGGTGCCTCGATTCTCGCCCGTTATGTCGGCAGCTTGCCGCCCAATGGCGTGGATAGTGATGCCGTGGAAGTGGCGGTGGACCCGATCTACAGCTTGCCGCATTTGCAGGTTCGTTATATCCGCCAGGAGCCGAGCGTCGTGCCCGTGTCCTGGTGGCGCGGCGTGGGCCCGCTGCGCGGCACCTATGCCCTGGAATGTTTTATTGATGAGCTGGCGCACAACGCCAAGGCCGACCCGGTGGCCTACCGCCTGGAGCTGATGGCGGAGCAACCACGTGCCCAGGCGGTGCTGCGTTTGCTGGCCGAGAAGTGTGACTGGAACCAGCCGTTGCCCGCTGGTCAGGGCCGGGGTGTGGCGGTCAGTGCAGTGTTCGGCAGCTATGTGGCGAGCCTGGTTGAGCTGGAGATGCAGGGCGACTTGGGCGTGCGCATCAAGCGCCTGGTCAGTGTGGTGGATTGCGGCTTCGCGACTAACCCGACCTCGGTTAAGGCGCAGATAGAGGGCGGCACCTTGTTCGGCCTGTCCGCCTCGTTATTCAACGAAATCCTCATCGAAAACGGCCAGGTGCAGCAGACCAACTTCCACAACTACCGGCAGCTGCGCATCAGCGAAGCGCCGGCGGTGGAGGTGCACCTGCTGCCGAGTCTGGAAGCACCGGGTGGCGTCGGTGAGGCCGGTACTGCGCTGATCGGCCCGGCCCTGGTCAACGCCCTATTCGCCGCATCGGGTCAGCGCATCCGTCGCCTGCCGCTGAGCCGTTTCGGCTATTACCCGGTTTAAGGAGTTACTGATGAAATTAATAAGAAATCTACTCATGCTCGCCAGCGCTGCTCTGCTGGTGCAAGCGGCTTATGCGCAAGACGATTCGCTCGCTAAGGGCGAATACCTGACGCGCGCCGCCAATTGCGTGGCTTGCCACACCGTGTCCGGCGGTCAACCCTTCGCCGGTGGCGTCGAGTTTAAGCTGCCATTCGGTTCGCTGTTTTCGCCCAACATCACTCCGGATACAAAAACCGGTATCGGCGCCTGGACCGATGACGAATTCGTCAGCGCGATGCAGACGGGTGTGGGCCGCGATGGTAAACACTACTACCCGGCGTTTCCCTATACCGCCTACAGCAAGATGTCACGCGATGACATTCTGGCTATCAAGGGTTATCTCGCCAGCTTAGAGCCTGTCGAACAGGCGCAGCGGGAAAACCACATCAGCTTCCCGTTCAACCAGCGTTGGGGCATGGTTTTCTGGAATCTGCTGTTCCTCGATGACGAGCGGTTCCAGGCGGACAGCCAGCATTCAGAGGAGTGGAATCGCGGTAAATACCTGGTAGAAGGGCCGGGCCACTGCGGCGAGTGCCATTCGCCGCGCAACCTGTTTCAGGCGGTCAGCAGCGACCGCTCGCTGGCCGGTAACCTGCTTCAGGGCTGGAACGCCTACAACATCAGCTCTGACCCCGTGCACGGCATTGGTGCTTGGCCCACGGACGTGCTTGCAGGCTATTTGAAGGATGGCGCAGCGCCAGGCTTGGGTTTGTCCTCGGGACCCATGGCCGAGGTGGTGGAGAACAGCTTGCGCCATTTGACCGACGCTGACCGTCAGGCGATCGCCGTCTTCCTCAAGGACTCAGCGCCGCGCACTGAAGGCGTGCCTCGCCCACAGCAGGTCACGCTTGCTGAACCGGGCAGCGGCAATGCCCTTGGCAACAAGCTGTTCGCCGACGCGTGTGCCAGTTGCCACCGCTGGGACGGCACTGGCAGCCAGAGTCAAACGGCCATGCTGCTGGGCCTGAAGACGGTCAACGACCCTGCCGCCAGCAACTTGCTCGGCATCTTGTTGAGTGGGCACGGATCGGCCGACATGCCAGTGGACCGGCTTATGCCGTCGTTCGGTACCATTTACAACGACCAAGAGCTGGCCGCGCTGAGCAGCTTCATGCTGCAGCGCTTTGGCGACAGTGGTGCGCAGGTATCGGTGCCAGCTGTGGCTAAGCGGCGAACCGAGTCCCTGCATTGAGTGGAGGTTTGTCATGTCGGGCCTGAATGCACTGCTGGATGCACTCCTGGCCGAGCGCGAGGCTGGCCGCGAAGCGGTGCTTGCGACTGTGGTCAAGGTCGAGGGCTCTGCGTATCGGCGGCCCGGTGCGCGCATGCTGGTGTCGCGCTTCGGCCGGCCCGAGGGCACCATCAGTGGTGGCTGCCTGGAGGCGGAAGTGGCGAAAAAGGCCTGGTGGCTGACCGAAGCCGGGCCGGCGCTGCGCAGCTACAGCACCGCCGAGGCGGATGAGGCCAGCGAGGAAGCGCTGAGTTTCGGCCTGGGCTGCAACGGCAAGGTTCACGTGCTGTTCGAGCGCCTGCCTGCCGGCGGCCCTTGCGCCTTGGTTGATGCCTTGCTCAGCGTGCGTGACAGCCAGCAACCGGCGGCCATCGCCACGGTGATCGCCAGCCCGGCGGGCGTTTCGCCACGCTTAGGCGCGCGCCTGTTCTTGGTGCCTGGGCAGCATGCTAGGGGCGAGCTGCTGCACTCGGGGCTGGCTGAACAGATCTGCGCAGACCTGCAACAGACCTTGGTGCGCGGCAAGTCATCCCGCTGCCTCTATCCGAATGGCTCGGGCGAGGTCGATGTGCTTCTGGAGTACTTACCGCCTGTGCGACGTCTGGTGGTGTTTGGTGCTGGTCATGATGCCCAGCCGCTGGTGCGCATGGCCAAGCTGTTGGGCTGGCATGTCACGGTGATCGACGGCCGGGCGCACTTCGCCCGAGCCGAGCGTTTTGCCGAGGCTGACCAGGTACTGGTCGGCGATGTTGAGCAGCCGTTCGCTTACCACGAACTGGTGCGCGGGGCCGCGGTGGCGGTGATGACGCACAGCCTGGTGCAAGACGCGCATTGGCTACAGGGCGCGTTACACAGTGAACCCTGCTATGTCGGCCAGTTAGGCCCGCGCGAGCGCACCGAGCGCCTGTTGGCCGGCATTCACGAGCATCAGGGCGAGCTGCCGGGGCTGGCGAATCTGCATTATCCGATTGGCCTGGACCTGGGCGGCGACACTCCGGAAAGCGTGGCCATGGCGATGCTCGCGGAAATTCAGGCGGTGCTCAATGGCCGCAGTGGCGGCAGCCTGCGCTTCAGATCTGCGAGCATCCATGACAGCGACCCTGTGCTGATGGCTGGCCGGGATCAAACGGATATTGCATCAGAAGGTTGTCGGCTGGTGGCCGTGCAGCGTTAACAATTTATCAACCGAGGAACCCATCAGCATGAGTCAAGCCATACGCGTTGTAGCGATACTGACAGCCAAGGCTGGCAAAGAGTCGCAGGTCGAGCAGATTCTGCGCGCCTGTGTGCAGCCATCGCGCGCCGAAGACGGCTGCCTGTCTTACGTCCTGAATCGCTGTATTGAACAGGCCGGGCGTTTTGTCTTCGTCGAGCGCTGGGCCAGCCATGAGGCGATAGCGCGCCATCGGCAGATGCCACATTACACGGCCATGGCCAATGCCTTGGGCGAGCTGTTAAGCGATCGTCAGGTTTATGTGCTTGAAGCGCTGGCGGAGGACATCGAACCCGCCATTGATCCCCGTACGGGCGTTGTCGGGTGATTGTTGATCGACATGGTCGGCGTTTTCGCAAACTTCGTCTGAGCCTGACTGCCGCATGCAATTACGCCTGCACCTACTGTGTGGCCGATGGCCGTCGCTTGGTGGCCGCACGCGATGAGCTGACGGCCGCGTCGATGCTGCGTGCCGTCGAGTTGCTCAGGGATGTTGCCGGTGTTGAGGAGCTGCGCATTACCGGCGGCGAGCCGCTGTTGAGTGACCGGCTGGAGCCTTTTCTCCAGGGGATAGGCGCATTGGCGTTGCAGGACATCAGCCTGACTACTAATGGCCAGTTGCTGGCCGGCAAACTGCCGTTACTGCGCAGCGCCGGCATCCAGCGGCTCAATGTGTCCCTCGATACGCTCGACCCGAGCGCCTTTCGCGCGATCGCCAAGGGCGGCGACCTGCAGACGGTGCTCAGCGGTATCGAGCAGGCGCGCCGAGCCGGCATGAGCATCAAGATCAACATGGTGCCGATGCGTGGCAGCAACCTCGATCAAGTCATGCCCATGTTGGCGTTCTGTTTGGAGCGGGGTTACGAATTGCGCTTTATCGAGCTCATGCGCATGGGCCATCTGGCCCAGCATGCAGAGGCTTTCCGCGCACAGTTTGTCGGTCAGCGCGAGCTGCTGGAGCTTATCGGCGAGCGTTATGCCTTCACCCAGGCTGAGGCGCCGGTAGACTCCACCGCGCTGCGTTATAGCGTTGGCGAGCGCGGGGCGTTCGGCATCATTGCCAACGAAAGCGCGCCCTTTTGCCGGAGCTGCAGCCGTCTGCGCCTGTCGTCTACCGGCAGTTTATACGGATGTCTGTCATCCAATCGCGGGCACTTTATGGGCACGCTGTTGGATCTGCCGACTGAGCAGGCACAGCCGCAGCTCACCGCGTTGCTCGGCCGTGCGCTGGCGGACAAGCAGGACGCTACGTTTACCGGCAGCGCGCTGATTATGAAATCGGTGGGTGGCTGAGGTCGTCCGGCCTGTCGACGTCCCGCAGAATGCCGTGGTCATCGAGCGTCACGGCAATCACCTGTTGCGCATGGCTGGCGATCAAGCCCCTGGCCCCATTCTCGCCTTGCAGTTGCATCAGCTCCGGCCAGAAGCGCCGGCCGAACAACACCGGGTGGCCGCGCTGACCCTCGCAGTAAGCCACGACGATATGTTCAGCGTCGGCCTGCGCTCGCAGTTGCCGCAGGGTGGCGGCAGAAATCCACGGCATATCTCCAAGCAGCACCGCCACCGCAGTGGCCTGCGAGTGTGCCAGGCTCTGGATGCCGGCAGCCAGGCTTGAGCCCATGCCCTGTTTGGCGTGGGCCGCACGTACCAGCTGAACGCCAGGCGGTATAGCCAGGGCCTGGGCATCGTCCTCGGCTTTTAGCACGACTCGAACATCGCTGAAGGCTTCTTGCGTGCGCAGCACTGTTGCGCGTAGCAGGCTGTTGCCGTCGGCCAGCTTGGCGCAGCGTTTGTCGCTGCCGAAGCGCTGCCCGGTGCCGGCGGCGAGTACCAGGCCAATACACTCAGGGTTGCGGCGCGGTTCTGTCATGTTGAAAATCTATGTTGCCCCCTAAAGAAGGTTGGCCGTAGAAGAGCACTTGAAGGGCTTCGCGTCCCTCTCTGGAGTGTGCTGTCTTTTGCGTGTACAGCCCCTGGTTTCAGCGTTGTCAAGTGGCAGTTTTGCTATAGGAGCGTTTTTTCCGCGCACCGCATCACTGGTAATGCTGTTCGATCACTCGAAGCTTCGGATGATCTGATCGTTATTTGGTCAGATTGCTGTTTTTGACATCGGCAAAGACTGAAATCAGTCAGAAATACAAGGGTGTGCAGCCCTAGATTCTTTCTTGCAGCGCCTTGAAGAAGGCATCGATATTCTCATCGTGGCGTTTGTAGTAGGTCCAGGGGCCGATCCGCTGCGATGTCACCAATTGCGCGCGCTGTAGAGCTGCGAGATAAAGCGATGTCGTTGACTGCGAGAGGCCCGTGCGTTCCTGGATGATACTGACGCACACACCTACCGTCTCTGGATCTACCTCCTGCTCGGGAAAGTTTGTCCTGGGATCCTTGAGCCAATTAAGGATGGCTAGGCGCATCGGGTTCGCCAATGCTTTAAGGGCTTCGTTGACATCAATGGTCATAGATTTTTCTATACCTGTTTTTTGCGATATTTAGATATTTTCCTAGTTCGCGTAGAAAATTGGAAGGCGTCTCCGTGACCTCTGCGCGCCCGCCTGTCAAAAAGACTGGCTGCTCTGGACTGAAATCCTATTGCCCTATCAGGTCGGTCTATCGGACGTCTGTGTGTCGAAGTGCGGGATGATGTGCTTGCCAAGTTCCTCGATAACCTCTGCTGCGGGGCGTTTACCGTACTTGAGGTTCAGGATGACGTGGTCCACACCGATTTCCTCAAGCGTATCCAGTAAGGCCCGAAGGTGGTCACGTCCCAGGCGGAATCCAAGATGGATATGCGAGGGCGGCGTGGACGGGTGTTCGTCAAGGTCGATATAAAGCGACTGCAAGAACGGCTTGTAGGTGGGACCACACTGTTTCAATATTTCCTGTCGCCAATCCTCCACGATCAGTCGCTGTATTTTCGGTGGGCGTGGATAGTTGATCCATCCATGGCTTTCGCGCGCGATCCAATCGAGCGACTGGCGGCTGTGTCCGGTTACGAATAGCGGTATTTCACGGGTCGTGGGTTTGGGAATGAGATCGGCCCCCAACAACTCGCCTCCACTCCAGCGAATGGGCTCGAAGTGTGTTCGATGAGCTTGACGTATCACCTCGCAGTTTTCTTGAAAGGTCTCGCCACGCTTTTCGGGATCGATGCTGAATGCGGGAAACTCCACGGGACGATCGCCAGAGGCTACTCCCAGGAGCAAGCGACCTCCGCTCAACTGATCAATGCTTGCTGCGGCCTTTGCCGTGTGCAGGGGATTACGCAGTGTAAGGGCGATGGAGGCCGTGCCTAATGCGATTTTTGTTGTATGGGCGGCCATATATCCCATGTACACCCAAGGGTCGAAAACCTGGCCGACATCGCCGAAGCTTGGGTCCCTGAGTGGGACGTCGCGAAACCAGAGCGCCGAAAAACCAAGCGCCTCTGCACGTTTGGCCAGCGCTACCTGATCTAGCATGCTCGGTGTATCACTTTCGAAAGCCTCTAGGGGAAAGAACAGCCCAAGGCTTAGATGACCCTGCCTGAAGGTTCGTTTGAATCCCCTATGCTCTTGGTAGGGGATCGTGCTCGGTTGGTACATGCTTAACTTCCTCGGTCAGCAAACGCTGAGCCACGCCCCTGAGTTATGGGGCGTGGCATTGAGCGTTTAGGATTTGTAAGTCGGGTAGTCGGTGTAGCCCTTATCGGTACCGCCGTACATGCTGCTTGGATCAACTGGGTTAAGCGGCCAGTTGTTGGCGATACGAGCGGGCAGGTCGGGGTTCGCAATGAAGGGGCGACCAAAAGCGATCAGGTCGCCCCAGCCAGCTTTTATCACGCGATTTCCTCGTTCAGCGGTGTACTTGCCGGCATAGAGAATCTTGCCGCTGAAGGACTTACGAACATCTTCCCGGAACGTCTCAGGCAGCTCGGGGGCGTTTTCCCAATCGGCTTCGGCGAGCGACAGGTAGGCAATGCCCACTTCCTCGAGGATCTTCACGGCCTCGATGTAGGTTTGGTGCGGATCTTCTTCGACCAGACCTAGGTATACGCGGTCTTCGTCTGTGGTCGCGAACAGCGGGGCGAAGCGAACGCCCATGCGCTCCTTGCCGACGACACCAGCAACGGCCAGGGTGATTTCGCGCAGGAAGCGAAGACGGTTCTGCAGCGAGCCGCCATATTCATCATCACGCTGGTTGGTATGGGCCGAAATGAACTGGTTTACCAGGTACCCGTTCGCGCAGTGAAGCTCCACCCCGTCAAAACCTGCGTCCAAGGCATTTCGGGCTGCTTGGGCGTAGAGCTTAACCAGTTCCTTTACCTCCTTGGTGGACAGGGCACGTGGGGTCGATGGGTCGGCCAGTGCACCCGTGCCGGGGCCAGTTTCGATGAACACCTTGACGTTGTCCGCGCGGATGGCTGATGGCGCGACGGGCGCTTCACCACCGGGCTGCAGCGATGTGTGCGACACGCGGCCTACATGCCAAAGTTGAGCAAAGATCACCCCCCCTTCGGCGTGAACAGCGTCGGTGACCTTACGCCAGCCTTGTATCTGTTCTGGGCTATGAATGCCGGGTGTCCAGGCGTAACCCTGTCCCCGGGGTTCGATCTGGGTGCCCTCGGTCACCATGAAGCCAGCACCGCTGCGCTGACGGTAATAGGTGGCCATTAGGTCGTTCGCAATGTTGCCGGGTTGGGAGCTGCGCGAACGCGTCAGTGGCGGCAGTACGATACGGTTCTTGAGGGTGTATGGGCCCAGCTGAGTGGTTTTGAAAAGTTCTGATTGTGTCATTTCATTTACCTGCATATCTAAAATATTCGATGTTGTAAGCTAAAAAACATGGATCAACGAGGTCAGAAGAGCCCGAGCGGTGCTTCGTTGAGGCTGACGTAGATGTTCTTCTTCTGGCTGTAGGCTTCCAGCATTGACTTGTGAGTTTCCCGTCCCAGGCCAGATTTCTTATAGCCACCAAAGGGGGCGTGGGCAGGGATCTCATGGTAGGTATTTACCCACATACGTCCGGTTTCCACCGCGCGTGCCACACGCAACGCCCGGTTGATGTCTTGGGTCCAGACTGCACCCGCTAGGCCGTACTCGGAGTCGTTGGCCATGGCGATGACCTCCGCTTCATCCTTGAAAGGAATGACGCACAGAACTGGGCCGAAAATTTCCTCGTAGGCGACGCGCATATCGTTGCGAACACCGACCAGAATCGTTGGCTGGATGAAGAAGCCGGCATCGTAATCGGCACCTGTAAGACGACCGCCGCCGATCAGTACCTCGGCACCTTCCTCTTTGGCGATATCGACGTAGCCGAGGATCCGTTCCATCTGGGTCTTGCTGACCTGTGCGCCCATCATGGTGTCCGGGTTCAATGGGTCACCCACACGCACAGCTTCGAACTTATGCTTGAGCTCAGCCAGGAATCGCTCGTAGATGGATTCGTGAACGAACAGCCGAGCGCCGGATTCGCAGACTTGGCCTTGGTTCCACAGGATGGCGAGGACTGCGCCTTCCACGGCCTTGTCCCAGTTCGCATCGGGGAAAACGATGTTGGCCGACTTGCCGCCCAGTTCAAGGGTGGCGGGAATTATTTTCTTCGCTGCCGCATTGGCGACGAGTTCGCCGACACGCGTCGAGCCGGTGAAGGCAAGCTTGCGTAGGTCCGGATGATCCAGTAACGCCTGTCCAACTGTGGTGCCTAAGCCTGTGACGATGTTGACCACGCCGGCCGGAAGTACCTTGGCGAAGATCTTCGCTAGTTCAAGGATGGTTACCGGGGTCAGCTCAGAAGGTTTGATAACTACGGTGTTACCCGCCGCGATGGCTGGAGCGATCTTCCAGGCGGCCATAAGAAGCGGGAAGTTCCACGGAATCACTTGGCCCACGACGCCGAGGGGTTCACTGAGAGCGATGCTGAGTGTTTGCTCATCCAGCATGACCGCCTCATCCGATTGGCTGCGGATTACGCCAGCGAAGTAGCGGAAGTGATCAATCGCCAGTGGGATGTCGACGGAGCGACTTTCACGAATGGGTTTGCCTACATCAAGGGTTTCCAGAACCGCGAACCGATCGGCATCGGCTTCCAGTAGGTCGGCGATCTTCAACAGCGCATTGGCGCGTTCCGCTGGTGAGGTGGTACGCGCCAATGCGCTGT
>Ga0209343_10005668_pt1 | contig 15045 bp, 9 predicted proteins | sample RifCSPlowO2_02_FD_184026 | JGI IMG/M metagenome (GOLD analysis project Ga0209343, IMG submission 184026) | Groundwater microbial communities from Rifle, Colorado - Rifle CSP2_plank lowO2_0.2 (SPAdes) (version 2) | ecosystem: Environmental > Aquatic > Deep subsurface > Groundwater | place: Rifle... | reverse complement strand
AACGACCCGGTCGGGAGAGTCTCGTACTCACTCGACGTGGATCAGAAGATCGGATGGAAGAGCGATGCGACGATCGCGGGTTACTTTGCGTTTGCGAAGGTCATGCCTCCGCCGCCACCGCCAGCGGATCCCGCCGCGCTCGAGCGGCGCAAACAGGTTGAGGCGGAAATCACCAAGCAGGTCGCCGAGGTGGCCGGGGCCCGCGGGGGGGGACGCGGCGGCAGGGTGAGGGTCAGCCCCGTGGACGCGCCGCCACCCCCTCCGCCGCCGCCCGAGCCGAGGCGCGGCCGGGCGACGACGGCGCCGCCGGGATGGGACGAGAAGACCGAGAAGCTCCCGGCGCGGAACATCGAAGGGGTCATGGCGGAAGGGGTGCGCACGACGAGGACGATTCCGGCGGGAGCCATCGGGAACGAGCAGGCGATCGTGACGGTCACCGAGGAGTGGCGATCGCCGGAGCTGAAGGTCCTCGTCCTGACCCGCACGTCCGATCCGCGCACCGGTGAGTCGACCTACAGGCTGCTGAACATCGCGCGCGCGGAACCGGCGCCATCGTGGTTCGAAGTGCCGGGGGATTACACGATCCGAGGAGGCGCCATCAAGAAGCTGGCGCCCGTCATGAAGTAGGCCCGACCTTCCGCCTTCGCGCGCAGCGCTTCGGCGGACTCGCCAGAGCGTGGCGCAGGCGGTCAGGTCGGGCGTGGGAAACCAAGACAGCCGCGAAGGACGATCTCCTTCGCGGCTGTTTTTTTGTGCGCGGAAGTGTGTCATCGAGCGGCGAGTCCGTGTTAAATTGAGCAGTTCGCGCGCATCCTGTTGCAGCGGCCATGTCCCAGCGAAAACTCGACGTCGTCCTCGATTCGGTGAAGCGCCTCCAGCGCATGGGCGCCACCGCGAACCTGGTGAACCTGCTCCAGAAGCAGCACCCGGCGGACCTGGCGCACCTGTTTTCGGAGCTGCCCGGCAAGGAACGGCATTCGGCGTTCTCGCTGCTCGCGGAACGCAACAGCAAGCTCGCGATGGAGGGCCTCTCGGAGCTCGGGCCCGAGGCGGGCGCCGCCCTGCTGGCCGATCGCTCCGCGGAAGACATCGTCAAGCTGACCCAGGAGCTGCCCTCGGACGACGCGGCCGCGCTGATCGATTACCTGCCGGATGAACTGTCGGCGGCCGTCCTCGAGTTGATCCAGAAGCGGCCCGCCGGCGGAGACGTGGGCGACCTGCTCGAGTACGCCGAGCAGACGGCCGGCCGCATCATGAACCCGAAGGTCTTTGCCCTCTCCGAGGACATGACCGCGGGGGAAGCGATCACGGCGCTGCAGGAATCCCGCGACGTCGAGATGGTGTTCTATCTCTACGTCATCGACGCGCGCCGTCACCTCGTCGGCGTCGTGTCGTTGCGACGGCTGCTGCTGGTCTCTCCGTCCACGCCGCTGAAGCGGATCATGACGACCGATCTGATCAGCGTGCGCGCCGACACGGACCAGGAGGAAGTCGCGCGCCATGTCGCGTCGTACAACCTGCTCGCGATCCCCGTCGTCGACGAGGAGAACAAGCTCGCGGGCGTCATCACGGTCGACGACGTCATCGACGTCATCAAGGACGAAGCGACCGAGGACGTGTATCGCCTGGCGGGCGTCGCCAGCGACGATCGCGTCTTCTCGACCGCGCAGGAGTCGCTGCGCAAGCGGCTGCCGTGGCTGCTCGTCAATCTGGCCACCGCCTTCGTCGCGGCGGCCGTCGTCGCCTCGTTCCAGAGCACGTACGCGCAGGTCACCCTGCTCGCCGCGTTCATGCCGGTCGTCGCCGGGATGGGCGGCAACGCCGCCACGCAGACGCTGACGGTGATCGTGCGCGGAATCGCGCTAGGCGAGCTGACGTGGAGCAACACGCGCAAGGCGCTCCTCAAGGAAGCCGCCGTCGGATTGGGCAACGGGATCGCCTGCGGCCTGGTCGGCGCGCTGGTCGTGTGGCTGTTCAGCCGCGACGTGGTGCTCGGCGGCATTCTGGGCATGGCCATGGTGATCAACATGTTCGTGGCCGCCACCGCCGGGACGCTGATTCCGCTGGCGCTTCGCGCCCTCAAGGTCGATCCCGCCCTCGCCTCGTCGGTCTTCATCACGACCCTCACCGACGTGTTCGGCTTTTTCTCCTTCCTCGGACTGGGCACGCTGTTCCTGAGATTCCTGAACAAGGCGGGATAAGATAGGAACGTGCCCGTCTACACGTCGGAAGCGCTGATCCTCCGGACCTACAAGCTCGGCGAGGCGGACCGGATCGTGGTGTTCCTGACGCGGGATCGCGGCAAGAAGCGGGGCGTGGCCAAAGGCGCCCGGCGCGCGCGATCGAAGTTCATCGGCGCGCTCGAACCGATGACGTGCGGCGGGGTCGCCTACTACGAGCGCGAGCAGCGCGACCTGGTCCGCATCAACTACATCGAGCCCTCGCGGTCGCCGCTGTCGGCGATCGGCGGGAGCGCGGACCTGCTCGGCCACGTCGGGTACTTCGCGGAACTGATCGATGAATGGGCCCAGGAGGCGCACGCCGACGAGCGGCTGTATCGCCTCGGGTCGTCGATGACCGACGCGATCGCGCAGGGGGCGCCGGTGGAGCGGCTCGCGCGCTATTTCGAGTACTGGATCCTGCGGCTCCAGGGTGTCTACCCGGCGATTGCCGGCTGTCCGGGGTGCGGCGAGGTGTTCGAGCACGGTGCCGTGATGCCGCCGCGTGACGACGTCTTCCTGTGCCGGACGTGCGCGCCGCCGGCCGGTGGAAGCGCGCTCGGTTCGGAGGCGCTGCAATTCCTCAAGTCCTGCGGCGCCATCGCCCCGGATCGGCTCGGCTCCCTGCCGCTCGGCACGCGAGCCGCGCGGGAGATCGAGACGGTGCATCGCCGGCTGCTGAACCTCCACCTCGACAAGGAGCTGAGGTCCACGAGGGTTCTGCGCGAGATGCGCAAATAGCGACGCATGGTCACATTGCAACAGCTCGTGTTCAAGCTCTCCGAATTCTGGGCGTCGCGCGGGTGCCTCATCCAGCAGCCGCTCGACATCGAGATGGGCGCGGGCACCATGCACCCGGAGACCTTTCTGCGCGTGCTCGGTCCGGACCACTGGAACGTGGCGTACGTGCAGCCGTCGCGGCGACCGGCCGATGGACGCTTCGGCGAGAACCCGAACCGCCTGTTCAAGCACCACCAGTTCCAGGTCGTCCTCAAGCCGGCGCCCGACGAGGTGCAGCAGATGTACCTCCAGAGCCTGGAGGCCTGCGGCATCGACCTGCGCGCGCACGACGTCCGCTTCGAGGAGGACAACTGGGAGTCGCCGACGCTCGGCGCATGGGGCATCGGCTGGCAGGTGCTGTTCGACGGCCAGGAAATCACCCAGTTCACGTACTTCCAGCAGGCGGGCGGCGTCGACCTGTCGCCGATTTCCGTCGAGCTGACGTACGGCCTCGAGCGCTTCGCCATGGCGCTGCAGGACGTGGACGACGTGTTCGATCTCGAGTGGGCGCCCGGCGTCACCTATCGGGAGGTGCGCCATCGCGACGAAGTGGAGCAGTCGAAGTACGCGTTCGGCCAGATCGACATGCCCGCCGCGGAGCTGCACGCGGTGCACCGGCGGTTGTTCGACGAGTATCGCGCGATGTCGGAAACGCTCCTCCGGAGCGGCCTGGCGCTGCCGGCGCTCGATTACTGCCTGAAGTGCTCGCACATGTTCAACCTGCTCGACGCGAGCGGCGGCATCGGCGTCACCGAGCGCATGGCCTACATCCTCAAGGTGCGGCAGATGGCGGTCGCGATCGCGAGGAAGTGGACGGGAGTGGAGGAAATCGTGAAATTGTGAATTCGTGAATTTGTGAATTGAGCGCAACCGGCTCGTCCCAACGCTCGGACGACTTCACCGCCCGCTGCCGAAGCCGTCCGGACGTTCGATGGAGCATGTGGTTCTTCAACTCACAACTCACAATTCACCAATTCAGCAATTCTCCAATTCACCAATTCACCAAATTCATGGATAGAGAGGTCCTGATCGAGATCGGCGTCGAGGAGTTGCCGGCGGCGTGGCTGCCGGCGCTGACGCGGCAGCTTGCCGAACGCGTGAAGGCGCGGCTCGACGAGTACCGCATCCCTCCGGACGGGCCGGTCGAGAGCTTCGGCACGCCGCGGCGGCTGACGGCGCGGGTGGCGCGCATCGCGGAGCGGCAGGAGGATCTCGAGGAAACCGTGTCGGGGCCGCCCGTCTCAGCCGCGTTCGGCGCGGACGGGCAGCCGACTCAGGCGGCGCTCGGCTTCGCGAAGAAGCAAGGCGTTCCTGTCGAGCAGCTCGCCCGCGTGCAGACGGCCAAGGGCGAGTACCTCGCCTGCCAGAGGCGCCAGCGCGGGAGAAGTGCCGTCGACACCTTGCCCGACATCCTCACGGCGGTGCTGCGCGATCTCACGTTCCCCAAGCAGATGCACTGGGACGCGAAGCTCGACGACGGGCGCGGCGAGCTGCTGTTCGGCCGTCCGATTCGGTGGCTGCTGTTCCTGTACGGCGGCCGCGTCGTGCCGGTCACGATCGGCCGCACCGCGGGAGCGTCGGGGCCGCAGGTGCAGGACGTCCAGTCGGGCGCGCTCACCTACGGGCACAGGTTTCTCGCGACGAGCGGCCGCGCGGGCCGGTCGGTCAAGGTGCGCACGTTCGAGGAGTACCGCGCGCGGCTGGCCGAATGCTTCGTCGTCCTGGATCACTCGGAGCGGCGCGATCGCATCGCACGGGATCTCGAGGCGCACGCGCGCCGGCTCGGGGGCCGCGTGCACCTCAAACGGCACGCGCCGCTCATCGAGGAAGTCGCCGATCTCGTCGAGTTCCCCGGCGTCGTCGCCGGCTTCTACGACCGCGCCTTCCTCGCCCTGCCCGAGGAGGTGCTGACGACCACGCTCGTGCACCATCAGCATTATTTTCCCGTGACGACGGATGGCGGCGCGTTGAAGGAAGCGTTCCTGGCGGTCGTCAACACGCAGCCGGCCGACGAGCGGGTCATCGCGAAGAATGCCGAGCGCGTCGTGACAGCGCGGCTGCGCGACGCGAAATTCTTCTGGGAGTCGGATCGCAAGGTGCCGCTCGAATCCAGACTCGAGCGCCTCGATACGGTACTCTTCCATAAGAAGCTGGGGAGCTACCGTGACAAGACGGAGCGAATCGAGAGACTAGCTGGATGGATCGCGGCTGAAGCCCTGGGACGCCCAGAAGACTCTCGACACGCGACTCGGGCAGCACGACTTGCAAAGGCTGACCTCACTACCGACATGGTGTTTGAGTTCCCGGAACTGCAGGGAGTGATGGGTGGTATTTACGCAGAAGCCGAGGGCGAGCCGGAGGAGGTCTGGAAGGCGATTTATCACCAGTACCTGCCCGTCGGTGTTGAGGCGGACTCGCCGCCCGACCGCATCCAACTTGGCGCTGCGACGATTTCGTGGACGGCGCTCTCTCTAGCGGACAAGCTGGACACTGTGGCGGGTCTTTCGATCGCCGGCGAACGGCTGTCCGGCTCGCGTGATCCATTTGGGCTCCGAAGACAGCTGCAGGGGATCGTACGGATTCTGGTGGATCTTCACGAACTTACCGGGTTGTCCGCGGAACCGCGCATCGCGGATCTTGTCGCCCGCGCTGGTGTCGGCTTCGGTGTGCAGCCAGACAACTGGCTGCCAACGGTTCTGGCCGACTATGCCGTCGCGGAGCGCGCCAGGCACCTGTTCCGCACGCGCGGCTTCGATTTCGGGGAGCTGAACGCAGTCGTGCCACCAGATTTCGATGGCTCACCGCGCCGTGCCCGGTTAATCCTCTCTGCGCTCCAGACGCTGCGGGGGTCGGAAGACCTCCACGCTCTGGCCATCCTGTTCAAGCGCGTCAAGAACATCACGAAAGAAACCGCGACGGGCGGCGAGATCGACCGTGACGCGCTCGCCGAGCCGGCCGAGCGCGCGCTGCTCGAGCAGATTGACGCGCGGCGCCCGCGCGTGGACGCCGCCGTCGGGCGCAGCGACTACCGCGGCGCGTTCGCGGAAATCGCCGGGTTGCGCGCCCCGGTCGATCGATTCTTCACGGAAGTATTCGTCATGGCCGAGGACGCCCGGCTGCGGTCCGCGCGCCTGGCGCTCATGGCATCGTTGAGGGATCTCGTCCTTCATCTCGCGGACATCTCCGAAATCATTCCGCAAACGGAGTAGCACTCATATGGCGAAAAGGCACAGACGCGCCGCGACCAGGGTCCGGCGTGATGCAAAGAAACCGGCGAAGAGAACCACTCGAGCCACGAGCCACGAGCCACGAGCCACGGCCAGGCGCAAGTACGTGTATTTCTTCGGCAACGGCAAGGCTGACGGCGATCGCACGATGAAGGATCTGCTCGGCGGCAAGGGCTCCGGCCTCGCCGAGATGACCAACGCGGGGCTGCCCGTCCCGCCGGGATTCACGATCTCCACCGGCGCGTGCACGCTCTACTACAAGGAGCACCGCAAGACGCCGGCGTCGGTCGACCGCGAGATGCTGGGGAACCTGAAGAAGCTCGAGGCGGCGGCGGGGGCGAAGCTCGGCGACGTGAAGAACCCGCTGCTCGTGTCGGTCCGATCGGGCGCCAAGTTCTCGATGCCCGGCATGATGGACACGATCCTGAATCTCGGGCTCAACGACGAGACGGTCGCAGGCCTGATGGCGCGCACCGGCAACGGCCGCTTTGCGTACGACAGCTATCGGCGCTTCATCCAGATGTACGGCAACGTCGTGCTCGAGATTCCCAAGGAGGCGTTCGAGCGGAAGTTCGAGGACATCAAAGAAGCGTACGGCGCGCACCTCGACACCGACCTCGACGAGCAGGCCCTGCGCGAAGTGGTCATGCGCTACAAGGAGGTCGTCCGCGCGAAGAGCGGCAAGTCGTTCCCGCAGGACCCGCTGCAGCAGCTGCGCGGCGCACGCGACGCCGTCTTCCGTTCCTGGAACAACGCGCGCGCGATCGAGTACCGCCGCATCTACGAGATCCCGGATTCGATCGGCACCGCGGTCAACGTCCAGATGATGGTCTTTGGCAACATGGGCGATCGGTCGGCGACCGGCGTCGGCTTCACGCGCAATCCCGCGACCGGCGCGAACGAGTTCTACGGCGAGTTCCTGATCAACGCGCAGGGGGAAGACGTCGTCTCCGGCGTCCGGACGCCGCAGCAGATCAGCGAGCTCCGGCAGGTGCTGCCCAAGTCGTACAAGGAGCTGCGCCGGATCACGTCCCGCCTCGAGCGCCACTACAAGGACGTCCAGGACTTCGAGTTCACGGTCCAGGACGACCGCCTGTTCATGCTGCAGACCCGCAACGGCAAGCGCACGGGATACGCCGCCGTCATGATCGCCACGGATCTGGTCGCCGAGAAGCTCATTACGCCGAAAGAAGCGGTGCTGCAGGTCGATCCCGAGTCGGTGTCGCAGTTGCTGGCGCCGGTGTTCGACCCGAAGGCCTGGAAGGCGCTGCCGGTTGCGACCAAAGGCCTGCCCGCTTCTCCCGGCGCCGCGTCGGGCCAGGCGGTGTTCACCGCCGATCACGCGGTCGAGTGGACGCGCGACGGGAAGCGCGTCGTCCTGATCCGCAAGGAGACGGTGCCCGACGACATTCACGGGATGTTCGTCGCGCAGGGCATTCTCACGGCGACCGGCGGCATGACGTCACACGCGGCGGTCGTGGGACGCCAGATGGGCAAGCCGTCGATCGTCGGAGCGGGCGCGCTCGAGGTCAGCGAGGCCGCCCGCACGTGCGTCGTCGGCGGCAAGACGATCAAGGAAGGGGACTTCGTCTCGTTCGACGGCCTGACCGGCGAGGTGAAGGTCGGGCAGGTGGCCACCAAGCCGAGCGAGATCCTCCAGGTGATTGCCGGCGAAATGAAGCCGCAGGATTCGGACGTATACCGGCGGTTCGACAAGCTGCTGTCGTGGGCGGACAGGTTCCGCAGGCTCGGCATCCGCGCCAACGCGGATCAGCCGGATCAGGCGGAGACGGCCTATGCCTTCGGCGCGCGCGGCATCGGCCTCTGCCGCACCGAGCACATGTTCTTCGGCGAAGGGCGCATCCCGATCGTCCAGAAGATGATCCTCGCCAACAACGAGGCGGACCGTCGCGCGGCGCTCGCGGAGCTCCTGCCGCTGCAGCGCGGCGATTTCTACGGCGTGTTCAAGGGGATGCACGGCTCGCCCGTGACGATCCGCACGATCGATCCGCCGCTGCACGAGTTCCTCCCGAAACGCGAGGACCTGATGGTCGACCTGGCGCGGATGGAGGAGAAGGGGACGAAGGGGAAGGAGGTCGACGAGAAGCGCGCGCTCCTGCGCCGCGTCGAGCAGCTCCACGAGTTCAACCCGATGCTCGGCCACCGCGGGGTCCGTCTCGGCATCACGTACCCCGAGATCACCGAGATGCAGACGCGCGCCATCATCGAGGCCGCCTGCCAGCTCGCGAAGGAGGGGACCAGGTGCGTCCCCGAGATCATGATTCCGCTGGTCGGACACGTGAAGGAGCTGCGCGATCAGAAGACGATCGTCGACCGGGTGGCCGCCGAGGTGATGAAGGAGCAGGGGGTTGCGATCAAATACCTGGTCGGGACGATGATCGAGGTGCCGCGCGGCGCCGTGACCGCGGACGAGATCGCGCGCGAGGCGGAGTTCTTCTCGTTCGGCACCAACGACCTCACACAGCTCACCTTCGGGTTCTCGCGCGACGACATCGGCAAGTTCCTGGGCGCCTACCAGGACAAGAAGATCCTCGACAAGGATCCCTTCGCGACCATTGACACGGTGGGCGTCGGCCAGCTCGTCGCGATGGGCGTGCAGAAGGGGCGCGCGGCGCGTCCCGGCCTCAAGGTGGGGGTCTGCGGTGAGCACGGCGGCGATGCGTCGTCGATCCACTTTTTCGAGAAGGTCGGCCTGGATTACGTGAGCTGCTCCCCGTACCGGGTGCCGGTGGCGCGGCTGGCGGCGGCGCAGGCGGCGCTCTCGGTCAAGGTCGGCGATTGATCAAGATCTACGTCAGCGAAGGGGGATCCACGCGGACGGTAGACCGTGTGGATCCCGCCTGGCTGAAGAGTGACAGCGGCGTGTGGCTGTGGGTGGACATGAGCGCGCCCACGCCCGAAGAGACCCGCCTCCTCTCGGACCCGTTTCACTTTCACGAGCTGGCGATCGAGGACGCGGTCGCCGAAGTCCCGCATCCGAAGGTCGAGTCGTACGGCAGTTACCTGTATGCCGTGCTGCACGGCATCGACTTCCGCGCCCGCGAGCACTATTTCCGTACGCAGGATGTGGATTTCTTCCTGAGCTCCACCTATCTGGTGACCGTGCACGGCGGCATCTCGCGGTCCGTGGCGAAGATCCGCGACGTCTGCGAGCGGAACGTGCGCGCCCTCGGCGAGGGGCCGGCGGCCCTCATGCACCGGATCATCGACGCGATGGTCGACAACTACCGGCCGGAGGTGGACAAGCTGAACGAGCGGCTCGACCGGTTGGAGAAGGAAGTGTTCGAACGGCCCCAACCGCAGCTCGCGCGGAAGATTCTCGATTTCAAAAAGGACATCTCGTCGCTCCGGCGCGTCGTTCAGCCCGAACGCGACGCCGTCGGCCGCATGGCGCGCCGCGAGTTCCCGTTCATCGACGAGGCCCTGTCGTACCGCTTCCGCGACGTGCACGATCACCTGGTGCGCCTCACCGACGAGGCGGCGTACTTCGGGGACCGCATCACCAGCCTGCTCGACGCGCACCTGTCGATGGTGTCGAACCAGTTGAACGCCGTCATGAAGGTGCTGACGATCATCGCCACGCTGTTCATGCCGTTGACCGTCCTGACGAGCATGTACGGCATGAACGTGCCGCTGCCGCACCTGCCGGGTGGTGAGGGGGCGCAGTTCTGGTGGGTCCTCGCGATCATGCTGACGATGTCCGGCACGATGCTCGGGTACTTCAGGGCCAAACGCTGGATCTGACGGCTGCCAGCTGTCTGCTGACTTCGACTACGACAAACGATTAGCGCCGACGATGTCTAGAATCCACCGTCTCCCGTCACACCTTGCGAACCAGATCGCCGCCGGCGAGGTCATCGAGCGCCCGGCTTCGGTCGTGAAGGAACTGCTGGAGAACGCGCTGGACGCCGGGGCGCGGCGGATCTCGATCGCGATCGAACTTGGCGGCAAGAAGTCGATCCGGGTGGAGGACGATGGCGAGGGGATGGATCCGCAGGACGCGCGGCTGGCGCTGGAGCGGCATGCGACGAGCAAGATTGCGAGTCCTGAGGATCTCGGCGCGATCCGGACGCTCGGGTTCCGCGGCGAAGCGCTCCCGAGCATCGCGTCGGTGTCGCATTTCACGCTGCGCACGCGCGCGCGCGGCAGCGCCAGCGGCACCGAGATTCGCGTGAACGGCGGCACCGTCGCCAGCGAGAGGGAAGTGGGTGCGCCGGAGGGTACGTGCATCGAGGTCGCGGACCTCTTCTACAACCTGCCCGCGCGGCGGAAGTTCCTGAAGTCGGATGCCGCGGAGTCGGCCCAGATTTCGCGCCTCGTCACGCAGATGGCGCTCGGCTATCCGGAGACGGGATTCCTGCTCACGAGCGGATCGTCCGCGGGTCCCGGCATGCGGAAACTGGTCGAGTGTCCTCCGGCGAACGGCCTGGGCGAGCGGTTCTTCCAGCTGTTCGGCGAACGGCCGGACCTGATCGAGATTCGGAAGGAAGCCGGCGGGCTCAAGGTGCACGGCTACGTCGCTGCGCTCGGCGACCAGGGGCCGGTGCGCGGCGCGCAGAACGTCTTCGTGAACCGGCGCATCGTGAAGGACCGCACGATTGCGCATGCGATCGGGGATGCCTACAGCGTGGCGACGATCAAGGAGCGCAGCCCCGAAGTCCACCTGTTCATCCAGATCGCGCCGGATCGCGTCGACGTCAACGTGCATCCGACGAAGGCGGAAGTGCGGTTCCTCGAGCAGTCGCTCGTGCACGAGGTCCTGCGGCGCGCGCTCGGCGAGGCGCTCGGCCAGGGCCGCGCGCCGGAGCTGCAATTCACGCCCTTCGCGCCCCCGCCCGCAGAGCCGCGGCCCATGGGGATCCCCGGCGTCATGTCCGGCGCGACCGTCGGCAACCGCTGGACGCCCGAATCGGCGGAAGCATGGCGTTCTTTCGTGGCGCCGAGCGTCGATCCGAGCGTCGAGCAACGAGCTGCGAGCGGCGAGCTGCGGACTGCGAGCAGCGAGATCCGTCCCATGATCCCCCTGGGCCAGTTCCGCGACACTTTCATCATCGCGATCGACGACGAAGGCATCGCGATCATCGATCAGCACGTGGCGCACGAGCGCGTGCTGTTCGAGCAGGTGATGGACAAGCTGACGGCCGGCCGTCTCGAGAGCCAGCGGCTGTTGACGCCCATGCTGATCGAGCTGTCGCCGGCGCAGCGCCAGGCGCTCGTGCCGCATGCGGCGACGCTCGATCGGTTCGGGCTCGAGATCGAGGAGTTCGGCGGCGACAGCGTCCGCCTTTCCGCCGTGCCTGCGGTGCTCGACCCTGCCGAATGTGAGGCGGCGGTCCGCGCGCTCGCCGAGGATCTCGAGGGGCTCGACACGGGCTCGCGCGTGGAGGACGCGCTCCGCCGCATTGCCGCCACCATGGCCTGCCACGCCGCCGTGAAGGCGAACTACCCGCTGACGATGGAGAAGATGCGGTACATCCTCGAGGAGCTGAGGCGCACCGCGTATTCGAGCGTGTGTCCGCACGGCCGCCCCGTCGTCCTGCGCATCACGCGCCGGGAGATCGAGAAGAACTTCCAGAGAATATGAGTCGAACGGTGGACGGCCCCTATGCGCGTTACGGTTCCACGCGCATTTGGAGGATGTCCAGGAGACTTCGCGCCGGAGTGCGGAGTTCCTTCACGACGTGGGTATAGATCATCTTACAGTATGTAGTCGTCCACATAAGATGATCTACACACACGTGATGAACCGTGGTCCGCTCGGGGTGAAGAGCCCGGCGGATACGTGACGCCGCATTGGCCGCAACGGCTGCAGCCATTGTCGGCCTGAGCGGGGCACCGGCTCGGGTCCGGGGTTGACGGGTAGGCACTATCGCGGCGCGGTCCGCGGACCTTGCCGACACTCTAGCCGCGTCCGTCGCAGCCAATGCGACCATGTCGGATGTTGTCATTCGCCGCCGCCGCCCTCGGCCATCGGCCATATGGCCGTTACCACCGCTGGCGACAACTCGTTATCGTGGTGGACGTTAGCTGTCGCCGGCAGATCTACGGGCAGGTGAACAGCCGCGAAGGCCCGCAGCGAAACGTCCCCGCAGCCCGCCACCCGCCCGGCAGCCAATGACCAGCCGTCCCCACCATCAGCCGGTGCTATCATCCACCGCATCTGTAGAATACGGAGGATCATCGACCCGGGCGGCGGGTCGTTGGCCGCAGACGTGGGTTCGGGCGGTCTAATGAAGAAGTAGTTATGCCGACAGGCGAAATCATTTTGTTGTCAGGCTTCTTACAACCCTGGGGGTTCAACGGGCGTCGGGGCGCGTTCGCGGTTTCGGTCGGAAGGCACCGGACTCCTTCGAGCATCCGGGTGGTTTGCCGGAGGTCGATGTCGGCTTCGTCGGGCGTGGTCCTTCGAGCGTCGGCGCGCGGTGGCATCGACGAACGTGGCGGTGCGTAGGCCTTCGCTCCATCGGCCCTTGATGTGGCGAGAGGCGCGCGCCTGCGGGTCATTCGAAGGCCGGTGCTCTCGCTACCGTTCCGTCGGCGCGGGGCTCCTTCGACGGACGGCATAACACCTATCAGCCCTCCGTTTGTCAATAGCTAGATCTTCTCCCTGCGGTGCCGGTCATCACCCGACCGCTCGGTCGAACACCTGGTCGCGTTCTCCTTCAGTGCGGTCTTCGTTTCCAGATCTGGTGTGCGCCCATTGGCGCAGCGCCCAACATCCGGCTGCACCTGACGGCGCCGCGCGAACATTGTTCACATTCAGGCCGCGGCGAATCGCCCGTCATCGAGTACAGTGCGGGCGTTCGGGCTCAAGACCATCGACGTCGGCTCGTCTGGCGTTCGGGGGCTGGTGCGGGCATCTCGGTCGAAGTGCGATTCGCCACGGCCTGAGCGGGCGGGCGGCGCCGCAGGTGAGCCGGACCGTTAGGCCGTAGTCCAGGAACCGCGACAACACCCGCGCGAAGGACATAGTGAGACACGCGTACTACTACGACGACATCGTTCCGCCCCGAGAATGGCTCGTTCAAGCGAGCCTTCTCTGGGAGAGAGTCTGGTGCGGCTGTCTTCCGTCATTCATCGGGCCGTGTCAACGATTCTGAGACAACCGGGTGCAGCAATTTACTGTAGCGACTCCACGGTGCGAATGAGCGCGGTCGATTGATGTTCGAGCGTGACGCGTGAGCCGTGTATTCCCCCATGCTGTGGGTCGTCCGGGGTGACGATCGTCGCTCCTGGGGCATCCTGGTCGGTCGATTTTGCCGGCGGGTTGATCCACACCGCGTGCGGCAGGATTTCGAGGCGCGGCGGGCCCTGCACGAAGCGCTCGGGGTGCGCCGCGTAGGCGGCCACGCGCGTACGGTGACGGACCTCGAGGGTCGCGGCCGCGCGCCCGTAGTGGACGTCGGCCGGCGTGAGATAGCTCAATCCGCTGTGATGGTGCGCGTCGTTGTACCACGCGAAGAGATCGCGGGTCACGCTGCGGCCGTGCTCAAGGGAGCCGAACCGATCCGGAAACTCTGGCCGATATTTGAACGTACGGAATTGCGCTTCAGAAAACGGATTGTCGTTGCTCACGCGTGGCCGCGAGTGACTGGCGTCGATGCTGAGGTCCGAGAAGAGCTCGGCGACCAGCTTGCTGCGCATCGGCGCCCCGCGGTCGGCGTGGATCGTCAGTTGGTGCGGGCCGATCCCTTGCTTGAGGCACGTCGCTTCGATCAGGCGCTGCGCCAGGCGAGCGTTTTCGTGCGCCGCGACCATCCAGCCCACGACGTACCGGCTGAACAGATCGAGGATCACATACAGCGAGTAATAGAGGTACGGGATCGGCCCCTTCAGCTTGGTGATATCCCACGACCAGATCTGATTCGGCGCCGTCGCGACGAGCTCCGGTCTGGCGTAGACCGGATGCCGCGCCTGATCGCGCCGTTCCCGGACTTCCTGCGCGGCGTCGAGGATGCGGTACATCGTGCGCGTCGAGCAGAGATAGGTGTGCTCCTCGAGCAACGTGGCCTGGACTTCCGCGGGGGACTGATCGACGAATCGCTCGCTGTGCAGGACGTCGAGGACGGCCTGACGTTCGCCGCGCCCGAGCGCGCGCGACGAGGCCGCGCGGACGGTCGGCGTCAACGACCGGGCGGGCCGTCGACGCCGATAGAGCGTCGCGCGCGCGAGGCCGACGCTGTGACAGAGCGCTGCGGTCTCGCCGGTCGTGGTGACGGCTTCGATGGCGACCATCAGTCGGGCTCGTCGATGTCGAGGGGTTTCAGGGGGATCCCCAGGATCTCGGCAACTTTTTTTTGGAGGGTGATGATCGTCTCCGCCCGCGCCAGCTTGCGCTGCAGGCGGCGGTTCTCCACTTCCAGCTGCTTCACGCGCGGATCGACCGGCTTGGGCACCGGTCCGCGCTTACGCGCGCGCCCGGCGACGAGCTCGCCCTGCTCGCGCTGGCGCCGCCAGTTCACCAGGTGCGAACTGTACAAGCCCTCGCGGCGCAACAGCGCGCCCAACGCGCCGTGCTTCGTGCAGCTGTCGGCTTCCTTGAGAATCCGGAGCCGATAGGCGGCGGTGAACTGCCGGCGCTGGACCTTCGCTGGCACTTCAGGGTCGGGGGTGGGGGCGCGCAACGTAGCCGAGGGACCGGAGGCTCCGGTCGCCCTCCGGGCTCCCTCCGCCTCCGGCCCCTCGGCCACGTTCATCTCTCCGGCCGCAGGCATATGATTCATTCATCGAACCCTCCCCACCCCTACACTAATCTTCCTCGGGAGGTTGTCTCACTGATTATTGGCACAGGGGGTCCA
>Ga0209343_10005667_pt1 | contig 15046 bp, 11 predicted proteins | sample RifCSPlowO2_02_FD_184026 | JGI IMG/M metagenome (GOLD analysis project Ga0209343, IMG submission 184026) | Groundwater microbial communities from Rifle, Colorado - Rifle CSP2_plank lowO2_0.2 (SPAdes) (version 2) | ecosystem: Environmental > Aquatic > Deep subsurface > Groundwater | place... | reverse complement strand
GAGCTCGGCCTTCTGCATGCCGCGCAGATGCTGAACGAGCGCGCCCGCCGCGGCGACCGCTGCCGGGTGGCCGTCGAGACCGAAGCCGGCGAGGCCAGCCGTTCGGAGTTGCTCGACGAGCGAGCGGCGCGCGGACTCCACATCGAACATCCAGGCGTCGATCGGGGTGACGGGCACGCCAGAGGTCGCGATGGCCGGCAGGGGCGTGGCGAGATCGAGGCCAGTCGGCGCCACGATCTCTCTCGGCTTGAGCGTGGCGATCTCGTCTGCGAGCGCCTGCACGCCGTCGCGGCCCGCATACTCGGCCGCCGTGAACGCGCCGGTCGACAGATCGAGGAGCGCCGCGCCCCAGAGGTCGCCGCCCACGACGGTCACGGCCATGAGGAACGCCGGTTCGCGCGCGTCGAGATAGCCGGCGTCGGTCAGCGTGCCCGGCGAGACGACGCGCACGACTTCGCGCTTGACGATGCCCTTGGCTTTGCGCGGGTCCTCGACCTGATCGCAGATCGCGACGCGAAAGCCCTTTTTCACCAGTCGTGCGATATATCCGTCGACTGCGTGGAACGGTACACCGCACATCGGGACCGCCCCGCCCGCCGCGTCCTTGGACCGCGAGGTGAGTGTCAACTCGAGCGCGCGCGACGCGACCAGGGCGTCTTCGTAGAACATCTCGTAGAAGTCGCCCATCCGAAAGAACATGATGGCGTCGCGGTGCTGCTGTTTGGCGTCGAGGTACTGACGCATCGCCGGCGTGGCCGACGTTGACATATTCTTGACGCTTGCAGGCTCAAGGCTCATGGCTCAAGCTTGAGCCAGCCTGAGCCATGAGCCCTGAGCCAATCTCAAGCTCATAGAGTCTAACGCATGCGTGTGATGGCGCTCGACACGACGGTTCGCGGCGGCAGCGTCGCCTTGGTTGCGCTCGCCCGTGGCCGGTGCATCGTCGACGAGCGTCCGGGTGATTCGTCGCGCTCGCACGCGGAACGGCTGCCAGGCGAGATCGCGGCGGTGATCGACGCCCACGGTCTGGTGTGGGCCGACATCGATCTGTTCGCCGTGGCCGCCGGCCCCGGGTCGTTTACCGGTCTTCGCATTGGCATTTCCACGATCCAGGGCCTGGCGCTCACGGTCGGTCGCCCTCTGGTTGCGGTGTCCGCGCTCGAGGCGCTGGCGCAGTGCGCAAGTGAGAGGGCCGGGGCCGGTCGGTCGGTCGCAGCCTGGATGGACGCGCACCGTGGCGAGGTGTTTGCGGCACTCTACCGGGTCATGCCGGCGCCGATCTTCGATCCCGAAAGAATTGTCGAAGTGGAAGGGCCGACGGTCGGGCATCCGCTTGCGGTGATCGAGCGCGTCGCGGACCATCTTCCCCACGGCCCGGCGGTGTTCGTAGGAGACGGCGCCGTACTGTATGCGGCGAGCATTGAGCGCCGGTGGCCGTCTCAGGCCGGTCCATTACCGCAGCCGCTGCTGGCGGGAGCCATCGGCCGGATGGCGCTGGCGCGCGCCACGCGAGGAGACACGATTCATCCTTCTTCGGTGCGTCCGCTGTACGTACGGCGGCCCGACGCTGAACTGGATCGGGAGAGAAAAGCGATCGACACGAAGGACACCAAGGGCACTAAGGGATGGAAGCCTGGACCATCGAACGTCTGACGTCTCCCGTCGAGCTGGACGCGGTCCTGGCAATCGAGGAGGCCTCGTTCACCAATCCATGGACGCGCCAGATGCATCTGGCGGAGCTCGAGCATCAGGACGTCTCGTTCTGCTATCTCGCTCGAGACGCCGCCCGGGTCGTCGTCGGCTTCTGCTCGGTCTGGTGCGTGGTTGATGAGCTCCACATCAACAACCTGGCCGTTTCGCCGCCCTACCGTCGAGTTGGGGTGGCAAGGTCGCTCCTGGCTCATGCGATCCGCGAAGGCGTCCGGCTCGGCGCCGTACGGGCCACGATCGAGGTCCGACGCAGCAACGAAGCCGCGCGATGTCTGTACGAACGCTTCGGCTTCTCGATGACGGGGGTTCGCCGGGCGTACTACACCAAGCCGGTCGAAGACGCACTGGTGCTCTCGCGGGACAACTTGATCGGTGGCTAGTGGCTGGTAGCTGGTCCGGCCAGTCCAGTAGCCCAGCCACTAGCCACCAGGCACCGGCCTATGTTACGGTTCGGCCTGACAGCCAGCAATTGATCATCAGTCTTCACTTAATATTCCGGATTTCTTTCTTCCCTGAGGAGGCGCAGCATGAATGGGCAGTCACAGGACTTCAAGGAACTGCTGCTGCAGACCGACAAGGAGTTCCATCGGCTCGCCGCCGAACATCACGAACTGGAAGGTCGCCTCAACGAGCTGACCGCCAAGCATTACCTCTCCGAGCCTGAGCAAGTCGAGGAAGTCACGCTCAAGAAGCGCAAGCTGCGAATCAAAGACCAGATGGAGGACATCCTCCGGCGCCACCGCCAGAGCTGACGGTCGTTGCGCATCGACTCGGCTGGCCTACCCTTTGTAGGCCTCGCGCTGGCGCTCGGCGCGGTGGCGGGCGCCTCAGGCTTATGGGCGCTCGCGGCCCTCTTGCTCTTTCTCGGTGGGTTCTTCCTGTTCTTCTTTCGCGATCCCGATCGAGTGGCGCCCCCCGGCGCTGACGTGGTGCTGGCTCCGGCGGACGGCCGCGTCGTGGCGGCCGGTCCGGCGGACGCGAATGCGGCGCCGCCAGGGTCGTGGCTGCAGGTCAGCATCTTCCTGTCTCCGATGGACGTGCACGTCAATCGCATTCCGGTGTCCGGCCGCGTGACGCGCGTGGTGTTCACTAGGGGCCGGTTTTTGCCGGCGTACCGGCACGATGCGGCGGCCGTCAACGAACGGAGCGAGCTGTGGATCGATCATGGAGGGCAGACGATCGTGGCGCGTCAGGTCGTCGGTATTCTCGCCCGCAGGGTGGTGTGCCGGGTGGAAGCCGGTGCAGACGTGCGAGCGGGGGATCGGTTCGGCATCATGAAGTTCGGCTCGCGCATGGACGTGTTCCTGCCTCTGACGGCCATGGTGCGGGTGAAGGTGGGTGACGCGGTCCGTGGTGGGGAAACCGTGATGGCGGTGCTACACTCTGGCCATGGCTGAATTTCCGCGCGATGAGGGGCGTCTGCGGTTCATGCCTCGCGCCGACGGCAGGCCGCCCCGGCGTCTCCATCGGGGCACGTATCTGCTGCCGAGCCTCTTCACGCTCGTCAACATGTTTTGCGGCTACGCGTGCGTCGTCTATGCGATGCGCGGCGAGTACGAGACGGCGGCGCCGTTTATCGGCTTCGCCATCGTCCTCGACATGCTCGACGGCCGCATCGCGCGGATGACCGGTACGACCAGCGAGTTTGGCGTCGAGCTCGACTCGTTCGCTGACGTGATCTCGTTCGGCATCGCGCCCGCGATTCTGGCGTTTGCCTGGGGGCTCTCCTCACTGGGCCGCCCCGGATGGCTGGCCGGCTTCCTGTTCGTCACGGCGGCGGCCGTTCGACTGGCACGGTTCAACATCCAGAGCCACGCGGAAGGCGACAAGCGGTACTTCATTGGCATGCCGAGCCCGGCGGCCGCAGCCATCGTCGCTTCGACGGTGTTCGCTTATCCGGCTGGCCTGCAGGATTACCGGGCGGCGTTGCCCGCACTCGCTCTGGTACTCGGACCGGCGGCGTTGATGGTGAGCACGGTCAGATTTCGAAGCTTCAAGTCGTTCGATCTCAAGAGCCGCCGGCCCCATACGGTAGTGGTCCTCATCGCCGCCGGCATCGTTCTCATCGCCACGCACCCGCAGATTGTGCTTGTCGTGCTCGCGTACTCTTACCTTTCGTCGGCCTTTCTGGGAATGGCGATCACGCGGTTCCGCCATCGTGGCGGCCACGGGATTCCGGCGGAGCAGGCCGAAAGAGGAAAGAAAGACGAGGAACAGGCACCCGACCTGGACGTTACGCGGGCAGGGCGACGGTGACCGTGGTGCCGGCGCCCCGCTCGCTCGCGACCTTGATCGTCCCGCCGTTGAGCTCAACGTTGCGTTTGGCGATCGTGAGCCCGAGGCCAGTACCCGCGGCCCGGGTCGAGAAGTAAGGCTCGAAGATCTTCGCAAGCGACTCCTGATCCATCCCGATGCCGGTGTCGGTGACGTCAATGACCACGGTCCGGCTGGTTCTGCCGGTCTGGCTCAAGCCGGACACTAGATCTGATTTGGCGTGATCGGTGTTTATGTGATCGGTCGCCGCGGGATCTGTCATCCGGTGATCGGTCGTCCCGCGGTCGGTCGTCCCGCGGTCGGTCGTCCCGCGGTCGGTCATCCCGCGGTCGGTCATCCCGTGATCGGTCATCCCGTGATCGATCGTAGTGTCCGGCTTTAGCCGGACCGTGATCGTCAATCTCCCTTTGCCTGGCATCGCATGCAGGGCGTTCTCGATGACGTTGGTCAGGGCACGCGAGAGCAGCGTGCGGTCAATGCTCACCAGCGGCAGATCGGTGGCGGCGGTCACGTCGATGGCAATGCGCCCGGTGAGGCCGGTGCGGTAGGGCGCCACGACTTCCTCGACGAGCGCAGCGATGGCCGTCGGTTCGGGACGAGGAGTGGGTGAGGAGGCGAAGCTCGAGAACTCGGCGGAGATCTGCCGCAGCAGGGCCACCTGCGTGAGAATCGCGTTGACGCACTCGTCAAGGACCGGCGAGAGTGGTCCGCCCCGATCGAGATTGACGCGACGCGCGTGCTCGGCCGAGAGCTGAATGGGCGTCAGTGGATTTTTGATGTCGTGTGCGACCTGGCGCGCCATGTGGGCCCACGCCTCGAGCCGCTGCGTCCGCTCGAGGTCGGCGCGCTGTCGCTGGAGATCGGCGGCCATCTGATTGAAATCCTCGACGAGCCGCCGGAGCTCGTCAGACGAAGTCGTGGCGATGCGCGCGTCGAGGTCGCCGCGCGCGATCCGCCGGGTCGCGCGCGTGAGCCGATTGACCGGGTCGGCGATCCGCTCGGCCATCGCGTAGCCGAGGGCCGAGCCCAGGAGACTGAAGAGCACGAAACCGAACCACACGCGCCGATCCAGCTCGTCTATCTGGCGCTCGACTTCTCGCTGCTGCAGCGACACCGACACCGTCACGATGCCATCCCGACCGCCGCCGCGGACCGGGGCCGCGGCGAGCAGATACCCGGCACCCACCTCCTGCTGGCTGACGTAGGTCGGCTCGCGGTCGATGAGAATCCGACGATGGACATCCCACGGCGTGCGCACCGACAGCAGCCCCGATGCAAAGCGGTGGCGCTCGCTCGTGGCCTGAAGGCGCGACCGTTCGAACAGATTCACTTCGCCTTCGATCGCCTGCCGGACGAGCATCATGATCTCGTCGTCCAGCGTGTTGGCTGGCGCCGAACCGCGCTGCTGGAGCGTCGCGTAATCCTCGACGAGCCGCTGTGCGACGGTCGCCGTCTTGGCGGCGGCTTCTTCGATACCGCTCTGAAATTGGTTGGCGAAGTACTGACGCGTGGCTACGGCCAGAATCACGACCGGCGCGACCGCGCCGGTGACGAAGGCGAGAAACAGCTTGCGATAGAAGCTCGATCGAATCTCGCTCAGCAGGGTGCGTCCGCTGGCCGGGGTTCGCGACGTGAGCGTGTTGACGAGCGTCGTCCCGACAATCAGCACGAGGCACAGGACGCCGGTCAAAATGACGAGCTCGGCCAGGTTGAGCAGGTGGCCGAACCATGTGAGCACGGGATAGCCGAGGGCATAGATCCCGCCCCGGTCGTTCAGGAAATGCACGCGGAAGAGTCGACCATCGCGACTGATGGCCGCCCAGAGCGGCGCACGCGAGGCCGTCATCCGCTCGAGGACATCGTCGGGAAGCGGCCATACGCTCGTGCCGAAGACATAGATCGGCGCGCGGCTCCAGCCGTACACGGCGAACTCGACGTCGCGGCCGTACACGCCCTCGGCCGGCGCCTGACGCTCGGGCTGCCGCGACTCGGGATAGAGACTGGATATGGCGATGAAGGGGAGCGCGCGGTAATCGAGTATCGCCCGAACCACGATGGCCCCAATGGGGCGGCCCCCCGCGCAGATGCCGCGGCTGGCGCGCACGACGTGCTGATCGCCGGTTCCAAATGGCGAGATGTCGTCTGAGAGATCCCAGTCACTGCAAGCGCTCTGGTAGTACTGGGCCGCCGCGTCGGGCGTGTTCAGCGAGAAGCGGCTGACCAGCCGGCCGTCAGCGCGATAGAGCTCGACGGCTGAAGTGAGCTGGAACGCCCTCAGATCGGTCTGCGACCATACGGAGTACGCCAGATCGGCCGCCGGTGTCTCGACGTCCGACGGTCCCGTCACGAACTCGGCGAGCGTGGCGAGCGCGTCGATCTGTTCGAGGGCGTTCTGCAGCCTCGCCTGCAGGTCGTCGCGCGCGCCTGCGGCCTGAGGTCCGTACTCGTTGGCGATGATCTCTTCCTTCGCCTGAACCGTGAAAGCAAGGAGAGACGGATACATCGCCACGGCCGGCACGAGCAGCGCCAGAAAGCCGGCACCGAGCCGGAGGGCCTGCGACGCCCGGCGCGCCCGCGGGCGGACGCGAGCGAGCGCGGCGGCCGACGCGCCTGCCGCCGCCAGGGCGATAAGAAGCGCCACTGGCGGAACTCGTGTACCGGCCGCATCGGCCGCGCGGGCGGCCGACACGCCGACGAGCATACCCGAGAGCCACGCCAGGGTCGCCACACGGCGGAGCACGCCTCGCGGCATCCGCCACGCGAGCGCCGGCAGACGGATCGACGCCACCACTGTCCAGATGACGGCGGCATGGAGTAGGAGGAGACCGAAGGCGAGCCCCATGCGCGCGGCGTTGGCCGGGTGTAACGAGAAGTGCAGCAGGTCGAAAGTCGTGCGCGCGACCGTGGCTTGAAGGATGCGCTCGTACGCCCACAGGATCGCTGTGTCGATGAGTCCCACGGCCAGGTACGCCGAGGCAACCAGTCCAGTCGACTGCGGCCCCGGCCGGAGCAACCGAGGGCGAGCGCGCGCGAATCGCCGGCGCTCGGTGAGGTCGATCGCGAGCCACGCCACTGCCGCGGCCAGCAGGGACGTCAGCAGCAGGTCGAGCGGCGATGTTGCGGCCCGCGGCGAGCCGATGAGAGGCGTCGCCGCGAACCAGAGCAGCACGCGCGCGACGACCAGTGCGAGGACGATTCCGGCCGTCGAGGCAACCACCCGGCGCGCGTCGGCGGCTCGGCGGCGCGCCTCGATGAGCGGCACCATCGAGAGCAGAAGCGTGACCGCCAAGACGAGCAGAACCGCTCCCCAGGTTCCACCTCGCCACTCGGCGCGGGCAGCGGCGAGGTCGGTCTCAGAAACCTCTGCGTCCACCAGCGGTTCGCCGGCGCGAGAGCGGACGGTGAACGTGAACGCCGCCTGCGGTTGCGGCGCGCCGGCGGTCCTCACGCGCAGCGTGACCGGAACGAGCGAGGTGGATACGACGAACTGGTCGCCGACGCCCGAGGGCGCCTGGTCCGGTCCGAGGGCCTGCTCGACGACGATGGTGGCGATGCGGTTCGGTGCGCGGCGGTCGCGGTCCTGGACCGGCTGGAGTCGCAGCAGCAGGGGGCCACGCGGAGCCGGGATGACGACGAGCGGCGTCGCCCCGTCGAGGCGTTCTGATGAGAGATCGGAGACGCGGCCGGCCCAGGCGAGCGGCGCGCCCGAGGCGTCGTAGACTGTGACGCCCGTACGCCTCACGGTCTCACGGGGCAGCGCGCGGTCGACCACCTCGAACAGCTGGGCAGAGGTGGTGCCGCTGCGGGGCGCGGCGCGAATCGTGTCGCGCGCGGCCGCCACCTGTGTCGCGATGGTGCCGAGCGCATCGTCGCTCTTGTCGAATCGCGCCTGGAGTTCGGAGGCGACACGCGAGAAGGCCGCCTCGTCGGACGATCCGAACCGGGCGCGTTCGCGCGTCAGACCCGCCACGGCGACCAGAAGGACCGCCACCAGTCCTGCACCGCCGATGCGCCCGAGGCCCGATTTCAGCACCGCAGAGACAGCATACAATGACGATCTACTCGAATGACGATCTCTCGGACGACGATCTCGTACGTAGCGTCCGGCTTCAGCCGGACCTGACAACCGTGGAACTCAAACTCCTCCTCAAGCGCGGAGCCCTCGTCGCGGCCGCCAACTGGCCGGTCGTCGCGATTCAGTTCGTCGCCGAGACCACCTTTCAGGTGCTGCTCGCGGTCCCCATCATCGGCGCGGCGATCCTCGTCGCGCTGCTGCTCGGAGGCAGCCTCACCGACCTCCTACAGGGGAATCTACGCGACACCTTCAGTGCGATAGCCGGCGCGCTGACGGCCGAGCCGATTGCGCTGGCTGCTTTCGTTACGGCGTTCGCCGCGGTGCTCGTCGGCGGATCCATGCTGATGTTCTTCATCAAGGGCGGGACGGTCGACGTGCTGCTGGCGGCCAGCGAGGCGGCCGGCTCAATCGAGCACGAGCCGCTGACGGCCCAGACGCTCCGGCGCGCCGCGCGGTTTACGCTGCAGCGCTTTACCACCGGCTGCACGCGGCTGTTCCGGCGCTATCTGGCGCTCGGCCTCGCGCTGATGCTCGTATACGGTGTGTCGGGGGGCGCCTACCTGGCGCTCGTGATCTACGGCTATCGCGCCGCCACCAGCCAGTACCTCGTGCTCAGGTGGACCTTCATCGCGGCATCATCGGCAGGCGTCCTGGTCGCCTGGATCACGATCGTCAACCTGTGGTACCTGCTGATGCAGATTGCGATGGCGGTTGACGACGTCGGTGTCTTGCAGGGGTGCCACGCCGTTGGGCGATTCGTTCGCGCGGAGTTCCGCGACCTGGTCCGCGTGTTCGCCGTGGTGATCACGATGGTCGTGGTGGCGACGCTCGTCTCGGCGCTCGCCTGGTCTGGCGTCGGCCTCATTGCGTTCGTCCCGCTCGTCGGGCTGGCGGTGTTTCCGCTGCAACTCTTGGCGCTGCTGGTCCGCGGGTTGATCTACGAGTACCTCGGCATCACGGCCCTCGGTGCCTACGTGACCTTGTACACGGGCCACGCCGTCCGTCGGACGGGCGCGGCTGACAAGCGGCCATGGTCGTCGGTCCGCGGTGCGGCGCGGTGGCAGGGGGATCCGATGGCACCGGCCGTCAAGGAATCCGCGATCAAGGCGCTGAAGCGATAAGGGCTGCGGGCCCGCGTACTCTGCGTTTAACGCTGTCGAGTGACGAGTGTCGCCGTGACGCCTTTGACGTTGCGCGTCACGATCACGACCCCAGGCAGTTCTGTGGTGTCATGCGAGATGAGGCGCACCAGCGCGGCCGTGTCGCCGTCGCCCGCTGACAAACCTCCGGCAGGAGCGCCGTCCTTCACGTCGTAGGCAGGCAGCGTCGGCGCCAAGCCGGGGACGATGAGCGTGCCGCCGGCTTTGATCGGTCCCGCGGTCGGCCGCAGCGGTAGAGGCCGGAACCACCGTTGTACGCCGGTCGTACGAGAGAGGGCGCGCAGCACATTGTCGAGCGAGACGAAATAGACATTGCGATCGTCGACAACCGGAATGCCGGTCACGTCGGCCCCGGTCCGCCAGCGCCATTCGATCCGGCCGTCTCGCGCATTCAAACAGTAGAGAAAGTTGTCCGTGGAGCCCACGTAGATCCGCGTGTCGAGCGCGAGCATGTCAGTCGCTGGGCCGCCCAGACGGCGTTCCCACACGGTTTCACCGGTGTCGGCCAGCAGGGCAACGAGGCGCCCCTCGTCGATCGACACGTACACGTGGTTTGCTGTAATCGCCGCTCGCGAGCGAGCGGGCGAGGAAAGATCGCGGCGCCACGCGATGTGGCCATCGCTCGCGCGGACAAGGACCACGGCTCCATCGCCTGTTGCGACAACGAGCCGGCCGTTGCCCCAGGCTGGCGGAGCCACGAGCGAATCGGTGAACGGCACCTGCCACGCGATCCCGCCATCCGTCGCGCGGCGGGCCGTCAACAGGTCGGGTTCGACGAGGAAGACCAGACCGTCTCCGGTAGCAAGCTCATGCTGCGGGTGCGCCTCGATGCTCCAGGCCTCGGTGCCGTGCGCGATCTCGTACGCGACGAGGCGCCCCGGGTCGGTCGCGAGGTACACATAAGTCGCATCGTAAGCGGGTGGGACGATCAACTGGCGGTCGAGCGTGAGCGTCCAGAGTGCCTGTACGGGAAACAACCTAAGCGACGCGCGGTCGCTCGCCGGCCGGCTGGATTGCGCCGCAATCGTCATCAAGGTCGCGACGATCAGGGCAAGTGCACTACAACATCTAACGAGGCCCTGCCTCAGACCGTCGAGCATGTTGCGTACGGTTCGGAGAGAGGGGCACGGTCTGAGGCAGGGCCTCGTTAGAAAAAAGAGGAGCCCCGGGAGCAGGCAGGGGTTGTACCCTGCGCCTACGTAATAGACCCTGTTCGGGTCGGTGGCCACTTGGGCCGCGCTCTCCGGGAGCTCCAGCACCATGATACGCAAAAGTGTCGCGGAAATCCTCGACCATCACGTGACCTTTGAATTGGAAGCGATTGACCGGATGTACCTGAACGCCTACGTGCCGTCGCTGCAGACGGGCGCCGGGTTCGTGTACTTCCTGAAGACGCAGCTCGGCGTGCGCGTGCCGTCGACGGTCATGATCGCGCCGATGAGTCAGCGGTTCGTCGACGCGATCGAGCGCTTCGTCCAGACCGAAGGCGTTGATCTGGTGACGTTCAAGAAGGGGCAACGGAAGGATGACGTGGCGCAGACGTACCTCGCCGCGTTCAAGGAAGAGGAGGGCATCCTCTTCATCGGCAAGGCGCAAGAAAAGGCGAGTGTCTTCCGCACCGAGAAGCGACGGGATGCCCAAGGGAAGAAGTACCCCTGGATCATCCGGTCGACCGCCATGCCCAATCATTACTACGTCTACATTCTCGACCGCGACTTCGGCCCGCTCTTCATCAAGTTCTGCACCTACTTTCCGTACGCGGCGAAGGTCTGTCTCAACGGGCACGAGTGGCTGAAACGGCAGCTGACGCGGCGCGGCGTCGCCTATGAACCGCTGGACAATGGCATCCGCTCCACCGAGGATGCCGCCCGCGTGCAGGCGATCGCGCATCAACTCGATGCCGCGAAGATCGAGGCCGTCGTCCGCAAATGGCTGCGCCGTCTCCCACATCCCTTCACCGCGGCCCACCGCGCCGCCGGCTATCGATATCACCTCTCCATCTTGCAGGCCGAGTTCGCGCTGACCCAGGTCCTCGATCGGCCGCTCACGGGCCGCTGTTTCTTCGAAGAAGTGATTCGCGAGAATCTCGACATCGGTCGGCCGGATCAGATGCAGCTGATCTTTGATCGACGCGTCACGCGCCGCACACCCGGCAGCTTTCGGACGCGCGTGCTGACCGAAGGTGTCGTGCCGTCGCTCCATGTGCAGTACAAGAAGTCCAAGGTCAAGCAGTACCACAAAGAAGGGCAAGCCCTTCGGACCGAAACCACCATCAACGACACGTATGACTTCGAGATCGGTCGTGCGCTCCGCAATCTGCCCGCCTTGCGGGAGATCGGCTTTGCCGCCAACCGGCGCCTCTTGCGCGTCGAATATCTGAGCCACGACTGCCTGATCGGCGACGATCACCTCGACGCCCTCACCCAGCCCATCGTCGTCGACACCCAACGCGCGGCGGGCCTCCGCTTCGGCGATCGCCGCGTCCTCGCGCTGATGCAGTCCCTCTGTCTCTTCGCCCTCAGTCCGTCCGGCTTTCGACATCGCGACGTGCGCCCGCACATCGCGCAGTTGCTGGGCCGCGACCCCGACGAGTACGCCGCCGGCCAGACGACCTATGACCTACGTCGGCTGCGGCTCCACGGATTGATCAAACGCGTCCCGCGCAGCCACAAGTACCGCATCACCTCGCTCGGTGCGCGGATGGCGATGCTCTACGTCCGGGTCTATGCGCGCGGCGTCCGCCCGACTGCGTCTCTCCCAACATCAGCCGGATCACGCCGAGGTCCTCAAGCCCTCGAGCGCCTCGATGCCGCGCTCGCCACCTTCCTTCAGGAGGCCCAACTTGTTGCCTGAAAAACTTGACTCAACTACTCACAATTCACCGGCTCAAGACTCCTAGCTGGGACCCGGCGCGAACACCTTATGCTCTTCGGCTAGATCGCGCGCCGCTGGCGTGACGATGGCGCGCTCGGACACGACGAGCTTCCGACCGGCACGCAGCGCCTCGCGAACGTCGTCTTCGCAGACAAAATCGAGGGGCGCTTGAGCAGGGGCGGTCGAAGCAGGGGAGGGGGCTGGGGAACCCAAACGGTCGGTCCGATAGCCGCGCGAGCCGAGAAAATCGTCGACCTGACGGGCGAGCGCCTTGGCGCTGATTCCGGCTGGCGAGGGACGCGCCGGCTCAGCACCGGACTCAGCATCCGCTCGAGACGACCTCAGCCCCGCGGTGGTCGATCGGCTGACGGCCGGCGCAATCTCGTAGGCGAGCCGCTTGATGTTCAGTAGATGCTTCGGCGAGATGTTGTCCGATGTGATGTTCCCGCCGTAGCCGCCGCATCCGAGCGTCATCGCCGGATCGAGCCCCGTCGTCAGCCCGATCGAGCCGTGCGCGGTCGGCGTGTTGACGCAGATGCGAAACGCCGGCTTCTTCAAGCCGAACTCGAGGATCACCTGTTCGTTCCTCGAATGGATGGCCATGGTGTGGCCCATACCGCCGTACCGCAGAATCTGCTTACAGCGCTCGCAGCCTTCCCGCCAGTCCTTGACGACGTAGAAGGAAAGGACGGGGCAGAGCTTCTCGATCGACAGCGGGTAGTCGCGGCCCACACCGTCGAGCGGAGCGAGCAGCACACGCGTGTCTGCCGGCACGCTGATCCCGCACTTCTCCGCAATGAAGGTCGCGGCCTTGCCGACCAGCGCCGGGTTGGGCAGCCGCTGCGGCGTCACCAGCACGCGCGCGACCTCCGCCATCTCGGTCTTGTTCATGAAGTAGCCGCCCTGCAGCTCAAACTCGCGCCTGACCTCGTCGGCGATGGCCTCGTCGACGACGACGGAATTCTCCGACGAGCAGAGCACGCCGTTGTCGAAGGTCTTGCCGGTGACCACGTCACGAACCGCCTTCTTCACGTCGGCGGTTCGCTCGATGTACGCGGGCGCGTTGCCGGGGCCAACGCCGTAGGCGGGCTTGCCGGCGCTGTATGCCGCGCGGACCAGGCCCATGCCGCCGGTGGCCAGGATCACCGCCACATCGCGGTGCTTCATCAAGGCCTCGGTCCCCTCGAGGGTCACCGTCGTCATCCAGTTGATCGCCCCGGCTGGCGCGCCAGCCCGCCGCGCGGCTTCGTCCATGATCTCGGCGACGCGCGTGATGCACTTCACGGCGGCCGGGTGCGGACTGAGCACGATGCTGCACCGCGCCTTGATCGAGATCAGGATCTTGTAAATGGCTGTTGAGGTGGGGTTGGTCGACGGCACGACCGCGGCGACCACGCCGAAGGGCTCGGCAATCTCGACGACGCGCGTGTCCTCGTGTCGCGCGATGACGCCGACCGTCTTCATCGGCCGGATGAAGTGGTAGACCTTCTGAGCGCTGAAGAGGTTCTTCTGAACCTTGTCGGCGACCACGCCGTACCCGGTTTCATCGACGGCCAGCTGGGCGAGCGCCTGGGCGTGCGGCGTGACCGCGGCGGCCATCGCGTCGACGATCGCGTCGATCCGCTCCTGGTTGAGCTCGGCCAGCTCGAGCCACGCCTGTTTGGCCCGCTGCGCGAGCGCGCGTGCTTGGGCTATCGACGCGAGATCGCGATCGGTATTGGGAGGGACGGGTTCGGCCATCGCTGATCAAACACCAAGGACACGAAGGACACCAAGGACCGGAATAGGTTTTCCTTTGTGTCCTTGGTGTCCTTTGTGTTGAATCACATCAGGTAACCTTAGGGAGAATCCGTTCGACTTCGCTGTGCGGCCGCGGAATGACGTGGACCGAGACGAGCTCGCCCACGCGGCGGGCCGCCGCCGCCCCGGCGTCGGTCGCGGCTTTGACGGCGCCCACGTCGCCGCGGACCATCACCGTGACGTAGCCGGCGCCGATGTATTCCTTGCCGACGAGCGTGACGTTGGCGGCCTTGACCATCGCGTCGGCCGCTTCCACCGACCCGATGAGTCCCTTGGTTTCTATGAGTCCCAGAGCTTCTTGTGCCATTGTTCTGCCGCAGCTGCCGAGCCTTCTGTCCGGTGTCGAACTCTAACAGATTGCGCGACATTGCGCGAAACGACTCCCGTCCCTCTCTTCGGTGGCGCCGCGCCCAGCCTTTCTGATGGCCGCGCGGTCTAAGGGTTCTGAGGAGACGCGAGTTAAAGTTGCTATAATCGAATGCCGATAATGTCCTTACTGACAATCTCTTGCGGGTAATCCCGGTAGCCACTTAGGGGCGTCTGAACGTGGAATTCCGCTGCCGCCTGGCGTCACCTCGCGGCGAAATCGTCGAATCGGTCTACGTGGCCGACACGGAAGCGACGCTGCGTCGCGAACTGGAGGACAAGGGCCTGTTGCTCTTGTCGCTGCAGCCGAAAGGCGCGATTGCGGGCTTGTCGATTCGGCGGCCGCGGTCGAGCCGCGTCAGCACGCCGGAGTTTCTGGTCTTCAATCAGGAGTTGGCAACCTTGCTCAAAGCGGGGATGCCACTCGTGCAGTCGCTCGATTTGCTGAAACGCCGCGTGACGTCACCACGGTTCCGCTCGGTGCTCGACGCCGTGCACGCACAGGTCCGTTCGGGCACGGCGCTCTCTGACGCCTTTGCCGCACAGGGGGACCTGTTCCCACGGGTCTACACGGCGTCGCTCCTGGCGGGCGAGCGGAGCGGCAGCCTGGACGCCATGCTGCGACGGTACGTCGAGTACACGAAGGTCATCGCGACGGTCAAACGCAAGACGGTCTCGGCGCTCGTGTATCCCGCGATCCTGATTGTGCTGGCACTCGCGCTGGTGTCGATCATCGTGCTCAGGGTCGTGCCCGCGTTCTCGGACTTCTACCGCAGCTTCGGCGCCG
>Ga0209343_10005665_pt1 | contig 15049 bp, 17 predicted proteins | sample RifCSPlowO2_02_FD_184026 | JGI IMG/M metagenome (GOLD analysis project Ga0209343, IMG submission 184026) | Groundwater microbial communities from Rifle, Colorado - Rifle CSP2_plank lowO2_0.2 (SPAdes) (version 2) | ecosystem: Environmental > Aquatic > Deep subsurface > Groundwater | place... | reverse complement strand
TATCATCTATTATAAGAACATCATATTTTCTATATTTTTCTTTAAATGACATATTTACTTTATTACTTCTAACTGCGTTTATGTAATCAATCGCGAATTTTTCAGATGTTGTATAAAAAACATCAATTGCATCATTTCTTTTTTTTAATTTATTTCCTATTGACTGTATAAGATGTGTTTTGCCGTGCCCGGAACCCCCGTATATAAACAACGGATTGTAAACAATTCCGGGTTTTTGCGCAACAGCTTGGGCCGCGGCGTGAGCAAGCTCATTAAAAGGTCCAACAACAAAATTCTCAAAAGTATATCTTGGGTTTAAATTGTCTTCTTTGTTTATATAAAACTCATCAAGCGGCAATTCCATATTTATATTTTGTTTACGCGCGCCATCACTATCTTTTTTATTGTCTTTTCGGACAACATACTCAATGTTCCTAATACCAACTATTAAATTTCTTAAGGTTTTAATAAGAAGTTTGTGGTATTTATCAAATAACCACATTCTTGCAAATTCATTCGGGACACTTAAACAAACAATATTATTTTCAATTTTTGTAATATATGTATCTTTAAACCATGTGCTAAAATTTGCTTTTGAAATATTTAATTCAACGTCAACAAGAATATTTTCCCACAATTCTTTTATATTGATTTCTTCCATTGTTTTGTTTTCTAAAGTATTATTCATTTTTTGTTCAAGGGTTAATTTTATTTTTATAATTATATAGATTATAAAAAAAAATGTAACTTGCTAAAAAAAACAAATTATGTTAATAATATGTTAAGAAACTGTGCATAACTTAAAATTAAAAAAATAAACACAAATATAAAATAATGTCAAAAACATATAAACCCAAAAAAAGAAAAAGATTAAGAACACATGGTTTTTTGGTTAGAAAAAGAACAACAAGCGGAAGAAATGTTATAAAAAAAAGAAGAATTAAAGGACGGGCAAAACTAACGGTATAAAAAACACAAAATAGCGTGAAAATTAACACCAAACAGCTATTTGAAAATATTTTAAAGAAAGGAAAGACATATCGCTCCAAACATCTTTTATTAAAGACTTTAGAAATTAAAAATATTAAAAAAAGCCGGTTTTATTTTGTTGTTTCTGGAAAAATTATTAAAAAAGCGGTAAAACGTAATCTTTTCAAACGACAAGGAAGAGACCTCACACGGTGTGTAAAAACAAAAAATTGCTGCATTGCCGTATTTTTTGCAAAAAAAGGAGCTGGAGACCTTGAATTCGCAGAATTAAAGGAAGAAACGTTTGATTTAATGAAAAAAGCAAAATTATTTGAAAAATAATACAATATGCGATATATTTATTAATTAATAAATAAGCAATTAAAAACTATGTTAATACCAACAGTTATAGAAAAATCACAATTCGGAGAAAGGGCCTTTGATATATATTCTCGTTTATTAAAAGAAAGAATAATTTTTTTAGGCGGACAAATTGAGGACGATACCGCTAATATTGTTATAGCGCAACTGCTTTTTTTAGAGTCGGAAGATTCTAAAAAAGATATTTCATTGTATATTAATTCACCCGGCGGTTCTGTTACAGCAACCCTTGCTATGCTTGACACAATGAATCATATAAAACCAGATGTGTCTACGGTGTGTGTTGGAATCGCAGCGTCCGGCGCCGCAGTGCTTCTTTCGGCTGGAAAGAAGGGCAAAAGATACATTCTTCCAAACGCAGAGATTATGATTCATCAGCCATGGGGAGGGGCGCAAGGCCAAGCGACAGATATTGAAATTACAGCAAAACACATAATAAGCACACGAGAAAAACTTAATAAAATATTATCTAAAAACACAAATCAACCATTAAAACAAATAGAAAAAGATGTAGAAAGAGATTTCTATATGAACGCTGAAGAGTCAAAAAAATATGGCGTAGTAGATGAGGTTTTTAAGGTAAAAAATGATTCTAAATAAAAATAACCACTAAACAAAAACAGCCATACAAAAGTATTGACAAAAATTACAACCCGTGTATACTTTAAGATATAAAAACTTGGGTTTTCCTGGGTTTTTGTTTATTTATAAGCAAGTTTAAATATATCTTATATTAGACATATTTTGACTTTAAGGAAATATATATTATGGATGAGATAAGAAATGAAGGGGAAGAAGAGGTAACCCCAAAAGAAGATGAAGTTACAGAAAACACAGAAAACACAGAGAACACAGAAGAAGAGTCGGCTGAGTAGTAAAAAACAAACCCTATCGCTTTTGCGATAGGGTTTGTTTTTTGTTAATATTTATTTTGTTGCGGGATTAGTTTAGTGGTAAAATATCAGTTTTCCAAACTGAGGTCGGGGTTTCGATTACCCCATCCCGCACAGAATTTCATTTTCGGCGTTCTTGCAAGGCTCCAGCCGTTCTCTTGTCATCACTTTTGCGGGTTCTAACATCGTTGTTTTCGCTGTGTGGAAAGTTGGCCATGATAAAAACCAGGAATGACTGGGATTTCTGAAAGCCAAACAGTTTATAGGGTGTTTTTAGAAGGTTCTAACATAAAAGTGATATGATTGGATTTATGAAAAAGACACTTATTAGAGAAAATGATATAGAAGAATATATCAATAGCTGGAAAAAAAATAATGCACACGAACAAGATGGACGATATGCCTCATTTGATTATTGCTTTAATTATTTTCAAGATTTTAGGGTAAATGGAAATATCAAAGATATTGTAAGTCTGCAGAAGCTTCAACTAAGCTGTTTACATCTCGGTTTTTACCTTGCGAGTTGGGGTATGTATCGTGGTTCATCAAGTATCTTGCAACACAGTTGTCATTTTCTTGAAAAACCACTCAAGGTTATTGCTGAGCGTGATGAGAAATTTTGGAAAATTGATGTGGATGAATACACGGAAGACAACATAAAATTGCTTGTGAAGTGCGGAGAGGAAATAAGGGAAAAACTTAAAAATGCCTACGGCAAGATATCGGACACTCTGGTAACCAAAATAATGCTTGGTGTTTTTGGGAATGTCCCCGCATATGACACTTACTTCTTAAAAACAATGAGAGAGAAAATTGGCGGAACTTTTAACCGAGAATCTTTAGAAAAGATAGGAAAATTCTATAAGTTAAACAAAGGCGTGATAAAAAAGCTATGCAAGCAAACCAAGACAATTGATTTTTTGAATAGCTCTAAAACTGATAGACACTATACTAAAGCAAAAATAATTGATATGTATGGATTTCAAAAAGGGTACGAATTAGATAAAAAAAATGAAAATAAACATTAATTGGATTAAACAAAGTCGGGCGATTATTTTTGGAGCAGGTGCGCTGATTATCGGTGTTTTGATTTTTATTAATAATTCTAATATTGAAACAGGTGCAAAATTTGAAAAAGCTGCTGACACGCTAAGAATAAGGTTGAATGCTGCGGAAGACATACACCAGCTTGCTATTGAAAAAGAAAGCAGGATGCTATACAAAGAATATTGTGAAACTTTATTTGAGATTTGGAACGAAAAGGAAATAAAGGAAAAATATCATGATTCGCCCGTATACAGACCCGAGGTTGTAGGCTTGTGGAAGTATTTAGCGCAAACTATTCATTCTAAAAGATGCCCTCAAGTCGAGGAGAGGGAGCCCGGTCTATACTATGAGAATATAGATTGGCACAAATGGAATAATTAAAAAACAAACACACAAGAAACAGGGGGAGTCTCTGTTTATCATAAAATAGTGCCAAAAAAGAGGTTCTAACCTGTTCTTCTAAAGTGCACCAAAATGAGCACAAAGCAAAACACAGCTTTGGGTGACTATATAATCTGTGAATTACGAAACGCAAAAATTTATGGTCTGGTTGAGCAAAAACATTTAGAAGACAAAGAGATTTTGCGACCCGAGGACCTAAATTTTTGCGTTTCGTAATTCAAAGTATATAATATTTAAATAACACGCGCGAGTCGGTCATAAAAACAGTTGTGGTAAGCACAAAGATAAGCAAAATTTATTTGTCTGTTATTTTTTTCACAATTTTAACAATTCTCGTTCAGAAAATACAAAAACCCAGCGATTAGCCGGGTTTTTATATTTTCTTCAGAGAAAATTTTACTTAACCGCGTCTTTGAGAGCTTTTGCGGCTCGGAATTTAGGAATTCTCATTGCTTGAATCTGAATACTTTCTCCTGTGCGGGGATTTCTTCCCTGTCGCGCTGGACGCATTTTTGTTGAAAAGATTCCAAGCCCCGCGATTGATACTTCTTCACCGCTCTTTAGTCCTTCTACTATGGAATCAACAACAATATCAACAGTTTTTTCTGCTTGGGCTTTTGTTCCTTCAAGCATTTCATGCACTTTTTCCGCGATAGATGCTTTGTTCATTTTATTTTATGTCGTTAGTTTATTAAACCTCGACCAATTTGGGTCATTACCCGACTCTAAATAATTATATAACACGCCATTTTTTACGCAATACCCCATATAAAAATTTACACGTAATGCAAAATCTCTCGTTTTTCAGAGAATTTTTTAATTTATCTCGCGTATTCAATAGAGCGTGACTCTCTTATTACGTTTACTTTAATTTCTCCCGGGTATTTAAGTTCCTCTTCTATTTTAAGCGCTATATCTCTTGCCATATTTTTTGCTTCAAGGTCTGTTACTTTTTCCGGCGTAACAAATACCCGAATCTCTCTTCCCGCTTGAATAGCATAAGATTTTTCAACTCCTTTATGCGCATTTGCTATAGCTTCAAGCTCGCCGAGTCGTTTAAGATAATTCTCCACAGAATCTTTTCTCGCGCCGGGTCTTCCTCCTGAAACACTATCAGCAACCTGCACAATTACTGACTCGGTTGTTTCATAGGGATATTCTTCATGATGCGACTGCATTGCTTTTATAATGTCTTCGCTTACGCCAAATTTTTGCAATATTCTTTTACCTATTTCAACATGGGTGCCGCTTACTTCATGATCAACCGCTTTGCCGATATCATGCAGAAGAGCTGCGGTTTTTGAGACCACAATATCCGCGCCCAGTTCCTCAGCGAGCATTCCGGCAATATGCGACATTTCTATAGAATGCTGGAGCACATTTTGTCCATAACTCGTGCGAAAAAAAAGTCTTCCCAAAATAGAAATTATTCTCGGGTCAAGATTAAACACGCCGCATTCATATACAGCCTGCTCGCCCCTTTTTTTAATAATTTTATTAATCTCTGTTTTTGATTTCTCAACAATTTCTTCTATTTTCGCCGGCTGTATTCTTCCGTCCATTATAAGCGCTTCAAGCGCTACATAAGCAATCTGGCGTCTTACCGGGTCAAAAGAAGACAGCGTTATAATTCCCGGTGTGTCGTCAATAATTACATCAACACCTGTCGCGCGCTCAAACGCTTTTATATTTCTGCCCTCCTTACCGATAATCTTTCCCTTTATCTCGTCAGACGGAAGATTTACATTTGTAGACATAATATCAACAGGAACCGCGCTGCTAAGTCTTTGAATTATGGACGTCAGTATTTTTTTAGCGTGTTGCTCAATTTTTTCTTTCCCCACTGTCTCTATTTTTTGTATTCGCGCCAAAATATCTTCTCCATAATGCTTTTCCGCGATACTCACCACTTCTTCTTTTGCCTGTTCTATTGTTAAACGAGATATTTTTTCCAACTCCGACTGTTTTTTTGCTTCAAGTTCGTTAACTTTTTCTTTAATCGTCTTAATTTCTATTATTTTCTTTTTAATATTTTCTACTTCTTTATCAATATCAAGCTGTCTTTTATCTAAAAACTCTTCTTTCTTAATAAGCCTGTTCTCGTTCTTTTTTACCTGGCCTTCTTTTTCTTTCAATTCTATCCTAAACTCTTGTGCTAAATCTTTTGCTTTTTGCTCGGAGTTTGTGGTAATTCGTTTGGCGTCTTCTTTTGCCTCAAGTATCATTTGTTTAATTTCAAGCTCCACCGAACCACGTTTTCCAAGAGAAATTATCCATCTAAGAAAATACCCAAATGATATGCCTGTTACGCCCGCCACAGCAAGAAGCATAAATACTATTTTTAATGACATATAAGCGGAAACTCCGCCAATCGAGATTTAATTATTTACGTAAAAATGTGGAAATAGCTTATTTTACGCACACATTTAGGATTTTTTAACAATAACATTAAACAATAAAACCTGATTAAATAACGAAAAGCAAAGTTTCAAATTTAATTTATAAAATAATTATTATAATTAAACCATATCATATTTTTTTAAAAAAACAAAACGCAATTACTGCGAGTGTCCTTAGGATAATTTTTATCAAGAAGTAGTATAATAACTATGAATTACGAAATGCAAAAATTTAGGCCCTCGAGTCACAAAACCCCTTTATTTTCTAAATGTTTTTGCTTAAATAGACCATAAATTTTTGTATTTCGTAATTCAAGATATAATAATGTTAAATTATGAGTGTTATATCTAAAATAATCACATTTTCTATAATAGGAGGTTTTTTAATAGTTTTTATTTTTTCAGAGCGGATATACACAAATCCTTCAAATAAAGAGGACTATGGCGCAAGAAACAAAAAGAGTGAGATTATTGACAGTGGCATATTTTCCACCGCAACCATTGAGAGCAAAAAAATTACAATCACGGAAGACGATGATGGTGGAGACCTTTTTCAAACAAACAATAAAGATGAAACAGATAAGCAAGACAAAAAAACAAACACAAACATAAACAATAATAATATTTTAACAACATATGATACGCCAATTAACACAAATTTTGCCGAAATTCCAACAAATAAAGAAATTTCATCAAATGAATTATCGCAAACAAATCAAGAGCAAGAGCAAAAGAATGTTTTGTTTTCCACTATTAACCAAAAAACAAGAGAAGCTCTTGTAAATATTTTCTGCGTAACAAAAAGTGGCGGAATATTTAAGCCTGCATCTGGAAGCGGAATTATTATAGATAAACGAGGAATTATTCTTACGAATGCCCATGTGGCGCAATATTTTTTGCTTAAAGATTATTTAGAGCAGAATTTTATAGAATGTATAGTTCGTGTTGGAAGCCCCGCGAGAGCGCTGTATAAAGTGGAGCCAATTTTTATATCGCCATCCTGGATACAAAATAATGCAGACAATATAACACAACAATCCCCAACAGGCACAGGGGAAGACGACTACGCGCTTTTGCTTATAACAGAATACACAGACAAAAACAAGACTCTTCCAAAAATATTTCCTTTCATTTCACCTTTATATAATAGCGGAGACATCAGCATTGGCGAAGATGTTTTGCTTGCCGCGTATCCCGCGGGATTTCTTAGCGGTATTTCTATAGCAAAAGATTTATATATTAGTTCGGCTATAACAAAAATTATAGGTGTTTTTACTTTCAAAGAAGGCGCGCTTGACCTTTTTTCAATAGGCGGAAGTATTGTGGCGCAACAGGGTTCTTCCGGTGGCGCTGTGGTTAATAGAAAAAACGAATTGCTTGGAATAATTGTTACAAGTTCTGAAGCAGAAAATACGCAAGACCGCGACCTGCGCGCTATAACTATAGCTCATATAAACAGAAGTTTTATGAAAGACACGGGATTTGATTTACAAACACTTTTTAGCGGTAATATTAAAGCTGAAGTTGATGCTTTTAATAAAAATATCGCGACCGAACTTACACGGCTTCTTGTGAGCGAATTAGAGAAATAAATTTACTGTTATTTTAAGTAAATTACGATTTTTTATTTAATTGATATTTAGTTACTTTATTAGTATAATTATAAAATTATACTAATAAATAAACTTAAATCGCCAAATACAATAAAGCGATTATTTATTTTAAAATTGTATAAATCGGGGCGTGGTGTAACGGCTAACATTCCTGATTTGGGATCAGGCGACTCCGGGTTCGAATCCCGGCGCCCCGACCATTCAAGACAAGTTAAATTTTTCGCTTGGGACAGTAAGAAGTTGCCTCGGAGCTTTTTTCGCCTCTCGGCATCTCTACTTTGCGCCTTGCGCAAATTAGATTAACTGTAGTTCGTTTAGTAAATACGAACAAAAAAAGAGCGAACGAGAGAGGGGTACGATGATTTTGTATAAAAACGAAGCGCAGTGAATATGTTACCGACAAGAACTAAAACAACATATTTTCTATAAAGGACATGTTACTTACAAAGATGTCCTTTATAAATAAATAAAATGTCCTTTATACTTTAGTTCATATTTAATTATTATCAAATTTATCTCTTAAAACATTCTTGTTCTTTAAAATGGTGTTATTTGTGAAACCCTATTATAGAATTATGTTTTCTAATAATTTTACTTTTGCCTTTTTGTTTGCCATATCAAGATAAACCGCCGCCACATCAAATCGCCAATCTATATCAATAATATCTTTTTCTAATAGATATGTTTGTATAACGCGTGATAGTTTTTTAATTTCCACGGATGCACATTTTCTTCGGGTCTGTGCTTGTCTGTTTCATAAATAACATTCTCAAGATTTTTATATGAAACAGTTTTAACTTCTACAAAATGTAAAATATTACTTTTTTTAGCAATAATATCTATTTCTCCCCATTTTTTCCAATAATTTCTTTCAATTATTTGAAAATCCTGTTTCATAAGAAACCTGCATACAATATCTTCACCAATTTTCCCAACTTTTTGTTTGTTTGTTTTAATACTCATAATATAGATGTTATTTATGTAACATTTTTAAAGAGTTTCACAAGAAACTCTTTAAGTATTTAAATAATACACATTATTTAGCTCTTTATCAATAAATTCTCTTATTTTAAGATATTTTTTGTAAAAAGACATATAAATTTATTATATAATAATTTTGTCTTTTATACACATATCCACAGAGTTATGCACAATTATTTATAAAAATATTGTTGTTTTTGCTCAAATCTAAAAGACTTAAAGAACAAATTATTAAAGACAATAAAATATCCAACATTAATTATTGACTTTTATGATTCTTAAAAAACAATCAATAATCACTTAAGTTTTGTTAAAATCTCGGACTTTTTATAATTAAAAATCAGCAGACGATATTATTTATTTTGATAATTAAAAATCAAAGAAGCGTAGACCAGTTGTGAAATTATACAACTTTGCTCGCGCTTATTTCCAAATATTTCGCGTTGTTCTTTCTACCGTTCACTTTCGAGTTTCTGTATCGGTGCGGTATTCTTGAATTGGTCCGAACCGCTTTCGCCGCCGCAGGTGGAGAGGAGTCCCCCCACGAAAAAATTCAGAATTTGCGGTGAAGCCGTATGGCTGACAATTTTCCGCTCGAGGTGGATATGCCCCCTGTATGACAAGTTTTTTGGTGGTATTAAATTCAAGAATTCGCGAAGCGAATTACTGAAATTATAACAAATTTCAGCCTTAGAAACAAAAGTTCTTTCAAAAAAGAAAATACCATAGCGCCACGAGGACGATAGAGCAGACTAAACGGGAGTTCGGGCTGGCCGAAGATAGCGAGTGTCTTACGCGCCCCTTCCCCCACCGTTGAGCGGAGACGTTGATAGTCCAACGTTAGCCCGCCTATAGAATTTGGTCCCCAGAGTATTCCGACATTAGCCGTATGACCTCGGAGATACTCCAAGTTTTCAGTCCAAAGGTCAGACCGCCCTACCACAAGCACACGAACTTTCGGCGAGAGACCAGTCGTGAACAAAGTTATTAAAACTTTTCTTATCCACGACGGAGGGATAGAAGCGTTCGCTTGCGAACAGTTTGCGATAACGAACATATCGGTTGGATCGAAGCTCTCCAGCACTTTTTTCTCCGGAAATGGCAGGGTAGTTGAGCCATCTGTGAAATTTCGTCCATTAACCATTACCGGTCTTCGGTAAAGCTCGGTAATTGCGAACGAGGCTTTTATTGCAGTACTTTAAATTACAAAACTCTCTAATCCGCCTTTTCCGCAACCGCGTCTAAAACACCCTCTTTGCAAGAGATTTTGTTTTTATATATTATCTTGAATTACGAAACACAAAAATTTAGGTCCTCGGGTCGCAAAATCTCTTTGTCTTCTAAATGTTTTTGCTCAAATAGACCATAAATTTTTGCGTTTCGTAATTCACAGATATTGATAAAAGATAAAGTTGTCCAAAACAAAGCGCTCTACCTAAGCGCATAAGCTAAAATTGAATAAATATAGTTGGCTAAGTATCCGTTAATTGATCTCGGCAGAGAAGTGACGAGTCCATGGAACATTTTCAAGTTTCGGAAATTGAGTTCAATTATCATTCTGGTGTCATAGAGTTTCTTCTGGAAAAAGGTGATTATCTTTTTCATGTTCTTCCTCGGTTTGGCGAACAGAATTCTCTTGTGTTCAATGCGGAATTCTTTTTCCAGTTTCTTTAAGGTGTAGCCGGCATCAGCCACGAATATTCCTTCCAAATCTTTGTTTAGTTTCATGAACATTTTTCGATCTCCGACATTTCCGAAAGCGAAGGAAATTGACAGGATTTTTCTATTGAGATCAGAGGTTAGATGCAATTTAAACCCATAAAACAAGCCTTTTCCGGAATGCCCCCAAGATGACAGTCCTTTCATCGTATTGTGATGATTAGCATTCTTGTTCAAACAGACGGGGATGTCGGTTGAATCAGTGTGTTTGATAGGATGAGAATTTTTACTGTTTGCGCCGAGAATGATTTTAAGGATAAGAAGAGCAAGGAGAAAGAAGCGGTTTATGTTCACGACCAGAGTTTTGTAACTGCACTTCAGAGTTTTCTTGAAGTCGTTTCAGATTGATTTCTTGGTGGCGATTCCTTGAGTTTGTTTGTAGAGAGATAGAGTGATAATATCGGGAATTGAGATTATCATTTTTCGACCGGTAGATTTTTCAAATTTGGACAAATTGAGTTTTGAGCAGATGAAGTGGACTTTATCTTTCAGGAATTGGTATACTTGAAGTGTTTTCATGTCAGAAGTCGAGGTTCTTTGCTTGAAGAGCCGCGACTCCTGAAATGACAGCATGGTTGGAAGAAAAAGGAGTTTCGTAATTCAAAGTTACAATGTGATGTTTGATGCCATGTCTGTATTATATTAGGTATATTGCTTAATTATATTTTGATATACAATTTAATTATGCGAAAAGAAATTGAATGTATTATAAAAGGTGAAGTGCGGATGGTTATGTATCACGATTTCGCAAAAAGAAAAGCAAAATATCTGTGGCTTGCGGGAACGGTGAAAAATCTTGAGGACGGCTCCGTAAAGGTTGCGGCGCAAGGTGATAAAGATAAATTAAACAAGTTTCTTGAGTTTTTAAAAATTGGAACGATTTTTGCAAAAGTCGCTTTTATTGATACAAAATGGAGAAAAGTAAAAGAGGTGTTTAAAGATTTCAAAATAATTTACTAAAAACTCAAAAATGAAAATTTCAATACTGTATGAAAATAATGAAGTTGTTGCGGTTAATAAACCTGCCGGTTTGTTAACGCACAATGATAAAAAAGATAAAAATAAAACTCTTGCTAACTGGGCGCTTGAGCGTTATTCTGAAATAAAAAATGTAGGCGAGCCGTCGCTGTGTCGCAGTAATAAAATAGCGCGTTCGGGGATTGTTCATCGATTAGATAGAGAAACTTCTGGTGTAATTGTCTTAGCAAAAACACAAGAATCTTTTTTAAATTTAAAAAAACAATTTCAAGAAAGAAAGATTACTAAAATCTACAATGCATTTGTGTACGGTGAGATAAAAAAAGAAAAAGACACAATAAACAGACCTATTGGCAAAAGTAAAAGCGATTTTAGAAAATGGTCGGCGCAAAGAGGCGCGCGTGGAGATCTTCGCGACGCAGTAACATATTATAAAGTACTTAAAAAAAATAAAAATTTTTCATATGTTGAAGTATCTCCAAAGACAGGAAGAACCCACCAAATACGCGTTCATTTCAAAGCGATAAATCATCCTGTGATATGCGACAATCTTTATGCTCCTAAACACATTTGTGGACTTGGTTTTAAAAGATTGGCTCTTCATTCTAAATCGCTTAAATTTTCTCTCATAAACGGAGAAACAATTCTTGTTGAATCCGAGCTCCCGAAAGATTTTAAATACGCGCTGACTCTTTTGGTATAAAATAAATCATATCATAAAATTAATAATTTTTTGCTAAAAAATTTGCAAATTATCTTAAATATTTTACCAGTTAAGAAGGAGTAAATTTCCTAAAAAACCTTAACGATTTCTGTCTACGCGAAAACGGGGAGAAATATAAAAAATGCCACAATATTTTTTGAATTTCCACCACTCGCTTGTCACAAAAACAAATTTTTGGCTGACTTCGCTAAGAATTATAAGCGTTATCAATGAAGCGTGACCTTGCTTGAAGTTTCGTCGCTCGTTCCAGATGAAAACAATCTTTCGTCTGTGGGCTCAATAGAAACATTATGAATTATAAAAAACTCTCCGAGTAATAAAAACATCCTTACAAACTTGAGAATATAAGGATGTTATGATAAAAAAAATATAAAAAAGTATTGTTAGGTTTAAATTATGATGAATAAAAAAATAAATACAAGAATTGTCCCGCGTGATAAGATTGTAAAAATTACAAAAGAAAAAGATGTCTGGCATTTTCTATAATTATCTTGAATAATGAAGCAACTTCTATCGTGGCTTAAAATAAAAAAGTTAGGAGCGACTAAAATTGCAATTTTAAAAAATATATGTTAAAGTGTTGTTTATTATGGCAAAAACTACATTAATAAAAATATCTCCCGTAAATATGGAAAGTAGAAAAAATCTTGGTATTCGCTCGGGTGATACCGTTGTCGTATGGCAAAAAATTCAAGAAAAAGGTAAAACACGGCTTCAAGCGTTTGAAGGACTTGTGCTTGCGCGAAAACATGGGAACGAAGCAGGAGCTACTTTTACCGTAAGAAAAGTGGCGGGTGGAGTTGGAGTTGAAAAAATTTTTCCGCTGTATTCTCCTATAATTGATAAGATAGAAATTACAAAACGCTCAAAAGTTCGACGCGCGAAACTCTATCATATTCGCGAAAAAGCAGCTAAAGAAATAAAAAGACAAATGCGACATTCTACAATGGTAGATATACGAACCGTAAGTGATATAGAGGAAACAAATAAAAAAGAACAAGCTATCAAAAAGAATCTGGAAGTTGAACAAAAACAAAAAGAAGCAGAGGTTAAAAATACCAAAACAGAAGATATTGGATAAATTTTATCCGTGAAAAAAATTTCTATTTCGCGACAATATCAAAAGTTGACTTTATAATTAATATTGTAATGTATAATCCATTTACTTATGCCCAGGTGGCGAAACTGGTAGACGCGCTACCTTGAGGGGGTAGTGAGAGCAATCTCGTGGCGGTTCAAATCCACTCCTGGGCACCATCAACGAACTAATCGGTTTTTTTGAAGCCAACATGCGGGACGCGCGAAGCGCGTCCCAATGGTTTCCACCTGAATTTCGCCCAGAATCCAAAGGGGAATTCGCCAAAAATGAATCCAAATCCGGCGCGCTGGCGCGCACTGTTTTTTCGCCGAGGAGGAGGTTCGAGCCAAAGATTTCTTTGGCACAGACCTTTTTGCTAAAAAGGTCTGAATCAGAAGCAATTTTGTCTATATTCTGTGCGACTTCTAACCAGTTTTGGAAAGGTTCGAGCCAATCATTTTGCTTGTGTGAAAGATTGTAGATTTCTTCTTCGAGCGACTTCTTTTCGGATAACAACTTTCCTTTTTGTAAACGATAATCTTCTCGATCAATTACTTGGTCTAAATAGCCATTCAGAAGTCGCTCTAACTTTTGCGACAAAGAAGAAATCTTCTCTTGTTTCTCTTTCACACAAGCAGTCAAAGACTGGGCGGATTTTCCGTGGTCTTGCAAAGCAAGACGATTGAGTTCCACCGCCCAGTCTTTGGGCAAAGAAACTTTTTGCATTTCGGATGATAACTGGCGATTTAATTCTTCTTGACGAATACAAGGTTCAGCACATTTCACATTTTTGTTTTTCTTTGTGCAGTGATAATAGACATATTCGTGAACATTACCATTCTTTTGCTTCTTAACCTTGTATTCGCCAGTTATCATCATTCCGCATGAGGCGCAGGAAATCAGCCCACAGAAAGGTTGAGGGTCGTTTAGGGGCTTTCTATCTGGCTTACCGCGAAGTTTCAACATTTCCTGCGCCTGATCAAAAAGTTTCTTTGAAATGATTGGCTCGTACTTTCCTTCGTGAAGCTCGCCACCATAGCGAAAGAGTCCAGTGTAAAATGGATTTGATAAAATAGAAGTCGCACGGGATTTGTGGATTCTCTTTCCGGTTTTTGAAAAAAGATTGTGCTTCGCCAAAAAGTTTGAGACATCTTCCAGTCTATTACCACCTTTCACATAGAATTCAAACGCTTGCCTGATAACTTTGGCTTTCTTCCTATCAACGACAACAGTTTTTGTTCGCGAGTCGTTGATATAGCCAACAGGGGCAAGCGTTGGGTAATCTCCGTTACGAACTTTTTGGCGAAGTCCACGTTTGGTATTTTCGGAAAGAGAATCCACATAGTATTTGCTTTGCCCGAAAGCCATGTTCAACATAAATTTACCTTGCGATGTGCTATCGCACCAAAAAGTAGGAAACTTCAAGCTCGCAAGTTTCCCTGTGTCGAGGAGGTAAATTATCTTTCCACCATCAATGGAATTACGAGCGAGACGATCCGGATGCCAAGAGAGGATAGAATCTGCATCGCCCTTTTCGATAGACTTCATCATTTCATTGAAAATCGGACGACCTGGAATCTTGGCAGATTGTTTTTCAATAAACTCTTGGGCGATGTTCAGATTTTCTCTCTTGGCATAGTCTCGCAATTCAGTAAGCTGTGCCTCAATACTCAAAACTTGCTTGTCCTCGACATCAGTGGATTTGCGAGCATACAAAAAGAATTTTTGCGATGATAAGTTTTGCATAATGTGTATATTGAAAATTAAAACTTAAATGACCACCCTTGGTGCCCCCACTAAGATTGCTCAAAGTGGAACCAAAGATGGTCATTAAAATAAGCAATCTTCGGTGGGGGCAAATTCAG
>Ga0209343_10005662_pt1 | contig 15056 bp, 16 predicted proteins | sample RifCSPlowO2_02_FD_184026 | JGI IMG/M metagenome (GOLD analysis project Ga0209343, IMG submission 184026) | Groundwater microbial communities from Rifle, Colorado - Rifle CSP2_plank lowO2_0.2 (SPAdes) (version 2) | ecosystem: Environmental > Aquatic > Deep subsurface > Groundwater | place... | reverse complement strand
CTTATCGCGCCGTTTTTTGGGCAGATTGATATTGATATGTCAAAAATAAATCTTCTCTCATCCATAGAGTATAAACTTTTTTGGGATTTAAGAGTGCCCAGAGTTGTTGTCGCATTTTTTACCGGTGCGCTTTTGGCGCTTAGCGGACTAATATTTCAATCCATCTTTAGAAATCCTATGAGTACGCCTTTTACTCTTGGAGTGGCGAGCGGTGCGACTTTGGGAACTGCTTTTGCCATAGTATTTGGGCTTGTATCTTTCACAGCTGTTTTTGGCTTTTTAGGCGCGCTTTTTACCATAATTGTTCTTTTTACAATTACCTCAAGACTAAAAGCGTATGAAACATCTTCGCTTCTTTTAATCGGTATCGCTTTATCGTTTTTTTACAGCGCCGCACTGATGATTCTTTTTTACATAAGCGATGAGACTCAAAGTTACGAGATTGTCCGTTTTACCATGGGAAGCCTTGATGTTGTCGGTTTTATGCAGACTTTACCCGTTGCAGTTGCAGCTATTTTGCTTCTGCTTGTAACCCTTAAATACAAAAGGGAGATAAAACTGCTCCTCACCTCATACGACAACGCTTTTTTAAAAGGGATTGAGGTAAAAAAAGTAAATACTATTTTGCTAATCTCTGTTTCAATTGCCATCGGTGTTGCAGTCAGCATAACAGGACCCATCGGATTTGTTGGGCTTATCGTACCTCATATACTAAAAGTCGTCTCTAAAAAAAGCGCGGACAAACTGATAGTTCCTACATTTTTTTACGGCGGAATATTTTTGGTTTTGTGTGATTTAATCTCCAGAAATCTTGGAACTGCTTCAGATGTGCCAATAGGCGTAGTGACTTCCTTTTTGGGCGGTCCATTTTTCATCTATCTGCTAGTTAGAAGAAAACGGGTATGATTTGTAAAAAATACCATTATTATTGTGAGCTTTAAATGAACCTATTATCAAAATCCGCCCCGCTTGAAGAGTCGATTGTAAAGATGCAAACTGTTTTGGCAGATGTCGGCTGTAAAACCACTTTTTCTCAGGAGAAACATCCGCTGGAGCACTGCTACTCGGTAAACCTTAGCTCAGTCGAAGCACCAAACCATATCTACTCAAACGGAAAAGGAGTTCTCTCGGATGCCTCTATGGCAAGCGCTTTGGGCGAGTACATCGAGAGACTTCAGACAAATAACTTCTTTGTGGATTTTTATCTGCCAAAGAGAAAACAGTATCCCGACGAGATGGCTTTTGAGTTCGGAGGAGAGTTTTTAAATGAAGAACTGCTTGAGATGTATGATCCCGAAGGCGAACTAAGCAGTGAGGATTTGGTTGACTACAACAGCGACTATTTGGACAAAATTCTCACCCTGCCCTTTACAAAACACTCAAGCAAAGAGAGTGTCTATTTTCCTATAAACATCTTAAGCAACCTGTATGTCAGCAATGGATTAGCAACGGGAAATACGCCAAAAGAGGCACAAGTTCAGGCACTTAGCGAAATTTACGAGCGTTATGCAAAACTCTGTATTATAAAAAACGGCTACGCACTGCCGAAATTTCCGGATGAGATTTTAAAATCTTACGACAAAGTTTACAGAGATGTTGCGTCCCTTAGAGAGCTGGGCTACATCGTAGAGGTTCTTGATGCCTCGCTTGGCGGGGAGTTTCCGGTGACTGCTATCTCTTTGATAAATCCTAAAAACGCAACTCTCTTTGTCTCTTTTGGAGCGCACCCCATCTTGGAAGTTTCTCTGGAGAGAACTATGACCGAGCTTATGCAGGGACGCTCTCTGGAAAATCTTGATACTTTTGAGACTCCAACATTTGACATGAGCATAATTGAGGATAGTTTCAATCTTGAATCGCATTTTGTGGACTCAAACGGAAAGCTTGGATTTGGTTTTTTAAGCAGCAAAAAAAGTTTTGAGTTTTCGCCGTGGAGATACAATGGCACCTCAAGCGAAGATGAACACAGCTTTTTGTTGAACATTTTAAAGAAGATGGGCAAAGAGCTCTACATCAGAGAGTACAGCTACCTTGGATTTTACTCTTGTCAAATTATTATTCCGAGCATTTCAGAGGTCTATCCAATAGAGGATTTGACCTATAACAACAAAAACAGCGGCAAAACCATCCGTGATATGGTTTTAAATTTTAGCACTCATGAAGCAGAAAATATTTTGGACGAAATAGATGGATTGGACAACTCGCTGAATGTTGAAAAATATATAGGCGTTATATTTAAAAACAACTTCACGATGGCGGAGTTTAAAACACATATATATCTGCTTATGGGCGATAAAGAGGCGGCTTTGGAGCTTTTAGAGTCAGGAGAAAACAGGCTTGGACATGTTGTTGCAGAACTAATTCACATGGATGAAAACGGGCTTGATTTTGAAGATTATAGAGAGGGACTATTTAATATTTTCACGCGAGAGACGGTAGAAAATGCTATGCAAATCCTTGAAAAAGAGAAGTTTTTAGTAGATATAACACTCCATAACGACTACTATAACATGTTAGCGATGTACGATAGACTTGAGAGTAAAAAAAGAGGTATGGTTTTATGAGTTATGGCGAGTGGTTTGAAAAACATGCCCATAAACATAAAAAGATAGTTGATAAACTTGTGGCTCACGGCTATACAAAAGAGCAGATAATCGACTACTTTGACTTTGAAAATATGGTAAAAGAAGAGATTGATTTTTGCCCACTTTACAAAGATAACAAGAAGTGCCATGAGATGGAGAGTCTTAACTGCTATCTCTGTGCATGTCCGAACTTTAGATTTGACGACAACGGCATAAAAAAAATAGATGCTAAAACACAATACAGCTTCTGCGCGATAGACTCAAAAGATGGTGAACAGGGCGTATATGGCGACAAAATACATCAAGACTGCTCAAAATGCACCGTCCCTCACCACAAAGAGTATGTCCAAAATAAATTTGACATTGAGTGGAAAAAAATCATGAAGAGTTGTGTGGTATAAACTATATTTTTAGATAAAATAAATTAAAATATTTTTAAAGGTTAAATTTTGTCAATTTTTCAAACCTCAATTTTAAAAAGCACAACTCAAGACGAATCAAAAATCGCTCAAAGATGGGCAAAGTTTCAAAACTACCTAGCAAAGATAGAGTTTGTAAAAGATGTCAAAGAGGAGAAGTACCAAGACGGTTTTTTGCATGACATCTTTGAAGAGTGTCTGGGCTATACGCTGGACAATACAAACCCGCAAAACTTCAACCTAGAACGTGAAAAGAAAAACGAAACAGACGGTAAAAAAGCTGACGGCGTCATACATCTAAATGGCGAAGTTGTCGGCATCATAGAGCTAAAAGACCAAAAAAGCAAAAACCTCGATGCCATAGAAGCTCAAGCCTTCAACTACCACAACTCACACTCCAGCTCAAAGTACATCATCATCTCAAACTTTGACGAGCTTAGATTTTACATAGACAAAAAAACAGCGTATGAGAAATTTTCACTTTTTAACCTAAACTACGATGAGTTTAAAAAACTTCATCTTATCCTAAGCTATGAGAGCATAAAAGAGGGCTTGCCGCTAAAACTAAAAGAGAAATCTGCAAACTTTGAACAACAAATCTCAAAAGAGCTTTATCGTGATTTTAGTATCTTTAGAAATCATCTTTTTGAAAATATTGTCAAAAATAACTATACCGTTCGCCCTGAGCTTGTCGAAGGGTCTGACCTTGACTCCGTTCGCCCTGAGCTTGTCGAAGGGTCTATCCTTGACAAACAAACCCTCTTACGCCTCACCCAAAAACTCTGCGACCGCATCATTTTTATACTCTTTGCAGAAGACAGAGGGCTTTTGCGACACAACACCATCAAAGAGATAAGAGAGGAGTTTAAAGCCCAAAAGTTTACCTCTTACGCACTTTACGACATCTACAAATTTTACTTTGAAGCCATAAACAAAGGCAACGAAAAGCTGGGCATCCCAAAATACAACGGCGGACTTTTTGCAAAAGACGAGATGCTTGATGTTTTAATCATCGACGATGCCGCTCTTGATGTGGAAGCGCAAAAACTAAGTGATTATGACTTTGTGAGTGATATATCGGTAAATATTTTAGGGCATATCTTTGAGCAGAGTTTGACAGACTTAGAAGAGCTAAACGCCTCCATAAACGATACCGACTTTGACAAGAAAAAATCCAAACGCAAAAAAGACGGAGTTTTTTACACTCCCGAGTACATCACCCGCTACATCGTCCAAAACACACTCGGCAAACTCTGCGAAGATAAAAAAGCAGAGTTAAATATTACAGAAACTATTCCTGTCATTGCGAGTGAAACGAAGCAATCTATAAAAAATAAATTACCACGAGCCCAAGCTCTCGCAATAACACAATATAAACAAAATCTGCTTGCCTACCGTGAGTGGCTAACAAACCTAAAAATCCTCGACCCCGCATGCGGAAGCGGTGCATTTTTAAACCAAGCCTTAGAGTTTCTGATAAAAGAACACACGGTTACTAGAGATATGCTCCTACCTTTTGGCGACCTTACCATCGGCTACGAGATAGAGACAAGCATACTAGAACACAACCTTTACGGCGTGGATATCAACGAAGATGCCGTTGAGATAGCAAGACTGAGCTTGTGGCTACGCACCGCCCACAGAGGCAGAACGCTTACAAATTTGAGTGAGAAGATAGTTTGTGCAAACTCACTTTTGGCTATGCCGTTTGCTGAGGGAAGTTTTGATGTGGTTATCGGCAATCCGCCGTATGTGAGGGTTCAAGGACTAAAAAGCAACTATGAAGATGAAGCAAAACTTTATGAAGCAAAATACAAAAGTGCTACTGGAAAATATGATTTATATGCTTTGTTTTTAGAGATGAGTTTTAAGATGTTAAATAAAGATGGAAAATTAAGCTATATTTTGCCTCATAAATTTCTCATTTCTGATTTTGGAAGCGGGCTACGAGGATTCTTAGCCGAGAACAGAGCTGTTGAGAGTTTGCTTCATTTTGGTTCGGAAATTGTTTTTAAAGATGCCTCAACCTATACATGTATTATCACGCTATCACACGCCAACGAAATATTAAACTTTAAATCTATCAGCCCTAAAGATATTTTTGAGCCTTTTGAATACAATAATGTAAGTTTTGAAAGTTTAGGTAATGAAAAATGGAATCTTTCTAATGTTGATACAAGTGCTATTTTGGAAAAAATAAACTTGCAACCTTTGCGAGTAAAAGATGTATTTGAAGGTATTTATCAAGGTATAGTAAGTGTTGGCGATGATATTTTTATGCTACGAGGCAATATGGTTGATAATCTTTTTAAAGGATATTCAAAAAAATTAGATCAAGAAATTATTCTTGAAGGCGATTTAATGAAGCCAATATTAAAAGGGCAAGATATTAAGCGAAATACACCATTGGAAACAAATTTATATATTATTTATCCTCACTTTATTAATGCTAATAATGAAACAAAAGTTTTTGAAGAAATAGAATTTTTCAATAAATTCCCATTAGCATACGAGTATTTATTAAACTTCAAAGATGAATTGATTGCGAAAAAAATAAAATATAAAACAAATCCTAAATATTGGTACAGCTTACATAGAGCAAGAGAAATTAGAATATTTGAAAATGAAAAGATTATAACTCCTCAATTACAAAATTTTCCAAATTTTACATATGATATTGCAAAATCTTATAGCGATGCTGGAGGTTATAATTTGATTAAGAAAGACACTTACAAAGAAAGTTATAAATTTTTGCTAACAATTCTCAACTCTTCTATTATGTGGTTTTTTATCAAAAACACAAGTGCTGAATTTGGTGGTGGTTATTATTATTTTAAAACTGCATATCTTGAACCTTTCCCACTTCCGAAACTTAAAAATATAGAAGAGCAAGAACCATTTATCGAAAAAGCAAACCTCATGCTCTCTCTCAACAAACAGCTCCAAGAGACAAAACAAAACTTTACAAATGAGCTAGGGTTAGAAAAACTGACAAAGAAACTGCAAAATTTTGAGGAGCTGGAGTTTGAGGAGTTTGTGAGCGAATACACAAAAGCAAAGAAACTAAAATTTGCCGACAAACTAGAAGAACGCAACTTCAAAAACGAGTGGAAAGCGATATTTGATAACGATAAAACTCTTACATGTAAACTAAAAGACGAGATAACCAAAACAGACAAAGAGATAGACAAAATGGTGTATGTGCTGTACGGCTTGAATGAGGATGAAATTGCGATTGTGGAGGGGGGAGGGGTAAGTGATTAATAGGTTTATTGATGAAATCAAAGAAAATATATATCAAGAATTTAAAAAGTTTAATGTTGAAATTGATAAAACGAAAGATATTAAGCAACTTATGGTTGATTATACTAATTGGAGACAAAGATTCCTAAAGCAAATACCTAGAAAAATTCTTTTTTCTAAGGAATTGAAACAAAATATTTATTTTAAACAACATCAGAAAGTAATTGAAAAAATTGAATACAAAATAAAGAATGGGCATGATATTACTGCTTTTTTAAGTCAATCAGTTATAAAAAATCCATATGTAGAAATACCAAAAGGGTTTGATAAATCAAAAGATACTTTTCTAAATGCATTTGGAATACATCACTTGCACTTAGGTGAAAAATATGACAAAGAAATTAAAGGTATAAAGTTTGTAAATGATGAAAATAAAAATTTGCTGTACATTAAAGTTGATAGAGATACGGTCTGCTTTATTGATATTGGAGACCATAGTTTTTTTCATGAAGAACTATTTAAAATTATAAAAAATAATTGGGATTTTTTATTAGAACCTTATAAGTTAAAAGGCTTACTGCCTCTAGATAATAGAACTAAAGAAGAAAATAAATCTCTTAAAAAACATGGGGTTAATAGTTCGTTAGAAATTGATGGAGAAGTATATGCTATTAGTCATTTAACAACCAGTAAACACAATATGGCTACAGTAAGAAATATAGAACCGTTTTTTGAACAGATAAAAAATATTGCACTTAAACTAAACATGTTGTATGGTAATAAAAGTGAATATATTCATATAAAAATGGAAAATGGAAAATTATTTTTCCTTGATGAGTTACAAAATCAAACATATTATTTTGATTTTATTCATGACAATATAAATGTAATTGATAGTATTGATTTAAAAATAGATTATACATTTGATTTTAATACTTGAATTACATCCGAATTACATCCCAGTGAATGAATCTCAAATTACACCCCAAAATTACACCCCAGTGAATGAATCTCCACTTTTATATTTTTCTCGTTCCATCCTCTCCAGAGGTGGAATGCAGACTGATGGTACACACTCCCAAGTAGAACATGGGAGCGAGAAAAAATTACACCCCAGTGAATGAATCTCCACTTTTTTTCGTTCCATCCTCTCCTGCAAATACACCCCAGCGAATGAATCTCCACTTTTTCTCGTTCCATCCTCTCCTGAGGTGGAATGCGGACTGATGGCACACACTCCCAAGTAGAACATGGGAGCAAGAAAAAATATTTCAATCTGTCATATATTTTCACATGCTAAATAAAATTTGTTACTATGATAAATGTTTAACATTACTATAAATAAATTTTAGTTATCATTTGATGATAACAAAGGAAGCAGTATGAATGATTTAGAGTTTTTGCTAAATCTTGATGGCGAAGTTTATCCTTTGGATAGTGGTTATTGGGTAAAGTTTGAGGCAAAAAAAGTTCAAAAAAGCCAAGCTGTACCTCATGGAGTCAAGTACTCTTTGACTTTGCATGATAAAAGAAATCACAGAGTTGTAGGTTATGATAATGCCCATAGCTTTAAATCTTCTAAAAAATATGCTGCCAAAAAAGAGACTTTAGACCACATACACAAGAAAATTGATATTGTGCCTTACGAGTTTGAGTCTTCTGCACAGCTTATAGAAGATTTTTGGAATAGTGTAGATTATTATATAGCAAATAATTAAAAGGATAAAAGATGAAACTAGAAACTTTAACAGTAGGTATAATGCCCCTGGAGCAGTACAAAAAAAGAACGATTGCAATTGCAAAAGGTGAGTATATTCCAAAAAAAGATGAGCCAAAAATCTGGTTTGAGTCTTTAAAATCAATGGCTCAAATACTCTCAAGCGAGAACCAAGAATTGCTTAGAATCATTCTGCTTAACAATCCGCAATCACTAAGAGAACTTGAGGAGCTGACTGGAAGAGCAAAGTCAAATCTATCAAGAACACTAAAAACTCTTCAAAGATATGGGATTGTAGATTTAAACAAAGTAAAAAACAACATAGTTCCCGAAGTAAAAGCGACTGATTTTAAAGTAGAGTTTGGTTTGCAGAGTGTGGCGTAGTTTTTTTGTACCATTGTTATTTCAAAAAATTACACCCCAGTGAATGAATCTCCACTTTTTCTCGTTCCATCCTCTCCCGAGGTGGAATGAAGACTGATGGTACACACTCCCAAGTAGAACATGGGAGCGAGAAAAAAAGTAGAGAGGTTTGGAATGGCACAGACCGATGAGAGTTGTTTTTTAAACAAACTTGGATAAAATAGTTCATAGTAAAATTGAAAAGGAGTTGTCGATGATATCTTTGGATTATGTAAAGTCGCATATGAGAGAGTTAAAGCCGTATTTAGATAGAAATTATAGTGTTTCTGATATTTATATTTTCGGCTCCTTTGCAAGAGGTGAACAAACCGATGAAAGCGACATAGATGTTCTTGTTGATTTTCGTAAAACCCCTGATTTGCTTACTTTTATTGAGATAGAAGAGTTTATTGGCAAAAATTTGCATCATAAAATAGACTTAGTTCCAAAAAGAAAATTAAAAGCGCAGCTAAAAGAACAGATTATGGAAGAAGCCATAGCAATATGAAAAGAAACTATTTGTTATTTTTGGAAGACATTAGCAAGAGAATAGAAAAAATCGCCTCATTTATTGACGGTATGACTTATGATGATTTTGTAAAAGATGACAAAACAGTTAGTGCTTGTATAAGGGAGATAGAAGTTATAGGCGAAGCTACAAAACAGATACCAAAAGAGATTACCGACAAATTTGAAGAGCTTCCATGGTCATTGATGGCTAAAATGAGAGATAAGCTTATTCATTGGTATTTTGAAGTGGATGAAGAGATAATCTGGAATGTAGCGGTAGATAAACTTCCGCCTATAAAAAAGCAAATAGATAAAATAATAGCGCAAAGCGAAAAATAATATCAACACAAATCATACCCCGATAAATAGAATGAATCTCAACTTTTTCTAGTTCCATCCTCTACTGAGGTGGAATGGCACTTTCCTTATTCCACCTTGCACCCCTATCTATTTTTTTGTACTAATGTTATTTGAATTGGCTTTGTTTCGCTATTATTCATCTTTAAAATTTAATAAACCGGAGTTTGCATGGTAGAGTCGTTTTTAGCTTTTGGTCTGTTTTTTATAACAGCCGTTGCTTTGGTGGGTGTGTTTTTATACCTTTACGCCATAGTTACCCCGTATGATGACTATAAACTCATTTTTCATGAGAACAATACGGCTGCATCTTTAACATTTAGCGGTGCGATTATAGGCTTTTCAATTCCGCTTTATAGTGCATTGGTGAGTTCAGTTTCCTATGGAGATTTTTTAATCTGGGGAAGCGTTGCTATGTTCATCCAGCTATTTTTCGCTTTAGTATTTACAAGAATCCCCAACAAGTTTTCTCTCCAAGAGCAGATAAGCGAGGGTGTTGTCCCTGTTGGAATACTCATGGCATTCTTATCTATCTCCATCGGACTTTTAAACGCAGGTTCTATGAGCTATTAAAAATTGTAGATAGGATACAAGATGTTAGAAGTTTTTTTACTCGCTTTTGCACTCAGCATGGATGCTTTTGCTGTCTCAATCGGACTTGGTGTTAAAAACAGAGAGTTTAGTAAAATCTTAGCTCTAAAAGTTGCTCTCTTATTTGGTTTTTTTCAAGGTTTGATGCCGCTTTTTGGCTATCTTGCCAGTCTTGGTCTTGGAAGCATTATCGAGTCCATTGATCACTGGGTAGCATTTATTTTGCTAAGTGCAATCGGCGGTAAAATGCTTTATGACAGCTTTGGCGAAAACACTGAAGAGGAGATTGCAAACATCACAAACAAGGTGCTTCTCCTGCTTGCTATTGCCACAAGTATTGATGCTATGGCAGCAGGTTTTACGCTAAACCTACTTGCCTTAAACCCGTTTGTCTCTATGATTGTTATTGGTCTTGTGACTTATATATTTAGTTATATTGGAGTTTTTGTAGGTTCAAGAGGCGGCGGATATATTGAGAGCAAGGCGGAAAAGCTCGGCGGCATCGTTCTTATAGGCATTGGTTTAAAAATTCTAGCAGAACACACTTTATAGTAATCTATAGTTCTTAAGAAATAGCTCCATTGAGGAGCTATTTTTACTTTTTAAACTTTTCGGCAGCGTCTTTCACGGCGATGCTTAGAGCATTCCATGCGCTCTCTACATCATCTTTAAAATGCTCCCATTTTTCCTCACCGGCTTCATCAAGCTCTTTTAGTTTTGCTTTGGTAGCGTCATACATACGCTCAAGCTCATCAACATGCTCAACATACTTAATATGAACATCAGCCGCGTAAATCTTACTCTTTGCTTTATACTCCGCTACTTTAGCTTGAGCCAATTCTAACTCTGCTTCGATTTTTTGCTTATATGCCTCTTTTTTACTCACAACGAACTCCTTAAGATTAAATTTAATACCTACCTAGACCTCTTATTCTATTCCTATTTTCCTTAATATAAAAGAAGAGCGTTCAATGGCATAAAATATTATTTTAGATAAAATAATAAAATGAACTCACTTAGCATATTCGGCACAAGCAGCGATGCCGGCAAATCGACTCTTAGTTTTGCCATAACTTATCTTCTACATCATCGTGGTATCAGCGTTGCACCGTTTAAAGCGCAAAATGTATCTAACAACTCGCAAGTAACGGATGATGGCGGAGAAATTGCCATTCCTCAACACTTTGCGGCAGAAGCGATAGGACTAAAAACAACTCCGAGCATGAACCCTATTTTGCTAAAGTCCGGCGGAAAATCAAAAGCTCATATGATTGTAAACGGCAAAAGCGTGGGCAATAAAGATGTTTGGGAGTATTACCGCGATATAGACGCACTCAAGCCCATTGTCAAAGAGGCATTTTTAAAGCTCAAAGAAGAGTATGCCGTTATTGTCGCCGAGGGTGCCGGAAGTCCTGTTGAGCTTAACTTGATGGACAAAGACCTCTCAAATATCTTCGTAGCAAGTGAATTTAACACAAAAATAATTTTAGTAGCGGACATCCAGCGAGGCGGAGTTTTTGCTTCCATATACGGTGTTTATAAGCTTCTGCCGAAAAAACTGCGTGACAATATTATAGGCGTGATAGTCAACAAGTTTCAAGGCGATATGTCGCTCTTTGACGAAGGCAGAGTCATCATAGAGAAAAAGTTTGGCATAAAGGTTTTGGGCGTTGTGCCTTACAAACCTTTCAATCTCGGCTTTGAAGACAGCGAGTCGATAATGAATTATGTTCAGGACACAAGCAAAGCTAAAATTAGAATCGGGGTGATAAAACTGCCGCACATCAGCAATTTTACGGACTTTGAGCCTCTTGTGGCAGATAAAGAGGTTGAACTCTCTTTTATCTCAAATTCAAGTGAAGCAAAAGGGTGTGATGTTGTTATTATTCCCGGAAGCAAAAGAGTTGTAGATGATTTGCTCTGGTTGAGAGAACGCGGATTTGAGGAGATTTTAACTTCAAAAAAACAGAAAATTGTAGCTATCTGCGGCGGTTATGAGATGATGTTTGAGAGGATTTTAGACCCTGATGCGGTAGAGTCCGAACTTAAAGAGGTTCACGGTTTTGGGCGGATAAAGGGCGATGTGCTATTTGCCAAAGAGAAGATTGTCAAAAAAGGGTGCTACTATCTTTTTGGTTCAATGATTGACGGATATGAGATACATAACGCTATTGCAAAAAAGAGAGTCGTAAAAAAGAAGAATCTATACGCAACTTTTGTGCATGGAATTTTTGAGAGTGATGAGTTTCGTTATAGACTGTTTTACAAAATAGATGAGACATACGAAGGGTATAACTTTAAAGAGTACAAAGCAGAAGCGATTAAAGAGTTTGCCGAGCATATAAATTTACATATTGATTTAGAGTTTATTGAAAAAAAATTAATCTCAAATTCATAAAAAAAGCTTAAAGAAAACTGCTACTTAAAAAACCGTAAGAAGCATAAAAGTTAAATCGGATAAAATTTCTCTGATTTAAAAATACTAGAGGGTAAAGCTCTCTTACCAAAGGAAACAAGATGAAAAACATCATTTTATTAATCGCTCTTACATTAGGTGCTCTACAAGCTGACAATATCGTAACTTACGATACAAAAAATGGCAACACAGAAGTTAGCAAACCTAACCACCCTACTCAAGATCTTTACTAAGAGTTGAGTTTGTGCCCGCCCGCTCATACGGGTGGGCTCTTTTTATTAAACACTCAAACAGAAATCTCCCCAAAAAAACCTCACTTTTCTCTTTCATTAGATAAAATTTCAAGATGAAAACAAAAAAAACACTCTTTATCGGCGGTATCAAAAGCGGTAAATCTCTAAATGCCCAGAGCTACATACTAAAAAACTCATCCAAAAAACCGCTATATCTGGCAACAACCGAGTTTATAGATGCTGAGATGCAAAACCGCGTAGATGAGCATAAACTTAACAGAAGCGACAAATTTAAAACCATAGAGGAGCCACTGAAACTCTATAACACAATAACAGAGTGTGATAGTTTTGTTTTAGTGGAGTGTGTTAGTATGTGGATAAACAATATGCTCTATCACGGGTTTGGCTTTCTTGATATGAAAAAAGAACTGGAGGCTATTTTGGCGCTTGACAAGAGTATAGTTTTTGTTCTAAACGATGTTGGTTGCGGGATTATTCCAGACAATGCCTTAGCAAGAGAGTTTATAGACATCAGCGGTAAACTTTCCCAGCTTATTGCATCTTCTTGTGACGAGGTTTACCATACGATTGCCGGCATATCAACGAGGATAAAATGAGAAATATTTTTAAAGGTTTTGCTCTTGCAATCTCTATGTTAACAACTGTTCCTTTTTTTAAAATTCACGATTTTCACAAGGGAATTAACGGCTACGGGGTAATGTTTTACCCGCTTGTCGGCTTTATTTTGGGGCTTATTCTATGGGGAAGCCACTCGCTTCTAGCTCCCTATATTGCCTCAACTCATCTTAGCGTTATCATCTTTGGACTTTTGATTCTGCTTACAGGCGCACTGCATCTTGACGGCTTTAGCGATACGGTTGATGGGCTTTATGTTCCAAAAGAGAGAGCCTTGGAGGTTATGAAAGATGCTCATGTCGGCGGAATGGGGATGATAATGAGCGTTACATTTCTTATCTTAAAAGCATCCTCTTTAGCGGTTTTGGAACTCTTTTATCTCTTGCCGATTATTTTGCTTCTCTCAAGGCTAAACGCTGTTTTGGCAATCTACTTTTATCCTTATGTCAGCAGAGGCGGTATGGCAAGTTTAGCCAAAGCCGAGTTTACAAAACCGCAGATGCTAATCGCTCTTTTTTACTCATTTTTGATAGTGCTCTTTTATAACAAACTGCTTCTGCTTGTTAGCGCTTTGTTAGTTTTGTTTGTTATAAAAAGCTTTTTTATGAAGAGATACGGCGGTTTTACAGGCGATATTTACGGTTTTACTATCGAAGTTACAGAGCTTGTTCTTTTAAATATTCTGCTCTTTGGGTTAATCGCGTGAAAATAACTCTTGTTCGCCATGGGGAAGTGGAAGAGAAGTATAAAAACTGCTACAACGGACATAACGACATCGGCTTGTCAAAAAAAGGGGCTCTTCAAGCAAAAGAGCTTGCAAAAAAGCTTGACAAAATGGAGTTTGACGCAGTTTTTTGCTCCGACTTGCCTCGTGCAATAGATAGCATAAGAGACTCCATCCATGCAAAAAATGCCATTTACACAAACAAATTGAGAGAAAAATCATGGGGAAAACACGAAGGGCTTAGTTTTGATGAGATAATTGCACAAGGAGAGATAGAGTATAAAGAATTTTTGCAATGGATAGAAGCGCTTGACGGAGAGCCGTATAGAGAGTATATAGAGAGAATAGAAGAGTTTTTTTTAGAGTTTTTGCCGTCGTTAAACAAAGAAAGTATTTTAGTCGTAACTCATGCGGGAGTTATCCGAGTTTTGCTCTCTATTATAAACAACATTAGCCTTCAAGAGGCATTTAGCATAAAAATACAAAACTGCTCACTCACAGAAATTGAGCTTAAAAAAATAGGAAAAAAATGAAAACATACAACATATTTACAAATGAGAAAGACTCTCTTCCAACGGGCAAAGCGGATTTTTTACTAGCGGCATCCGTTACAAAAACTTGCGAGATTGAGGGGATAACCCAAGCCGGAATCCCAGGGATGATTCCTCTCACCCCGACGCTTGATGCAGAGTTTATAATAAACGAAAGGGTTTACTCTTTGGGTGAACTCGCCGAAACCCCGACAGGTGTGCCGACTCCCGCAATTATTACAAGAGCGGTGCAAAACTTGATACCGTTTAGCACCATCGAGATTTTGGATTTGGGATTACAGACAATACCGCAAAACTCTATATGTCATAATTTTGATATACAACCCTCCGACTCCATCGCAACTGGCGCAAACATAGATGCAAAAGCTGTTTTTAGAAAAGGGATGGCGGCAGGAGAGAGTTATGAGCTAAAGGGTAACTACCTTATTTTGGCAGAGAGTACGCCAAGCGGAACGACAACGGCGGCTGCAACTGCATTGGCTCTTGGATATGATTGCAAAGATGAGTTCTCCTCAAGCTTTTTAAATGTACCGAGCAATATCAGAAATAAGACCATAGACCAAGCACTCTCTCTTATAAACGATGATAAGAGCAATTTTGAAAAGCTCTCCATTGTGAGTGACAATATGCTTATTTTTTGCGCCGGTTTTTTGATGAGCGCATCAAGAAGAT